>Ga0209709_10000032_pt1 | contig 120197 bp, 98 predicted proteins | sample ArcticOcean_MG_C_2_FD_187435 | JGI IMG/M metagenome (GOLD analysis project Ga0209709, IMG submission 187435) | Marine microbial communities from western Arctic Ocean - ArcticOcean_MG_CB4_136 (SPAdes) (version 2) | ecosystem: Environmental > Aquatic > Marine > Oceanic | place: Arctic Ocean...
TGAGGAGATAATCAGTATGGTCGACGGTGGTATTGTCGAACGGGGAAGTCACAAAGAACTATTGGATAATGACGGCGTTTATGCTTCGCAGTGGTCTATCCAGACCGGTGAAATCTGAACCGATATCTAGGCCTAGTTGAATGGCCTCTCCTGTTTTCTCTGATCTAACCGTGTAAACACTGATGGAATCAGTCGCACTCACCCCCGGGTTAAACGTGCCACTGCACTTGATAATATCAGTTCCAATCAGGCTTTGATTTGAATTGCGAGCACATTAATGCATTCCGCATCGTTGCCAATGTATACTGGATATAAAACCTTATTAACACCTAAGCTTAAGGAGCAGTGCCTCGAAAAGCACTGTAATTGCCAACCCGGTTTTTGTTTGAGCAAGAGAACTGAAATGATTCATTGCATCAGTATCAAGAAGGTTAGGAGAGAGGGCTGTGAAATTGAAAATCATTACTGCCTTCGGGCCAAGCCCCAGGCAATCGACAAACGAGGCAAGAAATGCTATTTCAGAGGCCTAATTGATCGTAGCCTTCTTGCATCCAGTGGTAACCCTTGATAACCCAAGCAATCAATTTGTCGACATCTGCTTCACCAAGTCCAGCAACACCACCAACGCTGAGGAGGATTTTCTTTTCATCATCATCAATATGGCGGTCTGCTAAGGTCATCATAGCCGCATCTCTTAGTGCTAGTTTGATGGTTTTTGGCTGCATTGCTCCGAGCAAACCAGTCAAATCAACATCGACATTAAGGCACTGACGTAATTGTTCTCTTCGTTGTGGCGAGAGTAGAGTTGCACCAAGCCGCTGTTCGAAAAATGACATTTCCTCACGTGTAACATTACGGTCAGCACTAGCCAAATAAGCCAATAATTGACCATACCGATATCTCTCCTCGGGGTCGAGGTCGTGGACAATGTCGTGAAGCATGCTCTGCCGTATGCTTGGTTATTCATGAGGTTTGGGTTGTAGATAGGGATGGATAATGGCCATATACTGGCCACCACAGGCCGGGGATAGTGAGTAAGATGCGTAAGAACCTCGTCTCGATGATGCTAATCACACTACTTCTACTACCACTAATACCTACGGTTCAAGCCGAAGGGGAAGATGATTGGACCCTTGAGGCAAGGGCGATTGCTGCAGTGGTAAACGCCGATGAAACCGTCACTGTATCCTGGCGCAATATCGATACTGTAGACGCTAGTCTAATCGAGGATTTGCAAGAGGCTAATTACAGCGTATATCGCTCCGATGAACCGGTTTCTTCGAGTAATTACCTACAAGCGCAACTTGTTGAAGATGAAATCCAAGCCTGTGAAAGCAACGATACATGGAGTAGTTGTAAGAGCAAAGCCCACTCCGTAAACTGGATGATTCCAGCTGGAGAAAACGGCCACTACTACTATGGAATAATCACTACTTTGAGCAATGGTAGTATCAGCGATAACCTCTCGATTGGTAATTCAACCTTAGCCGAACCTGTATTAGAGGTCGGCTCAAAAATAACCTCACCTTATGGGCTACAGGCGACCTATGATGTTGAAAGGGCAACTACTACTTTGTCATGGGTTGATATCACCGTCGTCGATCCTTCGGTTTCCAATCAATACTCAACTTCAATATGGAGTCATGCAGAACCTGCAAATTACACAAGTTGGGAATCAATAACTAAATCAGCAGTTGTCTCGGGCATAAATGCAGGAACTTCGAGTTATGATTTGGTTCACAGTGTTGCCGTCGACCGCGATATACTTTACTCGGTCATTCACGTTAGAAGTGATGGCACAACCACCGATGTCAGATTCCTTTCTGGCAATACCTTGAGTGAAAATATCAGCGAAGACAATATTGGCTCAAGTATTACTGGAACTCTACAAGCGAGTTTTAACGCAACAACTCAAATCACCGCTCTCAACTGGAGCGGTGCGGTTATCGAAGACGAAAATCACACACTCATGGTGTGGCGAGCACCGGCACCGATCACTGATACCTCAGTTGATGGAGTCGAAGAAATCACACGATTACCAGGGAATTCTACCCACTATAACCATACCGTTGAAAGTGGAACGAAAGGGACTTTCTATTACTTAGTCAATGCAATTGATGAGTTCGGTAACGCCCTGAGTGACCTTAGTAGTGCGCCTGCAGTGAGCGTTGCTGAACAAAGAATTTCTACGTATGAAAATATTGTCACCGATCTCTCTGTGAATTATTCACATGGAATTACTACCTTGACATGGAGTGACCTTTCAAACCACCCAGAGGCGACCTATCACATTTGGAGATCAACTACTTCGATAATCGACACAACTATGCTGGCCAATATGAGCGAATTGGCGATGGTTGATGCTGGGGTTGAATCCTTCACTCACAATATCACAACAGGGCAATCTGAAGACGCTTGGTACGCTATTACCGTCAGCGCTTCTTTTGGCACCCACAATTTGAGCATACATCAAGATGAAATTGTACCACTCAAAAATGGCTGGATGAGTGTCATCAGTGAAGATCTTGCTGCGCCAAACGCACCTGCGCTCTTGAATGCTCAATACCAGGCAGAAAATGCTACCACCCGCATAACCTGGAATGGGGTTGACTCTGAAACCGGGGCAACATGGTATATCTACCAAAGTCTCTACACCGATGCAACTGCACTCGATGATGAAAGCCGTTGGTCTAAGGTAGGCGAGTTATCCAATTCTGGAGCCACCACTAGCCACGTAATCTACATCGCAGCCATGCAAGGAACGAACACAGAAACCTCAATCATCTATGCAATCGGTGGTATCGATTCCTCTGGTAATGAAATTACGGTTGATGAAAGAACTACTAGCAATGTGGTATTAGAAGATCAACTTGGCCCGGAGATACACATTACCCTAACCGATTCAACAGGCTCTCACGCAGGTAGCCGATGGTTCTCTGGGGCAGAGGTTGCAGAGATTACTGGCCTTGCCGAAGGTGCCTATACCATCACCTTCTCTGCCGATGAGAACCTCTCATCCCTGAGTTATATCATTGAAGAAGACACCGTGGTTAACAGTGTCGATATCACTGGTAATACTGGTGCATTTGTCTTCGCTTTGACAAATAGCTCCTCACAAGTCGCCCTTACTTTCACCATAGCCGACATGTCGGGTAATGATATCGAATTCAGCATATCACTTTGCTCAACTTGTTTGGTTAAGGCAGGCGTTAATTCTGCTAACGCTGACTCAGATAATATCGAGGCTGACCCCATCTCTACAGATGGTGATAAAGAAGATAAATCTGTCAGTTATGCATTGGCTATCATTTGTGTTATTCTACTCGTCGTACTATTGATTGTAGCAAAGAGAAACAGCATGGGTGAATCTCTTCCAAGAGGAATGCCGACAAAGGCAGAAGATTCTTGGGTATCGAAATATATCAATCGCAAATGACTAATAACGCTCACGAATCGGCCTTAATACAGCCTTTTCCTCAAGGCTATCTTGTAAAGCTCTGGCCTTTTCTATCCTTTCTAAATCAGCTTCGGGTGCTAGTTTTTTATCGCCGACGATCAGCACTATTGAGATGACAAAAAACAACGGTATACCAATTATTAACGCCCATATTCCAACCGACCATCCTCTGAATAAATATTCAGCAAATATCTCGGTAATCAAGATAATTGCAAAGAAGACTACGATACGAAGAATACCCAGCCAAGTGCGAATTACGCCCCAGATTTCTTCCTCTTCAGACTTACTAGGAGATGTTGCGATTAGTTCTACAAGACTAGCCGCCATGAAGAGCGACCATCACCTCATACACTTCAGAGTTATTACGCGGTACGTTCTCTGTCGTCGATTTGAGTACCAACTCCAGCACTACCGCCGGTCTTGGATATCTCGCGCCACGCTTTGATCACGCCTTGTCCATAGGCCCATTGTGCTAAGAATACGAATAATGGAGCTACGAATACCGTCGATAGAGACCGATGAGGGCTGGTACCAATGGCTGCACCTAACCATGAGATGCCCACATGCAATGCAACGAAGGTCAAAGGCACATGAATGGCTAATCTCTCAAGACCAAATGGAGGGAATAAATCGCCCCCGGTTGCAACTAATCCAACAATCAATGAAATCATCGATAAAACGACTAGAGGAGGGAACATTCCGATGGCAGTATGTGACCAAGTTGAGATTTGTGGCCAGCGTTTATTGGCAACCATGCGAGTATAGCCGTAATTACGCATTTGTTTCATGTATGGAATGAAAGGGCGACGGCGACGGTGAGGCATTACATTGGATGGGTCGATGAATATTTTATGCCCTGCATTGTCAATCTTAGCATCGAGCACTACATCCTCGGCACCGATACATCCTGGCTCGAAGAAGTCAACTTGACGAAGATTAGCCATTCTGTGAGCACAGTTAACCCCCGGGTTATGTTTGATAGGTACCAATATTCCCTTAGGTTTAGCACCATAACGTGTTCCCGCTGTCATGAAGCGTGTACAGAAAGCAACATCAGCGCATTTTGCGCCCCATGGGTCCTCATCAGGAGCAAAATTAGGCCCTCCAACGGCCCCGACTTCTGGGTCTTTGAACCAACGGACTAACTTCTCAACCCAATCCAAAGGAGGGATTGTATCGTCATCGGTGAATAGAACTAGATCGTGGTCCATTTGCCTCAATGCAAAATTGCAAGCATCTGCGCGATTGCGGCTGGGGTCTTCAATCCATGTCGCACCGTGTTTGAGGGATACTTCCTTTGTGTGATCTTTGGATTTAGAATCGGAAATAACCACCTCGAAATGAGGATAGGTCTGTAAATCGAGCCTTGAGAGAACGATATCAAGTTCATCAGCATTATTGATTGAAGGTATAAGGACAGCTATTTTGAAAGCTTCGCCGTCTTCTTTCAGCAGTGGTGGAACCTCGCCCATGGTAGTGGCAATACATTTGCCTTCAAAACCACTGCGGCGAACTGTTAGCCTGCTCTTTAGCGCATCAGAACACTGGTACACGCTTCAAGTTCATAAGCCGTCGAGTGGAACCGTTAGTTGTAGGGATGCGCCAATGTTGAACGTCACAGCTCGTCAAAACCTGATGAAGACTATCGTCGAGACAATAAATGTCGTCGTCGAAGAAGCAAGACTTGATTTCAAGGAAAATGGCCTTGAGATTAGAGCTGTCGACCCATCACACGTTGCTATGATTCAGATGGAAGTAGACTCTGCTGCATTTGACACATGGAATGTCGATGAAGTTGAACTCGGTCTTGAGATGAAGAAATTGCGTGATATGGTAAGCCTAGCTGGTGCAGGGGACTTAGTCCAATTGAACTATAGTGAAGACACAGGAAATGTAACCATGAATATCGGTCGTATCGACCGTAACATCCGCCCATTGGATAATTCTACCCTTAATCCACCAAATCTACCAACTCTCAACCTTCCTTGCGAGGTTAAGATCTCAGGAATAGATCTAGCGCAATCATTCCGTGCTGCAATGCAAGTGGGGGATTTAGTCAATCTAGCAGCAGACCCAGACAAGTTCGTAGTCAGTGTCTCAGGAACCACTGATTCGGTAATCGTTGGCTATGACAAAGCGGATTTGACATCTATCACCTGTGATGGAGCTACCCGCTCGCAATACAGCCTGACATATCTTGTACCACTTGCCAAAGTTTTCGCCCCACTTGGTGACGTAACTCTGCAATTTGGCGAGAATTTACCACTTCGACTAACATTTGAATTTGATGACGGCGCTGGTTCAGTCGAATATTTCCTTGCACCACGTGTTGAAGGCGACTTTTGAATAAATAAACAAGTATTCAAAAGACAGAAGAGGATTACCTCTTGATATGGACGAGAGGAAAGGCCCCTGGGGTTGGATTTACTCTTCGGCACTTTTAGCGAGTATGTGTTGCTTACCATCAGTTGTTTTGGTTATGTTTGGGCTTGCTTCCGTATCATATGCAGCAGCACTCTCCAACTCTCTCTATTGGAGCGCTTTTCGCTGGTGGCTATATCTTGCTACATTTCTTTTCATGAGCTATGGCCTATACAGGTTCTTTCGAACCGAAGGAATATGTACACTTGACGACGTGAAACGTGAGCGTAAGAGAGTAATCAATACCTCGGTTTTCTCATTTACCGTACTAATCATAATTTATTTGATCTGGAATTATGTAATTCTAGAGTTATTAGGCGTAGCATTTGGTATCGATGAGTGGAAGGAAACAGCTGTATGGCCTGTTAGTCTACTCTTTTGAGCATTCTAACAACCAACGGTGAAATCCTGTCCTGATTTAATAACCCTACGGGTTTTATCTAACAATTCATCTTCAGCGCTTCGTGGCATTTCCCCTGCTTTTCTCCAAGCGAGTGCTATTTGTAGATCGTCATCAATAAAAAGTTGTAACTCCATTTCTGGCTTACTAATTTTGATATCTCGAGGGTTGAGATTCATTCCGAGGCGATGTGCCTTCTGAATCGCTTCTTTGGCAGTCCACATCTCAATAGCCAACTGTGGGTTTTCTCTCAGATGAGCAAGTTCATCGCCTTTAGCCATCATATCAAATGCGTTCTCCGCTATTCCTCGATTTGCTAGTTCTGCATCTATTCCAACCCAAGATGAGGGTTCCATCAAAGCAACTACTGCCGCGCTTTGGCAGTGGGCGATACTGATGCTTGGCAATGGTTCATTGCGCCAGCAACCTGGAATCCAACTTAGGTATGGTGCCCGATAGTCATCACGTAGAACCTCTATTTGCGATAAATCGGAAATGCCCCAACGAATCAGAGCTTGTTCCAATAACCAGCGCCCAGAAGTATGATCGATGATTCTCTTTTCACTGGCTCGGCCCAAATCCTCACTAAATATCGACTGCTTTTTCTCAAGTGTACACCTGAGTAAAAGCATCCTTGGACCTTCTGGTGAAGGTATTTCCTGCATAATGTCACCTCTCAAGAGAGAACTTCTGCTCTTCGGGAACTGGTGCCATCGCTTTGAGCCTTAGTCCTTTTAGTGCTATTACAGGGGCATGGTCATCGCCGACGACTACAACGTCATGTACGGTAACTCCACCGTCTTCTTTGCCCCTCAAAACACTACGCAAACGCAATCTCTCACCTTGTTCAGGTACTCGTAAGAATGTGGACCAGTCGATTCCGATCGGCAGACTTGATGCTCCTTCACTTTCCATAGCCACTAAACCTGCATTTTGAAATCCAGCTTCGATTACCATCGGTAAGCAATCTAGCAAAACCTCTTCTCCCTCAGACTCGATTGCAAATTGATCTTTCGCTGGTAATTGATGGCGCATCAAAGCGAAACCATCGACTCCGGGATTAATCGAATCTCCAACTCCTCGCAAAATCCCACCATGGCTCTGGAATCTTGGGCCATGGAAGTATCGCAGATAGATGAAACTTGGATGATGAAGAATCTCGCCATCGGCAGGGATACCGATTGCGGGGATTCCATCGATCTCTGATTGCATGAATACGGTAAGGTCATCCTTGCGCTCAGTGAGACGAACAATACCCTGATGATGAACTCGTGGCTCACCGAAAATCTCGCCCTTGGAATTCACCAAATCACTGACTATTCGACAAGAAACTCGAGTTATATCCTGTGAACTAGAAAGAACTTCGACCTCACTACGAATGGTCATTGCCCCTTTGAGTAATTTGATTGGCAAACCGAACTTTACATCCTCAAACCCTGCTAAACATGTATCGGGACAAAGCAGCAGAGAGTTTTCAGAAAACATCTCAAGTGCCATTACTCCGGGATGATATGGAACTCCTTCTATCGCGTGATCTCCAAGGAAAGGGTGATCGGCAACCGAAAGTGTGGTTTGACTGATCAGAGATTTACCCTCTTTGAATGAGAGTATTTTATCGACGAAAGGGAAACGGCGCGGATCTGAAATAGTTACTGCCATTTCTCCGGGCAATAATAGCGGTGATTCTCTAAAAGAGGAAAATCTATCCATTAATCCTAAACTACCACAGCCTAGAACTCTGCGTTTGCCACCTGATAAAACCTCGTCGACAAAGATTTCAACTCCTTGCTCAACACTGAGAGTATCGATACCAGATGCTGCAAAAATCGCTTCTATTGAGCCTCTAGTAGCCATGCCAACATCTCTCCAGCCAGTCCAACCGATTGCCACGGCACGCATGCCACCCTTGGCACTCAGTCGTGCCATCTCGGCATCGAGAACGCTATTCGCTGCAGCATAATCGGTTTGGCCGCCATTACCGAAACGACCTGCTACGCTAGTGAAAGCACAAGCGAAACGAACGTGATCACCAGCAGCGCTGATTAGAGCTCGCCATCCATCTACCTTCACTCGAACTACTCGATCGAATATTTCCCATGATTTATCGGCAACCAGTTTTGAATCTTCCAAGCCAGCGCCGTGCACTATTCCGGTGACGCTTCTGTTATCGATTGCTGATTTTATCGAGGCGACATCCGTCACATCGGCACTATGGTACTCCGCCTTATTACCCGCTAATTCAATCGCTTGAATAGTACGTCTGATATCCAAAGAACGAGTTAAATTCTGCCACTCTTTATTCCATTCGACCATGGTGATTTTCCCTGCCTCACTGGCCTCAGTCATTCTCTCTCTGAGAGCCATCTTTTCGACCTGCAACCGATCTTCATCATAATCTAGCCAATCATTGGTTTCTGCCAATAATTCTGAGCGTCCCAATAAGAGGAAAATTGCACCGACGTTCGGACTTGCTTCTGATAAAGCGATTATCGAAGATGCTGTGACTCCAGAACCGCCTCCAGATACCAACCATAAGTCGGCGTTGGCCAATGGTTTGCGTTTCTCTATCAAATCCTCTGCAAAGCAAACGAGAGTCCAGCGGCGCTGATTCTTATCGATACCTATCTCAACTTCACCGCCAAGCGTGAAAAGATCATCGATTAATAACGCAGCTGTTGATTCAGAATCCAATATTAATTCCTGGTGTAAATCATATGCACGGCAACGGACATCTTCCTGTTCAAAGGAGTAAGATTTGGTTATGCCACTAGCAGCACAAGCCAAGGAATTGAATCTCTCGCCGTGATTGCCATGACGGCCATCGAGAGAGGTTACTGAAGCAACAACACCCTTTCCAGCGGATAATTGACTATCCAATCCTTTGAGTAAGCCGAAGAACGAATGGGCTGCGAGAGTTATTTGATTGGATGAACCACTCTCATTTGTCCACTTTTCGCTCGCCAAACGCAATGGGGCGAGATGAATTAATCCAGAAACATCACTCAACTGTGAGCATAGTTGTGCCAATTGATCAGAGGATGCTGGGTCTAAGCGATAAACTGACGAACCGGATTCGCTTTGTTCGGTCAAGCTTTTTGCACCGGGCTCAAAGCCGATTCGAACAGTGTTCAAACCCTTTGCTTCGAGCAACGGAACCATGGCATCGGCCAAGCCCCAGCCATCATCGGTAATCGCAATCGTACCTTTGATTTGTAATGGTAATCTCTCACCAGCACACTCCTCAACTTCGACTTGCCATCTACGGCAACTCTCAGGTGCTGAGATTTGATTCATTGCAGCACTTGCCACAACCGGGGTTGATTCCACTACTTTGGTTTCGACCAACGAAGTTTCATCAATACTAGTTCCACCTCCAGTCATTTTGACGATATAGGCGACGAAGTGGTTCAGGGTTGGATGATCGGAGAGAATGAAGTCCTCGTCGACTGGCAACGAGAATATCTCACGAATATCACCCATTATCTCGGCTTGCTTGACCGTATCGATACCTAATTCTCCTTCAAGGTCCTGATCCATTTCGATGAAATCCTCGGGGTAACCGGTGTGCTCAACAACAACCGCTACCAGTTTGTTTTGAATCTCAGAATCCGCAACTACTGGTGCTTGAGTTATCTCGACTTTTTCAGGGATAGTCTTACTTTCCTCGACGGTCTTACTTCCTTCGACCGTTAGATCTTGAGACTCAATTGCAATTCCTCCAGTCATTTTGACGATATAGGCGACGAAGTGGTTCAGGGTTGGATGATCGGAGAGAATGAAGTCCTCGTCGACTGGCAACGAGAATATCTCACGAATATCACCCATTATCTCGGCTTGCTTGACCGTATCGATACCTAATTCTCCTTCAAGGTCCTGATCCATTTCGATGAAATCCTCAGGATAGCCGGTATGTTCGACAACGACCGCTACTAATTTACTTTGAATCTCAGAGTCTGCTACTTTTGGTGCTTGAGCTATCTCGACCTTTTGCTCGACGTTTTTATTTTCTTCAACTATTTCATCTGCAACTACTGGTACCGCGGTTACTGGTGATGAAATACCACCACCAGTCATTTTCTGAATGTAAGAAATCATATGGTTGAGAGTTGGATGGTCTGAAAGGATGAAGTCCTCATCGACTGGAAGACTGAATATATCTCGTATCTCTGCCATTATCTCGGCTTGTTTGACTGTATCAATACCTAACTCCCCTTCGAGATCTTGGTCTAATTCCACGAAATCTGCTGGATATCCTGTGTGCTTTACCACTACATCGATTACAGATTGTACCGTGTCTCCATCGGCATCTTGTACGATTGGTGCTTCTACTACCTTTTCGATTTCAGGTTCTGGTTGAGTTTTAACAGGTTTTGGTTCTGCGATAGGAACTACTGCTGGAGTTACTACTGGTGTTGCTAATGGGTTTGCTTTCACCTTGCTAGTGGCATGATATTCCGTACCGCCTAGTCCACCATGTAAATTGTTTTCAGCATCGATGAAAGCGACCAACTTATTGTCCATCACCCTCAATTCTAGTTCTTCGGTTTGGGCAAGTGATTTATTCCACGCCAATAATTTCGCACCATCTATGCGCTCACCTATTATCGGGACTTTTCTAACCATGGATAATGCGATTTGACTGCCAAAGCCTGCAGCGAAACGCAAACCATAGACCATATCAGGATAATATCCCCCTGTAGAAAGCCTTAGATCACCCAATTCGTCATCGACTTCACGATGGTTGGCAATCGGTGGAATACGCCCGGTTAAAAGACCATAAAGCATCGATGCATCTTCAATACCGACACCCATCGGATGACCAGTAAATCCTTTGGTATTTGCAATAATTATCTTATTTGTGGATTCACCAAATGCTTGACGAAGCGCTCGTACTTCTGCCTGGGCTGAACCTCCACGTGCTGGTGTGAAGGTCTCGTGAGAGAAGAATACGGATTGAGGAGCGATTTGATGACGGTTGATTGACCATTTATCCTCCATTTCGGTAATGAAACCTGCAAATGTGTCAGCAACGTGTTCGACATCTAATCTTGTTCCATGGAATGCAGAGTTACCAATGCGTGTACCAAGAAGTTCGGAGATAGGTTGGACTCCTCTCTTTTCGGCCTCACTCTTTCTTTCGACAACGAAAGCTGCTGCTCCCATTCCAAGAATCAAGCCATTTCGTCGCTTGTCGAATGGTAAAGCAGTCTCCTCGATCACATTTCCTGTCGCTGCTGCTCCGGAGGCTGCGAAGCCACTTCCGATCCATTCCCATAGTGAATCTCCTGTAACATCGTCCCCAGAAATGATTACGACACGATCACAACGATCGTTTGCTAGCCAATCTTCAGCCACTCCAAATGCTGCAGTAGTTGAGGCACAGGCGAGATTGATGGTAGTATTTGGCCCACGTATACCGACATATTGTGCGAATTGACTATGACCCATATTCAATACTTGGAATAGGAACCTACGGTCAAAATTACCATTTTCGTCTGCCCCATTGGACTTTGCATGTTTAAATGCCTTATCCAATCCAGGGAAGCAAGATGCAAAGACGATGCCAGTGCGATCACGATATACCGCTGGTACTTGCCAAGAGCGTATTAGTCGCAGGCCACCTTTGCCGACTTGTTCGACAGGTGTCAAAGGAATTGCTGCATCTTTGAGAGCCAAAAGCCCCGCCGCACAGGCGAGTTGGGTGGTGATATCCCAGGCTTGAACCACTTTGGGCTCAAGTCCAAATTCCTCGGCCAAATCGAATGAACTTTTTACTCCTGCTAGTTGAGGGATATCACCAAATTCACGGGCTTGATCCATATTTACTGAACCATCTCTTCCTTTGATTAACCGAACAAGATTCTTGTCTAATAAGCGCTGCTTATACTCATCTGTTACTTCAGAAATACAGGTTTCTCCTCTTACCAATCGCTCGAAAACATCCTCGTCGAAGACCTTCTCTCCTCCAGGCAATCCCAATGAGATACCGGTGATGACGAATGGGTCTGCTCGCCGTTGCTCGTGTGAAGTTGTCAGTGTTGAAGACACGACCTGCCCTGTAGAGGTCGTGCTTGGTTTTGCATGCCAACCACTAGGAGCTCGGCTTATCCACCGACTAAGGTCGCCGGCTGTAACTGCGGCAGCACCATCTATGTCTGAATCTACACTAGCTTCTACAGCGATTTGCTTGACCAATGTTGCGACATCAGAATCACTTAGCCCTAATCCCGTCCGCAAATCGACTTGACCACTGCAGAATCTTGCTGGATAACCGCAAATTGCTGCTAGAAGTTGCCCTAAATAATCCTCGATTGCAAGTTGAGCAGATACTTCCGGGTCGATTGGAGCTGTCGATGAAACTATGATTTGCGGAGTGACTGTCTCTCTTGTTGTTACTGTTGAAGGAAGCGGTCTTGCTCTTTGTGATAATTCTACACTCTCATCTGTCGCCTGTAATCTATGAGCTTCAATTGGTCCTGCTCTAAATGCTTCAGTTAGTACTGGAGAATCTGATTGTGGCCAATTTGGCGGCCTACCTGCAAGTGCAAGCATACCCATCGCTGAAAGCAGAGAAGCGATACCACCTTGTTTCGGATGATTTGTCATTACTGCGAGATGTGGCTTATTTTCAAGAATCTGGCTAGCAAATACCGTAAGAGCACGTTTGGGCCCGACCTCGACGAAGATTCTAGCGCCTGCATCATACATGGTCAGTATTTGCCGAGTCCATTCGACTGGAGATGCCATCTGTGGTGCTAATTTCTCAAGAATTGCTTTTTTGGAATCCGGCCCTTCATTTGGATAGAATGTTCCATCGACATTAGCAGTTATTGGAATATTTGGCCAATGAATATCAAGTCCCTCTAGGTATCTGCGCAATGGTTCATTTGCCGGTGCGACAATGCGAGAGTGGAAAGCATGGGATGTTGGCAATAGTGTGCATTGGAAACCTGCTCCTTCGAATGCTTGCATAGCTATCTTTACCGCTGCACTATCTCCCGCTATAACTGTCATTTTTGGCGAGTTTTTATTAGCGGCGATAACATAACCATCAATCGCTTCGATAATCTCACTGACCTTCTCATAAGGAGCGGTTACGCTAGCCATCAGACCTGTATCTTCTATTACCACATTACCCATTTCGGTGCCTCTAGCTGCTGCTGCACGTAAAGCTCCATCCATGTCGAGAATACCTGATGACATCAAAGCACCATATTCACCTAGAGAATGACCTGCAACCATGTCCGGCTTCAATCCGTGATCATTCAAGGTCTGCTCAATCGCCAGATCTGCAGTTAACATTGCAGGCTGGGTATACTCGGTTTGCATCAGTTTGAGTTCGGCTACTTTTCTCTCATCTGCTGATACATCTTGTAAAACAAATCCAGATAGTGAGTCCCCATCCAAGACTTTGTCCATTGTGCGATCACTGGCCTTCCATACCTCTTGAACCGCTTTATATCGCATGTGCAAATCCAAAGTCATACCAACATACTGTGAACCTTGCCCTGGATACATATGAGCGACTTTCGCTCCGTGCGGCAGGGGTGAATCAGAACTAACCAAGATTCCTTGAGCTTGTAAGAATCCCCACTTTGCCTCATCATCTAATGACTTCAAGGCCAGATCCTTTCTCTTTTCGAATTCCGCCCAGGAAGTTGCTATCAATGCCAAACGTACTTTCCCATTAGCATCGAAATCTTCGCTTGAATCTGCAAGTTCTTTGGAGAGACGAATCCCTTTGGGGTCATCGTCGAAAGTGCTCCCGCTGAAAGAGATAGACTGGAGGGTGGAAATAATACTCTCAATGTTATCTCCGGATAGAAGGAGTAGTCCGCCCTCAATGGATTTTAGTTGTTCATGGGTTAAACTCGGTTTGGCGTGTGAGTCCAAAATCGATGGGAAAGAGGGTGCTGTAGGTCTTGGCTCGGATACCCCAAGTGAAGTCATTGCCGCTTCACGTGAATTATCCCATCTTTCAGCGAGTTGTGAATGGAATTCGCTGTCGAATTGCTCTAGTGCTACGTGGAAGTTGGTTCCGCCAAAACCGAAGGCGGAAACACCTGCTCTCCGGGGTGAGCCACTTGCCGTTTCCGGCCAATCTCTTGCTTCAATTGGTACAAAGAAGGGATTTGTTGTCCAATCGACTGTCTCGTTAGGAGTTGAAAAACCAGCACTAGGCGGTATTGTTTTGTGATGTAAGGCCAATACTGCCTTTAGCATACCCGCTATTCCAGCTGCTGCTTTGAGATGGCCTATTTGGCTCTTGATAGAACCTACTGCTACGTTTTCTCCGGGCGAAACCTCACTGAAAATCTCACCGAGAGATCCGAGTTCAGTAGCATCTCCAACTCTAGTCGATGTTCCGTGGGCTTCAATCAATTCGACTGAAGAGGCAGGGAAACCCGCCTGAGAATATGCTCTGGAAACAGCTTGTAATTGTCCTCTTTTACTTGGTGCAGTAATTCCTTTCCCCCGCCCATCACTACTGGCACCTACTCCCCTAACCACGGAATAAATCTTATCGCCATCACGAATAGCATCACCAAGACGCTTGAGAATCATCACCCCTGCGCCTTCACCCATGACGAATCCATCGGCTCGAGCATCGAAAGGTGTTGAATGAGTAGGAGAAAGAGCACCGATTGCACTGAATTTGGAATATGTCGCTGGCTCCATTGTCCGGTCGCTCGCTCCACAGACTGCAATATTGACCTGACGTGCTTGCAATTGGCGGCATGCGTCTACCAATGCTGCCATCGAGGATGCGCAAGCGGCATCAGTAGTATAATTTGGACCTTGTAAATCAAGAAGATTTGCAACTCTACCAGCCACTACATTGGCCAATTCCCCTGGCATCGTATCCTCGTCGACCTTTGGCAAACCATTGTTCCATTCTTTCAGGAATGCTTCGGGGTCAGTCATTCCATATTCCGATGCAATTCGAACCGCTTGATCGCTGTGAATTCTTAGAGTTGTAAAGCCGCGATTCTCACCGCCCAATGCATTGGCAAAAACAACCCCTGTGGCTGCTCTATCCAAATCCTTGCCACCCTCGCCATATCCGGCATGCTCGATCGCTGCAGCAGATGCCTCGACTGCCCATAATTGGCTGACGTCTATTTGTGGCAGAGTACCCGGGGGTTGACGCCAACGACGCCAATCGAATTCAAAATCCTCAACAAATGCACCGATTTTGGAATAGGTTTTGTTAGTCTTTACGCTACCTGGCTTTCCGTCGGGATCAAAAAAGTCCTTTATGTCCCAACGGTCATCTGGTAGTTCCTTAATCGCAACATTTGCATCGATGATGTTTTGCCAAAAGGTTTCGATATCTGGTGAATCAGGCAAGATACACGATAGCCCAACAATCGCGATTGGTTCAAAAGGACCTTGTTCGATTCCTTTTAACTCAGATATATCAGGATCAGCCATTTACTCGCCTCCTCACTCCATGATGCTTGAAGGTACCATGGTTATCGAATATCCAGCATCGACATGGATGCACTGCCCGGTAACACCGGAAGAAAGAGAACTTGCAAGCCATAATGCAGTGCCAGCCACGTCTTCTTGACTGACATTACGCCGGAGAGGAGCATTTGCTTCGACGTGTTCAAGGATTTTTTCGAAGCCAGGGATGCCTGAAGCCGCTAGTGTTTGAATCGGACCGGAGGAAATCGCATTCACTCGATGGCCATCTGGTCCGACATGACATGCTAATTCACGGGTCCAGCACTCAAGAGCTGCTTTTGCCATCGACATTATCCCATAGGATGGGACGAATCGAGTCGAGGCAGCATAGGTTAGAGTGATAGTTGAAGAACTAGGGGCAAGATATGGCAATGCGTGTTTCAGACAGCGTTGTAACGAGTTTGCCGAAATCGTCATCGCAGTATTGATTTTGTCATCATCGACGAACAGAATAGGTCGGTCGAAACACTCACGAGGGGCAAAGCCAATCGCGTGAATCATGATGTCGGCTTTAACCCCGGGATTGGCTTTAGAGAATTCATCAAAGAATGATTTTGTATCTGCATCGGTAGCAACATCTAGCGGATAAAAACCCGCAATTGCTGGTAATTGGTCTTTTAGTTGGAACACCCGACTCATAAATCTCTTCTGAAAACCGAGGTGGAGTATAACTCCCGCTTCGGCTAAACTTTTACAAATAGCCCAAGCGATACTATCCTCACTTGCCACACCGAATACAAATGCATGTTTACCCTGAAGTCCGAGCATGGTTACCAACCTACCCTATGGGTAAGTGTTGCTCCGAATACCTAGTCTTTGACTGTTACCGTGACGAATCGCTCGCAATGTCACATTCACTAGTGATTCTAGCTATGCGCGAAAGTTTTCTCACTACATCAAATATCTTCGAAATCGAATTCATCGATATCGTCTAAATCAGATAAATCATCATCGATATCATCTAAGTCTAAATCCTCAAAATCAAATTCGTCAACGGGATTTGCAGCAACATCCTCCACCACATCAATTGGTGATTCTTCAACATAGTTCTTCTTATCGTGTTTATTGCCCTTCTTGGTGATTTTGCTAATAGCGATTACTAATAACAGAAGGATTAGTATCCCACCGCCAAATGCTGAATATATCTTGACTTCATCATCACTCAAAGAACTCAAAGCGTCGATACCGCCTACGCCTGATGTCTTTTCAACTTTGATTGTCAAACTGATGCTCTCGAAATTAGTCATATCTGAATCAAGCAGACTCTTCGCCTCCAACATAATTTCAATAGTTAAAGCAACTGTGACGCTATCAGGTGCGATGATCGAAATATTGTTATTCTCCATACTACCTTTACTCAGAGTAAATGTCATGGAGGAATCACCTGGGAATCTGAAACCAGCATTCTCAAGAGCAGTGATGCCTTCTTCATTAATCCCCACTTCGAAAGTATCTACTGCGTTACCGTCATTTATTAGTGAAAAAGTTAGTTTTTCCTCTACCCCGGGCGCTATGTCACGTGCGCTTTTATCATTCATATCTAGCACTACTTTGTGATATACTTCCGAGGAGATAGTGCCGCTTTTATTCGATGTTGCTCCGGGTGCGCCGCTCCATGGAACATTAATCGGATCGGTAACGATGGTAATGGTCATAACTGTAGCCATTAAATCAAAATCAATGCTTTCTGCATCCATTCTTGCGCTACCAGCAAAGGTTACTGCTACCTCTACAGTTTCCCCTGATTCAACTTCATGTGGGCCAGCGGGAAAGAGGGAAATAGCAAAACCGTTGCCGAAAACTTCTGATTCGAGTTTTATTTCTTCCTTATACAAGCTACTATTCTCAAGCGTACAGTTGATTGTAACCGGGGCTAATCTCTCCGGATGAACTATCATTTTTGGAGCTAGATCATCGCAATCTAGAACTACACCTGGAATAGGTGATTCTTGCGAAGATACAGTCAAACTAAGAAGTGGAATGATTACCAATGATAGCAAAACCATCAGGGAACCACGTGTTGCCATAGTCTTCTCGACTACCCTCTCTTTCATGAACCTGACCCCTTATTATTCACCATAAATACGGTTTGCTAAATCCTGATGAGTATTCCATAAGATCTCCTCTGGTAAGCCTGCTTCTATCAATTGTTTAGTTCTCTTTGCCACGGTTTTTGGCCCCAATACAGCACCAGGTCTACGCGGATCATCCATGTAATCTGTCTCGAGGAAAAAACCGTGTGAACTGGATTCATAAGTTGACATCAACTCATCTATCGCACCACTACCAGCGAGAACGCTTGGAGTCAAGCCGCAGACATTAGCAAAGGATACATCTGGTGGTGCATAATGACGCACTAACATATGTTTGTCAAGACCAACTCTGTCAGCCATTGCCCCCAATTCAGGATAGGTCGATTCAGATTCACCTTCGACATGTAATTGTAAAGGTATTTTCTCCTTTCGCGCCAAATCCATAGTCTCCTCTAGTAGCCTATTTGCCAATTGCCAAACCTCATCTGAAACCGGCCAATGGGGCCTACCGACCTCACCGACACCTACTGCTTCACCTTCATGTATCAATTCAAGAGCAGCGTTGATACTATCCCAATAATTCTGTTCAGCATTTTCCGGCATCGATTCAAATTGATGAGCGAAAGCCGCTGGATGAGGTCCTAGTATTACTCTCACACCGATGCCCATCTCTCTGACTTCCTTAGCCATTGAAACGGTATCACGGTAAGATTGGAGATGGCCGTCATAAGTGGTTGGTGGAGCTGAAAAATCAGGACAGTGAACCAAAACCAAATCAGTGCCGCCTACTCTTTTGAAAGCTCTAACTGCTTCAAGATAAAGCCCTGCTCTATTTAGATGGAAATGATCGTCTAGAATTGGACCATCATATACCATCTGATCACTACTCGGTCACGTACTTCAATTCTTTGAAGCGATTCAGCCAGTGAACAGCGGACATTGCCACCATATTGGGGTGAGAAGCATCGATTGCAATCGAACGTCCGTTAGGCCATATCAATAATTCCATCTCATGCCTGGTGTCGTTGATTCTAAGACACCCCAGACGGTCATCCATTTTCGAAGTCCCAGAACCTAGATTTGTTCGTACATCACTCAGGTCTATGTTAACTCCAAAGTCAAAAGATGCTACAAGTGGCCCCATCTCAGAAACCAATCCACTATCGTCGCGGCCTATTCTTAGTAAGACCTCTTTTGCAGCAGCACGGGCTGCTTCCTCGCGATGAGTGCCATGAACAACGATTCTTCCTTCACTATCGATTACGATAGTTGCACGTGGTCTTTCGAGTGCTTTGATGATGATATCTCCAGTTCTTTGACCATCGAGTTCCCTAACCACATCTTCGCCATCGACCGGTGGAGAACATACAAAGCGTACAAGTTGATTTTCAACACGGACCTCGATTGATTCTCTTGCCATGTTCACTCCTCCTCACCTTGCGAACTCGGCAATAGACATGAAACCTCCTCAGGTTTGACATCGTTTTGCAGATGTACAAGAATCGAAGAGCGCCATGCTTGAGTGATGGGGACCATCAGAACTGCATCATCACCCGAAGTCTTTCGTAACTCTGCAAGTGCACCACGTATTCTCGCAGCGTATCGCAAATCTCTAGCATCGTTTAACTCGTCAGAAGAACGAGCAAGAATCATCGCCCACCAAGTTGCAGCAAGAGCACTAGCGTGCTGCAAACTTTGCCCTTCAGCGAGTTCTGGAGTTTCTGTTTTAGATTTAATAAGCTTAAATTTACGACGCCATGAGCCCCCGATTCTTATCATCGAAAGCAAGCGTAAAACACGCGTCATTTCCTTGGCTTCTGCGGTGATATGATCTACCCACAGTGAATCATCTAAATCTGGTTCGGCAAAAAATACTGGCCTATCGTTAGCCACAGCTGCTCGATGTAATCTCCTTGGCTCTGGATCGGGGAATCGACCGACTTGTAATTCATTTATCTCCAATAATTCATCGAGATAAATACCGGTAATCCCGCCGCCGAGAAGTGCGCTTTGTAAATTGACACCAGGATCTTCAAGTTCATATTTCTCCTCCTCTTCCCATATCTCGATTTCATCAGAGGATGAAGGCAAGCAGATTCCATGCCATTCGAGCCGTGGTCTAAGCCGTCTTGGTAATACTACGGTTGGTAGAACACCATGCAAAAGCACCGTTCCCCCTTGGGGATCGGACCAATGAATCTCAGCCCAAGATAGGTCCATTTGTATCAACTATTACCTTCGACCCAGTCTTTGAGAGTCGCAATGTCCCAACCCATGTCGAAGTATCCTTGAATTGTACCTTGATCCCATTGAGGGAAGGCCGCTAGTGCTTCGGCCATCTTTGGATCGACTGTACCGTAGCCACCCGTGCCATAATCACTAGCATATTCTGAACCACCAGATGGTGCAGCATACGAATCTTGTGGAGCTGCATAAGAACCGGGTGGGATATCTGCATATGACTTTCCACCCTCATGACCATCATAGAATTCATTCTCACCCTTACTTCGCTTCATCAATACCACAATAACTACCAAGAGAATCAATACCAATCCACCTAGGCCAGAGAATAACAGAGTAGTTACCCCGCCTATATCATCATTCATCGAGACTCTAATACTGAAACCCTTATCCCACTGGGAACCATTCCACATGATTTTGTCGCTATCTCCATCTATGACTAGTAAATACATCCCAGTTGTCGATTCAGTGAATTCCTCTAAGGTAACATAAACACTGACTATTTGGCCAAATTCAATCTCATTAGTAGTAATCATAGTCTCGTTTATAGGGAAACCATTATTGATAACCGAATGAATCTCAAGTGTAATATTTCCGGCTTTGGTACCGGCATTTCTTACTGTAATCTCTAATGTAACCGTATCACCTACTTGTGGTGCTGAAGGAGTCATTCGAACTGCATCTATCTCAAATCTTGCTTCCTCGTGAATCAATACGTAAGTCGAACTAGCTGCAGTGTTGTCAATAGAGGAGATACCCTGAACTCCCTTTTCGGAGTCTATTCCACCACCATCAATTGCCCAACCCGCTGAATCGCGACCCTCTATCCAAAAGATGATTTCGATATCATTGACATTATCTATATCCGTTTTAGTTGGCCTTTCTAAATCTGGCCAGAGATCAATACAATCTGCAGTCAATAAATAATCACCGCCAACAACAGATAGATCCATCTCGGCAGATAGAGAACCGTCATCATTCAATGAACTTGCAAATGTATCCTCGAATAGTTTCCATGAAGTGTTGGTTTGGGGGTCAAGGTACATTCCCCATTTGACACTTATCTCACCTGCTACCAATGCGGCATTCTCTTCGACTGTTACTCTAACATCTACACAATTGATAGTTGAAGAAGGTAGGACATCTTGAATCACCTCGTCGTTGATTGCGGTTGCTCGCCATGAATCCTTAACAATCTCTGGTTGTTCACCATCAACTTTGATAGTGAATATTCCACAACCATAGACACTGTTACTTTGACATAATGATGCGGTGAAATCCTGAGCACCTAAAGGAATATCAATCAATTCGAAAGCATAGGTATACTCGTTATTTGCGAGAGGTGCGTTGATTGGAATCGAGAATGAACCCCCAGAGATCATAACATCCATAACCACTTCAGGTTGCTCAAAGTAGCCCTTTACTGTATCCTTAGGAGCGAATTCGCGAGTTATGCGTAAGGTCATATCTGCTTCTGGTAAAATGTAAACACCGCTGGAGATACCATCAATGAAGGCATATTGCCCTTCAAAGAGAATGTTGTCGCCAGGATATACGAAATTCGCTTTGGTGTCCGTGGTAATAGGTTCCGATAGATCGGTCACTGTTGGAGATTCATCCACTCTGAAATCGAGGCGGAAATCATCGCCATAGGCCCATTTCTGGATATATGTTTCACCACCAGCTGTAACCGGGGTTCCACTGGCATAATCCTTGATTCTGACAGTAGGGGTCGAGGTAGTGGATAGGCCAGGAATATTCCATTCGAGTATGAAAGGGAGATCTAAAGTGAATTCAGAAATATATGGATCTACAACTAGATCACCATATTCATCAAGAATCTGAGGGCCGAGACTTCCATTTCCATCTGCCTTTAGCAAGTTTAGATATTGATTTGAAGAATATGCGGTATTATTACTAGGCCAATATTTGATATCCCAATCACCAGATGCTCCTAATGTTAAATCGTAATAATCTATATCGCTCCAACCATTTGCATCACGGGAATTAACCAGAAGATGGTATACATTACCTGCATAAATCGTCTGATCCCACTTCCCGGTATATTGATGATGATTGGCATTGAATAATTGTTGACCTGTCGAATCAGCAATCTGGAACGAAGTGATTACTGCGGATTGCTGAGACATCGAAGCATAATTCACTAGATCGTTTTCGACCCCTGGTCCTCCACCATCTATTGGATTACCTGCGAGGTCGTTACCGGTGAAATATATACTGACTTTTCCCTCAGGGTCCATTCCGCTATTCTCATCATCACTGAATGAGCCGGTATAATTAACAGTCAGTCCCGCATTATCTGAAACTAACATCTGCGTATTATATTCTCCAACATCAGCCTTGCCGTCACCATTAGTATCATCGCTTGCTTGAACCCAATAGTGCATTGTAATCGTTTCTGGGGGGGAGGGAATATCGTAGGAGGTAATCCTGAATTTTTGATTAAGACTTGGGGTGATCCATCCATTGTCCTTCAACCAAACCCAATTACCGCCACTATAGTATTCAATCGGCTCAAAGTCGGGACCTGTGCTTAAACCAGGCGCATAATTATCTATTGAAATATTCATGTCGATGGCACAATCACCATCATAATCTAGTGAAGAATCTGGACATAGAGTCTCTCCTCCATCATAGCCAGTCATCCTGAAACGATAGGTCTCAATACCTGCAGCATCGAATCCTAAATCTATTTCCCAGTTGAAATCTCCAGCGATTGGACCAGAAATGTTTGCAACTTCAAGCCATTCTATCACAATTTGCGTATCATTAAAAGAGACGTATTTACGTTCCATAGCCAAATAATATGCATTTGGATCTGGTGAAACATCAAGCCCTTCAAGACGGACATTACCGATTACATTGACTGTTCTACTAGATTTGGCATTGAGCAAATCTTGAGTCGTTCCGGCACTATTCTGCAATTCGAACGAAGTAATGCCTGCATCATTTTCGACTGCATTACTACCTGCTGGCGCTAATACAATCGCTCCGGGAATTCCAAGATTACCGTTTGATGCCACTAAATTAGCATAAAGATGGAGACTTTCAGTATCTTCCCAATTTGGATTAACAGTGAATCTCCAGGTTATTCCCATCATGTTTCCAGTCACAGTGGCACTTGATGCTTCCATGGTGAGATAGTCATCGATATCGTTCAACTCGGTGAATCCTTCGTCATCAGAATAAGATAATTCGACTACTCCTTTCTCGGACTCCATACGTAATCTCGCTTCTGAAAAAGTAGCTCCAGTCGCTGGATCAACCACGTGAGTAGAATAAACTTCAATGATTTCACCTGTTGGGTATAGACCAACTGGATTGCCGATAATTTCAATTGTTGAATCGTAACCAGTTGCCGTTAAAATACTTAAATCAGAAAATTTAACTGAACCACCACTAGTTGCACTCACTTTGATTGGAACATCAATTGTAGCACCAGATGCGCCAAGAGCAATACCTTGGTTTAGTTCTCTTCCGAGATTGTGGTTTGCTGAAAGTGTGAATGACCAGTCATAGAGAACATCAAGATTCTTTATAGCGACCGAGGATCCTGTTGTGGCGAAGTTGTTGGTTACTACTAATTCGAAGTAATACCACTGGTTGCCATATTCATCGACATATGCCGCTGTAACCGCTGGGTTATTCTGAAGGCTATTCAAGGCTCCAGATAAGTTAAGATCATCACCAAGGCCTCCATCGCCTTGAGTGGTAACATTTCCTATAGTTCCAAGGAATACCTCTTGTCCTGATGAGGTGACTGAGAGATTAAAACCAGTATCTTGATAGATAATCGTATTCTCATCTATCACGAAATCAGAAAGAATAATTTCCGCACTTTTTGGCAAGACGAAACCAGCGCCAATACCCTCTCCGAATTGATTCAATGTAATTGTTGATTCAGAAGAAGATGTAGCCCAACTATCTGCCCGACCAGCAGAGAATACCGTTTGACGACCAAATGCCCCGAAGGCTGCATGAGTCATACCCCATTCCAAATCACCATCACCGGCTACGTCAATCGCTACGCTACGAGCATTGTGTCCAAATTGAAGGTCGAACCAAATGGCACTCACACTACAAGCACCGGCGTAAGTGAGTAGCGTCTGAAAACCATTGAGAGGTTTATCTGGCGTCCATGTCTGTCCTGGCACCAAATATTCCATTTCGTTCCCGGAACCGTGCATGATGGTGATATTTGCGGTTTCAGATGGACAATTATTTTGAATTACTGGAGTTAATGCTGTAATCGGTTGGCTGAATTTATTCAAACTCTTGGCAGGAGTAAATGAATCATCCATAATCGCAGGTAAGTATGACATCTGTCCGCCTTCTTCCTCTGTAGTCCACACCCCATTGCTAATATCGCTGTATAGAGAATAAATAGATTGGTTGAAGCCAGTACCAATGCGAGTTCCAAGTGAATAACCATACAGTAACGGTGTTGCCAAATTCGAGGGACCAGAGTCGAAGTGGAATACCAAATCGATATAGGGATAAGTTTCGGTATCGATATCCCACAGTTCGATAATATCGCCTGTCAATCCCGCCATTGCATTACCATTTTTGTCAAAGACAATTGACTTATCGCTGGCTGAAACGATATCGACATAGAAATCACCAGTGACAGAATCTGTGTATTCGATTGAGAGCAATCCATAACCATCAGGGTTATTGGGGCTGTACGAAGGTGCCCAATTAGAGAAATTTACCCAGCCATGCTGAGGCAGAGATTCTCCAAGGCGGAAATCATCAATAAACCAGCCAGGCATTGAATTATTGTAAGCCGGTTGATTGTGACCATTGTATTCCATAACAAATTCTAATTGCACTGATTTATTCACATGTTTAGAGAGATCGAGTGCAAGAGTTCCCCAGCCATCTGATTCCCCAGCCACTGCGAATTCACCGCTATTCACGCCAGTGCATGACTGGATGTTTCCATTACCGAATCCTACAGAATGAAGTCCGCCTTTACCTGTGGCTTGATTGGTAGATGTTGGGCTAAAAGTTGCCCCTGTACCAGCACCCCATGTGAATGGCGTCCATGAATATTGACTCCAACCAACACCATCGGTCGAGTTGCGCACTCGGACATATGCACAGTCGTAGAATTCATCAATCCAGTTCTGTCCAGTCTTTACATGGCCCCAATGCATGCCAAACCAAGATGAAAAGCGAGCTAATTCACCGCCGGGCAAAACCTCAATTGGTGGTGATTCAAAACTATAATCAAAAGTTCCACTTTGGTCGTTGGTGTAGTTATTATCCATGTCAAATGGAGTGGTACCCCAGCACCAATTGCCGGTACTACAATCCTCTGGAATTATAGATCCATCATCGAAATAAGTATGGCCCCAACCCATCTTATTGACGAATTCACCGTTATTGAATTCAAAATCGGTGGTAAAACCTCCACTGGTTAGGCCGAGGCCTTTTTTGTCGGTACTGAAATCAGTGGAATCTGAGTATTTCGTTATTACCGAAGGTAACCACGGGTCGGCCAAGGTATTACCATCGTATGTGACATGGCCTTGGTGGGTTACCATAGATGTACTAACATCAAGTTCTGCTGAAATTACTGATTCGGTGGAAGATAATGTGACTGTTCCATCTACATTATTGATGAACCCTTGGGAATCTTTGACTACGATTTCCACCTCAGATGCACCGCTAGAGAAGGTGTCGATCATCGCCGCATTAGCGAATGGGGAAAGTGCCATTAATGCTACAAGTGACAATGCTAGACGAACCTTGGAAACTTCAGACATCTTACCCCTCATCTCGCCCGAGAGATGGCTGGCATAAAAGCACGACGGGATTATGGCCAGAGAGTCCCTCCTCCGGAGGGAACATGCTAGTCAGGAAAGTTCAATGGCTTTTCTCATCGAAAAAGCCTTTGCTGCGAGCATATCCAAGCCACCATTACGGTTTTCGGATTTCTCTAACCATTCCAGATTTGAAACTGTTGCAGGATGAACTGGCCCAAGAGCATCACATACCTCTGGACCCTCCGATATTTTGAGCGTTCCAAGGCTTCTTGCCATCTGCATTATATCGATTTTATCGAAGCCCAGTAAAGGACGTAATGGTTTTAGTGGAGTGGCCATTTCAATCGCCCCAAGATTACTCAGAGTTTGACTGGATACCTGCCCAAGGTTTTCACCGGTTAGAACATGAGTCACCTCAGGGAAATCCTCTACTAATAATGTCGTAATTGCATTAAATAATCTCTTCATATGAATGAAGTATTCTTTGTTATTCCAGTCCTCGGTGAATAAGGTCAAAACTTCCATGACTGGCACCACTACTAGTTGATTATGCAGACCGGTACGAACCGCTTCACCAACCTTACCATCCAGCCCTTTGAGATGGAGCAAGAGATCGATACATTTCTTCTCACCTTCCGGTCCTGCTACCGGCTCCATCGAAAAGTGCATTGGAATGATTTTCCAACCCGCAACAGCCATTCTGGCAATAGCCACAGGTGAATCAATTCCCCCGCTGACAAGACCGATGCAAGTTCCACTCATGCATCCCGTACTCTGAACTGGTTCAAAAGTCAATGCCTTGAAGTCAGATGCAGCAGTGGCTGGTATCGATGGAACCCTATAGCACCGAACCAGTCACACTTATTGAAGAGGTATTTCCTCAAGATACAAATTCCTACAATACTCTTTTTGGAGGAAGGCTACTTTCTCTGATGGATAAGACAGCAGGAATTACTTGCTCGAAATTTGCTCATCGTGAATTCGTAACTATCTCAATCGATACATTGGAATTCAAAGCACCTGCAAGGCAGGGTGATTTGATTGAAGTTACTGGCAGGATCGTGTTTACCAGCATGCATACAGCATGTGCTAAGGTTACTGCGGAAGCAATGAGCAAATCTGATTGGACTAGGAAAACAATTTGTGAAGGCTATTTCTTCATGGTTGCAATCGATAATCAAATGCGACCAATACCGATTCCACAATTCATCCCGACTAACGAATCAGAGATTGCTGAGCAAGAAAAAGCGATCGAGATACGCAATCATATGCTTGAATTAAAAAACAAATCATAAATCGATACGTTTTAATTTGACCGAAATATCGTCACTAATATCGTCACTAACGACCAAATCTCCGAATGATTCTGGAATGGGTTGAATGGATTCACCAATGTGTGCCATCATACTAGATACTTGATTATCTGGGACTATACCACCATTGCTTTCTGCAAGATCACGTATAGATTTTACCATCTCTTCGGAATGTGCGTTTCTTGCTTGCAAACGCAAAGCATCCCCTGTTCTAAAGCGGCTTTTTAATTTCCGACCTAGGTTTCCAGCTTTCATTAGAGAAGGCCCTACCAACTCCTTGACCACTGATGATGCAGTCAATGATTTACGGCGTGGATTAGTTGCAGATAATCGCGGTGACTTACTGGGAGAACGTTGTGATAAACGAGAAAAATAGGGATACCGTTCAATTTGATTCTCTCCCTCCTCCTTCACCCCAGCTTCGATGATATCTGCTCTTCTAGCTCCAGCAACCAATGATGACTCTTCGGTTTCCTCTTCGATACTGGGCAAGGACTGATCTGGTAAATCAAGAGAGTTAGGATTGGGATTAGGAATATGCGCTCCATCTGTGCCTACAAAAGATGGTAAGAAATTGGTTGGAGCCTGTGATTGTTGTACTTGTTGTCTATCCACAGGTACCATTCCGATTCCGCGCATCATTTCAAAAGAATTACCATCGACCATCTCTTGACGATATACCCCTTGATACTGTTGTACTGGCAAAGGAGCTGGTTCCATCCAACCATTAGTTGCCACTTGATTACGACGAGTATGAAGATTATCTCTTGACCTAGTCAATAAGCCATCAGGTACTTCATTTTGCACGGTCTCGACCTCATCAAACCAATCAGGCAATCCAAATTCACTTGATACTGGCTCGAGAGTTACATCATGGTGTGAATCTGCAATCTCTATTTCATCTAGGAATGCACTGATTACGGGATTGGGTATGATTTCTACTGGTTCTGGTATCAATTCTGCTTCCAATTGCTGTATTCTCGGATACTCTGCGTCACGTGATAGGATTTCTAATCCACGCCGAGCTTCTTCCATCGTCGCACCATCCCGTAGGCGTTGAATCATGGTGCACATACGCATCAAACTAGCATCGTTACCAAATATCGAATGACAATCACCTGCAGTGGTATCGATAGTCAAAGTAGGTCTTCTAGTAATCAAATGGCCAGTGCTTAGAACAATGCCTATGGAACCCGCTATCGCTTGCACAGAGCCATTTAAGGTTCTAAAGGAAATCCATATCAGCAATAATCCGACCATTGCCATCCAACCTGGAATCAGATTGGTATGTGAATGATGAACCCTTTGCACAGCAGCTAGATGAAGGTCTAAGGCGTGTCCTGAACGAGATTCAAAAGATATCTGATTTGGCGAAAGTACTGCGCGTACGCGTCCCCTATGTCCTGCCAATGTCAGCGAACGGATTATCTCCGTCGACTCGCTAACACCAGCCTCGCAAGGCACGGCATCTGAGTACATCCCGAACATACATCATATCCATTCAGTTATGAAAGCACCGCAGGCAGACCCCTGCTTGCACTCGATAAATGCACCCTTTACTCGCAGCGATGTAGAGTAGCAGGGCCCATTATTCGCAGACTTGAATCCAATTGAGTAATGACTACCGGCGGTGATGTATCTCGACGAATAAGTAGAGGTGTTTCCCATTTCACGACCAAACCATCATCGATAGTTTCTATACGGCCAACAACAAACTGCAAGTCTATACTTGCATGAATTACATCTCCAACTTCAAGACGGCGTCGTTGAAATGGTGAAATTTGTAAATCAACTTTAGAAACCCGATGTAATTCAACTGCCATAGGGACTGATTTACCACTTTTTCGGTCCTCGACACCAGGGTGTACTATCACAGCACCACCGACTAAATGCGATTCGGAGCAATTGCGCAATGCTATCCCTACACGATCTCCTGCACGTGCTTCTTTGACATCATCGTCCATCACTTGTAATGATTTGACCTCGCCACTACCACCGGTTGGAATCATAGCTAGAGTATCGTGAACTTTGACCACTCCGGATTGGACGTAACCTATGGCAACCAAACCAATACCTTTGACATTGAAGTGCTGATCTACTGGGATCACCAATGGTCTTGCTGTATCTTTGGCGAACTCCTCTTCTAATTCGCTCATCATCGCCAATAGGGTTTGACGTATTTTCAAACCATCACCAGTACAAAAAATCCACTTGTCTAAACCTGCTTGAACAAGTAATTTCTTTACTTGATCCTCATCAACCCAGCCCCCAGTGTCTGGATTTACAACAAGGATGCCTTTTGTGATTCCAGCTGCTGAAAATGCCACGAGTGTTTCGCCGAAAGTAGCATCGATTGCTTTTACTTCGATAATACCGACTCTACCTGCGGAAAGTGCTGATAAAAGAGGCCTGAGTTTCTCAGGGTAACGCATTGGCCTGATCAATGATAGTACACATTGTACGCCATCGACAACCTCTTTGTGAACATATGACTGAACGTCACGTTCATCAACTGGTTTTGCTATCTCACGAGCTAGTTCATCGCTACCAGCCATGGCGATATTAAGAACTGTCATTTCAGCCACCGATAATATGTTTGAAGGACTCTAGGCGTTCTTGATATTGCTCGGGATCTAAATTTGCAATAGCGCCCACTCCAAAAGACATCAGGGTGAAACTAGCTGTTACAGTCGCATGCAATAATGCATGTTTTAGCTCATTTCTACCGATATCACCTTCGCCTGCCGCTAATAAAGAGGCAAGTGTTCCAGCAAAGGTATCACCGCAGCCGGTTGGGTCGACAACTGTTGCAGTAGGATATGCGGGTAATGCTATCATGCCCTCAGGGTGAAGAGCTAGGACGCCATGTTCACCACGCTTGACAATTAGTATCCCTCCGCCCATTTCTTCACGAACAGTATGGGCTGCCCTGACCAGGTTTTCATCACCTGCAAGCATTCTGATCTCTCCGTCGTTGAGCACAACAAGGTCAACTCTAGCCATTACTGCGCGAAGGTCATCCAACGCGATATCTATCCACAGATTCATGCTATCAAGAATTGTGCAACGCGTAGGTTCGGTTTGATCGATTACACTTGCTTGTAATGCTGGATGAAGATTGGCACAGAAAGTGACTTTCGGGGAACGTGATTCCTCTGGAACCTTTGGTTGAAAGTGTTCGAATACATTGAGATGAGTCTCATGAGTTTCAGCCTCGCCCATATTACCATGATACGACCCAGACCAACGAAAAGTAGGGCCATCAGCCACTTCGAGACCTGATATATCGAGACCTGCATCAGACAAGAGTTTGTAATCAGCATCGGTGAAATCGTTTCCAACTACACCGACTAATCCGACTCCGCCTCCGCTTCTCATCTTGTCATGAAATGCTGCAGAAAGTCCGGCATAGGTAGCAGAACCACCTAATGCGTTCTCTACTGCTCCCTCTGGAGAGGATACCGAATCATATGCTACACTACCAATTATCAATACGTCCATTATTAAAACCTCTTTTATCCAAGTAATTCTTCATGCTCTTCGATATATTGAATAGTTATATCGCGCACAAGGAAATCTTTCTCGTCCATTATTCTTCTATGTAAGGGAATAAGGGTTTGCACCCCTTCGATCAAAGTCTCGTCCAATGCAGTGCGCATCCGACGTATAGCATCATCACGATCATGCCCCCAAGTTAGCAATTTCGCCAGTAGACTATCAAAACAACCAGGCATTTCGTAACCGGCGTAGGCATGTGTATCACAACGGATTCCAAAGCCTGAAGGGAAATGGCAATCCCATAATCTACCAGGGCTTGGGAGGAACTCCTTGGGATCCTCAGCATTCAAGCGGCATTGTATAACATGCCCTCGCCAAGTTATGTCCTCTTGCTTAACTGGCAATGATTCTCCTTGAGCGACTTTGACACCTAATTCAACCAAGTTGTAGCCGGTTATCATCTCGGTTACAGTATGCTCGACTTGGACTCTCGGATTTACCTCTAAAAAGTAGAAGTCGCCATTTCTATCGCGTAAAAATTCGAAGGTTGCCAGACCCTTATAGCCCACGGATTCTGCACCTGCACAAACAAGATTACCCATTTCTTCTCTCTTGGCTTCGTCGAGCCATGGCCCTTCTTCTACCAACTTTTGATGGCGGCGTTGTATCGAACAAAACCTCTCGCCGAAATGAATGGCCTTTTTACCATCCCCTAATACTTGGAATTCGATATGCTGCGCACCTTCGATATATTTTTCGACAAAGACCCGCTCGTCGCCGAATGCAGATTTTGCTCTACTTTGGCATAATTTTAGTGCGCCTTCGAACTCTTTCGCTTCGTTTACAATTTGCATACCGATTCCGCCACCTCCAGCGGCGGCCTTAATAATCACAGGATAACCAATGACATCGGCTAACGTGCACGCTACTGCTGCATCTTTAATCGGCTCACTACTACCTTTTGCTGTTGGTAAACCAGCTGCTTCCATCGCTGCTCTCGCCTCGATTTTATCACCGAGTAAGGTGATTACATCAGCAGAAGGGCCAATGAAGATTATCCCCTCTTCTTCCAAACGTCTGGCAAACCCTGCGTTTTCAGCGAGGAAACCATAGCCTGGATGAACTGCATCACATTTGAGATCTATCGCTGCTTGAACGACAGCCTCGATGTCTAGGTAGGAGTCAAGTGGATTTATCCGCGTGATTTGATATGCCACATCTGCCATTCTTACCGGCAAGGAAAGGCGGTCCTCTTTACCATGGATTATTGCCACCTCAATACCCATATCACGAAGGGTTCTGAGGATGCGAAGGGCTATCTCTCCGCGATTCGCAATGAGGACGCGTTTGAATGCCATTATCCGTCCCAGAAGGATTACCTCTATGATGAAAGCGGTCATTCGGTTAGTGTAACAGGATTCATCGTATCATCGAATGACTTAATCAGACTTTTTAGTAAGCCAATTTATCAATACATTGGATAGCATGACTTATATCCTACTCAATTCATTGACAGGGTAGTGGTATGCTATGTCTGGTGCAGGAATCCTTGATGCGATGGCTGGAAAGGACTTGAATAAGTCTGGAAAAATTGTGAACTTAGTGATTTGTGGAAATTCACAATATTATGATTTTTCTTTTATTGAGGATAAGCTTGACGAATGGGTCGAAGAATACGAATACCCGGATTTAATTATCCTTGGAGGTGCAAGTGGGGTTGATTACTTGGCTGAACGTTGGGCCGATAATAACAACATTCCCTGCGCCATTTTCAATGAAGCATGGAATGTACCAAGAGGAGGTCTTGCGGATGGAGGGCGCCCTGAAGCAGCCCCTGATTTAGTGATGCTAATGCTAGAGAGGGCGACTCATGTGATCGCCTTCCCAAGCGCCAAAAGTAAATGGACCAATGTCATGGTTGATTTGGCCAATTCCAAAGGAATCGATACCACTGTAATCCCAATCGAGTGACGGTTCTCAATAGACGTCACGAAGGTAACGCTTCTGTTCACGCATCATTACCTTCTCGATGAAATGAGTAGCATCATCTGCAGACATTGATCCATGTTCACGAGCAATCTCAATCAGAGTGCGATGGACATCTTTGGCCATGTATTGCTTGTCCCCACAGACATAAAAATAGGCGCCATTTTCTAGCCAGTCCCATATCTCCTTGCCGTGCTCTGCCATACGATGTTGAACGTAGATTTTCTCTTCTTGATCTCGTGACCATGCTGTGGTAAAATGGGACAAGTCGCCCTCATCGAGCCACTTTTCAATTGTATCTTGATAATAAAATTCGGTTTTCGACGATTGATCACCAAAAATTAGCCAATTCCGACCCGATGCCTTATCGTATATCCTCTGCTCCATAAATGCCCTGAATGGAGCGATACCGGTACCTGGACCCACCATGATGATGTCGACACTAGGATCTTCAGGTAAAACAAAGGTTTTGGTAGGTGACATAAACACTCGAATAGGGAGGTCTGAATCATCGATTTCATCAGCCATGAAGATAGTACACAATCCTCCACGATCTCTGCCATGATGCGAATAACGGACAATACCGACAGTCAATTCGACCGCCCCCGGATGTGCGTCAAGGCTGCTAGCGATGGAATACAGCCGAGGCTTTAGGCGATCTACAAGACCAAGGAATTCATCAGGTGCATATTTAACGCCAAATTCATCTAATACGTCGAGATAATCTCGTGACCAAATATAATCCTCCATAGCTGAAGAATCGTCTGCCATGTTCTCGACCTTAGCCACAGGGTCATCGCCAGCAGCGCTGGAATTCAAGCCGTTGAGAGTGTCTCCTGATTCCGCATTCCAGTCGAGAATAGTTTCTCCGCCTACGATCATACGTCGCCTTCCAGTTAATTTCACATTAATCTTCAATCCACTAGATTCCACTTTACTAATCAATGAACCGACAAATCTTTTGTTGACACGGTGTATTTCCACATCCATTTTCAAAGCATCCCGCAAGGTTTTCTCGCCTTTTCCTGCATCGATTATTTGCAGTGGGTCCCAACCCTGATTGACTATGAGATTATCTACTATCTCTTGAGGGTTTTCGGGAAGGACAGCGAGCGCATCTCCCACCTTGTATTCAAGACCAGAATCGCCAAGATCAAAGACGATGTGCCTAGTCTCTTTACGGCTACCTTCTCCGTTGAGAATATAATTCTCAGTGATACGCGAACTATATGGGTTCTTGGAGCTCCAGACCGTCATTATGACCACGTGCAGTCGCTCCACTGAGATTCTGTTTATGACGCTTCGTGCAAACAGATTTAGTACGCGCATGTGGTGGAGGGTCTATGGTGAAGATTGAGTTACTTGGCACGGGTAATGCATTCTTGCCTTCTGGCCGGATGCACTCTCTTCTTCTTATCGACGAACACATTATGGTAGATATACCGCCTACCGCGCTTAGTTGTTTGAGGAGAAGAGGGATTTCTCCAAGTCAAATCGATACTATTCTAGTGACACACGTACACGGTGATCATGTGTTCGGCATTCCGTTCCTACTTCTTGAAAGAAAATATATTTCTGACCGGGAGGGGCTCAAGCCTTTGACAATCGCTGGCTCACCAATCGTCAGAGAAACTATTGAAACGTTGTGTAAGATGGCATATCCTGGTAGTCTTGACGATATTCTGGCTGAAATAATTTGGCAGGATATCCCGCAAGTGAAAGGGTGGAATTTCGAAACTTTTGTAGTAAAGCACGTCCCTGAGGTGGAACCACATGGATGGATGATGCGACATGAAAGTGGCTTGGTGATGTTACACTCCGGTGATAGTGGTCCTTGTGATGAATTATGGCGAAGAGTTAGCGAATGTGACTTGGCTGTTGTAGAGATGGGTTTACCCGAATATGTCGAATCTGATGAACACCACAAACCTTCCTCGATTGAAACCCTAGCCCGAAACAATCCTGATACGAAGATAGTGGTCACCCATACCTATGTCGACGATGGTCCTGAAATCATCTCAGCACAGATACCCGAACATCCGGCGAATGTGATTCACGCTCGAGACGGTGAATCATTTTTGTGGGATGGGACAAAAATCACCACATTATAATCAGAAATCAATACAAAAAAAATCAACTTTCCAATTGTAATTTAATGAATTTCAGTGTGCATTTGCATCCTCTTTATAATAGCGTAATCTTTTCGAAAGTCCCCACTACTTAGCGATTGTTTGGCTTCACTAGTGGGCATGCTTATTACATGGACTCGGACTCACGGAAGACATCCGCTTGCGGCTGCCCCAGCGGCTGACAAGGATGTAATGGAGACGACAATAATGAGCGGGAATATCTTCGACGAGATTCTCACTCTGAAGTCCCTATTCATCAATAAGGAAGTGCTCCGGCACAGTTACCTCCCAAATACAATGATTCATCGTGAGGAGGAAATCGAGTCTTTGAGTTTCAACCTCGTCGAGGCTCTAAAAGGCCACATCCCCTCAAATATGATTCTCTACGGAGTCACAGGAGCGGGGAAAACTGCAGTAACAAAATACGTGTGCAAGCAGTTACAGATGAAGGGAGAAAAAATCGGTCGTAAAGTATTCCCTGTATTGGTCAACTGTCGTCAAATAGACACCCAATACAGAGTCCTTGCCCATCTTAGTAATACCTTACTTGAAGAATTCGAAGCCCCCGATATTCCGTTCACCGGTTGGCCAACTGATCGCGTGTTCAAAGAATTGGTAAAGCGCATGGAAAGGAGAGGTGGCGTATATGTCATTATCCTCGATGAAATCGATCACCTAATCAAGAAGGCTGGTGATGATTTGCTCTATAATCTGACCAATCTAAATTCTGAGTTAAACGAAGCCAGAGCCTGTGTCATTGGCATCTCAAATGATTTGAAGTTCACAGATTATCTAGACCCTCGGGTCAGAAGTAGACTAGGGCAACAAGATATAATTTTCAATCCATATAATGCTGAACAACTTCAAGAGATTTTGCATGACCGCGCAGTTGAAGGAATTGAAGAAAACGCTCTTTCACAGGATGTGATTCCTCTGTGTTCAGCACTTGCCGCTCAAGAACACGGTGATGCGAGATGTGCGCTTGACCTATTACGTGTTTCTACGGAGAAAGCCGAAAAAGAAAGCGCTGAATTAGTTGAAAAAAGGCACGTTAGGGCTGCACAAGCACAGATTGAGTGCGACCAGATTACACCGGTTATCCGCACGCTACCTACTCAGCAAAAAATTGTACTCGCTGCAGTGATGCTCAATGAATACAATGGCCTAAAGAACATCCAGACCGGCGAGGTTTTCTATATCTACAAGCAAGCATGTACTCGAGTTGGTCTATCACTACTATCGGCGAGAAGAGTATCAGGGCTGATTTCCAATCTTGATATGCTTGGATTGATAACCGCTAATACCGTTAGTAAGGGCAGGTATGGACGTTCAAAGCAGATTAACTCGTGTTTGCCAGATAATCTCGATGTCAAAACCATTATGTCAAACTCAGAATCTGTTATCGCTGATGTTTTTGCACACTCATACAAGCATCAATCACGATTGTGAGCAATTCTGCTTTCATTAATAATTGGCAAGACTCATAACTACGTTGGAGGTGGGCCGGCGCATGAAGAATACAATGCAAAAGCATCAGGAGGCTGAAATACCTGAAGATGCAGACGAACAGAGTCTCATCTCTGTCCTACTTTCTCCATCACAATTACTAGCAAGGTGGTATCTAGGAATAGGTGCATTAGGATTATTGCTTGCAATTCTCAATCTGGCCGGTCAAGCACATCCGACATACAGGATATCTTGGGCTGGTCTACTAACCATGGAATATACAAATGCGGCTTTTGGTTTGAAATCAACAGCACCTGCATTTGTCGCTAGTGATTTTGTGTTTATCCTGATGTGTGGCGGACTTGTTGCACTGGCATTGAAAACGATTAACGCTCAAGAAGGCGGTATCGCTGGATTTTTCTCCTCGATGGTGAAAAATGATCTCTGGGTGTCTCTTGCCTCGACTGAAGTTGGAGGTTGGTACCTAACAGGTGCTGCTTGGTGTATCCTCTCTGGAATAGTATTCTACATATTTTGGGGTATAAGCTACATGGCTTGGGTCGACCCCGGTGTTTATGTTGTCACTATCGCATTGATTTCTTCGGGAATCGGTATGAAGATTTTGTCTGGCCTTGATGAAGAGGATTGATCATCGCGCCCCATGTCCTCGGCGCTGTAGCATCGCATCTACAAGTCCTAGAATCAATCCAAGCCATAATGCAATAGACCAACTGATTATTACTATCGGCGTGGTTATCGGCCTTCTTAGCATGGTTTGGATTATATTATTACGAAGTAATAATAAAAACCAAGTGAGATATATCACAAGCAATATCATCATTGCCTTTGCATTTACTCCGTTGACAATCTCATTCATCCCACCAGCAGTAAAAGCTGAAGCGATAATGAATAATGCTGCCATCAATAATACATGTGCTGGCAATCCAAGTAAAACCAACCATGAACTTCCAATGAAGTCGAATCCAGGACCCCTCCGCATCCGGCTAGGGAAATGCCTAACTATACGCACATGAGCCCTAATATCACGTAATCTCTTTCCGAGGAACCTCTTTAATCCGGTTTCTGGAACGTGATTTACTATTGCTCTAGGAGTGTAGATTATTACTCCACCAGCCGCTATCAACTTCAAAGAAACCTCCATGTCCTCGGCATGATACCATTGTGGATTGAATCCACCTATAGCCAATAGTTCCTCTTTGCGAAACATTGAGCACGGACCATTTGCAAGAGTGGTTATACGACTACGTGAACGATATTTTGCTTCGACTTCCGAACTGCGAATTATACTGATTGTATCATCGCCACGGTTGAAGACTGTCCTTCCAGTAATGGCGACAATATTTTCACCTTCCAATGGCTCACTGGCGAGAAGAAGGTTTTCAATCCAATCCGGCTCAGGGCGAACATCGATATCGGTAATCGCAACCCATTCCCCTTTTGCTTGATTAACCGCTGCCATTCTTGCTGCAGACAAACCAAGTGGTTCTTGTAATATGGTCGAAACCAATTCATGTTCTTGCCATGATTCGACCTTTCCCCTAGATCCGTCGATCGAACCATCATCGACTACAATTATCTCTAACGGTCGATGGGTTTGTTCGATCAAGGATTCAATACATCCATCGACCCAATCAACTCCATCACGAACGCAAACTGTGATACTGACAAATGTCATTCGCTCACCTCAAAATGTGAAAAGATGTTTCTACACCGCTGTTTTGCTATTTCATCGGTTTGGGTCACTACTACTCCCTCGCCAGGTTGACCATATAGAACATTAGAGCCAAGTGGCGCCAAAAGGTGAATAATAATCGGAGCAAGGTCTTCCTCGCCTGAAACATCGACACAAACAGTACCATCTGAATGCAAGGCTGTATCGATAGCAGCAATCAATGACGCAGTAAGACTTCCTGCTGGGTTTATACAGTGGATTACTGCATCAAAAGCCTGCAAGTCCACTTTTTTGGTAAGTTCTTTTCTTTTGGTATATCCATCGACAAACGCTATATCTGGGGTTATTTCCATGTCGAGTAATGTTAAGACAGTTATATCGCCAACTGCCACCAATAGCCCACCAGCAATTGATTCGATCGCAGAACTCATTGCAATTTCACATGCATCATCGGGACCAGTAAACAAATCTCCGAATGGATCTTTTAATTCGTCACCCAATTCACCAGACATCACATAATTTTTAGTTCGCTCTGACGACAATAACCAAGGTTTGCCCTCACGAGAAATGCAGCCTGCCCTTATCCTAGTTGAAGAGACAACTCCTCCGTCATCATCGAGTAAATGAGGAACCTCGATTATCTCCAGTGGTGTCAATCCGTTTGTCAATCTTCTAATATTAATCTCATTACAATTTGAGAGTGTCTCTGGTGTACAGACAATTCCATCACAATCGGGGCGTTTTGGCGCTGGCCCAAATGAATCTTTCAGTTCGAATGTCTTTATTCTACCATCAGCATGGGTATCAGCCCAAGAAAGTACTGCTTCTCGCCTCGTTTCAAACGATTCTATTTGAGGGGATTTTTTGCGTGCCATTTCATCACTAGTAATCCACACTTCAGCTAATTCTGTTGCTGCTAATGTGTTGGTAAGTAAATGAGCGTGTCCAACATGAAAACGGTCGAAGGTACCTCCGACCAAGCACAGTTCAAGCCGCTTGCCCATGAAGTGATGTCGGAACTTGAAGCACTTAGAAACATCGCATGAAGACTGTACCCCGGCACCTAACAGCCTGTATCATCGTTACCTCCAAGGCATGACCCTCAGTGCCAGGGCTTCTGTGCAGTTGAATGGTTGTCTCACCATCATCCTAACGTCCGGCAAGGACCCATCGTTCAACCACATCGTCCATCGGTTTGCATCAAGAGGTCATTCCAAATGGTCACTCTGATCTTCGTCGATGGCACACCCCGCGTCATCGGTATCACCAATCATCGGCGAACCTCCCGGTGATGTTGCATGCGCGGTTATCATAGCCTGACAACTATCATTGATGAAACCGTCGATAGAGTTCGAGATGAATTGTTGCATCACCAACAACCTCACTTGAGATAAATGGAATTGATGAACGGAATAGCCAACCAGCCAATGGATGTGTTCGACCTGTAGGGGGAGCATAATCACTTTCGATAGCATCCAGTACATCTAGGAGAGAGTTTTTCCCCGGGCCTTCCTCAAGGTGATGTACCACTCGTAATTCCTCAACGGTGGGAGGGTTTCGCCAGAGCAAGGCTGGCCAAGGCAATTCCATACTTGCTATAATCGATCTACCTGTTGAAGAGGATAGTTGAATTAATAACCAACTTTTTGCATAATCTAGCCAAATGAAAGGATGCACAAAACAAATGATCTGCCGTTGAATATCTGGATCGTCGACCTCGCCTAGACTCATCAATCGATAGGGTTCCAACTCCTCGGAACGTAATGCGATTTGACGCAACTCATCGTCCATCCATAGTGAAGGCATGACTTTTTCAATCGCTAGAGGGTTTCGTGCCCAAGATTCTGCTGCTTCTATCAATAATGACCTGAATTCTTCGTCGAACCAGTCCCTAGCAAGAAGTATTGCCGCTCCTAGCCCCTCATTGATCTGCTCATCGATTACTATCATCGGCGATGATCTGATTCTAGCAACTAGAGAATCAAGAGCCTCTGCTTGAGTTATTGCTAATTCCGCTAATTCAGACAATTCTAGTGTGTCAAGTTCCAATAACCCAGACCATACTGGATTCAAAGAGTCTCTTATTCGCCGCCATCGTGAAACTCTTTCGTTTTTTGGAGTAGCGATAAAGGCCGCAAGAGGTGAGGTTTTCTCACATAATTCTGCCCAGCGAGAATCCCCACTCTCAAGGTCACAAGCAATCCACATAGCTTCTCGATGTGAGTGCGGCGGTCTGCTTGGTGCCAGCCCACCACCTCTCTGCAACTCGCTTGGAGTGGTTGGTTCAACCCAATCCACTGGTATCATATGACTTCCAGCAAGGGCGTCTAATCGCACTGGTAACCTTACCCTTTCTTTCATATGCAGCATTACCTGACCATTATTTGCCGTTGATTCAAGGCGAAGAGGTAATTTGAGATCACCATCACTGACCAATAATCTGCAACGTGGATCAGAAACCAACCTGGTAATGATCTGTTTTGAATCCGCAACAGGCCAGCGCCATTCTACGACTAGATCGACATCCGTCTCTTCAAGGCACCATTGCAATAATGCAGTTGCACCCCTAACAGAGAGCCCACCTGTATCAATAAAAGCCTCTTTTTGCGCATCATGCCAATCACGGCCACCAAAATCACCTAGTATTGCTCTTGTGAGAGAGTTTAGCGAATTATCAGCAAGATCTTGGCACAACTTTTCAGATTTCTCAAAAACCCTTGTTGTAGAAAGACGAGGGTGAATCAATGAAATCCATCGTGAAAGACAGCCGGTGGGTAATGATGTACGCTTATGCCCCAATAATTTACCATCAGCAAGAACAAGTGAACCACCACTATATGCTCTGAGAGCTAATGTTTTGTCATGCCTATTCGACAAACGAGCATGAATCCCATCGAGAGGACGGATGGTAGGTCCGCTACTACCTGCGCGACCGATTGCGGTCGGTCCTGCTCTGAGGTTTTCAGGTAATTCTGGCCAAAGGCCTTCAGGCAATGCGGTAAACCAACTGCCTACCCCTAGGGGCCAAGATTCTGCATCTTCGAGCAATCGGGCGCGGATAACACCCATTACTTTTGGTTGGTCTGTCCATGCGCTCAAAGTCGCAGGAGAGGTTACTGCAGGACGTTTCGCCCGCTCTTGACTTTCGAGGTCCCACCAAATCGGCCCTTCACCCCTGAGGACCGCCCACCTCCAAGTGTCAGACCCCCCTTCATTTCCAATGGAGTTTGAGTCATCTTCTAGTTCCCCCTCAAGAGGGCGATTTGGCAATCCTAACAATGGTCCAATCACATCAGATGTGTAACCAAGCAATACCATCTCTCTGTCTCTAGCTAGTACAATACCGAGTGCTTTTCTTGGTGGGGGCCATTGAACCAATTGTACTAGACGATCGAGGCCATCTCGTTCCAGTCTCGTAAGACCTTGAGCAGTCAGGCGATGATTAGCACCACGTCTAGAACCATGATCCCGCACGATATCCCCCGATTCGCGCAATTTTTTGAGTGCGGCCGATGCATGGGGCATACGAATGCCCAAGGCATCGGATGCATCTGACACAGTTCCACCTCCATCGGCAAGCCAATCGAGTAACCGACGTTGATGGACCGACCTTATCCTATCTCGCGGCATCAGTCGTCACCACTTTGCGGGTGGGGGTTCTTATTATTGAGTTTTCTCAATACATCTCAGCAACTAGTTACATAAAGTTACACATTTCCAATGGAGAAAGTAAGTAATTCCTTATTCGTAAGTTAAATGTGATAAGTAAAGTGCCGTTTGCCGTATATGATGTAAGTTTCAAGGCGAAATTTGGACAACCATTATATCAGGTGCTTCGCTCCTTCGTTTTGGCGGCCGGTATCTAACCGGATTAGCCAACAATGACTGGAGGAAGAAACATGAAAACCGTGCGCATCAGAGAAAAAATCAAGAAGTTCCTATCTGAGAGACCACGCAATACTGCAGAGATTCTCGAGCATATAAACAGCACCATGCGCCATGGCACTACAAGCCAACAATTGGGTAACGTACTCTCCAAAGACAAAGATATCGTAAAGGTTGGATATATCAAGAGATCTGGTATTCTTTCAGGCGGCTACGACATCTGCGAATGGGCAACAAGAATCTGGGTTTCAGAGAATTGTCCCGATTGGCAAGAAGGGCAACCACTACTGGTTGACTCTGAAGGTAAGGTCCTAACAAAGGATCTTATCCGCCGTGGATGAATATTTCATTCATCCCTGGAAGATTGCTAGTGCTTCTTCAACCGAAGCGTCATTACAAATGATTTCATGACACGCTGCAGCCATCTTGACTGCATCCTCAGTTTCCTTTTGATGAATATTACGTCCTGTAGCAGCTCCTCGACAACCTGCAACATGAATCTGTGAATGTAATCTCTCTAAGAACTCACGAGGAGGAAGACTGCCTCCACCGCTGCAGATTATGCCGGTTCTACCCGCTGCTTCAACTGCTATTGCCAGACTTTCTGACTGAGTCATACCGCCCCATGCTTTTGGATAATTTACCTTGGCGAAATCTGCACCTATACAAGCAGCAACACCTGCTGCGCCTGAAATCAATTGCGGATCCATTTCGTCAGCAACTGCCTGACCCCTTGGATACATCCACACGACAGCTATCAATCCTAATTCATGAGCACGGCTAATCATCGACGCTGCTTCAGTCAACATATCATGCTCATATTCGCTACCCAAATAGATAGTATAACCGATTCCAACTACATTGATACCGTTGTGAATAAGCCCCATCACATCATCGAGATCCCACATTGCCATTGACAATGGGTCCCTTTGGGCGGTTTTTACCAAACCGCTCTTTGAATTCAACTTCACAAGATATGGTACATCCGGTGCATCACGGGCATACTTGGCTATCAATCCTAATTGACCTGCAAGAACACCTATGGTTCCCTCTTCGTGGCAAGCTAAACCAATTTCAAATAGATGACCTGGATCATTAGAGGAAAGTGGTACTTTGTTATCACCATCGTAAAAGTCATCATTGAGATGTTCGATTTTCTGATCACAAGCAAACAGGTTCATTGAACCACTATCTGCTGTTGCTGCCATCATGTTTTCGACATAGGTTTCAACAAGGTCATCGGGTACATCGGCTGGTACGTGGAACTCAGAGGCCATACGGCCTTGCGACCTTGACCTCACGCTTCAAGACATCGCTGAAAAGAAGCGATTACTGGCCAGTGAAATTTGGCACACGCTTTTCAACATATGCTGCTATTCCTTCCTTGGCATCACTGCTGCTGAATAGTGCTGATTGAAGTTCTCTCTCCAATGCGAGATGGTATTCGAAAGGAATCTCGGGGCCAGTCTGACAAGAGCGCTTGATGTTGCCAACAGCCTTTACAGCCTTATTCGGCAAGGTGAATTGACTTGCCCAATCGAGAACATTGACGCGGAACTCATCTGCACTGCCTTCCCATAGATGATTGATCAAATTATATCCAAGAGCATCTTCAAAAGACATCAATTCTCCTGTGACCATTATCTCTAGAGCCTTTGCTTTACCGATTAGACGAGTTAGGCGAGCGGTTCCTCCGGTTCCAGCAAGTACACCAAGATTAATCTCAGGAAGACCGACTTTGCCGGAGTTCTTACGCGCTATTCTGATGTCAGCAGCCATTGCAATCTCAAGACCGCCGCCAACTGCGTGACCATTCATTGCACAAATAACCAATTTGGATGTTTGCTCAAAGCGAGATAAGGTCTCATTTGCGTGAAGGCAGAAATTATACTTGAACCCAGGGGTAACACTATTCAACATTTGAATGGATGCACCGGCGGAAAAGAATTTGTCTCCGTTTCCAGTTAGTACTATTACAGTTACATCATCATTGAATCGGGCCTTGATTATCGCTTGATCGATATCACACATCATACCGTGAGTATAGGTGTTTGGTCCAACCTCTCCCTCAACCAAAGGTGCACCGGCCGAATTTGATGACAATTCAATTACTGCGATGCCATTATTGGTAACACCGTAGTTTACCAGATTGTTTGTCATTGGCTCCAAGACGAGTCCGTGTAGGTTGCTCATAGAGCGGGCCACGCTGAAAGACATCATCAACTATTCGCCCTAAAAAATTACGAGATAGAGTGAAAATTACTCTTCGTCGAAGGAGGTGTTTCCACCACTTCTACGCACAGCATCCCATCTTTCACCAACGGCAACCGCAGCTGGAGATGGTTCCCATACATCTCTTTTCAATGCCTTACGGAAAGGCATTCTTCGAACACCGCGACCCAATGCTTTCTCATCCTTTTCCAGCATGAAGCGATTGACAAGTCGATAAATTACTCGTTTCGCTATAGTAGGGCTGAACAGGCGAGATATCCATGCCAAGCCATCTCCCTTGCGCTTTTGATTCCTCATCCATTGTTTACACATGCGTTTGAACATCTTGTCACCAACTCTATTCATCAAGAAACGATTGGCGACACTAGTTCGGACATAGGGCAATAATTGCTTACGCACTTCTTTATCATAATCGCATTCCCCGAGAATATCCTTGGCAGCTAGAACGCCAGACCAAACCGCCATCCGCATGCCGAATCCCCACATGAAATCCTGAAGTCCGCCTGATTCACCAACGTAATACCTGCCATCACTTTTGTAATTTGAATTGATTGTGAAATCACCTTTACCACCAACTCTTTTCACCGGTTGCCGGTCTACATCGGGATAATGCTCCTCGTACCAAGCGATAGTCTCGTTAAGAAAGCGGTCACTCTTACTCTGCTTTCGCCAAAGACAGGTACAAATCAATCCTACACCGTCGATGATGATCATATACGAATATGCACCAGGTGCTAATTTGTCATTGAGCTGGAAAGTTATCAGATTCTCGTGCTTGGTTGTGAAGATTTCCCCATATGCCACAGCACTAGTTCCTTTAGGCCCACATGCGATAATATCGCAATCCTCAACTTGAACCCGAGACTTGTAGTGAATATTTACCCCTGCTGCAAGTGCCATTCGCTTGAATCCTTGATCTATCGTATGTTCAGAAGTACCTCTCTCAACAATTCGATAAGCCACTCCATCTGTTTTGGCTTTACTGATTTCATCATCGGGATGTATCAAATCGACTACACTAAATTCGGTAGATTTGAACTCGCTACTATCTATGCCCCATTCCTTTAATTGGTCAAAGAAATCGATGCCAAGAGACCAGTTTTCCAAGGCTTGGAAATCACCATCAAACCGTGCTCCTGAATCGTTTCGGATATCATGAACATGGACCTCCCTGCCAGCGCGTGCTAATAGTGTCGCAGCAGCAAGTCCTGAGAGACCTGCCCCCATTATTTGCACCGGCCCCTCTACGCCCATGCCCTGCTTAGGTACGTTGATGGTTTGAAGCATACGGTAGGCACGGTTTATACCATAAACACAAGAACCTCGATGTGATAACCGAAAGTAATGGAGAAGCATTCTACCGCTGTTGACTCTATTGAGCGCTGGTTTCTTTTTGCTCCAATGGTATTGTTGATTATTGCATGGTCACAATTGAATCTAATCCTACTTGGCTACAATACCTCTATCTTTTCGGTCCTCATATTGTTACCTTTTAGCCTGATTGTGGTCAATAGATTTGCTCCAAAAGCGGCGGTGAATAACACCTCATCCCATTGGGTATTGCTTACCCTTGTAATAATCACGGCAATTTGTGAATTTATCAGACCCGCGGCAAGTTATGTTGTACAATACGATGGTGGTTATCATATCTTACAAGCTTCGACTTATGCTGGCATTATTGATTTTAACGCATTTAGTAGCCGTGTATTTCGACCTCCTCTTTTACCGGTGCTCTTGAGCACCACGCTTGTTTTCGACGGAGGAGGCTCGCTATCATTGATGTTGATGCGAGGCATAGTATTGCTCTTTGGCCTACAGACCTATGTCCTTGGTAAAAGATTGGGAGCATCGACAACCTCGGCTACGGTTCTTGCTATTGCTGCTGTCACTTCACCAACTGTAATCGATTGGGGGGTGATGTATTACCATGGGGTTTTTGCGGCTATGTTAGCCACTATGGTCATGAATTTATTATTACATATCGATTGGAAAAAATGTTCATCGGTATTGATGCTGTTCATCGGTTTCTCAGCGGGAGGGGTTGCTGTAGCACGATATTCATTCAGTTATCTATTGGGAATTATTGGATTTTCCGGATTGATGGCTAAAAGGATACAACCGATGCTGTGGTTCATTCTCGCATGGTCTTTAGCAGTACTTCCTTTCATGTTCAACGACTGGCTAGAAACCGGTGATTTTCTTGCCTCGTTAAGACCACAAATAGGGTCACCGGTCGACAGGGCACTCGATCCAATCGAAGGCGTGGGTTGGTCTGCTGAGCAATTTCCTGTTCTCGGATATTTGGGTCTCAGGCTAGATCTACTTTCAGATGGAATATGGTTCCTTGCTATTGGTGGAATTGGATTACTTATACGGGACAAAAAGTGGAATGAACTTGCTGTAACATCGGCTATTACCATCCCACATATCATGATTTACAGTTTACTGCTTGGTTACGGTGAGGCGCGCTACATGCTGTTGGTAGTGCCGCTTTGCTGTGCATTGGCTGCGCTCTCTTTGGACATGATGATTAATTGGGTTGAGCAACTGATTAATCCACAAACAAAATCACTTGTTGAATCAAAGAATCCCGACGTCAAGAAAAAGAATATGTTGTATCTAAGCAAAGAAAGCTTTGATTCAGCGGTTCGATCAGCATTGTCGTGTATGATTATCTGGTTGATTGTACTTGCCCCATTCGTAAACCATCTCGAAGATACCGATGAATATCATTGGTCTATGAATGACTGGACTGTTATGATGCGAAACATTGCTGAAAATGTCCCTGATGATGCGACAATTGTCGCCTCATCAAAAGATTATCAGATCATGTGGTTGACTAAAAACCCCTCAGATGAACCACTACACGCTTTTGATTCGCTTCGCTCTTGGATGAATAGCACTGATGCAAGCCACATTATCACAAGAAGTCGAAGTTCACCTGAACCTTGTGCCAAAGATGTCACCCTGTGCATCGAAGCACCCTGGTTAATTCCGGTCGCTGCTCTTAGCGATTCTAATGGTTGGATCGTTCTATGGGAATTCGATAGTGAAGCAGGAGAATACCAATCCAGTAATCTATCAATTGAATCAGTTGTGAATGTCGAAGATCAATGGCATCGACACGAAAATGGAACAACTGATCTGATTCGAAATGATCTCTTATTGGTAAGACACTACGACGATATAGTAACACTAAATCCTGCATTGGCCAATGCTACTTCTATTGAAATCGATATCGTAGTATTCAGATTCGATGCCTGGCCAGATGCTGCAATAGACCTTGAATATGGGCGAATAGGGGATATTAGTGACGATGAACGATTCTACGCCGCCTCTTGGAATGGCAGTTCATTCGCTCACAGTGGTCCTTTTGCTGAAAATAACTCCTTGCCATCCACCTTGAATGAATCATTTACCTTCAGTCCTTCGGATTATGGCCGTGGTGGGGCTTCAGGTGTCCATTATATCAGATTGCGAGCAATAAATGATTAATTGAAAAATGGATGCATTGAAGCCATTGGCCATCATGCCGAGTTCATGGCAGAGAATGTCATTATCGAGTTGGCCACCAACGCCCTTGATTATGATGATTTACGTGATAAATTAAACTTCACTAACTGCGGTTGCATTGTCTCCTTTATCGGCATCACTCGTGGTCAAGATGAGGGTGAAGCAGTAATACGCTTAGAATTCGATGCTTGGCAAGATAGTTTGGAAAAAGTCCTCAGAGAACTTGCCGAACAAGCGATTAGTCGCTTCATGGTCCTTGGTATCGCAATGTCCCATCGTATAGGATCAGTAGCACCAGAAGAGCCGATTGTTGCAATTCATGTAGGGGCAGCACACCGTGCTGAAGGTTTCGCCGCCTGTTCTTGGCTAATCGATGAACTAAAGTCCCAAGCACCTCTGTGGAAGAAGGAAGTCAAGTCTAGTGGCGAGAGTTGGAAGGCGGGATTGGGGTGAAATTATGAGTGAAAAGATACAGGCTATAGTCGATATAGGACAAAAACCAATTGTGGCTAGAAGAGCGGTTGCCAGCGGTATTCTGACTTTGAATTCTGCAAGTGCAAGTGCAATTCGTCAGAAAAAAGTCAGCAAAGGCGACGTTATCGAAGCTTCGACAATAGCTGCTATTCAAGCGGTAAAGGATACCCCTCGGATAATCCCTCATTGCCATCCCATCCCCTTGGAAAGTTGTAATGTCGAATGGACATGGCAGAATGATTCACTACGCTGCACCGTAACAGTTGGAGCGCATTATCGTACTGGAATCGAAATGGAAGCGCTGACAGGAGTTAGTGCAGGATTGCTCTGTGCTCTCGATATGGTCAAGTCGTTTGAGAAAGATGAAAACGGTCAATATCCTACTGCTTCGATTGATGATATCAAGGTGATTGAGAAATTCAAATCACAATAATAATCGCCGCTGCCTTCATGGTCTGATGGTGATTGCCACGTGATATGGGCATGGTCAACGACCTCGCACACCATTTTCTCGAAGCGGTCGATCAGGCAGCTATAGCCAGTGCAGCTTGGCGCGGAAAAGGTGAGAAAAACAAGGCTGACGAGGCTGCAGTTGAAGCTATGCGATCTACCTTCGATAATGTTCCCTTCGACGGGCGTGTTGCTATTGGCGAAGGTGAGCGTGACGAAGCACCGATGTTGTGGATTGGTGAACCACTCGGTAATATGCAGGGTGTTGTCGGTGCTGCGTGTATCGATATAGCGGTTGACCCACTCGAGTGTACCAATAATTGCGCTTCCAATTCTCCTAATTCAATTGCCGTTCTAGCAGCTGCTCCACGTGGAGCACTACTCCATGCTCCTGATTGCTACATGGACAAAATCGCAGCTGGGCCAGAATTAGCAGGTCACATCTCGCTGGAAGGTGATGTCACTTACAATATCGAACAAGCAGCAAGTATTCTCGACAAACCAGTTTCAGAAGTACGTATAGTCGCACTCGACCGAGAACGTCATGCCGATTTGTTCAGGGAAATACGGTCAGTTGGCGCTGATTTACATCTGATGGGCGATGGTGATGTCTCAGGGGCAATATGGGCTGCCCGCCCTGATGGTCCATTCGATTTATTGATGGGTATTGGTGCTGCACCTGAAGGGGTTATTTCAGCCACTGCACTAAGGGGATTGGGAGGTGTTTTCGAAGGAAGACTTGTCTTCCGATCACCTGAGGAAGAGAAGAGAGCAGAGAAGATGGTCGATGATGATTTGACTCGATTGTGGACTGCAAATGATCTCTGTAAATCCGATGATGCGATTTTTGCTGCCTCTGGCGTGTGTGATGGATATCTACCTGGAGTCATTGTTGAAGATAGCCAAATCAAGACCTTTGCTGAATTAATCGATGTTGAAAGCGGTAAAGTAAGTCGCCACGACCGTATCCATCAACTTTGACTGTAAAGAAAGTAAGCAAGTCCTGGGTGTTGTTACCCGAAGGATTGTAACTGGTAAAATAACCTAGAATCTCATTTATTGTCATGTAAGTTCTGATTTAGTGGAATAATACATGCACTTGAATAGAAAAACCCTCAGCGAATCACGATGTCCAGTCATCAGATGCGTATCGAAGTACGACTGCCTGAAGGGCATTGGGCTGGTGACGTGACCCGTGACAATCCCTCTGCCATACTACGTATTGACGAGCACATGGCCCTAGGAAAAGGACGAGGCAGTGCAAAAGCCTCTGCAAGTGAGGATATTTCGCAAACAATAAGTTCTCATCCTGGAATCGAAGACTTCCGAAGTTTGGATCGATTGCGCTTTGCGGTTGACATCGGTCCTGAAGGAGGAGGTTTTCTCAAACCCCTTCGCGAGGTTGGCGTTATCCCTCACACTCCCTTTGAAGTGCGTGATGGCTGGGTCAATTGGACTATTGAATGTAGTCGAGAAAAGATACGCGATTTGATTGGAAAATTCAAATCTGAAAATATTCCTCACCGATTGATTTCTACAAAATCGTCTTCCTCGCGTTTGCTCACACCGAGACAACGTGAAGTCTTCGATGTAGCGATGCATGAGGGTTTTTACGATGTTAAGCGAAGAATAACCTTGACTGAAATGGCCAATCTACTGGAAATATCCAAATCCACTCTCTCTGCACAATTACAGCGAATCGAAAGTTCGGTAATGCATTCATTTGCTGAAGAAATCCGTAGAACCAGTCCTTGAGCGAACATGTCCGTGCGAACATGTTCGCAAAGTTCTCATAGTCAAGGCCGTATAGCACAGTGCATGGCAGAACTACCCAATACCTGGGATGAGTGGATTGAAAACTTTGGCGATTGGCAGGATACTGTTGGTTTCGACAAGAAATGGCTCGGAGATTTTGAACTCTCGGTATTATTTGATTGGGATCGAGCTGGTGACCAAATCGAATTCGGGGATTATTCTGGACGTGCTAAATGGGAACGTGCATTACAGGTCCCGCACCAAAGCATCCGTGATGGCCTTATTTCGATGATTACCGTCCAAGGCGATACTGAATTCGCTTCTGTCGAGCAACAAAGACATCTACTGGCATCGGCACCTACTGATTACGATCGCTACGCTGCAGCTAGAATCATGGCTGAGGAACAACGTCATGGCTGGCAGATGGCATACCTCTTGATGACCTACTTCGGTCAACAGGGAGCACGTGAAGCACAAAAGTTGTTAGAAAGAAATGCACAAACTGGTAGTAGATTGCTCGGTGCATTTAACCGGCCAATGCCGCATTGGCTGGACTTCTACTGTTACACTATGTTTGTCGATCGTGATGGTAAATTCCAACTCGGTATGCTTTCAACTTCTGCATTCAAACCACTCGCTGCGTCAATGGGACCTATGCTCAAGGAGGAATCATTCCATCTTGGAACTGGATCAAATGGTTTGCGTCGAGTCATAAAAGCTGGAGTTATTCCACTCGATATGTTACAACGCTTCTTCAACAAATGGGTTTCAACCGCACACGACCTCTTTGGCACAGATTCCTCTTCAAGTGCAGAATGGGCCTATGTATGGGGCATCAAAGGCCGTTGGGATGAACGCAAGAAACTCGATGCTGAAGTCGAACTCGACAAAGGCGTCCTCAATGAAGAGGGACGCGGCCATTACCATGATGAAATTGTTAATGAAGTTGAAAAACTGAATGGATACTTGCCAGAAAGTAGCGAACAGAAGCTCTTTGTTTGTCATGAGAATTTCAATCGAGACATCGGAAACTTCGCTGACAAACGCTGTACACTAGAAGGAGATCTTTTCCAAGGTGACGATGCAGAATGGGATTCATATCTCGCTAGCGTCCTCCCTACTCCTGCAGATGAGGAACAACTAATCGAATTATTCAAGTTAGAATGGGTCGAGAATAAGCCAATGACACCCCGCCAAATAGCTTCAGGCATTGGAGTAAGTGCTTGAAGGAGTGATTTAGATGATTCCTGTTTCCCTCTATGGGATTTCGGTAGAAAGATGTGATGAGTTCTTTCAGTGTTTACCGGAATTGGTGGCAGACCTTCATGATGATCTAGCCTATACGGAGACCCTCTTCACCATCGATGATGGAATTACTATCGCTAAATTGCACGTGATAGATAGTTGGGCCGGCTATGGACCTCAGGCTTGGCCTGAAGATGTAGTCCAAGAATTAGTAATGGCTTTGATGACCGTTCGCTATCCCGATGTCGGGTTGGTTGAACACCTGTTGACCCTTGATGGCCTTGATGCTGTCCGAGTTTCCAATTGGTTACATTTTCTTACTAATGTTTACCCAATTTACAGCGAGAAAGCTTGTGAAGCACTAGATAAATTGGGTGTTCCAACTCCATTCAGACCTGATGACATCGCCTCTTACGGCCTCTATGTACAACGGTTGGAAGGACTCAAACTCCATGCCCCTGCTGCAGGTCTACCTGAAATTGGCTTACCAAGAGCTCGTGTCCTGCAAATTGGCCTGGAGAGATTTGTTTGAAAAACGCGGCGACCCATGCTAAGTTACTCCTTGTTGCAATCATCTGGGGAGTAGGATGGGTCGCAGGCAGGGTAATTGCACTCGCTGTACCACCTATTACTGCAGCATGGATTCGCTATATCATTGCTGTAGCATGTTTTCTGATATTTCTCAAAGCGACTAACCGGTGGGAATTGCCGAGTCGCGAACAATGGAAAATCCTCTCGCTAATCGGCTTATTTTCAACCTGTATCTATCAGGCGCTTTTCATGTATGGAATGAAATATACCGCTGCAGGAGATGCTTCATTGATGATAACTTTCAACCCGATTTTTACAGCATTAATAGCCATTCCTTTTCTCGGTGAAAAAATGAATTCGCGTTTGGGATCAGGCTTGGTTATAGCCTTAATCGGTGTCTTTATTCTGTTCTTTTATTCTCCGAATATCGATATTCCATTTGCAGATAGACTGACAGGTAATTTCCTGATTGCTGCTGCTGCATTAGCTTGGGCATTCTCTACGATTCTGATCAAGAAGTCGATGACTACTAGCAAAAACCCTCTCAGCCCTTTGCATCTCACTGTATGGTCTTCAGTGATGGGTTTACTGATACTCACTCCATGGGCAGGATATGAAATGTTGACTCTTGGACTTACAAACCCTGAACTAGATGTATGGGTTGCAATAGTATTCCTAGCATTCTTTTCAACTGTACTGTCGTATGTATGGTTTGCAGATGGTATCAAAATCCTTGGCGCTGGGAAAACCGCGCTATATGTCTACCTAGTTCCTCCCTTTGGAATCATCAGCGCTTGGATAATGATCGATGAGAAAATCGGTTGGTCATTCTTACTGTCTTTTGTATTGATAGTCATAGGTGTCGCTCTGGCTCAGAGTGAGAAGCGTGATGAACAAGATGCCTCTGGCCATTGATATGGAGATTGGTCAAGTCACTGTGATTGGCGCAGGAACAATGGGTGCAGGAATCGCCCAAGTCTGTGCTCAAGCCGGTTGGACAACTCATCTGTATGATGCTTTTCCGCAAGGCCTCGAAAAAGGAATGGCTACAATTGACGCTTTTTGGGATAAGGGAATCGCTAGAGGTAAAACCACCCAAGAGCAAAAGATGGAATGGTCAGCAAAACTCTCACTGTTTTCAGACTTGGAGAGTGCGGTAAAAAATGCGGATATGGTTATCGAAGCAGTACCTGAAATCCCCTCTCTCAAGCACCAGATTTTTTCTGATCTTGGACGCTTTACCCGCACTGGTTGCATCCTTGGTACCAATACTTCCTCACTTTCAATAACTGATATCGCAGAAGCATCAGGCAGAGCTGAAGATGTGATCGGTATGCATTTCTTCAATCCCGTACCGATAATGTCCTTGCTGGAATTAGTTCGGCATGATGCATGTTCACAGCGGACCATAACCATGGCCGAAGCGGCCGGTAAGGCGATGGGAAAGACCACTATTTTAGTCAAAGATGTGCCAGGTTTTGCTACCAGTCGTTTGGGAGTAGTACTTGGAAATGAAGCGATTAGAATGCTGGCTGATGGAGTGGCATCTGCCAAAGATATCGATACAGCGATGGAATTAGGCTACCGTCATCCGATGGGCCCTCTGGCTCTCAGTGATTTGGTCGGACTAGATGTTCGCCGAGATATATTGCTCAATCTAGCAAAATCTTTCGATGATGATTCATATCTACCACACCCTCTACTCAACAAATTGGTCGCTGAAGGCCGATTGGGTAAAAAATCGGGTAAGGGAATCTATGATTGGGTCTCGGGTAAAGCTGAGGAAAGCGATTTGTGAAAATCAACTAAAATCCGGTTCTCGCTTGTCTAGGAATGCACTTACGCCTTCCTTGAATTCAGGAGTGCATCCAGCAGCCTTAATCAATACACGTTCATGGTGAAGATGCTCTTCAAAATCATTATCATGGCTGGTATCTAGAAGGTGTTTGGTCGCTTCACGAGTATGTTCACTCCAGCGTGACCATTTACGAGCTAAGTCAATAGCGGCCGTAACAGGATCTTCTGCAATCTCATCTATTGCCCCAAAATCCAATGCCTGTTGCGAGTTCCAAATCGTATTATTAAAGAAAAAACGTTTGGCGACTTGCTCTCCTACCAAACGCGGCAGTAACCAAGTTGTACCCCCGTCGGGAGAGAGACCGATCCCCGCATATGATGCTGCCAATTTAGCGCCATTTCCAGCGATGCGACCATCACAAGCGAGCGCTAAACCCAATCCGCCGCCAGCTGCTGCACCATTTATGGCTGCAACTGAAATCTTAGAACTACGGCGCATCCTCATTAGTAGTGGGTGCAATAAACCGGTGAGGTCATGAATCAAGGTGACAATTTCATCTTCATCTAGTGAGGTTTGGAAATCGTTGATATCTGCACCCGCACTGAAGAAGCGATCTTCTCCCGTAAGGACAAATCCTCTAACATTTTCATCTCTAAGTGCAGAATCAATTGCTTCTGTAATGATTTTCATAGACTTTCGGGAAAAGGATGTACTCGCTGTCTCACCCTTAAGTCGAATTAATCTGATGCCTTCATCATCCTCTATCTCAATCATGTACTAGCCTCAGAGTTTGACATTGACGTTCTTGACCTTGGTGTAAAAACGCATAGCGTCCTGACTTTGTTCAACACCGATACCTGATTTCTTCCAGCCAGTAAACGCTGTCTGTGGGAAGGTTATTGGGTATTCATTGATAGAAACCATTCCGGATTGTAAATCTCGAGCCATCTTGTGTGCACGACTTAGATCATTGGTCCAAACACCGTTTAGTAATCCGAATTCGCTATTATTGGCCATAATCAAGGCCTCCTTATCCTCTGAAAATTTACTTACTGCTAAAACCGGGCCGAATAATTCCTCATTGAATAATGGATTATCAATATCGACATCAATTACTACAGTTGCCTCCATGAAAGCGCCATCACCTGGCAATGCATTACCACCCAGTACGACTTTTCCACCGTGCTCTAAGCCTTTCTCCAATAGAGAAAGAACTTCATCTCGGTGCGAACGATGGACCAAAGAGCCCATTCTCACTCCTTCTTCCATTCCCGGTCCAACCTTCCATTTGGAGATCTCAGCAACTATTGCCTCGACCAATTCATCATGAACATCCTCGTGGACTATCAGTCTTGAACCTGCCCAACACATCTGCCCAGCATTCATGAAAATGCCATAGCAAATCGCTTTAGCACAAAAACCGAGATTAGCATCTGCAAATACGACATTCGCACCTTTGCCACCTAATTCAAGAGTCACTGGAGTGAGGTTTTCACTTGCTTTAGCCATCACTGCTTGACCGGTCGATACACCGCCGGTCAATACGATACCATCTACTCTGCTATGTCCTGCTAAGGCATCGCCGATTAAGCCACCACTGCCAGTGATTACCTGAATCACATCATCAGGCAATCCGACCTCAGCCTCTTGCATGGCTTTTAGCCAAGCGATGAGAGAAAGAGGCGTCCAAGATGCTGGCTTAGCGATTACTGTGCAGCCGCTAGCGATTGCTGGAGCGATTGAGCGCAGTGCCAATTGTAAGGGGAAATTCCATGGCACGATGTGAACAGTAACCCCCAGAGGTTGACGGAGAGAGTAATTGAGACGATTACCTGGCACTGGGATAGTACTTCCTTCGACTTTGTCGGCAAGACCAGCAAAGTATTCTAGAGTCCAAGCACCGTAACGAATCTCACTAAGGGCTTCACGGAAAGTCTTACCATTATTTTGACTTTCCAGCGCCGCTAGTGTCTTTGCATTTGCATAGGTAGCTTGGGCCATTCTCTGCAAGATTCTACCACGTTCTGCTGGGTCGATTAATGCCCATGACTTATTCGATAATGCTGCATGCGAAGCGGTAACACAGCGATCTACATCGCCAATTGTCGCCTTGGGAGTTGTGGCTATCACCTCGTTACAAGATGGATCGATTACCTCAGCAGTAGCACCATCCTCAGCATCACACCATTCTCCGGCGATGAACATGTTCTGTCCCGTCATGTCTTTGGGCAGGGAGATTGGCCTAAAAGCACCCCGCATGAAGGTGGTGTTCATAGAGAAGCAACCTTTGCTCCGCCCATGGTCGAAAAGGTTGGCTTGGCCAAAGTCACCACAACTACCGTCGGTGGTAAGCCCCCTATATTGGTCTTGATTGCAGGAACTTCTGGTGTTGGAAAGTCAACTACTGCGGTTAAATTGGCCTCTTCAAGGCAATTCTCACGGCTACTATCCACTGATGCGATACGCGAGATAATACGTTCTAGTTCAACAAGCGAAAATAGTGCATTATACCGTTCATCGTTTTCCAAAGGTGATTCTGGAGAAGCCGTGCTAGATTGGCAGGAAACCTGTTTGGCAGTAGAGGCGGGTATTGAAGCAACAATCGAGAGGGCAAGGCGTGAAGGGATTAGCCTGATTCTGGAAGGAGTCCATCTACAACCATCTTCTCGTATTCTTCGTAGTTGGAGTGAAAGTGGAGGTATTTCGATTGGTGTGGTTATGTGTATCGAGGATGAAGAACTCCATCGTGATTTTATCAAACAGCGTGAGGAAAATTCATTCCGTCGGGCTGAGCGTTATACTGCAGCCCTACCACGTATCCGTTCAATTCAGGATAATCTCATCAAAAGGGCCAAGGCTACACAGTGGAATATTCTCGACCCTACCAAACATGTCGACCCTCTACAACGAATATATCATTGGCTCGACTTAGCTTGGAATGAAAATAAGAGGTGAGTCAGTCGAGATCGATTGAGAAGAATATCGTACGAGTTAACATCGAATTGCGATCTGCTGCCCCCAACTCACAAGATACCTCAATAACACCACCTACGTCTTCAACAGTAATATTACGAATTTTTAATTCCACTCCTCTGATTTCACCATGATGAAGAACATCGTCATGTGCACTTGACATCGCACTTTCGACACTTTGCAGCTCAGACATTCCACCAGCATACCACTCGTCTGCTCTTACCTCTACCAGTAAAGGTAGATATTCGACTATCTGCGTACTAGAATCTATCACTTCGGTTCCGACGGTATCATGAGCCATAGTTAATCCAGCGAGTTTAACTCCATAGATAGCCATCGACAGTAATGACATCAATAACACAACTCCGGTTGCTAATAGCATTTGAGCACGGTCATCTTCTTGCATCATTTCAGATACCCCCTCTAGACCATACGTCTAAACTTAATGTCCAAAGATCTCCATTGACTACTACCATTCGATGAACTACTATGGTTCCACTATTTGGCGTCCCTATCGCTCCGTAGGCGGAAGCAGATTGTGCATTTCTCGCCAAATGACAATTCGCTTCAGTTCCGGCAGATAACTTGTCTTGAATCAAATTACAAACGCCATCTAAATCATCTTCTGCAAGATACTCATGAATCAACGAAGCATATGTCCCATTGGTTGATTCGAGGCCCAACCCATAGCGTATAGCATCCTCGCCAGAAACTACGAGAGAATTATCTAATGCAATCGATGGTGAATCAGGGATGTGAATGCGAATGATGAAAGTAGCAGACATGAAGAATAGCCAAAATAATGTCAGCATCTCCAAAACATGTACTTGAGCCTCGTCATCCTTCAAGATAATCAACTCATGGAACGAATGTACCAACTGAAGGATTCAGTCCTGGTAATGACGAAACGCCTATGAGATCTGGAGTGAAGGCAATGAAATTGAAACTAAACATTGCTACAAGAATCATAAGTCCTGAGTGCTTCATACCACTGCTGAACCGACCGGTAGCCATCAAACCAGCCATAGCGCCATTACCCATTGCTTGCATAATCACTCCGTAAAAGAAAACAGTCAGGAAAAACAACGGGTCGATATTCCTGATTACCATGTTACCAATAGCTTCTCCTCCGCCATCCCCTTCTTCTTCGGAACTCGCTGAATTAGAACCAGCAATAGCCGGGATAAACACCTTAGCAAGAACTACAATTACCCCAAGGAAAACGAAATACGAGGTCCAAATTACCGAAATATACGAGGCAATCGTTCTTCGCCTTTCTCCCTCTAAGAACTTGATTTCTCTGCTGTCGTTCGCTGCAGTTACCAGAATATCTGAAATTTTACCACCAGCACGATTCGCTTCAGATATCAGTGATATCGCTCTTTGAACAAGAGGTGTACCCACTCTGGCTGCAAACATATTAATGACATCACCAAAAGCGACACCCCAACTAAGTTGATCTGACATCTTTTTGACTTCGTCATTTAGAACGCCATATTCACTACCTGCAAGGGTTTGAACGGCTATCGTCATAGAAAGACCACCTTTCCAATACTCAGCCATATCTCTTAAGAAATCAGGGAATTTTTCTTCCATCGCATTGATGTTAGTTTTTACTCGATCCCAATAATAAGAGGCGGGCCAGAATATGAAAAATAGTGCAAATCCAAAGAAATTGAGGAAAATAGCAGGATGTAGTACGAAACCAATAACTTCTACTTTCGGACCTATCCAAACCGAGGCATTGTTCATGTACTCCGGTACCCCATCATAATAATCTACTTCGATGACGAAGGAAACTTCCTTCAATTTACCCCCATCATTAGTGATTACAACTACGGAGTATCCCTCATCTGGATTTATATTACCAATTTCAATCAAACAATTATCTGTCGATAACCCTGAATTACCATTATACGCTTTCATCACACTACGATCTGGATTGTTTATGGAAAATGTATAATCAACCGGGACATTTGATTCAACTTCACAAGTGGCAACAAGAGGTTGAGGTAAGGAAAGACCTCCACTAGTAGTTGAATCAACACCGGGGACATCGAATGCTTGCCCCTGTCCTCTAGAGCCGATTGATTCCCATGGTTCTGGTTCCCATGACAGAGTATCAGGCGAGTCCCTGAGAATATTACAACTCTCATTATCAGCGAAGGTCGGCATTACATTTGGATTGTAACCACAATATAAATTAACGAACATTGGAGAATTATTAGGTGAAGTAGTGAAGTGTGAATTTGTCACCCAGAAAGTCATACAAGAAAACCCGATGAATAGGCCAACGGCAAGAATCGAGTACAATTTAATCAATGTAGTATCATCTTTGGGAAGGTCGAGATTTACGACTATCTTCTTTTTCTTCTTGCGAGCCATTCATTCACCTCCTCACATCTCTTGTTCCTTACTGCTAATCCATACTAATCCGGTGAAGGCAACGTGAATTAAGGGTAAAGCTAGCATTACTACCCCGTATAGCATACCCTCGGACATTTGTGCACCACGACCAGATACCCAGAACATAATGACAAGCATTACAATTAGGAAAAGAGGCATTGCTACTGCAACCACAACATATGATTCCGCAAGCATTGAGAGCATTTCTAAGAACTCTCCCAAGCGAGTTCGATTTTCCCTCATATAGTGTTCAGCCCTATTGAGGAAGTAGACCTTTAGTGAACCACCAGATGTCAAAGTACCAACCATTCCTTGGAAGAATTCAGTCATCCAAGTAGATGCTGCGCGATCTACAGAATTACTCATCGCAGTAATCAAATCATAACCTAGTAACGTAATATCGCGATATACCATTGAAGCATCATACGCGATTTCACCATAGATATCACCATTGATAGCAAGTGATCTGAAAATCTTTTGCGGTGTTGCATTAGCAGCAGACATCGCCGCAGTAAATGAGGCAGCATAAGGAAGGTATTTCTCCAACTGGGCGCCTCTAAACTTTTTCGCTCTTGCTGCTCCTCCTTTGAGATATTTGTATGTAAGCCAAGGTACAAGTGCTCCTAAAACAATTGGTAATAGGATTTTGATAATCGGTGGGAATTCCAAATAACGGAAGTCTGGACAGCCATTTGCCACTTGACTCTCGTCGATTAAATCTGGATTCCAATATTCCCAAATCAAACATGATTCTGCTGTTGAATCATCGGGAATGGATTCATAGAAATCTATGATACCAACATTTGGAAAGAAAAAAGCTGCAACAATTGCCCAGCATATTAATAATATTGCAAAAGATGTCAAAAGAATCTGGGCGACGAAGACCTCTGGCATAACCGGTATTGCACCTTTTACCAAGTTACTAGAAAGAGTCTTATCTCCTCTGGCTCTCTTTTTGAGAACTTTACCGAGAACCCGATGACAGATTTTCTGCCATGCAGTCAGTTCCATATCCTACCTCTCCAAAATAATTGATCTCAGCGATTACCATCGACTCTTGCCATAATTTCTTTTGGCCTGACATAGTATTCGGTAATGATTTGACTGACTTGGTCGGATTTTCTAATGTCATTTAGAACCATCCATTCTAAAACTCGTTTCCGGGTTCTCAATTCCTTGCGCATTTCCTCTTGCCCATAATTGATTTTGACCATTATCTTTTCAAGAACATATGACTTACCACTGAAGATAAAGTCATCATTGGTGACATCCCAGCGGAATACCTCATTGGTAATTACCTCAAGTGAGTGGGGATCTATTCCGACAATCTCTACAATCTGCTTAGAACGACGGACACGCCTACCATTAATTCTGGTTTGAATTTGAATTACACATGCTTCCAATGCAGGTAACAATACTCTTGGGATGTCAATTGGTTTATTCTCCAACCGGTGAACCAAAGATGGTACAGAATCTGCGTGAACTGTTGAATATGCACAGTGGCCAGTAGCCATTGCCTGGAATAGAACATAGGCTTCTGCACCACGTATCTCACCCACAATAATGTATTCAGGACGCTCTCGAAGAGCAGCCTTTAGTAATTCGAATTCTCCGATTTCTCCTTCCTTGGACTCTCCTCCGAATCCTTGACGGGTAAGACCAGGTATCCAATTTGGTTGCGGGATGTTAACCTCTCGAGTTGATTCAATCGATACAATCTTCATTTGCCATGGAATAAAGATACACATTGCATTGAGGGTAGTGGTCTTACCAGAAGCAGTTCCACCTACAAATAGCATCGGAATTTCATTTTGGAATGCCACCCATAGGTATGAAACCATTAGTGAGGACATAGTTCGGAAGGCAATAATATCGACAGGAGAGAACGGATCATCACGGAATCTTCTGATACAGAAAGATGAACCTCTAGTCGATATCTCTCTTCCTAATTTCATAACGATTCTCGAACCATCCATCAATGTAGCATCGAGAAGAGGTTCAGCGACAGAAATGTGTTTCCCACAGCGTTGGGCTAATTTGATGACATAGGATTCCAATTCATCATCCGTATCCCACTGGCAAGTAGTTTCCACTGATTCGAATTTCCTATGATATGCGAAAATAGGGATTCCGGTACCGTCAAGCGAAACGTCTTCGGTATTAGGGTCGTTCATCAAGACGTCCATCTTACCATATCCAATCATATCTCGGCGTAGATAATAGAATAACTTGGACTTGGATTTCTTGTTTATTTTCATGCCATAGGATTTGATTACTTTATCCATGGCTGTGCGAAGATAGGCAGTGGGGTCGACATCTAATTCGTCGATATTAACTGTCAAAGACTTGATGAAAATAAGCATTATTTCATCTCGCCAATCCTGCTCCTTTTTATTTAAAGGCGGCTCGATAATTTGATAAATAATATTCAGAGTTCTCTTGTCTCTAACTATTCTAGCAAAGGCATGGGGAGGCATAACCGGATATTTATCCAACTCGTCGTACTGTGCGCGAGCTTGCGCACGGGAACGACCTTTGGCTCTTCCCTTTCCTTTCTTCTTCGCCATGAAAGCAGCACTCCCGTACCTATGCGGTCTGCGTTACGGTCACAACCTCACTATAACCTTTGGTTGGCCATCAGCCAATACGATGCTTGTCAAAGAGATTCAAGCCATGCCGTGACGATTTCTTGCAACGTATCGGGGCTCGCATCATTATCGAAAATAATATCGGCATCGTTGATCAAATTATCTAATCCCCAGCCAATCTCCCTGGCATCTCGAATCTCGAAATCTTCGCGATTGCCATCCTCTGCCCTGCCTCTTGCTTGGACGCGAAGATACCGGTTTTCCTTTGCCGCTTTAATCGCTACAACGAGGAGGTTTTCTTGCCAATGTGAACGGAATATTTCAAGCTCTGCAACGCCTCGTAATCCCTCAATCAATACGATAGGATTCGTCGCTGAAACCGCATCTGCTGTCGGAATCAAACGGGAGGCGAGGACCCCTTCGCCATGAATTGACCGTAGTTCGCTTGCCGTTTCTCCGAAAATACCTGGGCTTTCTTCGAGACCTAAGCGATTGACTTCGGCCCTAATCATATCGCCCATTGATAGAACTGGAATTTGGCGTGCAGCCAGTGCTTCAGCGAATACGCCTTTGCCACTTGCTGGCATCCCACAAACGGTAATGATGCGCCCCATGCTCACATGTGGGCGCTTTCAGTTGTTGAAGGCTGCGCGGCCCCAGCGCCTATCGAGTAATTTCATCAACAGAACAGAAGCGCCGATTAGGAAGACACTGACATACATTATTCCTTTGAAACCGATACGCATTTTCTCATTTGTAAATTCAACCGCAGTTGCATCCAGTCCTTTCTGACTCACTTGCGAATACCAATTCTGATAAAACTCGGTATCTCCTTGGGTGAATGAAAGCAAGAAAAGCGAGAGAAGTGGAATCACAGTTCCAATCCAAAACCAAATCATTATTCTTCCATCAAATATCGCTTTATTGGGCCTTAATCCCATTAAGAATGCCGTCAATGACACGATGTAAATGCTATTGGCAAGCATTACTATCAATGCCACAGGTAAGGCTGCAAACTCATCTAATTTCCAAGCCATCAATACGACGAATAGTATCGAAATCCATGATGTTGCAAGGAAGTATACAACTACCTTTGCTCTGATTAATTGTGGCACGCTCAATGGTAAACCATTCATGTGATCTGGTGCATCTAATGCTGTGAGCCATGAATAGAAATTAAAACCAAAAAACCCGAGAAAAGGAGCATATGAAAGAAGATTGATAGGGATGGGGGCTTCAGCAAAATCAACTAACCAAGCCATCATCAGTAAGACGATTAGGGGGACGGAATAACTCACAGTCATCTTCTTTAACGAACCAGACCGTACTAGATCTACAAATTCTTTGGCCACTAGGAGCCTTAGGGTTCCTTGGCCCAAAAATCCTAATCTAGCGTATATCGGTTCAAATAATTCTTTGCGTGAAACTGTTGTGACCTCAAAATCATCGAGAATCAAGTTGCTAGCAACCCAGGCACAAATGAATGCTAAAGCAATCATAGGCACTACGAGAATAGTATTCAACTGCACAGCTAATCCCCAAAGAGCCAACTCCATTGGTATCAAACCCAATCCGGCTATCGTTCCGACTACAATCACGAGAATGGGCGTTAATTTAGTCCAAATGCCCCCGCGAAGCCAAAGCGATGAGGCTAGAAAAGATAGACACAATCCCTGAGCTAATGTGATTGTCATCGCCAACCATGTAGGGAATAAACTGGTCCATAACAATGGTGTATTGACATATCCCAAATAGTCGAGAGCAATTCCCACTCCCATGCCGAATATCACAGGTGATAGAATAAGGATCACATAATACAGCAAATCCTTAGTGAAGTATGCTAAATGGGCGATTGAATTATTCAAAGGTTGAAGGGCTGGAGCGGCAAGGAGATAATTCTTTGAACCTGCACGTGATAATATACGCTCTCTACCAATAAAAGCGAATGAACCCATGCCGAGGCTGAACATCATCAGAGGTAAATGGAGGAATAGGCGCATCTCGTCCCAAGTGAAGGTTTTACTCTCAATCTCCCCACCTTGAGCAGTACTTTCACCGACCAAGAATTGCAAGCCGATGGTCGCAACCATTGTAATCAATGCTAACATTAGAGGAAACATTACGATTCGACGTTTCTTTGCAAAATCCAAATTCTCTCGGTATTCTTCGATGAACATCACTTTGAAAGTTACATGAAAAGCTCTCCAGCCGCGTAATGGATTCAATAATTCAATGCCCATGGAATGGCTGTCATAGTGTGGGCTTTCTTCCGGTTTAGCCTCGGACCAATCGCGACTGACAAAAGTCGCACCCATACTCATTCCTCCTCTGATTCATCCGTATTCTGCTTCTCGACTTCACCGATAGATTGCCCGACCAAACGAATGAAAACATCTTCTAAAGTCTCATCACTATTCTTTTTGAGACTGGAAACATCTCCAGCTGCAAGCACTTTGCCTTGATTGATAATAGCCATTCGATTACACATTCTCTCTGCCATCTCCAATACGTGAGAACAGAGGAAAATAGTACCACCATTCGCCACGTGGTCCAATAACCACTGTCTACATTTGCGCTGATAAATCGGGTCTAGATTCGCAAATGGCTCGTCGAGAAAAAGGAGTTTTGGCTTATGGATAAATGCGGTAGCCAGCATTATCTTCTGACGCTGTCCTTTAGAGAGATCCTTACAGATGGTATCTCTTTTATCTTCTAAGCCAAACCAATCGAGCCAATATTCCACCTTGGTGTCAACATCGTCGAGATCACGCAAACGGCCAACGAATTGTAGGTATTCCGCAGGGGTTAAGAAAGAAGGTGGCGATTCTGATTCAGGGACGATGCCGATATTTGCTTTCAGCTTTTGCGGGTCGTGAGCAGCGTTGATGCCAAGAACTTCCACACCTCCGATTGATGGCTTCAATTGCCCGGTTAGCAATTTGATAAAAGTCGATTTACCTGCCCCATTTGGGCCGAAAACCCCGAAAAACTCACCTGAAGAAACCTTGACATCCAGAGGATGAAGTGCGATAAAATCACCGTACCTTTTGCCGAGATTCTTTGTGACTACCAGCGGTGCCTCGACTGACGGCATAACCTCTCGGTCCCGCTGCTGGACTTGAATGTGCCTCGGGGCACTTTCATATGCCACACCCACCTCCTACACCCATGAGTGATGTGATTAAAATCGAGAAAGTCCCGGTCGAAAACGGTGATGGCATCATTGCCTTAGTCTCGATAAACAGGCCAAATAAGTTGAATGCGCTCAATCACGAAGTCTCTGAAGGCCTCAAGGAAATGTGTATTTGGGCTGAAGCAGATGATGAGGTCAGAGTGGTCATCATCACTGGCTCCCCACCCGAAGATGCACTTGAGGGAAAAAGAGCAAAGCCTCATGCTTTCGCCGCCGGCGCAGATATCAGTGAATTTGTAGGTAAGGGTTCAGATGAAATTCTAGAATTATTTGCCGATAATGCGATTGAAGCGATTTGGAATTTGTCAAAGCCAACTATCGCAATGATTGATGGTTTTGCTCTAGGAGGGGGATGCGAGGTTGCATGCTCTTGCGATCTTAGAATAGCCAGTACTCGCGCTATTTTTGGAACTCCAGAAATCAAACTGGGATTGATTCCTGGCTATGGAGGTACTCAGAGACTCGTACATCTAGTTGGATATGGAAAAGCGATGGAAATGATGATGACAGGCAATAATGTCGATGCTGAAGAAGCGCATAGACTTGGAATTGCTAATCAGTTGGTTCCCTCCGAAGAGTTACTAGAACAGACAATGAAAATTGCACAAACAATCGCTGGAAAGTCTATGCATACGCTTCGAGTTGCTAAGGAAACAATCCGTGCTGCATTAGATAATGGCCTAACTGATGGTGTGAAGATCGAAGCAGTCGCTTTCGCAAATCTATTCGATAGTGAGGACAAAGAAATCGGCGTAAAGGCATTCCTTGCAAAAGAAAATCCTGTGTGGAAGCATCGTTGAAACGGGATAGAATAATTTTTAGAAAAATAGCAGATGATAGGCTATTCCGAATACAGCAACATCAGCAAAAGCATGCGTCACCCAAGGAATCCAAATACTACGGTATTTGATGTAGAGCCATGAGAATATCGCTCCGCCAATCCAAACTCCAATACTGGCAATGAGATTACCAGCTGGCGAGATAAAGAAAGACATCGCTATTGTGTGATGTACTGTGAAGATACTTGCAGATAAGGCCACTGGAGCCCATATCCCCCCTGAGAATAATGATTCAGCCTTCTCTGTGATAAACCATCTAAACACATACTCCTCGATTACGGAATTTATGAATATCCAGAATAACATCGCCCAAATAAACACGCTTTTGTCAACCAAGCCATTCGGCTCTAATATTGCTCGGAGTTCCATCTTTGAAACCAACAAATCACCTAGAAGAAGATATGTAATTACGATTACAAAAAGAATTGCTACGCCAAACCCAGTAGCCACCCCCCAGCCCCCATTATTTGGAATTGAGAGTGAGAATGGCTCTTCATCAACCTTTTTACGCCACCATGCAGGCAAAGCCAATAACCAAAATTTAGTCAAAAAGAATACAATAACAGCAATTAATCCTGGCTCGATTCCAAAGCCAGTTACTACCGAAATGGTAGGCGCTATCCCCACAAGGATAAGGGCAATTAGAGGCTTACGGTCCATGGAATTGCAATTATGCTATCGAAATTAAGTTCAACGAATTCAATTATCAGCTGCCATTTCATCTTTTAGTGATGCCAAGGCCGATGAAGGAGGGGGCGGTAAAGGCAATGGCATTTTCCCAGGTAATGGTGGTAGAGGCATTCCTCCGGGAATTGGAGGTAAATCTAGTGTAGGCAGGACCTCCTGCTCTGGAATAGGGTCTGACAAAGAGATGAAACCTTCCGTTAATGAAGTTCTAATCTTGAGAATATGTGAATCATTAACACGAACAAAAGTTGCACCATAAATCCCTCCAGATTCGACATTTTCCGGTTCTGAGAGAACTTCTTGACCATGCCCTTTCTTGGCTAATAGGGCCAGTAAATCCTCACCAGCAGCGTGATCTTCCCACATCCTAGCAGTAGAGGCACGGATTTCTGCCATTCTCCCGCGGCGGCGGGCTTCGACTCTCTCGCGGATTTTCTTATCGCGTTCATTCTTCTCACGCAACCTGCCCTCGATTTCTGCATCCTCGATGGATTGTGGAGAGACCTCAACTGCAAAAGTCTCAGCAACATGTAGGTTTTCGAGGATTACTTCTACTTCGGGAAGATCGTCTTCTTCTGTGTCATCCCCTTCAGATACCTGTTCCGCATTTGAGCGAATCTTAGCTAATTTACGCTCTCTAAGCGACATGCCATCATCAGTGGATTCCTCTTCTTCCGGTTCATCTTCGACTACTTCTGTATCGACCTTTACTTTAGCCACAGCTTCTGTCTGAGTTCTTACTACGGGGGCCTTTTTATCTGCTAGAAGTACCCATGAAATTGCGAATATAGTCATAACTCCGACCAAAGCCCAACGACCATTATCGTCGAGACGGTCCTGTTGAGTTAGATAGACAACAAGGGCACTAACAAATAGTATACCTGCAACCATACGAGAGAATCTCATCCTGACCAATCTCCTCCACTTGATTATTACTTAAGGTTCTCACGCCGTTCATTCATCATAACCATCAATGAAGAGAGTGCTCTTGCTCTGTGGCTAAACAGATGTTTTTGCACCGAATCAATAGCACCAAAAGGAAGTCCATGTGTAGATACATCACCCAATTCACCGGGACCTAAGGCCTCGCCTAGAGCATCTAAATCGCTTGGGATGAAAATTGGATCAAATCCAAAGCCCTCGCCTTCGCTGGGTTTGTGGGCAATTCTGCCCGGGCAAATACCTCTTCCAACCAGAGTTTCACCCGCGATATGTAAAACTGCTACAGCTTGAAATTCCGCTTTGCGTAGATGTGAATCTTGAATCGGGTCTTCGCTCTGCAGATGCCCCATCAGACGGAGAATTCCTTCACTGCCAATAGTTTGTAGTGCATAGGCACTAAAGACTCCAGGAAAGCCATTCAGAGAATCGATAAATAGCCCTGCGTCCTCTACCAATAGGAGATCGTTCTTGTCAGGCAAATAATCCAAGGCTTGGGCCATTTTTGCTTTAGCAACCTCTTCGATATCATCGCTTTGAGGTTCGGTTATTGAGGCCTCTAATTGCTTGACCTCGATGCCGTATTCAGAAAATAGTGCCGAAGCTTCGCTCAACTTGCCTTTGTTTCCGGTCAAGAACCACAGTATCATCACCAAGCCCTGCAGATGTCGTGTATAGTTACTACTCTAACATTAGGTTCAATAGATGGCAACTCAAGGGCGCACTATGAATCCCTTTCTTGCAGTTGGCGCAGGAGGGGCGATTGGCGCAATTCTTCGCTATAGCATAAGTGAATGGCTGAATAGTGAAGCGCATCCCTATGGCACTTTGCTAGTCAATTTACTAGGTTCGCTTCTACTTGGAATGATGATGGCGCTTCTCGCCGAACAAATAATCTCTAAAGAAATCGCTTTATTACTCGGAACCGGAGTTCTTGGCGCTTTCACCACAATGTCAACATTCTCGTTCGAAACCGTAAAAATGTGGGAGACTTCTTCCTCATTAGCAATTGGCTACGTAGCCATAACCATGATTATTTGTCCAATTCTTGCCTATGTTGGCTGGAAGGCCGGCGAGTTCATCGCGTGATAGCAAGCATCCGGTTTAGAGCAAGAAGACTACCGGCTTGAATATCATCTGGTACAATTATTCGATTTGGTTCTTCACCAGCAATAATCCGTTCGAGAACATCGAGCAAGTAAACTGGATGTATCATGTACATTGTCGAACAAGGGCAGACATTATCATCAAGACATTCTATTTCCATATTCGAATGCTCATTATTCAATCGAGCAACCATATTTATTTCTGTCCCGATTGCTACTTTTGTCCCTGATGGCTGTTCTGCTACGTAATTGCGAATAAATTCGGTCGAACCATTGGCATCTGCAGCAGCGACTACTTCTTGTGTACATTCGGGGTGAACCACAACCAAACCCTGGGGGTTTCTTTGACGAAACTCCTCGATTTGTGCGACAGTGAAACGCTTGTGAACAGAGCAATAACCATGCCATAGAATAATTCGCGTATCTGATGCTACCGGATTCTCTTCACCGGGCGTCCAAATAGACATCTGATCCGCCGGAATACCCATCTTCAAACCAGTATTTCGTCCTAGATGCTGATCGGGGAAGAAAAGGACTGCACCATTTTTGCCAGCTCTTTCAAAAGCCCACTCTAAGACTCCCTGGGCATTGGTAGAAGTGCAAACCACCCCGCCATGTCGACCGACGAATGCTTTGAGGTCAGCAGAGGAATTCATGTAGGTCACGGGAACAAGAAAAGACTCTCCTTCCTCTGCGACAGCGTCGGTATCATCTCGATATATTGGGTCGGATAATTCGCTTGACTCAAGGATCTCTTGCCAGGCTTGTTCTACATCGGGAAGTACTGCCATATCAGCCATCGAACAACCCGCTCGTAAATTTGGCAAGATGATTATCTGGTCATCTTCTGTCAAGATGTCTGCGCTTTCGGCCATGAAGTGAACCCCGCAGAAAACGATGTTTTTTGCCTTGGAAGCAGCAGCCATTTCCGAGAGAAGAAATGAATCACCAAGTAAATCTGCATGCATCACGATTTGATCTCTTTGGTAGTGGTGTCCGAGGATGAGAAGATCATCACCGAGTTCGATTTTCAATTCGGATATTCGATCTGCAATAGCCTTCTCGTCGTCGTCCATGGTCGTGTTGCCAAAGTCGATCGCGCACATTGGTAATGAGATGGTCAAGTTACCACTCCATCCTGCCCTAGAGCGCCTCCTTTTTGAACCATACACTTCACCCGACTACTGATGAAGGCGTGGATTGGCGGTGAATTATTGCACGTTGGGGCCGAGGCCCGTGTTACTGCAGGCCAATGGTATAGCCGGCCCGCTGTTCACAAACAGCGCCAACCAAGAACATGGAGACATCGAGACCTTGATCGGAAGTTGACCAAACGTCGTATGAGTAATGAAGCGAAATTGATGATTAAACTCCATCGAAGAGGAGTCCCCTTACCTGCGGTTTATGATGTCGACACCAAAGATGGGGTAATGATAATTGAAATGATTGAAGGCAAGCCGTTAATCGAAATCCTAGCCCTCAAACAAGACCATTCGAAATTATTGCAAGGTGTTGGTAGAGCGATTAGAAGATTACATCGAGAAGCGGTTACTCATGGTGACCTTTCAACCAATAATATCATGATTACACCAGATGGCGAATCGATCTTAATCGATTTAGGGTTGGCAAACCAGGAATATGAGGTGGAGGGGTTTGGTATCGATTTACATGTGATGCATGAGATATTGCGAGCCACTCATCCCGATGTCGAAAATGGCATGGATAATGTCATCACTGGCTATGAGGCTTTAGATGATGAACTCGGCAAACCAGATCCTGCCTCTGGAGGTCAGGTTCCAGATGCTAAGACCTGTGTAAAAAGATTAGAAACCATCAAACAAAGAGTCCGATATCACGGCGGATAATCACTCTTCTTCTTCGTGGCTATCCACTCTAGCTTCCATTTGTCGCTGGAAGATATTAATCAGAACCAATATCGTGGTAAATATTACTCCAACTTGTAAAACTGCAGATGAATATGGTTTGAGACTTGCAACCCTTTGATGAATCTCTACGCTTATCTCACCATCGTCATTCATTTGACTAAAGACGATATGATTTTCCAAGACTATTGGTCCCCATTGATCGTATTCATCAGAGGTCAGAACTTCACTTAGATTGGTCGATAAATCCAGCAAATGTATCTCCTTATCGGTATATTCAGTACTTGGATTGATCGGATTGAGATGTTCCTTTGCAGCCCAAACCAATAGTCCATGGCCGAGATGTGGATCGAATGCTGGGTATTTCGGGTCGCCGATGACATAACTATCTCCCGTTTCTCTTTCAAGTAAAACAAGTCTAGTCGTCGCACTGACATTTACGGTTGCTGCTAAGAAATCACGGGTCAATGAGATATCGGTAATCGTAGCATTTTCAGAATCTACTGGCACACCCCATCCAGAGAGGATTTCATCTTCACTCTCACTTGCACTATGATTCAAAGCCTGAGTAATCAGTCCTTCTGCACCAATTATTCCAAAGGTAATCCGCGCTGGGTTACTCGCCAAGACCATAGCCAACTCATCGCCACTATTCTCGAGAATCAATACTTTATCTGCAATTATATCAGGTCCAATCACAGTATTGCCCTGTAAATCTATCAAGGTTAGATCGCCTGCGGAAAGAATAGCGATTATCACGCCTAACGAAGAATCTATGATTGAGAGATAATCACTATTGTTCACCTTTAGCTGTAAAATCGCATTATTAGGACTATCCAATGAAATTACGAAAAGGTCGGTCGTGTTAGCCATTGCAAGATAACCCCCCCCCACATCATAACTGCTATTGGCATCCATCAATGGCTGATGAACCTGAATCTCTGATTCAAGGTTTGCAAGATCGTGTACAACTACTAGAGCACCTTCTGGTCTATCGTCCAGCGTGACCACCCAACCATCTGCTGCAACAACATCAACCGGCACTTCTACTCCACCTGCCGGCAGTGCTTGATGAGTTAAATCCCAAGTTATCGTTGCTGCAATCAGTAAAATCAGTACCGCGATTACTGCTCCAGTTTCGTTTGAACCAGGTCTTTTGAAACCCCCAAAGGTCTCTCCTGTTTTGCGTTTTAGAAACCGAGTTACCTGTCTAGGATTGGTAAGAACGGCGGTCAATCGTGAGTTTATCGTTCGTTCATCGAGATAAATCCACACACCTTGTGTCTTCTCAGAAACCCTTACTGCAATCGAGCCGACCACCATTCCACCGATTATATCGCTAAACCAATGAATGCCGAGATATATGATTGCAAAGGCTGTTAAGAGAATATATCCCACTAGTAGATAGCGATAATTTCTCCAGCGATTATCAACATCGAAGCGCAATAAACACAACCATACAGTAAATGGGAAAGCGATATGCAGCGAGGGCATGCCATTGGTAAATGGATCAATTCTAGTAAACCAATCATTGATTTCAGGAGTTAAATTATAGGCAAGGGTTTGCATTTCTGGTATATGATCTCCCGTGACTCTGACATTGAAAAAGAGATAGAAAGGGACTGCGATTACGTAAACCCAAAAAATCGAGAGGGTTATCCTATCGGACATCCAACGGTCATCGAAATATGCAAAGTAAAAGATCGACACATAACAAATAACCATGAAACCAATCACATAAAAGTGGGTGAGGAAACTCGTCAGTAGTGGGTTTAGGAAGGCTTTTTGCACCCATAGCACCATATCTCCTTCGATAGCATAAATCCAAGGCGTCATATCTAGACCGGTGTTTGCCATAATTACTCGGTCGACTTGGTCAAGGAAATCCTTAGCGTTGTAAATGATCAATAATAGTGATACGTGTATCCAATAGCGGCGGATGAAATCGATGAAACCAGCTACGTAAATCCGAGTCCAAGGCGGTTTAACAAACGGTAATAGAATAACTCCAATGGCTAGGGCAGTTATCAGCCAAGTAAGATAAACACCTTCCATTGCATTCCCCCCCTTAGTCGATGGTGTGAAACCACCATTCATGTTATCTTCGCTAGTAGAAGTCCTTTGAATCGGATTCACCATGCTCCGTGAACAAACTTTCTACCGCCATCGGGATCTTTTGAGAGTGCTAGGTCCCACAACCTTTCAAAACGATAAATCCCACTACTGCAACCATCGCTCCATTCGAAATGTAAAGCGTATCCTCCGACTTTATCCACGTCGGGTTTTGCATTTCGCAAAGAGGAAATTTCGGCGTTTAAATTCGACGCAAGTTCTTCGCTATCACGGCGCGGCGAGCATTTTGCACAAGGACACCAATATCTCAAGTCAGTATATGCAACCTTGTTTTCAGTGCCATTGGACCAAGTCATTTTCAATTCGGTTTCAAAGCGTTCAAGACGCTTCAATTTTGCAATCTCACTCATCGGTAGGTCCTCCGGTCATATTACGTGCTACAAACCAGTAAAGTGGAATGCCACACAATAAAGCTAACGCGCCTTTCCAAGCTCCAATTTCGTTTACAGAGAAAAATAGTCCAGACTCTTGTAACCATGAAAGTACTGCGAACATTATACCAAATGCAGAGATTAACAACCAAAAGCTGAGCAAATGAGCACGGGTCTCTACAGACAGGTCACCCATTGGCACACCTCAGATAATCTCCAAATCGTCTTCATTATTAGCTGATGATAAAAACTCGCTTATTCCAGATACGACTCGAGAAAATGCGATCGCAGATTCACCTTGTGGGTCTGCTATGATACGGTGGACACCATCATCCCCACCACGAACAACTCCTGGGTCAAAGGGTAGGCGACCAAGGAAATTAACCTCCATTTCAGCAGCGGTTTCCTCGCCACCTCCTTGCTTGAAAATATCTAGGGTAGCAGACCAAGAACCGTCATCACCAACATCAACATCGAGTTGTCGGCCTCCAGGTGCCTCAATAGTAATCTTTTGACCTGCTTGTGCCGTACCACGAATAGTATAGCCACTCATGTTCTCGACTACGCCGATTACCGGCACCTTGAGCGATGATGCAAAGCCAATCGATTTACGGCTATCGAGCAATGCCACATCCTGAGGAGTGGTGACGATGACCATACCATCAATATCAGGTAAACTCTGAGCAACGGTCAGTGGTTCGTCACTGGTGCCAGGTGGGAAATCAATTATCAGATAATCGAGTTGTCCCCATTCTACATCGCCAAGAAATTGCTGAATCGCTCCAAGTTTAATCGGTCCTCGCCATACCACAGGGGTATCGTCGTCTTCGAGTAAAAAGGCCATTGAGATGACCTTGACCCCGTGATGACCTTCTGCGGGAAAGATTCGACCGCCTTCGACATGCAATCTATGCCCATCCAAGCCCATCATTTTGGGTACATTGGGGCCGGTGATATCAATGTCGAGCAATCCAACCTTGGCACCATCTTTTGCTAATGATAAAGCCAAACCTGTGGAGACGGTCGTTTTTCCAACCCCGCCCTTTCCAGAAAGAACCATGATCTTATGTTTGATCAATTTGCCCATTTCCTCCATTTGCATCTTACGTTTCATCTGCGAATAGGCTTGCTCCATCTGCCGTTTTTGGTCGGAAGATGCCGCTTCAGACTCTGCGTCGGGCTTATTGATGCGAACTGGAGAATCTGCCATCGAGACCATCGTGCATAATGTAGTTAATCAAACCTCTTTCAGACAATAATTGAATGAATACTGCTACAATAACCCAAATTAGAATCAAGGATGAGTACTCCATTCCAGCATAAGCCCAGCCAAGTACGGCCGAAAGCGGTAAACATGCGTATCTTCCAACGATTATCCCATTGTCTTCTTTGAATAAACCACATAACAAATGTGTACTTAATCCGACAACCATCGTCATCAGTGTTACTAGTGTTGCAATAATCCGGAACAATAGATCTAATTCCTTTGCAGCAGCAATAATGTGACCAACAAATAGTATGCAATAGATGACTGCATAGAGCAAGGATCCCTTCCACATTATTCTTGGCAACAGGTCATCATTGATGAGTTATCTCTTCTATGCCGATGTCAAAATCGAATATCTCAATGCTTTCTTGAGAACTTCAGGAGGTGAGAATATCAAGTTTTTCTCCTTTCTCAAAGCAGTTGCAATCTCCTTGAACAGGCATCAGCAACTTCTCATCGATGTTTTCTACCACCGCAGATAAAGCGACAAGGTTTCATACCTCTGACCAGTCGCCGGGTTGCCCTTGCGAAAGTAGTGTAGTGGTTATCACCGGGCGTTGCCAACGCCTGAACCCGAGTTCGAGTCTCGGCTTTCGCACCACAAGACATCATCTATTTCCAGTTGTTATTATTAGAATTAGAGATTCAAGAATCTCCAAAGCCGCCGCCACTTTTACCGCCACGGACCATGAATATTACCGCCCCTATCGCCGCAATTGCGAAAATCGCTAGTGCAGATATCACAATTGAAGATGATGCAGAGATGTCATCGATCGGCCCTCCGCTTTGCCCTAACTCAACCACATTTATAGCGAGAGAATAATCACTGGAAGTAGCCCCAAATGCATCTGTGGCTCTGAATAAAACTTCATGCGTACCGTAATTAGTACCCTTACGTACTGTAAAAGTCTTCGACCAGACACCCTCTCCTTGATATTGTAAATTAATCCAATCCGAGTCCTTACCAGGCTCAGAAAAGGCTCCTAATTTTGCCTGTACCGAAGTTACTCCATCGGCATCATTTACGTTAATTGAAATAGTATAATTCACATTTACATCGCCGAGTTCAAACTCTCTTGTCTCCCCGATCTCGATTTCAGGTGGAGTATTGATAATCGTCAAAGTAATCGCCTTGTCGTTTTGATCAGCGATATGGTATTGCCCACTCTTTTGGGTACTACTGACGGTTTTGACACCACCTTCCAAATCCTCCAAAATCAATGATAAGGTGCGCTCCCCCGGTGACATCGAATATGGAATTGTGAGATTTGTAACCCAAGTTTCTTCGACTAAATTCATAGATACTAGATCACCTCCATAATCTCGCATGTCGACAAATACCGAGGAAACTCCATGATAATCACTCACTTGTGCGTTTATTATCGCCATCTGACCTCTTGCTAATGTAGTTGGGATTATCTGTATGGAAGTTAGTCTTGGCGCCTGGTTGAGAATAGAAATAATGCCATCCTGAGAATCGCTTGCTGCGAATACATCTGTAATGGTTATTGGAATCGAAATCTCACCATGGTTTGAAGTGGGATTACTGATGAAAATAGTCCAGATATCATCGCCTATTTTTGAATCCCCTTGTAGACCTTTATCGGAAAGTTGGACTACACCTTGCCCGATAGCAGATAAATCAGCTGTTACCTCGACTACGTTGAAATCGATATCTGAAACGGTAACCTCGAGATGACCACCTTGGCCTCCTTCTGCAGTAACCGACTCTCTAAGACGAATCTCTTGTATCTCTGGCGGCGTATTATCACTTGAACTAACGACTGATGGCGATAGTATACGATTGACACTTTGATTCTCAACGATACTAATCAGCGCATCATCATCACCGAATGGTGCTTGTAGCGTTCTTTGAATAAGTCCGTTCAGTCCTGCTAATGGCCCTTCGATAATGATAGATCCAGTAGCATTACCACTTAGAGTATCACCGTATACACCGCTCCAATCTAACGCCATAATGGTGTGGCCATCGAGATTGATTTCAGTAGGATTTTGAATTTGAACCATTAGCGTGATTCCTTCTTGGCTATCAAGTAAAAACGAATCGCCGTTCATCGCTGGTATCGGCATCAAACCAGATTCGCGGTTAACAGTAACATCTCCCAATGCCCCTTCGACCACTGGAGGTTGTGGGTCTTTCTCTATCGGTGATCTTTCCTTCAGTTCCTCGCCTTCACTAGGGTCTGGTCCGGTCTGGCGCCATTTTGATTTGACTGTCCGATTATCCCAATAATTGTAAATCGCATCATAGGACCATGACTCGTTATGAGTTGAACCAATGGTATTCCCATTTGCACTCCAACCACCTGCTCCAGTGAGGTTGAACCAATCCTCTTGATGGACGATGATGACATCGATCATCGAGCCGGTATCATTAGCTATTTGCCCAGAATCCTCGATTGCTCGCACAATACCAAAGGTGCCGCTAGCATCACCGGAGATAGTACCATCAACGTGAAAGTCATCGATTTGCCAGATGCCATTTTCAATCTTATTATGGAAATCAATTACCGTACCATTAATGTTGACCGAGGCATTTTCTTCATCCTCGGTAACACCAAATGTTCCATCACCATCTACCTCATAATATTGCTCTACTCTCACTCCGTTTTCCCACCTCTCTAAACTTTGGAATTGGTCGAGTTCTATGTCAAATCGAGCATCGTCACTAACAATCGAGAGATCGGCTGAACCTTCCAATTGCATATGATTCAATGTTTGATTTCCATCAACATCTCTAGTTTCAATGAATATTACGGCCAATACCCCATCAATATTTGTTTCTGATTCATCATCATTGCCAATTAAACTCATATTCCCATTAGCCTCGAGAAGGAAGTATTCATCAACAATACCATATGACATATTGCGCAGAATCCTAGCATCGGTAATGATTGCATCAATAGCTAGTGCATCGCCAGAATCAGTGCTATTGGTAGACAGGACTCCATGTCCTCTTGCATCAAATATTTGACTGATTAACCGCCCATCTATCGTTGTTTCATTACGCCAAATAGAATCCAAAATCAAAGTGGTATTTGTTGTCGATTCATTGGTCGATTCAATGATAACCATCTGACCAGAACCCATCTCCCAAGCATCTAGTTGGTCACCTGTTCGTGACTGCCATCCTTCCCCGTCAAATGCCAGAAAATAGCGCTGCTCTCCAAACTCGTTGTCCCATTGCTGATCCATTATCCATTCAGTAGAGAGTGTGACCTCGTGGTCCTCAAGTGGTTGATTCCATGTACCCACAGTAAAAGTACGAGACTGATCTGCAACTGTAATGGTGATTATGTCACCGAGTTCTAATGATGTATTAACATCCAATACCCCTTCATCTCCGGTCCAAGTAGTAATTGAGTCACTCGCTAAGACCTCTCCACCTCTGAGTTGCTCAAAAGTAATGGTATCAGACCCGGTTGCCCCTAAAATACGATAGGAATGATTTCCATTCCAGTCAACCAGTATTTCGATCTCGCTTTCGGCACTTACCACAGGTGAGATCGATGCCAATAATAGCAGCGAGAGTAGAAATGCTCTGGTCTTCATGAAGATACGATGAACTGCACTACTCTTCAATAGTTGTGTTCTCTAGTATCACCAGAAGTCGGTGGTAAATGCATTTGGATTGACTATCCTTTCGCCCTCTCGGGTCCAAATTGTGGCACCACGGCCGCCGTAAATTTCTTCGAATGGATCTACTTCGACAGGTACTATTTTGCGATTCATATAAGCTTCAACCCTCTCGCGGAGTTCTGGTTTAAACTTCCAATAGTGAATTCTCCACTCCCGGCCGTCCCAAAGTGTGGTCTCTTCACTCTCGGTGGTTAGCAAATCATAATCTTGAAACATGTAAAACAAATTGCGATCGGTAGGTTCCAATGCATTGTCGATTATCCTGTCGTAAAAGCCAAAGAAACCAAGAGCGTGCTCGGCCATTCCCGATGCAACATCGGTATTCATTTCCATATCGATATGTTGGCGTATTGCCTCGGTTAATTCCCTTAATGTCATACTCATGAAATCACCAACTTCCATCCCGCGCAGTGCAAGCACCACAATGATGAGTCGATTATTGATGACGGTCCCTTATCAACATGTCGATAACCCAACAAAGTCGATGGGTTCAACATGGCGAGCACGTCCGCAAAGTTGTGAACGACTGTATTACCGAAGGACGATTCCTTGGCTTGGCCAAGGTAGATGGCCCTGCAGATGTCACTATCGCTCCAATTCCTTACGAATTAACCACTTCCTATGGCCAAGGTACAGCCGATGGACCCGCCGCTTGTATCGAGGCTAGTACTCAGGTCGAACTCTATGATGATCTACTCGGTGATGAATTACCTGCTAATGGAATTATCAATACAGCCGAACCATGGGATGGCGAAGGCGGGGATTTACATTCACAACTTGACGGCATTGCAAAATACGCTGCTGAAATCTATGCAACAGGTGGTTTTCCAATTTTCCTCGGCGGTGAACATGGGATTTTGCCACCAATAATTCGTGCATCACCGCAAAAAGTTACCATCGTTCAAATCGATGCACATGCAGATTTACGTTCCTCGCTTGGTGGTGAACCATATTCGCATGCTTGTGCTGCTGCCAGAGCAATAGATGAAGGTGCTATTGCCCTTTACCAAGTAGGAATAAGGGCATATTGTAAGGAAGAATTGGAACGGATTGAAGGCGATGAGAGAATCAATACTTGGTTTGCTCGTGAAGTAATGAGTCCGTCTGGAGGTGAGGAAAAATGGCGAACTTGGCTTGCAGCCATATCCTCAATTCAAGGCCCAGTTCACCTAACTATCGATATCGATGGCTTGGATGGATCAATCGTTCCCGCAACCGGCACTCCCGTGCCAGGTGGGCTATCTTTCTGGCATGCGATTGAAACCATAGATACACTATTCGCTAATTGTAATGTCATCAGTGCTGATGTCAATGAAATCGTCGCTCAGGAAGACAGTCCCTTAACCCAATTTACCGCAGCGATGTTAACGGCTAGAATCGCTGCCGCAAGAATTCATACATTGAGGTGAGATAATGGAAAGCAGTGTCCAGGGATCGCATATACTTCTCGACTGTACTGGGACCATCGATTTCGATGGCCACTGGATGTTGGCATTAATGGAAAAAGCAGTTGCCGAAAGCGGTGCGAGAATGGTTCACTCACATGTAGAGATATTTGACGGAAGTATTTCACCATTAGGATTTGCCGCAGTTGTCTTGCTCGATGAAAGTCACGTAACAGCTCATTGTTATTCGAAAAAGGGATTGTTAGCAATGGATGCATTCACTTGTGGTTCGACCGACCCAAGTTTGATTGTCGACGTCATCGAGCGAGAATTGAAAGCAAAGATGCCTGGATTAAAAATCAGTCAACGCCGCCGTCACCCTCGGTTTCTCGAAAACTATAACGCCAATGGAGTCAAAGGATTCGTCGATGAACATTTTCATCATTTCAATGCTGGCGCTCTCAAAGATACCGCAGATTCACTACAGCGTTTCCTCGGCGATGATGGGAAATTGATGATAACTTTGGCCGGCGCTATGTCAACTGCTGAACTCGGAAGATCGCTTGCACCACTGATAAAATCAGGCAAGGTTCATGCTATCACCTGTACAGGTGCCAATCTAGAGGAAGATGTCTTCAATCTGGTAGCCCGTAATTCATATCAAAGAGTCCCAAATTGGCGCTCTTTGTCTTTGGATGAAGAGCAACAACTTCACGATCGCGGTTTGAACCGGGTAACAGATACATGCATTCCCGAAGAAGAAGCAATTCGTCACATTGAAACACTAATCATTGAAAGTTGGAAGAATAAACGAGCTTTTCCCCATCACCACCTAATGTCTATTCTCGATCAACTCGAATATGATGTACCTGCCGAACACTCATGGCTACTAGCGGCGAAAAATGCAAATATCCCGGTTTACGTACCCGGTTGGGAAGATTCAACTCTTGGAAATATCTTCGCTTCACATTGTATGACTGGTGAGTGTGATGCTTCGGCTGTCAAGAGCGGTGTCGATTATATGATGCATCTAGCAGAATGGTATCAGAGCCAGAACTCACCTGTAGGACTATTGCAAATAGGAGGAGGAATCGCTGGTGATTTCCCGATTTGTGTGGTGCCAATGTTACGTCAAGACCTGAAAAAGGAAGTCAGACTATGGGGCTGGTTCGGACAAATAAGTGAGTCCAAAGCCTCCTATGGCGGCTACTCAGGAGCACATCCGAGCGAGAAGATAACTTGGGGTAAACTGGGTCCAGACACACCCATGCACATCATCGAAAGCGATGCAACCATCGTCGCTCCAATCCTATTCTCCTACCTACTTGAATGCTGACCAAAATAGCCGTCGTCTTCAAGTGTCACAACCCCTCCCTTGTATCAGGTGAGCCGATGCGAGTCAATGTAAACGATAATGAGAACATAATTGGAACCCTTGTCCTACCTTTATGGCAAGGCGTGGAATCACTCGATGACAATGCTTGTACAGGTCTTCACAGAGTCCTTAGAAGTCAAATTGAAACCGTTCTAATAGATGGTGATTTCAAGGCCAAATCCGGTTCAGTGATGACACTTAGAGGAACCGAGGGTGGAAAAGCCATCCTAGTCGGACTTGGCAAGCCCGAAAAGGCTGATTCGAACTCCGTTCGCAATGCCGGTGCAGGAGTCATATCTCATCGTAAGCGCTCCGATGGCACCGATTTAACCGTCCGCTTCCATGATGTCGATGTCGCTTTGATGTCCGCATTTGTCGAGGGAATGATTCTGAGGGATTACAAATACGATCACTACAAGACAAAGGGTGCTGATGATGAAGAGGAAGAAGGAGATTTGTCTGTTGAAATCACCTGTGAAGAAGATAAGGTAGAAGCACTAAAAGCCGCTTCTGAACTTTCTGCACAAGTAGCCAGTGGGGTTTTCTTGGCCAGAGATCTTGGAAATTGTCCACCAAATGACCTCTATCCAATGGCATATGCGCACAAAGCGATTGAATGGGCCAAAGATCTGCCTAATGTCAATGTCAATATCATTACCTATGATGAAGCGATCAGTCTAGGAATGGGTGGATTGGTTGGAGTTGGAATGGGTAGCGAACGCAAACCTTGCATGGTTATCTTCGAAATGAATCCAAAAGAGGCTGGTCCTTCGCCATGTATCGTTGGTAAAGGAATAACCTTCGACACCGGTGGTATTTCTATCAAACCAAGTCCAAATATGGACGAAATGAAATACGATATGCATGGTTCTGCTACCGTCTTTGGTGTAATGCAAGCACTTGCAGCAACCGGTTGGCAGGAGCGTGTAGTAGCTATCACCTGTATGGCAGAAAATATGCCGAGCTCTAACGCTTTACGCCCAGGTGATGTAATCACTACCTATTCAGGAAAGACTGTTGAAGTGCTGAACACCGATGCTGAAGGTCGACTTGTACTCTCTGACGGATTGTGTAAAGCCGGTGAGATGAATGTATCCTACATCATCGATCTTGCCACATTAACCGGAGCGATCGTTGTCGCATTAGGACACGAAGCAACGGGTATGTGGACCAATGATGATCAACTACGTGATTCCCTAAAGACTGCAAGTGATGCTTGTGATGAACTAATATGGCCAATGCCAATGTTACCTCAGTTTGAAAAGGAAATGACTGATTCAAAGATTGCTGATGTCCGCAACTTAGGAGCTGGCAGGGCTGGTGGCTCGAATACCGCAGCTGCCTTCCTCAAACAATTCGTACCCAAGAGAGGAGAAGGTGAAGATGCCGAAGATATCCCTTGGGCTCACCTAGATATCGCCGGAACCGCATGGGGTGCAAAGTCGAATAAATTGGTACCACATGGCGCCACTGGTATTCACGTTAGGACCTTACACAAATTAATTACTGGACAGTGAATTAACGGCCGAGAAATTTCTTCTTGGCTTCCTTCTTCATCTGTTCTTTAACGATTTCAGTTCCCTTTTTCTCAACCGCATCTTTGGCTGATTGCTTGGCTTCAATGACTTTCTTCTTTATTGAGTCAGTCACAGGTTTGGCTGCATCTGCTATCACTCCAGCTGCCTTCTGTTTTATGGCTGCTTTACCAACCCCACTAAATTTTCCAGCGGCTTTGGCCAGACGACCTTTCTTATCTTCGCTCATGGTTAGCCATGGCGGTGGCTCTATTCAGATGAATGGGTTAATCAATCCTCATCGACTACTTCAAAATCAGCATCTACGACGCCATCATCTGCTGAATCTGCGGATTCCTCCGATTCCTCGGATTCACCCGCTTCTTCCTGAGCTGCCATCTCCGCGGCTGCTGCTTCGTAAAGTTTAGCCGAGATAGCATGCATTGCTTCTTCTACCTCTTTGATTTTACTTTGAATCGCTGCTTGATCTATATCATCAAGTTCTTTCAACTGATCATCATCATCCTTGAGAAGAGCCTCAAGTTCAGTGACCTTCTCCAGTGCTGGAGCACTGTCGGTCTCTTCGAGTTTATCGCCTGCTTCATCGATGGTCTTGCGTGTTTGATAGACAATTTGATCAGCCATATTTCGCATCTCAACTTGCTCTTTGCGTAGTTTATCTTCTTCCGCAAATTGCTCAGCCTCTGCTATTTTGGACTGTATCTCGTCCTCAGAAAGACTGGTGCTTGACTCTATTTTAATCGATTGTTCCTTACCAGTGCCTAGATCTTTCGCACTAACATCGACAATACCGTTGGCATCGATGTCGAAAGTAACTTCGATCTGTGGCATTCCTCTTGGAGACGGTGGGATTCCAACTAAATGGAATTGTCCGAGTGTGGTGTTATCCTTTGCAAAGTCTCTCTCGCCCTGAAGAACATGAATCTCAACAGCAGGCTGATTATCGCTTGCGGTTGAATAAACCTCGGTCTTTCTCGTAGGTATTGTAGTATTTCTCTCAATCATCACTGTCATAACTCCGCCAAGAGTTTCTATTCCGAGAGTTAGTGGAGTGACGTCGAGTAACAATATATCGCTAACACTTTCATCGCCAACTATGATTGCTGCTTGTAAAGCCGCCCCCATAGCAACCGCTTCATCTGGATTTATTCCCTTGAAAGGAGCCTTTCCTGTCTCTTTTTCGATTGCTACTTGCACCGCTGGAATACGAGTAGATCCGCCTACTAGAATCACCTTGTCGATCTCACCTTTGGAAAGACCTGCATCTTTCATTGCTTGGCGGGTTGGAGCCATGGTTTTCTCGATCAGCTTGCCAATCAATTCCTCGAATTTAGCGCGAGTGACCATGAGGTCAAGATGCTCTGGGTTACCATCCTTCATAGTGATGAAAGGAAGATTAATCTGAGTTTGTCCAGTGCCTGAAAGTTCTATTTTGGCCTTCTCGGCTGCTTCATTAAGTCGGCTTAGAGCTTGGACATCTTTAGCAAGATCTATTCCTGTTGCCTTCTTGAACTCCTCAACCAAGTGGTTGATAAGCAACTCATCAAAGTCATCGCCACCAAGTTTGTTATTTCCGGCGGTTGCCTTTACCTCGATTTGTGGTTGACCATCGACTTCGTAGATTTCCAATACCGATACATCGAAAGTTCCTCCTCCAAGGTCATACACGAGAATGGTCTGGTCTTCTTCTTTGTCGACGCCATAAGCTAATGCAGCAGCGGTTGGCTCGTTTATAATCCTTAGAACATCAAGACCTGCGATACGACCTGCATCTTTGGTTGCCTTTCTCTGTGCATCGGAAAAGTATGCTGGACAAGTGATTACCGCTTGCGTTACATCCTTACCAAGATATGCTTCTGCATCAGCCTTTAGCTTCTGTAGAGTAAAAGCGCTAATCTCTTGCGGAGTGTACTTGTTATCATCTATTTCTACGGTCCAATTTGAACCCATATTCCTCTTCACTGAAGATATAGTTCTTTCATAGTTAGTAACTGACTGACGCTTTGCGGTTACCCCGACTAAGCGCTCGCCGCCATCTTTACTGAATGCCACTACGCTTGGTGTTGTTCGGGACCCTTCCGCGTTGGGAATAATCACCGCTTCGCCATTTTCGATAACCGAAACACAACTATTTGTAGTTCCTAAATCAATTCCTATCACTGTACTTTTTGCCATTGTTTTCACTTCCATTAAAAGATGGGTATTCCACCATCATCATCCTCTTCATCGTCTTCATCGTCTTCATCTAAGATCTCTAAAGACACCTTTTGAGACGCTGGAAAATAATCATCATCTTCGAAATCTTCGTCTAAATCTGCATCTGATTCAGTATCAGAATTACTCAGAGCCGACCCTTGTGGAGTGAGTTTTAGAGTAACGTCAAGAATGCCATTATTCATACTCCAATCCACCAGATCCTCGCATTGATGTGGTAATTCTATTTGCGCTAAAGGTGGATTTGTAGGAGATTCCAATACCTGTAGAATTTCGCCATTATTAGCCAATGCTAATTCGATATCCTCCATTCCTTCCTTAGTTGATAAATCGATTGTAATCACCATATTCCAGCCATCTAGATAGATGTCGTCCGCTGGGGGTTTGAGAAGGCTATTTTCGTCTGAATACTCAGCTGTAGCATCGACCTCGACAGGAGCCGCATCGACTTTCAGGTCAAGACCAAGATTGGAAAGCACCTTGTCCATCGGCATGTTCGCTTGGAATAACTTCATGATATTCTGAAGATCTAAGTTGAGATCACCGCTCTTGATTTTATCTTCATCGATGCCCATGGCTTCGAATTGGGAACGGAATTGGTCCATTAGGCCACGAAGTTGCTCGAGATCCATTGACATGCCCATATCACGGAACATATTGGCGATTCTCTCAAGCATCTTCTCTTCCCACTCCTTAGACATCACATCACCACTACTGAACCATCAGTTGTATAGTCGCAGCCGCTAGACGTATATCAACCCCACTATCTGTAACCCTCTTGCTCAAGTATGGGATGTGGCTGGAGTGGCCGTGAGCAAACAGCCGATTCTAGAAAATACAGAGCGGATGAGTGGTCGCGAAGCTCTACAAAAAAATACTGCTGCTGCACTTGCACTTGCTGGCGCAGTAAGAAGCACACTCGGTCCACTTGGCCTCGATAAATTATTGATCGATGACGAGGGAAGAACCTTGGTCACCAATGATGGTGTGACCGTTCTCGAATCAGCAAAAGTAGAGCATCCAGTTGCACGAATGATTATCGATGCATCCTCAACTCAGGATAGAGTAGTTCGTGATGGGACAACCTCTACGGTGCTTCTCTGTGCAGAGATGCTGCGTAATGCTTGGTATCTAGTATCCCAAGGAGTACATCCTTCAACGATTGCTAGAGGCTACGCTCTGGCTCAAGAATACTCGGCAAAAGCACTTGATGATCTGATTGTCGAAGCCGATGTGATTAGTGCTGTCAATACCAGTATCAGTGGTAAATTGAACCGAGGAATGCAAGCCCATTTGAGTGATCTTGCTCTAAAAGCAGCACATATGATTCTCAGCGATGATAAAAAAGCTGATCCAACCCGGATAAAAGTCATTCAACAAGTCGGTGGAAAGATGACTGATAGCAAGTTGATTTCGGGATTGGCAATAGCTAAGTCCTGTATTCATCCTCAGATGGTAACCAATCGCGGCCCAGGAAGCATCCTCCTTATCGACGGTGGTATTGAAAGAAGAAAACCAAGTTTTGATGCCAAAATCAAAATCTCATCTACCGGTATGCTCGATGCTTTTCGGGAAGTTGAATTAGCATCGGTAATGAAACAAATCGATAGCATAAAAGCGCTTGATGTCGATGTGGTAATATGCCGTGATGGTGTTGATGATGAGGCAAGACAAGCGCTCAATGATGCAGGAATTCTTGCCTATCGAAGGGTCGAAAAGCAAGATCTTGATTTATTGTCCTTGGCCACTGGAGCGAGTCTGATTCACGATGTAAATAGAGCTGTGAAATCCGACCGAGGTACATTTATGGCTACATCTGAAGAGATTACTGGTGGAGTAAATCACTGGCTACTCGAAGGCGAAGATGGAGGTGCGACCTTTATCGCAAGGGGTTCCACGCCGGATATTTCCGATGAAGTTGAACGATGTTTTGCTGATGCAGTGGGAGTGGCATGTCAACTCCTTGAGGAATCTTCTTTGGTTCCTGGCGCAGGTGCAACCCAAGTCGCATTGGCAAGAGGTTTGAGACGCTATGCGGAATCAATACCTGGCCGTGAACAATTGGCCATCGAAGCATGGGCTGATGCACTTGAAGTAATTCCGAGAACACTTGCCGAAAATGCAGGGATGGATCCAACCGACTCGCTATTGCAATTGACTGCTGCCCAAAGTAAAGAAGGCATCAATATCGGACTTGATTTATTCGCCAGAGAAGCAACAGATGTAGTTTCTGCAGGTATCCTTGATCCGGCCGCCGTGATTAGACAATCAATTGCTGGAGCGAATGAGGCTACGATTTCCGTACTCCGAATAGACGATGTACTTTGGGCTCAACAAGACCCTCAAGTTCCCGCTGAGGTGCAAGAAAGACTTGATGCCTCAGGTGGATTTGCTTGAGCGAATCCATAAGAACGGCCAATGCAAGGACGGACTATGTCCGCACCACCTTCTGTGATGATGGCTTGGACAAAGGTCAGATCTGAGCATGATGGTTTCGAATTGATTGAGCACCCAGTTCCTTCGCCAGCGCTTGGAGAAGTATTGGTAAAAACAAATTCAACTAGTATTTGTGGAACCGACCTCCATGTATGGAAATGGGATGAGTGGAGCAGAAAGAATGTCGCCCTTGGTACCATCACGGGACATGAAACCAGTGGAGTGGTAATAGCTCTTGGTGAAGGTGTAGATACACATACGATCGGTGATGAAATAGCGGTAGAATGCCATTGTGCCTGCTGGCATTGTCCAAGATGTGAAGAAGGAAATGCACATATCTGTGAAAACGGTGAGATCTTTGGGATTCATCGCCATGGTGCTTTTGCACCTTACTTCACAATTCCAGCGATAAATGCCAGAGTTAACCCTACTTCGCTTTCTTTGCGAAATGCATCGATACAGGACCCTTTAGGTAATGCGATCCACACTTTGACTGGAGGTCCTGTCAAAGGGGCGACAATTGCAATTCATGGACTCGGACCAATCGGATTATTCGCAGTAAATGCAGCCAAATCCTTAGGCGCAAAAAAAGTGATTGCTGTTGATTGGGACAATCAATATCGCATGAATCTCGCTAAAGAACTGGGTGCTGATTTAGTTCTAGGTAAAAATGACGATGTGGTTGAAACTATTCTCGCACAAACCGAAGGCCGAGGTGTCGATAATTCATGTGAGTTTTCCGGTTCTGCAGACGCTCTTTCCAATGCGATTACCAGCACAAGAATGGGTGGATATCTCAATATTCTCTCAGTTTATAGTAATTCTATCACTCCAGTGCCTATGAATGAAATCGTTTTCCGTTACCTACATGTCAAGGGTATAAACGGAAGGAAGATGTGGTCTACTTGGAATGAGATGCATAATTTACTCGCTCAAGATGCCATAGCAATAGAACCTATGATCAGTCATAGATTCCCAGTTGAAGATTTTAAAACGGCAATGGAATTAGTTGCTTCAGGCGATTGCGCCAAAGTTGTTTTAGATTTTTGAGGTGGTAACTTGGTCAAGGATTTAGATGATGGTTTTTTCCAATTTGGTTTACCAATCGGCATGAGGTCTTGGATTTGCCACATAATCGGATTTGTACTTTTTTCAATCGCCGGTATTATCTTGCTAGCGTCTTTTGGAGAATACGACCATTTTAGTGTTTCAGAAGCTACTTCTGTCACTAATCCTAGTGATTATTCCCCCGATGAATTCTACACATTAGGAAATGGCTTCGAGGGTCAAAAGGGTGCTTACTTAACATTCGAAGCGAAAATCCAAAGTGGAGATGTGATCTATCTATCCTGCTATCGAAGCGATGACAGTTGGACACTAGATGAGGAGGTTAACTTTTATAATGTCGAAATAGTTGATTCAAAGGGAGTTTTAATCGCTTATGATGTGCATGATGATTTTGAATTTGCAACAGAATCACGCGAGTGTAGCTCGGATTGGAATTTGGTTTTAGGCAGCGAATCCAATATGAAAATGCAAGTCTTTGCTTTGAAAACAGAAAATGGAGTATCTATACTGTCTTTTGGTGAAGAAGATATTACTGCTCCCGAAGTGACAGATAGAGAAGACCTCCAAAGAACAGCGATGATGATCGCATCAATAGCAGCGTTAATTCTGATGATTAGCACCCCTTCTTCGCTCAAAAAAGATATTCACTCTATCCGCAAGAAAAGAGAAAAGGGTTCACAGCACTATCACATCGACGCTAATGGAATCATTCCAATCACCAATATGTACCGTGATAGCAATGATAAGAGCGATTGGATTTTCGATGGACCTAGCCCTGATAAATGGCATTTACAATCACCTTATGAGGGTGATGAAAACGATGAAATTATCCCCGAACATCCAAAGAAAATAGGTACGCCAAATCCTGCAACTTTTACCCTTTACACGCTTTGGGGGATGATATTCATCGGCCTCTGGCTTGGGGTTGCCAGTGATTTATTCGCACGAGATGGTAATCAAGGACACAGGGTTTTTGGTGAAGTTCTACGCTATCTTTTCCTTTTTGTCACCATGGTTTGGGGATGGGTTTCTTTCAAAAAGTGGAAAGTTATTCACAATATTATAGACACTCCTACTTCTCTCGTCAGATCGGTAGCAGTAGGGCCTTGTGAATTAGTTGGACAAGCCCGACCAATTCTCGGCCATACATTAAGTGCGGAAATAGCCAGTAGGGTTTTTGGCATTGAGCAAGGAAGCGCATATGGCATGCTCTATTATCGGTGGGTTGAGGAAGAGCACGTGTGCACAGGGTCTGGTGATAACAGATCATGCTCTTGGAGAACTAGAAATTCTGGCCAGGCAAGTGTACCTATGCTACTCCATGATGGGACAGGTGGGATATACATTGATCCTAATGATTTTGGAAAACCTGATTTAGGTTCACCACTAAAGGTATGGGGGACATCAAAATGGCGCTGGACCCTGCATACAATCAGTGCTGGTGACCCGATTTATGCTCTCGGATACGCCGATAAGAGAGATATGGCTGATCTTGAAAGGGAGGGGAACGATGGTTCAATCCCGCATTCTCTTCTGAAAGTCACTGGACAAAAAGACATAGGCATGCAATCAACCTTCCGCAGAGGTACAGAATTAACGGTTTTAGCCAACATGAGATCAACTACGGAATCTATAGTAATTCCAATGCTTATGTTCATTTGTGCGGCCATACCATTTTTGTGGTGATTCGCCCCAACATTCATGAGGGATGGACGATGGCCTAAAAGTCCGTTGAAGGTCATGAAATACGTCGTGGTTTCGGGCGGAGTCCTTAGCGGACTAGGTAAAGGTGTCACTGCTAGCAGCATTGGCGTATTGCTAAAAAGCGCTGGACTGCGAGTCACTTCTGTGAAAATTGACCCTTATTTGAACAGCGATGCTGGCACCATGAGTCCATTCGAACACGGCGAAGTTTTCGTGCTCGACGACGGCGGCGAAGTCGACCTTGACCTCGGAAATTACGAAAGATTTCTCGACATCAGTCTTGAACGTGATCATAACATCACCACAGGTAAGATCTACTCCAAGGTAATCGAAGCTGAAAGACGTGGTGATTACCTTGGCAAAACAGTACAGGTCATCCCCCATGTTACCGATGCCGTCCAATCTTGGATAGAGGATGTAGCAAAGCGCCCTGCCGATGGTAGTGATCAAACCCCTGATGCCTGTGTAATCGAATTGGGTGGAACTGTTGGTGATATTGAAAGCGCACCATTTATCGAAGCTCTCAGGCAATTCCAATTTCGAGTGGGACGAGAAAATATTTACTTTGTCCACGTATCTCTAGTACCGGTTATGGGGCCAGTAGGTGAACAGAAGACCAAACCTACTCAGCATACTGTCAAAGAACTCAGAGGCCTAGGGATTACTCCCGATGTTTTGGTATGTAGAGCAGAAACTCCACTTACTGATGATGCACGGGAAAAACTAGCAGCATTTTGTCATGTATCTCCCAATGCTGTGATGAGTGCACATGATGTTTCCAATATTTATCGCGTTCCATTGATGTTAGCAGAACAAGGAATGTGCAAAGTACTGGATATCGATTGTAATGTAACCGATCTAATGGTACGCTGGGAAAAGATGGCGGACCGTGCCGATTCAAGCACTGAGGAGGTCCACATCGCAATGGTCGGCAAATATACCGGCTTATCAGACTCCTATCTAAGCGTCATCAAGGGATTACAACACGCCTCACTTGCAGTCGGTAGAAATCTGGTGATCGACTGGATTGAAGCAAGTGAATTAGAAACTGTAAATGACCCTAGTTGGGATTTACTCAAGTCAGCCGACGGAATATTGGTCCCTGGAGGATTTGGTGACCGTGGAATCGAAGGGAAAATACTCGCTGCTAATTACGCCCGTACCAATAATGTCCCCTACCTCGGAATTTGCCTTGGACTACAGGTTGCAACGATTGAATTCTGTAGAAATGTCCTCGGTCTTGAGGGCTCAAACTCTACCGAGTTCGATGAAAATACCCCTCACCCTGCAGTAATATTCATGCCTGAAATCTCAAAAACCCATCTCGGTGGAACTATGCGTCTAGGATCGCGCCCAACTATTTTCCAAGTTGAGGATTGTAAGATGCGTCGACTATACGGTGGCGAGGAAAGTGTTGACGAACGGCACCGTCATCGTTACGAAGTGAATCCTGACTTGATCAAAACTATCGAGGATGCTGGTTTGGTATTTGTCGGTAAAGACGAAACTGGTCAACGTTGTGAAATATTTGAACTGGAAGGACATCCTTACTATGTTGGGGTACAATACCACCCTGAATTCAAGAGCAGGCCCGACCGGCCATCACCTCCATTCCTTGGACTGCTACAAGCTGCGACCGGTCAACTATAACAAAAATAATTTCCAAAACAGGTCATCTTGGACTCCGAAGCCTGATATGTATCACATGGTCGAGTGTTGCTTATGGGACTGACCAACAATTCGGCTTTTGCAACGCTCGCGCTGCTGCTGATGGTTGCTGCACCTCTCGCTGGTTGTTTTGCCGACGAGGCTGTCGCAATAGTCGATGAAGAAGATGCACGCTGGCTTCCTTCGGTCTTTGAACGTTCTAATATGGATTACAGCGACGATGATATATATTCCAGAGTCTCGGTAAATGGTACTTTTGGAATAGATTCTGTCCGTTCTATTTTCGTAGATGTCCCTGAAATAAATCTTGCTGATGGCGGTGCTGGAGTAACCGGTAGCGCTGTTGTTCACATGGGACTTTGGTTACCAATAATCGATGGATGTGATTGGGAAGCCGCAGAATTACCGGCAAAATGTCAAATTCCAGTTATCAGTGAAATTGGCCCATATTATGACGACGGGGATACCAGTGCAACAACTCCGGCAGATAGACTAGGTAAATTTCTAATCGAGAATTACGTTCCACATGGATTTGCTATCGCTCAAGTATCCGTATTTGGCACAGGTGAATCGAATCATTGTATGGATCTCATGGGATACGATGAACAAACAGGAATTGATGCTGCTGTCGAATGGCTGGGCACACAAAGTTGGTCAAATGGTAATGTTGGTATCATCGGTAAATCATATGACGGTTCTACTCCATGGAATGCTGCTGCAACCGGTTCTGAATACATCAAAACCATTGTGCCAATGTCAGGACTAATCGGTCTTCATGAATTGATGTGGCGTAATGGCAGTATGGAATTTAGAGGTGCAGTGATGCATAATGGTGTCTATGGCACTTTTGGAATCGATGGTGATACTGGAGATGTTGAAAACTTCTGTGAGGGTTATATTGAGGGCTATTATGCCGGAATCGCTGCCTATATCAGCGGAGATAATCTAGCATGGACAGGAAGTGATTACTGGGAGGAACGCTATTTCCTCGACCGGGTAATCGATAATTACAACGGTTCGGTATACATCATTCATGGAATGCAAGATTGGAACGTTGACCCACACATGGCTTTCCCTACTCATAATATGTTGATTGAAAACGATTTTGAGGTCAAAGGATTGTATGGTCAATGGGGTCATGATTATCCTGACCGAGCTTCTGGTCATTCCGGATTATCATCTGGTAGAGGTGCGGAAGCATTCCCCTTCACATTACGTTGGGATTGGGCTGATGATCTACTCGAATGGTTCGACTTTTATCTCAAAGATGAAGGTGTCAAACCATTGCTTCACGCTGAAATACAGGACAATATCGGTGGATGGAGGGTCGAGCAACAATATCCTCCATCGGATATAATCGTACAGGAATATCCTTTCGACTCAAGTGGCTGTGAATTGGTAAGTGGAGGTTCTTCTATCAGCACAACCTCGCAAACCGTACTCGAATGCATTGCCTTTACCGATGAGACAAGAATAGTAGGAACTCCCACTGTCAGTATCGAATCCACCATCTTCCCGACCGCAACCTCTGGCCATCTCTTCGTCGAGATGGTGCAATCGAGCAATGGTATGCATCTAGGACATGCTGTAATGGATTTGCGATTCCACGCTGGTGGTAAAAATGGACAAGTTCTATTGCCAGGTCAAACCGTTACTGCAAATATGGAATTCCTCGGTATGGATGTTGTAGTCCCTGCTGGTGATGGCATCCAACTAATCATATCTCAAACCGGTGAGGATTATGTCCCAAGTCCAGTAAGTGTGCAGCCAGTTAACATTGCTATCGATGGATCTAGTTCGCTATCACTGACAATAGTCAATCGGAACTGTGGTGACCTATTCTTACCGCCGATGCAAGAGCCCTATCCATTCTGCTGAATTTAAGCAGTCAAGGTCTTCTAATCCTCTGCTACCCTTACCACGCGTGTAGTTCGATAACCCTGTAGCATCTTGATGAAACGACGTGCTCTGAATTGATCATCCAACTCGGTATCGCCTGAATCGATTCTCAATCGGCTTAGTCCAAGCAGTTTTGCTGGAGTTGCTATCCCGAGAATATCATCGATTCCTATTTTTCGTAATACCTCAGGTGATAATTGTAAATTGCCTCTTCCTATCAAGAAACCTTGGCCACCCATTGGCGAAAGTAATAGTATTTTCTTGCCGGCATGGGTGTCGATTCGATTCAACAATTGTTCTTCATTGAGGTCGCTGTATACTACACCTTGATGTATTATATCGATACCGAGTAATGTCAAATCATAACCAAGAAAGTTGCCCATTTCTTTTAGTGTACCTCCGCTACCCCAAATCACCATCAAATCTGAATTATCCTCGACTAAATCGCCAATATGAGTAGACATAGCCTCTATAGTTTCGATTTCACTTTCACGTTCGACCTGTTCCTTGGTTCCTTGCATCCATTTTGGCGATGAGGGGGTAAAGGCCTCGCCATACATGCGAACCTTCCATTCCCCGCTCCGATAGATATCCTCGTCAAGATCGAGTACCTCGGTTCTTCCAATCAATAATTCTCCACTGACAAATGCACAGACAACCTCTGCTGCAGCCTTGGGAGTCGTTGCAAAACAACCACTATGCATCTTTACTCCGGCTGGAACTCCAACCATTGGTAATTCTTTACCGGCGAGTGCTTCAACGATATCACGAGTGGTTCCATCGCCTCCTGCATACAGTAATAGATCAACATCAGGCAATTGGGTGATGAACTCCTTAGTTGAATTTGCAGAGGTTTCCCCGGGGGTATCTCCGAGAGAGGAATAATTTCCCTCTATCCAATCACCACCCATACGTCCTTCCAGAGCCAGTAGTTCGATTCCAGTACATTTCAGCGCTGCTAAACATTGAACCATTCGGGGTCCTGCTCTATCGCTTGCCCCTGCTGCTCTCGCTTCCTTAGCCCTACCATCACTGCCTTTGAATCCTAACCGGCCGCCTAGCCCGGCATCAGGGTTGACCATAATTGCGATGCGCATTGATGTGCACAGAAGGTGCGCACATTTGATGTGATGTGATAGTCTCAGGCTACCATGACCGAAGAGGAATTGACCTTCGATGCCATTATGGCCAAAGATATCGCTGCGATGAAAACCATCGATGAGAATGCACCTGATGAACAGAAAGAGATTGAAGAAGTCGATCAGGTCGTCAAGTTCGTTGAGCCTGAATTTAGAGGGAAGCGAGATATTGTCGAGAATCGAAGTGAAATAATCATGCCAAAGCGTGACAAAACCGATGATGACGAAACTGTTCCCAAAGACAATATTTTGGCTGAGCCGTCATCGAAATTCGGTGATGACATCGATGTCGAGTGGTGAGATTAAGCGTCAAGGTGATGAGTAAGCACAGTCTCCCAGTGGTAGAGAGTAACATGCCAATGATACAAGTTACCCTCCCAGATGGTGAGGTCAACGAATATTCCACCGGAATTACTGCTGGTGAAGTAGTGATAGATATCTTTGGTAGAAAGCACGGTTGTGTAGCTGCTTTCATCGATGATGAGCAAAGGGACTTCTCTACAATAATATCCAACAATTGTTCTATTGATGGAATTAGTGCAGAATCGGAAGAAGGCATACATGTGATGCGTCATTCAGCAGCGCATCTTCTTGCTCAAGCGGTTGTAATGCTCTATCCAGAAGCCAAACCTACTATCGGCCCTGCAATAGAGCGCGGTTTTTACTATGATTTCGCTAATCTTGAGAGTTTTGGTGAAACCGATTTGAAAGCAGTGCAAAAGAAAATGCATGAATTAGCCCGTAATAATCTGACTATTGAACGAGTTGAATGCAGTGAAGACGAACTCACAGAACTATTTGCTACCAATCCCTACAAATTAGAGATTATCGCAGACAAATTAGAGGATGGCGATGGCTCTACGATTTATCGCCAAGGTGAATGGTATGATTTATGTCTAGGACCACATGTACACTCAACTGCAAAATTGATGCATGTACGGTTAACATCGGTCTCTTCAGCTTTCTGGCGCGGTGACCAAAACCGTGAACAACTCACTCGGATTTATGGGTTGGTCGAGGCGAGTAAAGAAGCGCTAAAGTTGAAAATGGCCGCCCTAGAGGAGGCAAAAAAGCGAGATCACCGTAAATTAGGTAAGGATTTACAACTATTCCATGTTGATGAAGATGTAGGGCAAGGTTTGATTCTATGGACTCCAAGAGGAGCAATTATCCGTACTGTGTTACAGAATTTCATCTCAGAACACCTAACAAGGCAGGGTTACCACCAGGTTTACACTCCTCATATTGGTAAATTGGATCTATATCGTATCAGTGGTCATTTTCCCTATTACCAAGATAGTCAATACCCGCCATTAGTCGAGAAGGATTTAATGAAAAAATTATCAGATGATGGCTGTTCATGTAGTGATCTCTCGAATTTGATGGTTAGCGGAGACATCGATGGATATATGCTCAAACCGATGAATTGCCCCCATCACATCAAAATTTACTCAAGTCAGCCGCGCTCATATCGCGACTTACCATTGCGTTTTGCTGAATTTGGCACAGTCTATCGCTGGGAACAGACCGGTGAAATTTCTGGCATGACGAGAGTTCGTGGTTTCACACAAGATGATGCTCATCTCTTTGTCACAGAAGACCAAATTGCTGCGGAGGTTCTTGGATGCATTGAATTGGTTCAGATTATATTTGCTGCATTGGGAATGTCTGATTATCGGGTACGTGTCGGATTGAGAGACCCGGATTCCAGCAAATATGTAGGGGAATCACAGCGTTGGGATAGAGCAGAAGAGGCCTGTCGCAAGGCAGCTGATAGCCTCGGAGTCAACTGGTCAGAAGAACCTGGCGAGGCTGCCTTTTATGGGCCAAAAATCGATTTTATCGTCAAAGATGTAATCGGCAGAGAGTGGCAATTGGGAACGGTTCAGGTCGACTACAACCTCCCAGAAAGGTTTGAATTGAATTACAAGGGTTCAGATGGTGAATTACATCGTCCAGTAATGATTCATCGAGCACCTTTCGGTTCGATGGAGCGATTCTGTGGTGTCTTAATCGAACACTTTGCAGGTAAATTTCCTACTTGGCTATCACCAACCCAAGCCCATATCATTACCATTTCAGAAAAACATGCTGACTATGCGAATAAAATCGCCACAAAAATGCGAAACGCTGGTATTCGCGTTGAAGTCGATGATTCCGACGCCACTATAGGTAAGAAAATCCGTAACCACCGTAAGATGTATCCTGCTTATATGATCATAGTTGGCGACGGGGAAATGGAAAATGGAACTGTTTCTATCAGAGCACGAAATGGCAATCAAAGTGCAGATGTAGCACTTGATTCATTCATCACCGATATCTGCGAGGAGATCGAAAAGAAGGTCGCAGTACCATCTTTGGTGTTAGAAGAAAACTGCTGATGAGTGTGAAGATATGAGGTATGTTTCTCCTGTCATCACCCATGAAATCACCTTGTGGTCATTTGTTCCCCTGATTTTATCGATTGCCTTCGCATATGGTTTCTTTCGCTTTTTTGTTCCAAGATCATTAGCTGGATTACAAGTTGCTTTTCCAACCGGTCCAATGCGCTATGAAGTTCATACCATCACTAAAGACAAGAATGATGCAAAGGAATTACTTCGCTCACCGAGTATGAGATTCGGAGTTATAGCCTACACGATGGCCTTAACTGGTGCGATAATTATCGTAATAGAATTTTTATTATTACAATTGAAGGTTATTTCTGCATATGATTCAATTTCATTGATTATTGCTCTTGCATTGATTACCTTGCCTGCTATTATCAGTGCTGGCACCTCGCTTACCGCTCAGGTAATTCGCCCGCAGGGCCAACTTAAAGCGACTTTACAAGATTCATCTACCGGAAGAATTGCCATGGGGATCGGCTTGACCATCGCTTGGTTCGCATTGACTGGAATGGTTGCCTATTTGCTTGGAGTGGCTGGTATCTCACTCAACCGTCGAATCCCTCTGATCGCTTTTTTTGCATTCTTACCGAGTGTGATTGCATATGGACGTATCCTCGGTTCTAATTGGGGTACTCTAAGGTCCAGCAGTAAGATGTTGGGCAATGGTGAACCTAGCCCATTCCACCCTGATAAACCAAATGCAAGGGAGCAAATCGTCGCACAATTGGTATTTTACAACGCCGCTGTAATGCCTTATGTAGCAATTAACACCCTAGTCTCATTAGTTCTAATTTTGATTGATCCATCTCTTTTCACACACTCCCAGCAGGTTGAATTGTTGCCTGAATACCGTCAACAAGCAACAATAATGGAAGAAGGGGGCATTATAGGCTTCTATGCTATTGAATTGTTTTCCTTTATCGGTGAAGCTGGAATTCGCGTTCCATTAGTAACTGGTGTGCTTCTTTTCCTCCTATTCAACGTCGCTATCGTCGGATTTCTTTTCGTATACGAAGTCGCTCGTATTCTCTTCCTCAATATCTCTGAAGTATCGGGCTATGGTAATATTAAATTAGCAGATTCGCGCTTAATTCGCTCTGAAAAAAGTCAGCAAGCAAAGGTCCTAAACTTTTGTTTCACCGGTTTCGCAGGCCTTTCGATGCTCTTGTTAGCATTGGCTATGCTAACATTCTGGGACTCTACATTTCTACCAAAAGGTAGCGCTTGTGGTTCATGGGAAAATAGTGTATGCGTCCTAATGCAAAAAGATGCTCTGGAAGAATTAACCTGGATGTTAGCATCTGGTGGCCAAATCTCATTCCTTTATATCTGGGCTAGATCTCGTAAATTCAACCAGTCGTTAGAAAATATACAAATCGATGCCAAGGTTGGAGAAGAACGCGCAAAAATGGCTGTTTATGAAAAAGCAATTTTCCGCAAACAAGAGTCTTTTTCAAAGATGGTTTCTCGAGACTCATGGCATCGTGCTCTAATCAAATTACAAGCACTTTACGAAGACCCCGGAGAAGCGAGCGTCGAGGGATTAACCCTTTCTCGCCGAGCCGAGGCCAGCATGGATCTATTTGCAGGATTAGGGCGATGGGAGGAAGCAGAGCAGGTGGCCATCTCAGTACTAGCCCTTCGGTCTGGTAAAAAGGAGGAAATAGCAAGAAAAGTTCTACTCGCTGCTTCGCTTTCACAACGTGACTCTAGAGAGGCAACGCCACGGATTAATCTCCTCAAAGTGGAAGGGGTTGAAGAGGCAAGGCTTCAATGGATGGCTTCAGTAATCAGCCCAGGAAGGAAATTACCTCTAGAAGTGCTGGGGATACTAAAGGTAGATCCATTGACAAAGAGAAATATCGAATTGATTGAAAGATGGGAAAGTGGAGGTCCCATCGGTAAACTCTCTTGGCGTGATGACGGTCCAGGTCGATTGATCATTCTTGGAGACATTGCTCGAATGAGAATTTACGGTGAAAGTGAAAAAGCATTGTATAAATTGATGGCATGGATGAATACATCTGGAATTGAACGCTGGACTCATGGCCATATCGCTAGGGCATTATGCCATTATGACCTAGGAGAAGAAAAGATTGCCAGGGATATCGTCAGAGAATGCGCAGAGCATTCATCTCGTCATCCACACCTGCGATGGTTGATTCGATCTTTTGGAATGGAAGAGGAATTAGAATTACTTGAAATCGAAACCACTGGATTGTGCTGGTTTGATGAAACCAGTGAAGAATGGCGAACTATGTGGCACAATACCCATACTAACAAACCTGCTCCAGAAAACACTAGCCCTCTATTACAACGCCATACATGGGATGCAAACGCATGGATAATAAGAGCGGAAATTGACGAACCAAAGACTTCTAAGAAATATTGGAAAAAGCACGATTGGCAAACAGAAGTACCACTTGGCACCCATCTACTTCTTTCGGGATTAGTAACTACTATTGGTAATATGCCAGTTGACATTGGCTTCCCGGGTTGGATAGATGTCCCTGCCTGTAGAAAAGCTGGATTACTCGATTGATTAAACGCGTCGCTTTAATTTCTCCATCAGACCATCTGCAGTAGCAAGATGCCCTAGTGTTTTTTCGGTTAACGATTCTTGATGTGCTTCGAGTGCTAAAGCGACCTCTCGCTCGGCTGCAACCCTTTGCTCATCGCCTACACCAATCGATGATGCCTCGCATTGATTACGCAATATTTTCCATTCCTGTTGCACGTATTCTAGTAATTCAAGTGCATCCGCACTTGCCTTTCCTTCTGAATCAAGATCTGCGGATAAGCGCTCCAATAACGTAGCAGCATGGCTCCATTGTAATTCATCTACAGCTGACTCTATATCGTCAAATCTCTTCTGCCAGATGTTTTTATCAGCGCGATCTTGCCAACGTGTAACAAGATGCTTCTTCTGACGTAATGCTCTCCTAACATCATCCATAGCTTCTCGTTCGCTTAGAAGTTCTCTGAGAATTCCGTCTGCGAGTCCAGAAGCAAGTGAATAATTACCCTGAGCAAATGATTTTTCAGCCTGATCCAACCGTGAATTGAGGACTACTAGGTCAAGGCCCTCTGCTGCCTTCAGTTGCCTTGCTGCCTCGACGAGGCGCTCTTCTGCTTGGTCTGTAGCGACATCTGCTCCTTCGAGTTGTATTGGAATTACTGTTGCGTATTCATAGGCTTTTTGTGGCTTTTCGGCAACCAGCTTTTCCTTGGCTTCTTGCAATAGATCGCGAAGGTTTTGCATTTCGGCTCCATCTCTACCAGAGAGAAGTCTCGAACCCTCTTCGATTGCGTTTTCGGCCAATCCCCACCAGCGAATAACCTCACATGCCCGGCTCTTTGCCTGACGGAATAAGGACTCGCCTTCGCGCAAACTACCGAGGATTACCTCTCTTTCACCCATTTCATAGGCTTTACGTGGTCGCTTGATTATTGGAGCGATACCTTCTGCCTTGACAATGTGTTGCAATGCATCTTCTTGGATTGCGCTAACATCATCTGCTAAAGACAATGAGCGTTCAATTTCCTCTTCGGCATGATCTAGCAGACTCATACCAAGGCCTAAATCACGATAACCTTCCTCATTTGCTGTCATTATGAGACTTGCAGCCTGATCTACTGCTGCATCGATAGTCCTCAATTCCAGAATTCTATATTCTAATAAGTGTAACCGCTTTGCAAATTCCTTACGTAATTCCCGATTCTCATCAGCATTTATCCACCCACGAATTATCATGGCTAAGACTAAAATAATCAACGCCCATTGTGCATAGATAATATTCTGAGAAATCCCGCCCATCAATGCGACTGAAATGGCGCACACTAGTCCTATTATGGCCATTACTGATTTGAAGCGAAGAACCTCTAAACCACCTATTAGTATTTGACTCTCCTCTCTTTTCAGGATAATTCCAGTGATCATTATTAGGATACCACCTCCAATCTCAAGCATACTTCCGTTGGAATAGCGCATGCCCATCAATACTAGTGGTAGCCAAGCAATACCTGCAATTGAACCGATTCTAGTTCTCGATTTCGATTCATTCATGCCGAGATCTTGAATGAACATCCCCCATGCTAGTACCAAGACTGCTAGACCTAGGCCACCTACCTTGGCAGAAGAGTTATCTGAAGATTCATTTAGACTAGGCCAGGCGAGAGCAATTGCTGCTACGATTAAGATTAGAGCACAAAATGCGGATAATTTCTCGATCCGCATTTGAATAGTAGCCGACTCGCGGGCCAGTGCAGATTCGACTGATTGTACCTCCTCCATGAACAGACCACTTCCTTCATTGATTTCAAAAGAGAGGTTTATTCCTCTGCCCAATAAACCATATCCCCACTGCTAAGGCTATGATGATCATCACCAGTTCCAACCCCCCAATTCCAGAACCACTAGCCATTTGTGTTGGATGATAGATAGTTGCCTCATTACCTGAATCATCTGACCAAGATAGCTCCAATTCGACACTTTCCCACCAGCCCAATTCAATATCCAATATCACTTCCGAAGTAGTAGGACCTGCAAAAGTTGCACCTTCGATTGCACTTTGAACACAACGTTCAGCTTGACAAACCATGAAGATAGCAGGAGAACCAAGCCCGTTTTCAACTGTGATGTATAGGCGATTGATTCCCACCTCTAAATCAGCATTACCTGCAATCATACTGATTGACAATTGACTACCATTGATGGGGTTGACTGGTATTTCGATATATTTACTCGCTAGATTGCCACTGCTATCGCTTACAATTACTACAAAAGTATGTATCCCTGGCGATAATAATGGGAAGGAATAATTATTGATTTCATCCCATGAAAGACTATATCGCCCAAATTCATCACTATATAGCACAAAATTGAGTTCTGTTATGGCATCATAGTCGTCAAAACTATGATCGAGATTAAGTCGGATGTCATCACCAAAAGTAAATTCATCTCCTTCTATCCATGTTTCGTTGATATTTACTTCCAATATAGGAATCAGTATAGGTCCTGAACTGTCAATTAATTCAACTGTCCAATTAGCATTACTGACATGTCCTGCATCGTCTATTACCTCAACTTCGAGAGAATAATGAACTGGTTGGCGTTGTAAATGCCTCTGCTCGATAGTATCGGTTGCAGAATTTAAGGTAGAGTCAACAAAGAACGATGTGCTAAGAAATTGCCCTGAATATGTCCAATTCAAGGTCTTATTACTAGTCCATGTCACCTCAAGATTCTCATCATGGTCATCACTTGTATTCAACATCCATTCGAATATGCTATCTGGTGAATGTAAGATCAAGTCTGAAGTCTCATGAATAATAGGTGCTTCATCATCGAGTAAAAACTCACCTTGCCATTGGCCAATCAATCCTCCATCATCACTACAAATCAATTCAACTGATAGATTAGTATCAGCTGGAAATTGTGAAAGATTTACGCTAATATTGCTTCCAAGGCCACCAATATCCCATTCACAATCATGTGATGAGAGAGGTGAATCGCTAATCTGTGCAATGAATTCATGATTGGCCTCATGGGCGAGGACAGCGTTATCGACAGAGACAATCGGTGCTTGATTTTGACCGATGGTTATGGTTAATTCTCCTGCGATTGAGGCCTGATCTCTTTGAATTACAAAATTCTCTGGGCTTCCGTTAAACCATTCTAAGGCAGAAGAAGAGAGGTGTTGCCAGCCCTCGGGAAGTATTACTCTAAGAGGGGTTTGTTGCCTGATATCGTCTGACAATACAATCCCTAATCGAATAAGTGAGATATGGCGTCTTTGACCAGATAAGTCCGCACTTTCATTCCAGCCCCAATAGCCGCTATCAAAATCGATCTTTGATTCGATTGTCAGATTATCGATGCTAAAAGGTTGAAGGTCCCATGTACAACACAATAAATTGATTGAATCCCGATAGGTCATTCCTTCAATAATATCTTCCAAAGCGCTGATATCATTGACAAACCAACGTTCGATTTGACTCTCGATACCCGCTGCCATTCCAGGTGCTAATGGAACTCCTACACTGAGATCAAAACTGTGATTCGCTTGCCATAAAGCAGTCGTTTGACTATTTGATGCCATTCCACTGACAATCTCCAATACAGCACTACCATTCGACATATCTGAGACCATTTGTTCTTCTAACCATGAATCCGTTGGCGGCCAAATACTTTCACCTACGCCGATTGCACTTTTTGTTACTCGTGCAGACCAGCCCCCGCCTTCTGTACCAATAGTGAAATTCAATGGTTCATCGACTTCTATTACGTCACCACTTGCTGAATGAACAAGACGCAAACCATTTGACTCACCCCACTCTGGTGGAATTGTCAGATTGAAAACTGTTGATTCATTTGCGATTGGTAAAATTGATTCAGAGGTGCGATAGACATGCCCCCCGTTACCGCTGACAATCAAACCTAGGCCGCTGGGTGCCCTCACTGCTGTGGAACCATTTACCGCGATAATACTCGACCAAAGTGTCCCATTTGCCGTTATTTCTACCTCACCGATTCCACTCAATGAAAATAAATCATCAATCAGTGGATGTGCGTCGATTATAACTGTGCTGCTACCACTGGATGGAATAGTAATAGGCATCTGCCAATCAACTGCATAATCTACACAATGAGCCGTTATTGAATAAGTCCGTTCTCGTTCGATATCGAAAGAAGAAGAGCTGTCGGCACTAGAAATTGAAGTTCTGATTAATGCTTGCGACCAAGCATCACGAATTTCAATATCACAACCGCCGAGTGAGGAATTAAATTGATTTTTAATCCCAACCTGTAGTGGTGAAGCACCGTCCGCAGAGACATCTACTAAAGCCATTGAGAGCACAAGAACTGACAGGATTAGTGCTCTGCGCATGTCTCCTGCTCTCATCAATACCACATCAATGGCATGGCCAATTGTGTGGCAATGTTCAAGTCCGTCTTCGGGACAAGCCTGTGAAGGGGAAGAGTGATGCCGGGCCTAATTACAATGGATGACCTGACCAATGAAGAGATAATCTCGATACTCGATGATGCCGAAAGATTGCTACCAATTGCCTGTGGCGAAAGATATTTGCCACTTCTACGTGGCCGTATTTTGGGTAATCTCTTCTTTGAGCCAAGCACTAGAACAAGAATGTCTTTTGAAACGGCGATGAAGCGATTAGGTGGCGATGTAATCAACCTCGGCGATGTCAAAAACAGTTCTGTGGTCAAGGGTGAGACTCTTTACGATACAATTCAGATGATCGATGGCTATTCCGATATCATCGCTATGCGTCATCCTCGTCAAGGAGCAGCCCAATACGCTGCAGATGCCTGTAAAGTACCAATTCTCAACGGTGGCGATGGAGCTGGACATCATCCAACTCAAACCATGCTAGATTTATTCACCATTCGCCAAGCACATGGTAAACTAGAGAATCTGAGGGTCGTATTGGCTGGAGATTTGCGCTATGGTAGAACTGCTCATTCACTTTCTCATGCTCTGGTTAGATTTGGCTGTAAAGTTATTTTTGCTAGTCCGAAATCATTGAGCATGCCTACTGAGATTATCGCCGATATCGTCAGACAAGGAGGAGATGTCGAAGAAACCGAGGATTTACTCTCTGAAATAAACCAAGCAGATGTAATCTATATGACGCGTATACAAAAGGAGAGATTCCCCGACGAGGATGAATATCTCAAGGTTGCTGATGCATACAAACTCCATGCTAGGGACCTCGATGACGCAAAATCAGAGATGATTATCATGCATCCTCTTCCACGTGTTGAGGAGATACACCCCAGTGTTGACGAGACTCGTTACGCCCGTTACTTCCAACAAGCATTTAACGGCGTAGTCACTCGAATGTCGCTGATGTGTTGGCTATTGGGAGTCGGTGTTCCTGGTGATGTTATCGCAGCCTCGGAGGTGATTGCATGAGCGTAAACGAGCAGAGTATGCGCAGAGTTACTGCTATCCGTAACGGCACTGTCATCGATCACGTTCCTGGAGGAATGTCACTAACCGTGCTCAAGATGCTTGGAATAGGTGGAGTAATGTCCAATCCGGTCTCATTGTTGATGAATGTGCCAAGCAAGAAACTAGTTTCTAAGGATATAATCAAAGTTGAAGATAGAGAATTGAATCAAAACGAATTGGATCGTCTTGCCTTGGTTGCTCCTGAGGCATCGGTTTCGATTATCAGAGCTTATTCTGTGGCTGAGAAATTAACCATTAACTTGAGTGATGAAATGGTTAATGTTGCACGTTGTGCTTTTTCGAATTGTATTACATCCAATAGTAGAGAGCCTCTACCACACCGCTTACTGATTATGGGAAGAGACCCTCTCGAGATAAGATGTCATTATTGTGGGAAGTTACAGGAAATCAACGATCTTGTCGAGCGCCTAATTTGAAGTTAATCCCAGTGTATCTTTCATTTCACAGGATTTACAGATACTCATACTGCTCATTTCGCCACATCTGTCACAAGGCATTGGATCGCTGATTGGGAATGCGGTTTCACCGCGGTGCAATGCCTTAACCCCATCTGCAAAACGCAGGAGGCTATGTCTCGTGCCTGGTATATCCGCTTCCATTCTAGCAATATTTTCACGATGCCTAAAGCGTAAAGCAACACCTCCATGGGGGCACTCCTCATGATGAATTGGCAGATTTTTGAATAGAGCGAGTAAATGAATTTCCTGTTCCGGTATCCAACGCAATGGGACGATTCGGGGTATCATTCCATCTTTGGGGCGGCCGGTATGAGGTGCCAAACGCAAAGTCCTCTCAACCTCGCCATTTTGTACGTTCATCAAGATTGTTTGCGCCATGTCATCGAGATTATGTCCGAGTGCAATCACTTCTGCCCCGATTCTTTTAGCGAGATGATTTATCCCTTGACGCCTAAATACGCCACAATAAGAACACGGAGATTTTTTCTCTCCGATCTCACCCATAGTAACAACCACTTTGTCCATTTCCTCAAAACCGAGTTCCGGATAACTGACGGTTACAAATTCAATTCCAAGATCGATACACAATTGGCGTGCACATTCCATTGAAGGAGAGCGATAACCTGCAATTCCCTCATCGACGCAACCCCCAACCAGCCTCACATGGGGGATTTTGCCTATTGAATCATACAAACTATTGAGCAATACCGCTGAATCCTTACCTCCGGATATCGCCACTAGAATTGTGAATTGATCAACCTTAGGAATATGTAGTTGCTCTCGTAGAGATCGATTGAATTTCTTGCGCATACTATCCTCTAGATGTATACCACACAAACTCCTACCACTGTAAGCCTGATGAACAAGAGCATCACGTGGACATTTGCAGCATCGAGGGATTACGATACTGCCGGCCATAACCGTGCCAAGTGATTGGCGATAAGATACCTCTGGTGTGGTTTTTTCTAATTGCAATAATCAAAAGTTCAATTGGCAAATTCACTAGCGGAGGTGCCGCTGATGTAAATTGTAGTCCAGTTGGCCATTTGAAATCGCCCCTCAAATCACCCTACAAGCGATGATAGAACCCAAACTTCTTGAAGCCGGTTGCGCCCTGCCAAGTCTTGAGTGGCGATGTTGCATAGGGTCCTCACTGGTTTTTGCTCACTACCCGGCGTTGAGCAAGCATTCCTTTTCGACAATCTAGGTTGCTTGGTTGCATCGGTGGGTAATGCTGGTGAAATACCGTCAGCAGATGCTGCAGATAGTTTAGTAAAAAGTTGTCAAATGGTGACTGAGGCTGCATCTGCAGGCACACTTGAAGAGATCTGGTGCGAAGGAAGTAAGAGGATGATAATCGATAGGATTCGAAGTGATTTGGTCCTAGTATTGGAAGGAGAAGGTGGCCAGTTAGCTCGTTGGCGCCATAGTATCGATAGAGATAGAGCCCTAATCGCAGAAATCGCATGAGGTGAGAAGATGTTTGACCTACCATTTGGAATACCCGTCAAGGAAGAAATCAACCCCCAATCAGATACAATAATGCCATTTGACCATGGTGTAATCACAACATTCCTTGGCCGTAGGAAAACCCCTACGGGTCACCGCCTAGTTCGTTCTGGGCGCATAATCGGCTGGCTGGCTGAAGCAGAGAAGGGGAAATTCCTCCTGTGTGCTGATGAAGCACGTCTGCGTTTAGAGAAAATTGAGAGCGAACAACATCGCTTAATCGCTAAAAGTTGGACTCTACAAGGGCTGGGTTTGGTTGCAGAACTAGTTCCAGAAGCATTTGAACACGCTGCCGATAAGCAGGGCTTAACTGCAAGTGGAGATGTATTAGAGAGGTTACTTTCACGTGATATTTCGATGATTCTGGAATTGCTTTCACAGAGAGACGAGGTACGCGGTGCACTTGCTGCCGACCAAGGGATGTTGGTTGATTCAACAGGAGAATTACCAGGAGATGGCGATGAACTTGCCACTCAAATCGGTAAAACACTGGCTGATAGGGCTGCAATGGCTGCCAATCTTGGTATTGGAGAAGCAGGCCATTGGACATTACACACTGAAGAATCTTCATTGCTTCTCGCTGAAGCAGGAGATTTAGCACTTGCAGTCTGGACTGAGGCCGCTGTCGATCATTCTCGCCTTATCAATGCGGTTTCGGCACTATTAGATGGAAAGATTGGAGCCCTAAGTGCTAATGATGGCCTTCTTCCATTAGGATTTGTACTACGTGAAGGGAAAAGTGGCACTGATGCCGTTCTCTCTATGCTAGCAGATGCCTGTAAAGAGGAAGTTACTGGGCATTTGATGTCTGGTAAGAGCGAAAAAGCAACTCAATTAGCATTGGTAAGAGGAGTTCCTGTTGCCATTCGCGCAGCCCCGGGCCATAGTCTGAACGATGCACTTGACGACCTTACTGAACCGCGCAGGGTTCTCGAGTTGCATCGGCTTCCACTCGGTACAATACTATCTGCTGAATCCGGTAACGTTTCGGGATTCACCTTACAATCATTCTGTGAGGGACTAAGCACTATCCGTACTAGAACCGAATCACGCCAAGAACTAATCAGGAGAAAATTAGACACTATACTTGGCTTTGAAATCGGTATTGAGAAACTGAAAATGGACCGAGCAAATGTTCAATTCGATATTGAAGTCAGCGCGATTAGCAGTGGAATCGATGCTGAGACAGTGATGGCAATCGATAGTGGCCTCCGTAGATCTGTTGAAAAGGCAGAACACAAGGTTTCTAACTTAGAGCAGGAGATTTCTGCTCTTAATGTCAAACTCACAGGTGCTGAAAAAGCAAGATTAGCGGCAAAGGTATCGGCAGATGAAGCCAATAATCAAAGCGCTGAATTACAACAAACAGTCGAGTTTGCTAATTCTAAACTCGACACTACCCAAATTGATTTATCAGAAGCGAAGGCGATAAGTGAAGACTCAGCAGCCAGGGCAGAAAGGCTTTCGAAAAGGGTCAATGAATTGGAGCACCAACTATCAACAAGGGCGGTTGAATTAGCACGTGTTCTCGGCGACGCTAAAGCAAGTGCGGAATTAGCAATACAAATCGAAGAGATGGCTACCAAAGAAGCAACTCTTTCGGCAGACATTGACACATTCTCGTCTCGATTGACAGAAATGCGAGATTTGGGCGATAATGAAGAACGAAGACTTCGGATGTTAAACGACCAAGTTGAAGCATCGAGAGATCGGCAAAGAAGAGCACAAGCTGAACTAATCGAACTCGAGACACGAATCAATTCTAGTGACCTACATCTAAAGAGTTTGGAAGCGGAATCGAGAATAGCCGTCGATAGGGCAGAGGATAGTCGCAGTCGTATTTCACAAGACGAAAGTCGCAGAGATAATCTAAACTCAGAATTACGAGAATTAATGGATGAGAGGCGTAATGTATTACGCGAAATTGGAGATTTAGGGGCGCGGCGAGGTCAGGCTGAAGCCAAATTATCTGTTCTTATCGACCAAGCAGAAGCACTGGCTGATGCCCATGAAGACGCTCTTGAAGATATCAATGAAGCCGAAAAGATACGAGCGAGACTTTCCGAAGAACCTCTGGCACAAGCCTTGCTTGATGACGAAGGTACCTTTGAAGCACTCGGTCCAATCCTAGATCGACTTGAACATGCGAGGACCCTCGGCTATTCCGTCTCTTTACTCGACCGCGCTGTCGAGAGATCGCTACAGGTCATTCAGCAAACAGTAGACCATGTGGCTAAAACACCACGTCATCTTCTCTCAAATGAGGTGATGGATTTACTTGAGCGTCAAGTTCCAACAACTGCAGGAGCAGTTAGGGGATTAGCGAGATGGAGTGTCCAGCAGAAACTCGAACATCAGCTCGGTGATACCGTCAATCACTTGATATTGGATTTGGAGAACTTATTGGAAGATCACGACAGAGCAATCACAATGTTGCGTCGAATCAGAGGTGTACTAGAGCAATTGGAAGGATTGGGAGCACCTAGCGAACAAATCGAGGCTTTGAAAGCCAATTGTCGAAGGCCGGAATCGCTACCCCATTTGGCTAAGGAAACGAGAAAGCTAATCCGAATCGCTCTTGATGACATTCATCTTGAAAGTGATTTACGTGATGCTGGTTCAGCGGTAAAACTCGAGGCAACCACTCTTGCCCTCGAGGAATTGATTACCCAACTAGATGCCACCGGCCTTACAGAAGGTGTTCCAAAGGGAGCGCTTTGGGACTTCCAAAGGGATGGCCATCTTCCCTTTGAAACCGGTTCGGTTCCAGCCGGAAAGAGATTGGCTGTTTCAGAGGATTCACTAGAGGAAATGGATGGTGAGTTAATCGATCAAGAAGCGGCGATTCAAATCGAGGATGAAGATATTCCAGTTGAATGGGTCGCACTTGAAGCCCCGGTCGATGTCGATGAGCCTAAAATAGAATTTACGGCGACTCCCACTCCACTAAGAAACAGTGATCACGATGAACGCGCCGCTCTTGAAGAGGAGTTAGCACGACTCGATGCGAGGTGGCAAAACAGGCTGGAACCTGAGGAAAGAGGCACAAGTAATGTCGCTCTATCAAGCCTTGAAGCTGATTTAGTCGATATCGATTTGTGAGGGATTATCGTGCGGGTCTATCCACTTTGGATTGAGAAGATTGTTTTCATTTTACTAGCTACGGCTGGTGTCTGGGGTCTTTGGACTCAAAGTGACCTCATAGGATACCAATTATGGCTCAGCCTCTGTTGTGGCTTACCATTCTTCGGACTGATAATTACTGAAGCGGTTGGAAGAATGGTACAATTAGTCCACGTTTCAAGAACGGTTAAGTGAAGTCTCGATTAGACCCCACAGTCTTTGCCAAGGTACGAAGAAACGTAAAACCGCCATTAAACCTAAGAAGAGCAGGGCTGAAATCACTAGTCCATAGGTCAATGTTAATTCAATAGATTCAGAAACCTGTGCTGCCCATTGACTTCCGGTCACTCCCTCTACAAACTCTAACAATACCGAGTGGAAGCCTAAAGCTACCATCGTGCTGAGTGTAGTTATAGTTAGGAATATCACAGTATGACGGAGATGGCCATTAAGGACATTATCTACCTGCTTTACATATTCTGGGTCTCTTTTACATGATTCTGGCAAACGGAAAGCATATTCCAATTGACGAATTACTCCAAATGCTGATTCCTGGAAGATCATGATTAAACAAGCTATCATTATGAGTGAAAACTGTTGTTCGGTTACAAGGTTCATACCTAAGAAACCGACAGTTGGTGCCCCGACCAATACATCTAGAGTCGCTAATTTATCGCCATATCCACCCAACTGCGCCTTGACAACTGGGAAGGAAAGTATTGCATGGATAGCGAGGAAAAGTAGAACGAAGCCGATACACCAGGCAACTCCTTTTCTTGAGAGACCCCATATACCGCGAGTACCCATTATCACAGGCAATAGGTAGAACATGAGAATAACCATCGAGAGAATCATCAGCAATGGCCATTCAAGTGTGCCTAGAGCACTATCATCAGGAATTGTCCACCCCTCATCCCATAATTGCCATATATAACTCATTACGAACCTTCCAGCGAGAATTAAAATCAAACCTATTACGAAACCGAGTTTAATCTTCTGTTGACGTTTTGGCGGTTGGAATGCGAGAAGTGACATCCCTCCTCCTATGGTGAGGCCTACGCCGATTGGAACGTAATAGCTGGCAACCCCTTCTTGGTCAAGTCCGGTTAACCAATCACCAACCGGTAATTTCGACCCAATTTCGGCTTCAAGCATCCTGAAAAGGATGGTATGATCGATACTACCGACAACATATGTGGAAACGATTTCCATATACATCCAAACAAGAGCAACGGTAGCGATAACCTGTAGTGTGATTATTTGCCATTGTTTACGTAATGTACGTAAATGAAGGGTACGATTGCCTTCTTCTTGGGGGGAAACTTCGCCTGCCATTATCTCACCACCTAATATCCTCGCACCTGCAATAATGCCTGACTCAAGTCCATATCAGGCATCCAATCAATTACCTGTGACCCGAAACCTGCTAGACTTGTCATTCGGTTTTGACGTTCGATTTTGAGAACTTCATAACTCATCCTTGGAATTCGACTTACCAATCGCTCGAAATCTATACTTGAAGGGGAGAGAACGGTAACCTCGTGTCCACGTCCAACCAAGTCCCTAATCGCTGCTGGAACAGTACCATCACCTTCACAACTGGAGATGATGAAGATAGGGCTTCCACGACTGAAACGTGCTGCTAGACTATTGGTCACCGCTTGTAATGGCATTGCTCCTTTTGGTGCTACACCTGCGAGTGAACTGAGAATTTTGAAATGCTGCTTATCGCCTGTATCAGGAGGCAGATAACTGAGTTTTTCATCATAGATAATCAGTGATACCGAGTCTCTCCGTTGAAGGAAGAAATTAGCGAGGCTAGCGGCAGCAACTGTGCCCATCTCAAGAGGATTCTTGAGAACGGTACCTATTCTAGCGATATCTCGGCTATCGAGGATGATGTAGAGATCAGTTACCGCATCACGGCATTTCTCATTAATCATCAAATCACCAGTTCTAGCAAATGCTTTCCAATTAATATTCTTGAAAGGGTCGCCTGGGACATATTCCCTCAACGAATAGAACTCAGTACCTGGGCCTGGGGTCCGCAGTGTTGTCGCACCTGTGTACATCTTTGGAGTGCGAGAACGGATGAATGCCTCTTCAACATCACGAAGTTGAGGGAAGACAATCATGTCCGAGTGGTGATCGACAAACATTTCTTCGACACTGAGGTTGAAGGTGTTTCGATAGCGCAGAGAAACCGGTCCAATTGAGAAATGGCCACGTAATGGACATCGCAATACATAGCGAATCCTCGCACTTTCGCCTGGACCTAGATTCATCTTCATTTGGTTTAATCCACTCCGTAATTTCATCTCGTGAGGGACGTTATCGTATACCTCTAGTGTCTGAGTCCTACGGCTACTGCGATTAGTTACCAGTAACTCGACATAGAGATCATCACCTTTGTAGAGGTTATCTGCTGACAAAGTTCGTTGGACCTCAACATCACCATGACCGCTAATCCATGAATTGGCGACGATAAAGGCGACAAACGAAAGGCCAAGAATCATCATTTGGTGATTGGAGATCATCATTCCAATCAAGATTAACGATATACCTCCAGCGAAAGTGAAGGATGCCTTGCGTGTCCACATTTCAGACACGCCCCCATACTTTGACTCGTTTGACTATGGCAACGGTTTGCTCAAGGGTGAAATCTCTATTTTCGAAGACGAACTTCACCAAAACCGGGTCTGCTATCATCGCCTGTAATTCACGAGCGGGCATTGAATCAAATTCCTCTCTAGTCAAGCCGTTTTGATTACGAACCTTCGAGAGGAAAACCTGCTTAATCTTATTTGTTTTAGCATAATAGGAATAACGATTAGCATCGCCAAACCCATAGTAGATAATTGAAAATACGTGACGCCAAGGATCGGGATCTTTCTTTTTCAGCAATACACCCTCGAATAAAACGAATAAACCGATAAATAACAATAGTTTTGCTAAACCTTCACCGGTAAAATATACCAATACGAAATATAGCATGTTGTAGGTATCTGTTGCCACATTGGATTGAACGTGACGACTCTCATCGAATATTACCATCGCTGTTGGTGATGGTTCTCCTAAAGGCATTCCAGTGACAGGGTCTAGCCCCATCAAAGCCTCTGCGATTACATCTAATGCCCATTTGCGATTATCATTAGCCGGGATTTCCTTGGTAACTGGACCATACTTACCGGCGTTAAAGCCCTCATAATCGTAAATGGCATTTATCAGAGTTGAGCCATCGGCGATGAAGTGAACTCTCCCTCCGGCTTCGAATGGACTACAAGTGACCGATGCGCATACCTCGATTGAAAGATTGAATTGACCCCAAAGATCGGGAGTTTTTGTGTTCGTGCTCAACTGAATCTCACCGTCTCCGTTGATGTCAATTGTAGCCTCACTACTGCTCACTGCACGTATTCCCTGAGTGATCATTGCCGAGTGTTTGTTACTTTCATCGATATCGATTGAAGTGATATTGTTCAAAAGCATTTGATAAGATGCATTGTATTCTATTACACCATCTTGGTGATGCTGGGCACATAAACCAGCTTCATCCTTACTGATAGTGGTTCCATTCAAGGCCATTAAATCAGCCCAAACCGCACAGATGTGCCTTCCAGAGAGCGCATCGCTGCTATTCCATCGGGAATGGGACTCGATTGTTTCAGTATCTATAACCGTGCCATTCATCCCACAAGGAGAGAGTTGCATACAGGTCCAAATGTAATTGTAATCCAATTCATGGACGTAAACCGTATCGAAAAGTTGTGCTCTCTTGAATTTGACACCGAATTTTTCAGCGATGGTGTTTGCATAGCCATAATCCTCGAATACGATTACAGTACCTCCTTTGATTACAAATTCGACGATTGCATCTACTTCACCAGGGGAATAGCCATCCTCGCTGGCAAATGTAACTACGCTATCACCACTAAATTGTGGAAGTGAAATGGTATCTCTCTCGACTCCTGCTATTACAAAAGTGACGTTGCGAGGGTCTTCGAGTTCTTCGAGGAGCAATGGGCTTGAAACCAAAGATTTGGTTTTTATCCCCATATCATTGATATCTTGTCTAAAGGCTGAAAGGTCATCCCAATCGTCATCATAGGCCGAAAGTTGATTTGGTTGGCCGATATTGACAAAATTAACCATCAAGGTTCCAAACAGAATAATCAGAACACCCCAAAAGGCGAATTGCAGGCCAATTCGCTTAAATTTAGAATTTCCGTCTGCCGCCACTCATTCACCTCTGGTACACAATTCAGACGGGACACTCGCATTCAGGTTTAGAAGGTTCTGTGTTGTTGAATAAGATTCATCGCTTCAGATGGATACGGGATGAGATTCTTTCGACCTCGTCTGCAGGCACATTACAAACACTTTCGTTCGAAGGCCAAGGAAGCCGAGAAGGATCAAGATCATCCTCTAGTTTAACCAGTAATTCCAATATCACTCCCGATCTGATATCGATGACTATGTCATCGAGTGTTCCTAGACTATCGCCATTGGAATCGATGACCTGACGACCAATGAACTCGCGACCGAAGCTTGCCATAGTATTCCGCCAATCCTGCAATGGGAGTACGCAATGTATCAAGCAATCGGCGAATCGACTCACATTGATTCCATACCACGACTGCTATCACGGTCGCGTTTGATGTTTGAAATCCCTGAGGTTAGTCTTGCTTCCATCTTGGTATAGTATTCAAGCATTTCCGGGGTTACCGTTGGCCTGATCCTTGATATCGCTTCTATGAAGTTTGATTTTGAAACGCTTTTCTTATTCGCCCGCATTGCTATCAATGCCGCTTCTCGGCAAACAGCCTCGATGTCAGCACCGGTTAAGCCATCCATGTCGGCAAGTAAGTCCCCAGTACTGAATCTTCCTAGAGGCATTTTTTTAATGTGGATATTAAGGATTGCTTCTCTTGCCTCCTTATCAGGTGGTGGAACGTGCAATACCCGTTCAAACCGGCCACTCCGAAGTAATGCTGGGTCGATCATTTCGGGGCGATTAGTTGCTGAAATTACAATAACACCATCGAATGACTCAACCCCGTCCATGCTCGCCAATAATTGATTAACCACACGATTGGATACGTCGGAGCCCTCATTTGATGATGAACTCGCCCTCATGCTGGCTATCGACTCGAATTCATCAAGAAAAATTATTGAAGGCGAAGATTGTTTTGCCTTCTTGAATATCTCACGGATCGCTCGCTCAGATTCACCGACCCATTTGCTGATTAACTCAGGGCCCTTTATCGAGATGAAATTAGCCTTTGCCTCTGTAGCTACCGCTTTTGCAAGCAAAGTCTTTCCAGTTCCAGGGGCACCGAATAGGACGATTCCCCGTGGTGGCTTTATGCCGAAATGCTTGAACTTCTCAGGTTGGGTAAGCGGCCATTCGACGCTTTCCTTCAATCGTTCCTTGATTTCGGTTAAACCGCCTACGCTATCCCAACTTACATTTGGAATCTCGACGTAAATCTCACGAAGTGCACTGGGCTCAATCTCTTTGATAGCGAATTTGAAATCATCCATTGTGACTTCCATCTTCTCAAGAACCTCCGGTGGAACCGTATCCTCTTCAAGATCTATTTCCGGCAGGTAGCGACGCAGTGCTTTCATTGCACTCTCACGTACCAGTGCCGCTAGGTCAGCCCCAACGAAACCATACGTATGCTCCAATACCCACTCGATATCGAAATCGTCGGATATTGGCATCTGCCTAGTATGAACATCCATTATTTCCTTGCGTCCTTCACGGTCGGGAACGCCAATCTCAATCTCTCTATCGAACCGACCTGGTCTACGCAATGCAGGATCGAGAGCATCACGGCGATTGGTTGCACCAATTACGATAACATTGTCTCTACCTTGCATTCCGTCCATCAAGGTGAGCATCTGTGCTACTACTCTGCGTTCTACTTCGCCAGATACTTCTTCACGTTTTGGACAAATAGAATCGATTTCATCGATAAAGATAATCGCTGGAGCATTTTTTGCTGCTTCATCGAAAATCTCACGCAATTGCTTTTCAGATTCGCCATAATATTTTGAGATAATCTCTGGGCCATTGATAGAGGTGAAATGTGCATTTGTTTCAGTGGCTACCGCTTTGGCAATCATGGTTTTCCCGGTCCCGGGTGAACCGTGCAATAATACACCCTTTGGTGGGTCTATTCCTAAGCGCCTGAATAATTCAGGGTGTTTAAGTGGTAATTCAATCATTTCACGAACTTTGAGCAATTGGGTACCAATGCCACCTATATCCTCGTAGGTTATTCCTTGGGATTGGCCAACATCCTCTTCATCAACCGCTTCGTCTTTGATGACGATATCGGTGTCGTTATCAACTTGAACGATTCCTTTTGGAGTGGTCTTCAACACGGCAAATGGTAATGCTTCAGCAAAGAGGGTCATTCCCGGAATGAAAATACGATCGCCAACTACAACTGGGCGTTTGTTCAAACCGCGGCGAGCGAAACCCTCGATGCCTGGCCCAAACTTGACTTTTTGACGATCTGCCATTACAGGAGAAAGGACTAGTTTAGTGCAAGCCTTTGCTTCAACTTTGGATACAGTTACTTTATCTCCGAGGGAAACACCTGCATTTTTACGGATTATTCCATCAATTCTAATAATTCCAAGTTTTGCATCTTCTGGCCGGCTGCGCCAATAGATTGCTGCTGTGGACTCGTTTTCACCCTTGATTTCAATGATATCGCCGGGCTTGAGATCTAGGTTATTACCACCACTGATTCTAGCCCTTCCATGACCTACATCAGAGGGGATTGCCTTGGCTACACGTAGAGAAATTGCAGTACTGTCATCATCGCCCATGTCGGACCACCAATACCTCTCAGCATCAGGACTGCTATGAACCCTTCATTCTCCAGTAGTGAGTGAGCGGTGGATTGATGAGAAGAAGGTGGCACGATGATACATGGCTCACGTATTGGAAACGGGATTGGAACAACTCGCAGCAGAAAACCCAGATGGGCTGCCAAAGATAAGAGGATACAATATCATCAATGGACAATTAACACTTGCCGGTGAAGGTGAAACTTTCATATCTCGCAACCCTGCATTACTCGTCGACGAATTAGGAGAGTTCCCTCTTTCGACTCGTGATGATGTTCACGAAGCAATCGCTGCTGCCCGAGAGGCACTGGCCGGTTGGTCTGCAACACCTGCTCCGACACGTGGCCAAATCATCGGTAACATGGGACGCTTACTGATGGAGCACAAGGATGCAATCGTCGCCTTAGAAACCCGTGAAATAGGTAAGACACTCAAAGAATCTGCTGGATCTGTTCAAGAAGCAATCGATACCTGTCTTTTCTTCCAATCCGAGGGACGTCGCCTATATGGTCAAACCGTCAATTCGGAATTGCCCGATAAAGAATTGTCAACTTACCGCAGACCCCTCGGTGTCTGTGGAATTATTAATGCCTGTAATTTCCCAGCAGCAGTGCCTTTCTGGAAGATGATTCCAGCACTGATCTGTGGGAATACCTGTGTCTGGAAATCACCGCAAGATGCACCACTACTATCATTCGCTTTAGCACGAATCATGCATGAAGCTGGACTACCCGACGGAGTGGTAAACCTTGTACATGGCAAAGGCAGTGGCGCTGGACAATATCTTATCGATGCAGTCGATGAGGGATTAATCAACAAAATCTCTTTCACCGGCAGCACCGCTGTCGGCAAGATGATTGGCGAGGTCTGTGGACGAAACCTAGTTTCTTGTAGTCTCGAATTGGGCGGTAAGAATCCAATGGTAGTCATGCCTAGTTCCGATATGGAAAATGCTGTTGAAGGCGCATATTGGGGGGCCTTTGGCACTGCTGGGCAACGTTGTACCAGTCTTGGAAACCTGATTATTCACGAGGATATTTACGATGAATTCCTCGTCAAATTCATGGACAAGGTCAAGAGCACACGCATCGGTGATTCAGCGCGTACCGAAAACGTTCTCTATGGCCCAATGCTATCACAAAAGTATGCAGGAGATTTCCTAGAAGCCATAAAGATCTGTGAAACCGATGGTGCTACACATCTCTATGGCAAGGGTCGTATTGAGAATGGAAATGCACCTGACCATTTCGTTGGAAATGCAGAGGATGGAGTCTACATGTGGCCGCACGTCTTTACAGATGTCACCGAAGATATGAACTGCTTCCATGAGGAGCTTTTCGGCCCTGCGGTTACTATCGTTAAGGCTAAAGATTTCGATCACGCACTTCATCTGGCTAACGCCAGCCCATACGGACTATCATCAGCAATTTACACCAATGATAGACTTGAGGCATATCGTTACAAGATTGGTATCAAAGCAGGAATGACCGGCATCAACAACTCGACTAGTGGGGCTGAGGCTCATCTGCCATTTGGTGGAGTAAAGGGTAGCGGCAACGGCAGTAGAGAATCTGGGATATGGGTTATCGAATCCTATTCCTATTGGCACGCTGTTAACGACGAACTCTCGGGCAAACTGCAGTTAGCCCAAATGGACGTCGATGAGATAGAGATGGCAGAGGCTGAAGTCGATTATTCCGCTCTTGCCTGATAATGCAATTCGATAGTGTGAAGACTTAGGCATGAAAGGTGTCTGGGTTAGTATCAAGTGCCCAACGCCCTCGCCACTAACAAGAGGGTAAATTCCATGGTTGATGCCAAGCAATTACCGATGGCCAGAGGCCTAGGGAAAACAGACCGTATCGATGCTTGGTGGAAATCACCAATCGCCATGGCAACATATCTTGCAGTCATGATAGCCTATTCCACCTGGCGCGGATTCATGGAAGCTGATTTCTGGTTCTTTGCTGAATTCGGACGCAGTGCAGGGCAACAAACAATGTATATCGAAAGCAATGCTAGTCACGTACTATCTCCTCTTTTCTCACCGATTATCCTACCTGGGGAAGGTAAGTTAGGAGGATTGATTCCTGAATTCCTCTATTGGATGAGCCCGGCTATGTTCATCTTGATCATCCCTGCTGGGTTTAGAGGAACTTGCTATTATTATCGCAAAGCCTACTACCGCTCCTTTTTTGCTAGCCCTGCTGCTTGTGCTGTCAGCACACCATATGACAAATATAATGGTGAAACAAGACTATTGGTGTTCCAAAATATACATCGCTATTTCATGTATTTGGCGGTTGCATATATGTTCATACTTTTGTGGGATGTATGGCTCGCTACACAATTTCACTCTGGAAGTGAATCCGGTTTCATCATCTCAGTCGGTACTTTGGTTCTCACACTAAACGTAGTCCTTCTCGGAGGGTACACACTAGGATGCCATTCTTTCCGTCACATGATCGGTGGTATTCGCAATAAATTTCGTGGCAATGGTGGTGCAGTAGCCGAGGCTTGCTGGAAAGCCTGCACAGGTCTGAACAAGCATCACAATAAATGGGCATTGTACTCCTTGTTTTGGGTTATGTTTGCTGACTTTTACATCTACATGTGCACTACTGGAGTATGGACCGATGTTGTCTTACTTGGAGGGATTTGAATGACTTTTGAATCCCATGAATACGATGTTATCGTCGTTGGCGCCGGTGGTGCTGGACTGCGAGCAGCGATTGAGGCTAGCCGCCAAGGAGCAAAGACCGCAATCATTTGCAAATCTCTACTGGGCAAAGCCCACACCGTGATGGCTGAAGGAGGAGCTGCTGCTGCTCTTGGAAATGCTGATGATAGAGATGGTTGGAAAGTCCACTTCAAAGATACTATGAAGGGTGGTAAATACCTCAATAATTGGCGTATGGCACAAATTCATGCTCAAGAGTCCGCAGATCGGATTAGAGAGTTAGAGCAATGGGGTGCGGTATTCGATAGAACCCCTAAGGGCCTGATTAACCAACGTAATTTTGGCGGCCACACCTATCCTCGTCTCGCTCACGTCGGTGATTCTACCGGACTTGAGATCATTCGTACATTACAAGAAAAGGGTATTCATTCGGGAGTTGACATCTTCATGGAATACACCGTAAGTCACCTATTGCAAAACGATGATGGCACCTGCACTGGTTGTGTAGCATACAATCGGGTAGATGGAGCAATGCATGCATTCTCCAGTAAATCCGTGATACTCGCAACCGGCGGAATCACTCGCTGTTGGTCTGTCTGCTCTGGATCGTGGGAATATACCGGCGACGGGCATGCACTAGCACTGAATGCTGGTGCCGAACTTATCGACATGGAATTTGTTCAATTTCACCCGACCGGAATGGTCTGGCCGCCAAGTGTACGCGGAATCCTCGTTACTGAAGGAGTGCGCGGAGAAGGTGGAGTTTTGAAGAATTCCGAAGGGGTTCGCTTCATGTTTGACAACGTTCCTGATATGTTCAAAGGAGATCACGCTGAAAGCGAAGAAGAATCAAACGAATGGGTTCGTCAAGTCGTTGCAGGTGAAATCGCAACCGTGCGTCGCCCACCTGAATTACTTACCAGAGATGTGGTAGCAAAG
>Ga0209709_10000033_pt1 | contig 118607 bp, 168 predicted proteins | sample ArcticOcean_MG_C_2_FD_187435 | JGI IMG/M metagenome (GOLD analysis project Ga0209709, IMG submission 187435) | Marine microbial communities from western Arctic Ocean - ArcticOcean_MG_CB4_136 (SPAdes) (version 2) | ecosystem: Environmental > Aquatic > Marine > Oceanic | place: Arctic Ocean...
GACTTAAATCTAAATTTTGCGTCATTAACTAAGAGTATGGCAATGATTTCTCAATTAGGAGCAATAAAAGTAGATTTAAATCCATTTGCTCCTTGCTGCAAAAAAGAAGATTTTTCTTTAGATTTAGGGGCAATTGGTCCAATTCTAGTAATACTTATGATGGCTAAAAACTTAATAAAAAGTCAAATAGAATCACTGAGTATACCTGAGTTAAAGGCTCTATTTGGAGGTAAATCTGAAATAAGCGTAAGAGACTTAAGGTTAGGAATATTGACTATTATAAGAACTAAAATTCCGGATAGTTTAGAAGTTCCAGTACCAAGTATTGATTTCTCAGGAATAGCTAGTGCATTTGGTGGATTAACAAGTGCATTATCTTTACCACAGGCTTCTTTTCCAGCTCCAATGAAAGCATTATCATTTCCAAAGCAATTTACCTTAGATTTAAATATGTTAAAGGCTCCATTAACTCAGCTTCTTCCAGACTTTCTAGAAGGTGGAATGGGGATGGGATCAATACCTCAAGATTTTAATAGTGACTTAATGACAATTAATTCTAAGGATATAAAAGCAATGATTAAATCCTTTGTTGAAACAAATATAGATTCTTTAGCTGATATTCTACAGAGTGCATATACATTAGTCGAGATTGCAAAATCAGCAAAGGGAGTAAATTTAAACGTTTTAGAAAATGCAGTATTCAATGTTCCACCATATGGAAAAGTAAGCGAATTGTTGTTTATAGCAAAAGGATTGATTAAAATGAATTTACCAAACTCATTAGGATATTCAAACATAGACCTAGCAGCACTAAGACCGGCGCTGGTGCTAATAAAGCCATTGTTATTACCTATTGTATCATCACCAGCAGCTTCAGTATTAGTTGCAGCGGCCGGGATGGCAGAACAGCTTGACACGATTAGACTATTACATCCAATTTTAAACGAAGATGATATTCCGCCATGGGAAAGACTTTCTCTTTCTAATTTATTGTTTTTAATTTTCTTAGATGAATTTTGTTCGACAGCAGCAGACCAAGTAGGATTTTTTAGAGCTTACTTATAATATACTAAAACTTATTGTAAAAGCGTTAGTATAATTAATATATAAAAAATTAATATGGAAACTCAACATAGACCAAGAATAATCAATAAAATTGCTGAAGTAGTTGATAAACGCGATTTGTCTGAGGATGCAGAATATAATGCTGCATTGGAAGAGCACTCAATAAGTGAAGCAGAATTAGAAGATATTTTCGAAAGAGGAAACAGTAAATATAATACATCTATTAAGCTTACTGAAGAAGATCAAAGATCAAATATTAAAGTATATTGTAAAGAACCATACGCTCAAGAGCTTTATGATAAAATGAAAGCGTATGAGCTTGAAAATAATATATCTTTACATCAATGCAAAGATTTAGAGGCTGGTCAAATATATGAAGTTGAAGCAAAAAAGATAAGTTTCGAGGATAAATTAATTTTTACTGAAGAGGTAAATACTCAAGTCGAAATAACTATACCATTTAAAGAGTTTTCAAGATCAACAGATGAACTAACTCGCGGAGAAAAGTTAACATTCCACGTAATGGTATACAAAGTAGATGCTCAGGGAGAGTTTACTGGTTCTGAGAGAAAATGTGCGGCTATTAATTATAAAAAAGAACTAGTACAACACCAAAATGATAATACTTGGTTTGAGGTATCAATACTCAAATTAATAAAAGGAGGATATCTAGCAAAATATAAAGATGCAGTCGAGTGTTTTATACCTGGATCCCACGCAGGAGCTAATGTAATTAGAGATTTTAATAAATTATTAAATAAAACTATAAACGTAATGGTGGATAATTATGATCAGTCTAACGACTTGTTTATTTTATCTTATAAGAAATACATCAAGCAATCTATGCCTGATAAAGTAACCGATCTTAAATTTGGACATAGATATACTGGAATATTAACCACCTACCCACTTGATTTTGGAATATTTGTAGAATTTGAAGATTATTATACTGGATTAATTCATTCATCTGAGTTTGAAAACTATAATGAAGCTAAAAAATCATATAGATCCGGAGATGAAATTGAATTTTATGTTAAAAACGTAACTAATAAAGGTAAAAATTATAGGATAGTTTTAACATTAAATGAAAACAATATAGATCCAGATAAAAAAGAATGGGATAATCTAAGGGAACAAACTGAAAATAAAAAGTTTGACTATTTAATAAATGCTAAGAATAATTCAATATCTATACAAATAGATGATATGGCATATGAAGTCTCTCTTAGAAGAAAAGATTTAGAAAGAAATCTTAATCAATTTCCACAGGTTAGAGTATTTAAAGTAGATCCTATAAATAGAAGATTGAAATTTGAATTCGTAGAAAAGTAAACCCCTTAAACATTATACATAATGAAGACTGCCCTAACTTATGATGATATTCAGTTAATACCTAGTTATTCAAATGTTAAAACAAGAACAGAAGTAGATCTTTCTTGTAAAATATCTAAAAATTATTCTATTAAGATCCCGATTGTTGCATCTCCAATGGATACAGTATGTGGATATGAAATGGCGGCTAAGCTATATGAATTAGGAGGAGTAGGATGCATTCATAGATTTAATACAATAGAAGAACAATCAAGAATAGTTACCAAGTTAGCAGAAAATATAGATATTAATAAATATACTAAATGGAAAAAGACTGTAAATTTACCAATAATGATTGCCATCGGCGTTCAAGAAGAAGATAAAGGTAGGGCAAAAGAGTGTATTAACAAAGGAGCAAATGTAATAATTATTGATGTAGCTCATGGCGATCATGAAAATGTCATATCTATGATTAAATGGTGCAAACATAATTTACCAAGTAATGTGGATATTATTGCGGGAAATATTGCGACCGCTGAGGCAGCAGTTAATCTACAAGAAGCAGGGGCAGACGGGTTAAGAGTAGGAATTGGAGGAGGATCCTTATGCACGACAAGAATTAAAACAGGATTTGGAGTTCCAAACGTAACCTGTCTAGAAGAAATATTAGAAGTTGCTGAAGTTCCAATTATGGCAGACGGAGGTATTAGAACATCTGGAGATATATCAAAAGCATTAGCGGTTGGGGCAGATTGTGTAATGATCGGCTCCCTTATTGCAGGAACTTTAGAATCCCCAGGTAAATTACAGGAAAAAGGTAATGGCCTATATAAAAGATATAGAGGTTCCGCTTCTTTAGAAACAAAAACAACCCACGGCCAAACTGAGAGAAATATAGAAGGAGAATCTACAATCATTCCATTTAAAGGAGGCGTTAAATATATTATAAAGGGCTTAACTGACGGTTTACGATCTGCGTGTTCATATGCCGGAGCAAATAGTCTATCTGAATTTCACCCAAAATACATTAGAGTAACAAATGCTGGATTAACAGAAGGAAAGCCTCATTTGTTATAAATAATAGCATGAAAGACCTCAGTAATTATGTTGGAAATACACCTCTGATACCAATCACAATAGGAAAATATACAGTATGGGGTAAGTGTGAATTTATGAATCCATCAGGCAGCGTTAAAGATAGAATGGCATCGTATATTCTAGATAATGCTGAAAGGGAAAAATTAGTTTCTCACGGAGATACTCTAGTTGAGGCTACATCTGGAAATACTGGAATCGCGCTCTCAATGTTAGCTGCTCAGAGAGGATATAGCATATATATTATAATGCCTGAAAATATGAGTGAGGAGAGAAAACAAATGATGAAGTTTTATGGAGCTAAGATAATAGAAGTAGATGCTGGCGATTTTGACGGTGCAATAAATCTAAGAGATGACATGTGTAAAAAGAAGGGCTGGTTTAACTGTAATCAATTTCATAATCCATTAAATATAATGGCCCACTACAAAACAACTGGCCCAGAAATATATAATCAGTATAAAGACCAAAATGGGGAAAAACAACCAGATGCACTCATAATGGGAACCGGAACCGGTGGAACTATAATGGGAACTGGCAAATTTTTAAAAGAACTATGGCCAGACCTAAAAACAGTAGCAGTAGAACCTGCAGAATCTCCTGTAATGAGTGGTGGAGAGCCAGGTCTTCATGGAATACAGGGAATCGGAGATGGCAGCAAGTTCTTAGTAGATTTAAATAAAATAGAATCTATAAAAACAGTTAGAACTGAGTGTGCAAAGCAGATGGCAAAAACATTAGCTTTAGAATATGGTCTATTTGTAGGAATAAGTTCAGGAGCAAATGTTAAAGCATCATTCGAGTGGTTAATGGATAATGATAAAACTCACGCAATAACAATACTGTGCGACAGGGGAGAGAGATACTTAAGCTGTCTATAAATTTTAAGAAAAAAGAGGTTATTATATCTCTACAAAATAATAAAAGACTATCTCATCTTCTGTAACTACATCTAACGTCCAAGTATATATGTTTTCATACCCCGAATAAGTAGTTTCATTAGTCTCATCATAAGGAGTACGATGCATCCAACCAAAGCTAATATTTTCATCAGATCCAGTATAAGTCAACCAAGTATTACCCTCACCAAATGTTTGAAACGGGGTAAAATCTGTAAAGGGGGGATAATCTGGTTGCGGATTACCAAAACCTATAAGGTTTAAAAGAAGATCTCCGGTGTTTACGTATTGATCACTATTAATATCAAACTCAGAAGGAGATGTATTCCATTCTGATAGGAAGTTGTTATTTACCGACGTATTAAAATGATATGTATTGCTATCTGCATACTCTACTCGATAGCAATGGAATTCAGTATTAAAAAGTTCTCCTAAAGAAGAATAAGATCTTTGATATTTAGCAGCTGGAATAATAGCTTTTTTATTGCAACCCGCAGATAACATAAATACTATTACCATAATAGCTATGTAAATTAAACTGCTAATATCTAATTTCTGAGTTTTCATAAATATCTTTATTATTATCTATTAGCGGATGCCTAGAATATAGTTAGATTGATGTTAACTTTAAGTTAAATCTATGTAAACTCTATGTAAATTCCAAGTAACAAATAAAACCCTACTTTTTAGAAACTATGTTAACAACCTAAGTATAAAAATCTAAATAAATTTTTAAAATTTAAAATACAAATTGACAGTTCAAAATAAATAATCTAAATGATTTACAATTTTAACTCAATACACCTAAGATAAGGCTTTTTTACACAAAGACTTTAATGTCGCTGCCTCCCATATCGGAGGCAAACCTATCTTAGATTGTGAATTAATAAAAAAAAAAATAAAAAAGATGGAGATAACCAGTCAAATTTTATCGGAGATTACAGTTTATATGAAGTATGCAAAATATGTACCTGAATTAAATAGGAGAGAAACTTGGAAAGAATTAGTTACTCGAAATAAAAATATGCATATTAAAAGTTATCCTAAATTAAAGGATGAAATCGAAAATGTATATAAGTTAGTATATGATAAAAAGGTTTTACCATCAATGAGGAGTTTACAGTTTGGAGGAAAACCAATTGAAATATCTCCAAACAGAGTATATAATTGCGCATATATGCCAATCGATCATCTTGATTCCTTTAGTGAATGTATGTTTTTGTTGTTAGGGGGAACTGGTGTTGGATACTCAGTTCAAAAACATCATGTAGAAAAATTACCACCAGTTAATAGACCATACCCTAAAAGAAGAAGAAGGTTTTTAATTGGGGATTCTATAGAGGGATGGGCTGATGCCATAAAAGTATTAATGAAGTCATACCTTAATGGTAAAGGATCTAGAATAGAATTTGATTATTCAGATATTCGGCCAAAGGGAGCACAGTTAGTAACATCTGGAGGTAAAGCCCCAGGTCCTCAACCTCTAAAAGAATGTATTGTTAAATTAACAGGTATATTAGACTCTAAAGAAGATGGAGAACAACTAACTACATTAGAAACTCATGATATTGTATGTTATATAGCAGATGCAGTTCTAGCTGGTGGTATTAGACGTGCAGCCCTTATTAGTTTATTTTCTGCAGATGATAACCAAATGATATCTTGTAAAACCGGTAGCTGGTGGGAACTAAATGCACAAAGAGGTAGAGCAAATAATTCAGCAGTATTAATGAGACATAAAATAACAAGAGAATTCTTTATGGATCTTTGGAAAAGAGTTGAATTATCTGGGGCAGGTGAACCGGGTATATACTTTAATAATGATAAAGATTGGGGAACTAATCCATGTTGTGAAATAGCACTGAGGCCATATCAATTCTGTAATTTATGTGAAGTAAATGTATCTAATATAGAAGATCAAGATGATCTTAATGATAGAGTGAAAGCCGCAGCGTTTATTGGTACACTTCAAGCTGGATATACTGATTTCCATTATCTAAGAGATATATGGAGAGAAACAACAGAAAAAGATGCTCTCATTGGGGTGTCAATGACAGGAATAGGATCAGGTGTAGTGTTAGGCTACGATTTGGAAAAAGCAGCAGACGTGGTAAAAAGAGAAAATTCAAGAGTTTCTAAATTAATTGGAATTAATAAAGCAGCTAGATGTACTACTGTAAAGCCGGCAGGAACAACATCCTTAACCCTTGGGACAAGCTCTGGTATCCATGCATGGCATAATGATTACTACATTAGGAGAATTAGAGTAGGAAAAAATGAATCAATCTACGGATACCTGGCAGAACATCATCCTGAGCTAGTTGAGGATGAATATTTTAGGCCACACGATACAGCAGTAATTAGTATACCACAGTCGGCGCCTAAAGGTTCTATAATGAGAACAGAATCTCCTTTTGATTTACTAGAAAGAGTAAAGAAAATGTCAAAGGAATGGATTAAACCTGGACATAGATCCGGATCCAATACTCATAATATATCTGCAACTATATCTCTTAAAGAAGACGATTGGGAATTAGCAGGAGAATGGATGTGGGAAAATAGAAAATATTATAACGGATTGTCAGTTTTACCATATAATGGAGGAACATATATTCAAGCACCGTTTGAAGATATTACTAAAGAGAAATATAATGAACTCCTTAAGCCACTTACGGAAGTAAATTTATCTAATGTAATAGAAGATGACGACAATACTAACTTAACTGGAGAATTAGCTTGTGCAGGTGGAGCATGTGAAATAAAGTAAAGATTTCCTATTATTTTTAGATAAATAATAAAAATAATTGAGTAATGAAAAGTCTAAAACATCTTCATTCTTATACTTCTTATTTAAATGAACAGGAAATGGATCCAATGGGTGGAGATCCTGCTACTACAGCTCCTCCTAAACAACAGGATTATCGATTTATTTTCATAAAAAAAGGAGAACTAGGAGATTATCAGTACCCTGATGGTAGCTCATCTAGTAATTTTACTACTTATAAATTGTCTCAATCTGAACTAAATGATTGGGTAGGAAAAAATGTAATTAGTCCAAAGGATAAAGACATTCCTTCCTCAGTTTTAGATATAAAGAAGAAAGCACTAATTGAGTATATAGCAGGATTAAAAGATGGAATATCTCCGGATAGTAAAGATTATGTTGAATCCTTTAGAAAAGCATGTGTAGGTAATCAAATTGGGGTTAACCAACATGCAACAGAGGTAGTATTTTCTCCTGGAGATAATATCCCAACAACTGATATACTTGACGTTACTTTTATATTAGTATAATATGAATAATCTAAAATCATTTAAACAATTTATAAATGAAAATCTAGAATCTACTATAATTTTAGTAGAGTCTTGTGTTTCGGATATACTTAATATATTATCTAAAGAAATTGAATCTAATTCCTCAAATGATATAAATTACATTATACTTCCCAAATTAGAATATAACGATGACGAATATAAAGTAGACATAGAGGTAGAATATAGATTAGATAATTCTCCTGATATTCCGTCGGATTCACACTTCAAAACTTTACCTTGGGAAGAAATAAATTTTAATCACTATGGATTTGCAATTGATTCAAATATGATAATAAACAATGATGATTTAATTATTCCAAAAATAGTAGTTAGCTTAATAATTAATCCAGAGTTAATTCCTAAGTTATATAAAGAATTAAATTATAGATTAATTGATATAATTACCCATGAATTAAATCATACTCAGCAAATTGGAATAAACCGTAAACCTTTTAATGTTAGACCGTCTGACCATAATACTAGAGATAAGGCCGATTGCTTTAAATATTTGATACTACCAGAAGAAGTTGAGTCGATGGTAGAAGGAATGTATGTAAGATCTAAAAAACAAGGAGTACAGATTGATAAAATATTTGACAAATATTTGACACCATTTTTAATGTCGAATAAGATAACAAACGAAGAATATCTAGAAGTTTTAAAAACTTGGATATATTACACCCTCGAGAACTATCCTGATGCAAAATTGTCCCTAGAGGATGAAAAAATACATAAAATAGTGAATTCTATTTAAAACCAATTGTATTTCACCTGTATAATACTATTAAAATTAAATAATTATGACAAACTTTAATCAATTCGAAGAGCGTGTAGCTCTAGTAAAATCTGAAATCTTTAATGAGATTGACAGATTAGTAGAAGAAATGAAAATCAGCGGAGACGTTGAAAAATTTTATGAGAAAGGTGTTAAAAGCGCTGGCGGTAGACTTAGAAAAAATCTACAGCTTATTAGAAAAGCGATTCATCACCCAACTAATAGAAATAAAATGGCTTCAATTCAAGACGCTGCTAAAGAACTAAGATCAAATATCTAATATAGTATATTAGAATATATCTTAAGATTAAAAAAGGATAGCGAAAGTTATCCTTTTTTAATCACTAAATGAAACCTTACTAAGAAAGTAAGTACAATAAACTAAAATTATAAACAAAAAAACTTAATTAAAATGACTGACTTTTTCGATTTACCGTCTGATACTTTTGTTCAAAAAAGATCAGAGAGACGCACAGATACAAATATCTATAATCCAGATCCAAATTCGTTTAACGGATCATATAAATCTGTATTTAGATTTGTACCATACATTCACGACAAAACCTTAAGCAAATACACTAAGTATTCTGCAAAATTCTATAATCCTTTAACTAAGGAATCTTTATTTGTAGATTGCCCTTCAAATGTAGGAAAACCTTCTATATTATGGGACTTAGAGAGAACAATTAGATCAATAAAAGATGAAGAGCCTGAGCTTTATAATCAATTAGATAGATCTTTTTCTAGATGGTATAGCCATTTCTCTCCTGTATATGTTAAAAAAGATCCACAGAGGCCTGAATTAGAGGGATCTGTTAAAATGTTTAAATTCTCTGCTCAAATTAATAATTTAATTGAGTCACAAATCAATCCAGAAGAAAATGAGCTTATTGAAACAGCACAGGGAGTCAATCCTTATCATCTTCTTAAAGGAAAAGATTTTGTATGTATAGTTGGGAAGAAGACAAAAATATTTAGAGATTGGGGTAAATGTAAATTTATGGAAGAAGTTACTCCCCTTGTATTTAAAGTTGGAGATAAACAAGTAATTGTTGAAAATAATGAAAAATCCATTAATCTTGTTCAAGAATTTTTAAAGAAAAATACTCCAGTCTTAGATGAGTATAAACATCGAGAATGGACTGATGATACTTATAATAAAGTTGCAGAGTTTATGATTTCTACAATATCTAATAAGACAATACTTAATATGGTAATAGATAGAAGTAAAGATGAGAAAATTAAAACCTTATTGAGAGCAAAATTATCAGGGAAGCCTGTAACTAATTCTACTCCCAAAGTAGAGGATGATTTAGTATTCTCTGGAACAAATAACGAGCCGTTTGCGAAAGAAAAAGTAGAGACTGCTGCTGCTCCAGCTGCTGCTCCAGTTGCTGCTGCAAAATCTGATAGCACTACTGGAAATGATGATTACGATGATTTATTTTCAGACCTATAATAAATATTTATAAAAAAACCAATTAAAATGGCGAAAAACAAAAATTTAAAGAAAGTAGAAGATGATTCTACTGAAGATGTAATGGTAAAAGAAGCTGGTGAACAAAGACCTAATCAAAAAGAAGCTCCCGATGCACCTGGAACTCCTGAAGATTCAAAGAAGGGACATGTTTTACTAGGTACTATTTCTTATCAAAGTTTAGAAGATTACGAGAAATTTCTTAATAATTTAGATATAAATCAATCTTTATTCGTTTTAATATCAGGATGTGGATTCGCACAATCTAGAGGAGCATATAGTTTAGAAGAATCTGAGCTAATATCTAGAGCTATAAAGACTATCAAGAAAACATCTGATTCCTCTCAACCGGCCAAGGATATTGCCAAGGAGGATAAAGAATAAAATTAAAAATGATAAATGGATTTTGTTATAGATGGAAATGCATACTTAAATGTAGCACTAAGTGTTACAAGATCTATCCTTTATAAAGACAAGGGAGTAGGTAAAAAGTACTACGTCAATGATATTTTTAATGAAGGAAAACTTATTTTAAAGGAAGAAGTCAAGCTTCAATTCAAAAAATTCTGTATAAGTTACTTAGGATCACTAATTGCGCCTGTTGGAAATAAACTCGAACAGGTGCATTTAGTGTTCGACTCAAGAAGTTGGAGAAAAGAATATATTACTAAAGCTTTTGAAAAAAATATATTTGATTCAGAAGTTGCTCCAGTAAAATTTGAGTATAAGGGAAACAGAAAAAGAGACGATAAAATATATCTATTCTTTGAATATTTTCAAAAAGAAATAATTCCAGCTTTAGTAAGAGAAACTAATATAACTTATTACAGAATACCTGGAACAGAGGGAGACGATATCATTGCTTTTCTATGTGAAAGACTAGAAAATGATATACTAGCATATACAGTAGATGGAGATCTAAAACAATTAGTATATAATAAAGATAAAAATATTATTTTAATATATCCTAAGCAGATGTCAAAACATAAGAAGGTATTTGTTCCTAAGGAATTACACCCAGATTTAGCTGATGACGAGGATGATAATTTCTTTTCTTTAACAGAATCTCATATAATAGAACCATCAATGTCTAGAACTATAAAGGTTCTAAAAAATAAAGATTATTTTGAATATGTAGTAGACCCAGTCACAGAAATATTTACTAAAATACTAAGGGGAGACAAAAAGGACAATATTCCTAAGATTTATAAAATGACTCCAACTAAAACTAATAAATTAATATTAGACATCAAAAAAGATTATGGAAATAGTGCAATCGATCTACTTGATGTTTTAGATAAAGATTTTATTAGTTATGTTGTTGAAAAAATAAGTATCCTAAATAAGATAACTGATCTTAATAAATTACATAATATTCAAAAACATTTTATATTTAATTCTAAAATAATAAGACTATCTTCTAGTCTTTTTCCTGAAAAAATAAAAAAATCTTTAGAAAATGACTTGAAAAGTAAAACCTTTTTGCAGTTCGATAATAAAAGATTTAGTACTATAAAAAATAATATATCATTAATATGAAACCACTATACGAAAGGATATTAATTAAGCCTTTAGAAAAAGAAACAACAACTGCACATGGAATAATGCTTCCAGAAAAAGCAGTAAAGCGACCAAACTTAGGAATAGTAATAAAAGCTGGGCCTGGAACAAAACATCAGCCAATGGCAGTTAAAGAAGGAGACAAAATTATATGCAACCGATTTGCAGGAGTAGATATGATGTATAAAGGAGAAAAGCACTATATTGTAATGGCAAATGATGTAATTGCGATACTAGATTCATTTGATGATGTAAACCTGGAGGAATACGAATAAAGATGGTGACTGCTATAATATTACATACTAGTCTATATCTATTCTTTTTTGCTCTAGGATATAAGATTGGAAGAAAAGTAGAAAAATATGAAAATAACCAAAAACAATAATATATATGTTACCCGAATTATTTGACATGCTGGAGTCAGACTGTCTAGCACAGATTAAAAAAGCTAAATTAAGCCTAGAATTACTAGGAAACAAATCATCAGGAATTGGAGATCATTCGACTACTGATTTCTATAAAAATGCTAATGACGCACTATCTAGCTTAGCTGATGCAGAGGATAAAATAGATTGCCTATATAAGAATTATCCAAAAATATTATAAAATAAATTAAAACCTTCCCATAAGGTGCAGTATTAGATATAATCGTTAAAACAATATTACTATTATGAAATTTATGGAAGCTTTAAAATCAAAAAACAAAGAGACTGAAAATGGGATGCCTACTAATTCCACATCTCTTAATAATTGTCTAGATCTATTCTTTAGATCAGGTGCAATGAGAGCATCTTCTCCTATTGAAATAAACACACTTATCACTAAAGCATTTTCTGAAGATCCTGCCAGGGCAATAAAGATATTATTCTGGGTAAGGGATATTAGAGGAGGAGCAGGAGAAAGAAGATTCTTTAGAGTATCAATGAGACACCTATCTAGTTTATTTCCTAATAAAATGTCTAAGGTCTTACCTTTAATTCCAGAATATGGAAGATGGGATGACCTAGTGTCCCTTGAAGGGACTAAAGTAGAAAGACAAGTATTACTTATTATAGAGGGAGCTTTGTTAAACGAGGATGCCCTATGTGCTAAGTGGATGCCTAGAAAGGGAACGTTTGCTAATAAACTTAGAAAATACTTAGGGTGGTCGCCAAAACAATATAGAAAAAAATTAGTTGAATTAACTAAGGTTGTTGAAACACAAATGTGTGCCAAAGAGTTTGATAAAATAGAGTATTCTAAGGTTCCTTCTTTAGCTATGTCTAGATATGGTAGAGCATTTATAAAAAATGACGAGAATAGATTTGGCGAGTATGTAAAAGACTTACTTGATAATAAAGATGGAGTTAAAATTAATGCCGGAGCCGTATATCCATATGATGTAATAAAAGGAATGAGAGCAGGAAATGAAGCATCTCAATCTCAATGGAATAACCTTCCTAATTATATGGAAGAAAATAAAGAAAGAATTCTTCCCCTAGTCGACGTTTCAGCTTCAATGACCAGTACGTGCGGTGGAAATCTAACATGTTTAGACGTTGCCTTGTCACTTGGTTTATATATAAGTGAAAGAAACATTGGTCCATATAAAGATCACTTTATAACATTTTCTGGAGCACCGGAGCTTCAACATTTATCTGGAGATTTAATGTCAAGATTACAACAATTAGAAACTGCCAATTGGGATCAGAATACTGATTTATCTTTAGTATTTGATTTAATATTAAATCAAGCAATAAAACATAATATTTCTACAGAAGAAATGCCAACTCAGTTACTAATACTATCTGATATGGAATTTGATGAGGCAGTAGATACTAATTCTGGATGGAGTGAGGAAATTTCAGATTGGAATCCAAATGCACAGGAAATGATATCTAAAAAATATAATGAGGCTGGATACCAAGTTCCAAATATTATATATTGGAATATACAAAGTAGAGGTTCAAATATTCCAGTAAAATTTAATGAAGATGGAACTGCTCTAATAAGTGGATTTTCTCCCTCAATATTAAAATCTATTCTAAGTGGATCTAATATAAATCCATTAGATATAATGGATAATACAATATTTAACGAAAGATATGATAAAATTATTTTAGAAAAATAATATAAATATATAAATAAAAGGGATAGTTACAGCAAACACTAACTATAGAAATCAAACATCTACAAATCTATCCCGATTTTTAATTAAAGGATTGCTACAGCAAATACTACTTACATAACTAATATGAAAAGTCAATCCTGTATTATAAAAGAGTAACTTAACGGTTGCTCTTTTTTTATAAACAAAAAAAGGGAAGCCTTTCAGCCTCCCTTTTCAATTAAACAATGATACTTTACTTCTTGTCGATCAACCTAACCAGTAATATTACTGCTAATAACCCCACAAATCCAGAGTTTCCTAAAGATTCAATAATTGCGGTTACGTTTCCAATGACATCAACACCAAATACAGGTGCTCCAAAAAGTACTTGAACTAATATTCCAACTGATAACAGTGTCATAAGAGTTTCTCCTACTCCGTCAAAGAAATTTTTAATCATTTTAAAAATGTTTTCCATCTTATTTTGATTTTTTTTGGTTTTGGCATTACTACCACTGACTTAAAATTTAAGCCCGAATCCAAGAGTTAGATTAGTGGTTTTTAAACCAGAATCATAAATAACCTTTGGATCTACGAAAATACTTTCATTATGAAATGAGAACATTTTGCCTACTCCCAGTTTAAGACCTTCCGTAGAAAATCCATCACTTTCGATGCATGCAAAGTACTCATTCCAAAAGTATCTCGCGGTAAAATCTAAATCTAGATCAGCACTCGAGTCAGCCTGTGCAACTGAACATCCAACAACTAAGTTGTTTGTAAAGCCATATCCTACAGTAGGACTAACCGACCAGTCGGTCCACGAAACATTCCCGATGTCTCCTGTTCCAACATACCAATCACCTTTTGCCTGACCGTTTGATGTATAGCAAACTGCTAACATACAAACTAATAAGCTCAAAAAGAATTTTTTCATTTGTTACTTGATTTTTTTAATTTAGAATCTAAAAACACATAAATCTGCTACGAGTTTCTAAACCCTATTGCGCATAATTGTTAATTACGCATTTGTAAAACAATAAAAAATTGGGATAAACAATTTGATTTTTTTAAAAAAAAAGGAGAAAACCGCTAGGCTCTCTCCTTTAGTTTTTTTAGAAGCTAGGCGTAAATCCAGTAGAATCTGAACTTAATTGGCCATCAGCTCTAGTAATAGTAATCCTATTAATAAATTTATGAATTCCTCTTGGGAAATTAACTAATACATCAAGTATAGCTGAGTTATTTTCAATAACCTCAGTCGTATTATTTGAAGCATCAAATATAACTTCGTAAGAAGATAATCCTCTAGCAGCAACTACTGAATCCATATAGTTTTCAACAATAGTTTTTACTCTTAATCTAGTAATTTCGTCATTGAAATCAAATAAGAAATTAAATAAGATTCTAGCAAGATCTTTTTCAATAGTAGAAAGATTATCTCTAACGTGAGCATTATTCAATGCTGAGTTAATCTTCTGATATGCTGTATTATTTGAGAATAATAAGATACCAAACCCTCTTCTCTTAACAATTAAGTTATGTCCAATAGGCTCTAAGAAATCTCTATCTTCGTTTGTAAGTTCATATTCAACCCCTACTAATTCAGGATCGGTTATAACTCCTCGCTTACCTCCAGCTACAATCATAAATGGCGTACCATTTTTGAATTTTCTAACATATAAGTTAGAAATATATGCTGCGGGAGGAACTGACATATTTCTATTACCATTTCTAATTATTAAATTAGGGAAAGTAAAATTAGAATATGACGATAACGGAACTCCATTAACATCTTCTTCAGCAAATGCAAAAGTATAGCTAGGATTCAAGTTTAAATCTCCTCCTTCAGAAATTAATCTAGCAGAAACAAGTTTATTAGAAGTATCAATAAAGCTTGGATCAACTGATTGTTCAAATTGCTCAATAGATGGAGAATTTAACAATGCCATTGCTTGTCCGTGCATTGCAGCAAGTTTAGCTAAGTAATATTTAGAGCTAGAAGATATTTCACCCTCATATGTATCTACAATATATCTAAAGTCGATTACTTCTTTTCCAGCAAGTGCTTCAGGTATAGATGTATAATCAAATAAGTATGATAATATATCTTGTTGTCTAGCAGCAGTAGAATTAGGAAGTAACGCGTTTCTAAGTTTAAATCCTGATAAAAATTGTCCTCTAAGAGTATCTACAAAATTATGAATTCCCTTATAAACAGATATCGTATTGTTACTAACCTCTAGTCCAGAAATTTCATCAACACTAGGAGCCATCGTAGTAACAGTATATTCTAATCTATATGGACTTAACGTTTCTTTTGATTGAACCGCTATAATCTTATAAAGTTTAGTTCTAGTACTTCCAATTGTGTTTCCTTTAATATAGTGATTTACTTTTATAAATTCATCAATTTCTGCTTTATTAGCAGGAGAAGCAGTCTCTATTCCTAAAATTAATTTATTAGGTTGAACTACTTGAAAATCAGTAAAGTAATTTGTATCTGATAAATCAAACTCTGCTTTAAAGTCTTTTTCATCAGCATTAATTCTAAAGTTATTCGAGTTTGGTCCCACATAAGAAACCGTACTTTGTTGATTTAATAAACTAGCATCGGAATAGCTTTCAATACTAACGTAAGGAACAGCTCCACTATCTAAATTATCAGTAAATTTAGCGTATCCGATTATCGCATTAGAAGCATTTAAAAATTCATCTCCAGATACAATAAATCCGTTTTTATATGAAACATAAGCATTAGTATCTTTACCTGCAGCATAATAATCATTACCCGATGCAGTTGCAGTAACCAATACACAATCTGCTCCCGTTAAAGTTCCACCTGCAAGTAATTGTGCTTCAGTAATTGAGGCAGTTTCTACATATATTAAATTACCATCCGCTGGTTTAGTGTAGCTTATTGTATCTAAAAGTGGTGTAGCTAATACTCCACCCGGTCCTTCACCATCATCTGCTGGTCTTATTGAATCATCGTATCCATGTCCAACAATATCTACTCTATGAGTATCTACTTCTTGATCTACATATGACGATGTTTCTAAATCAACTAAATCTAGTTTATCAGAATCTAATGAACATAAAATTCCAGTAGATGGAAATAATCTATTAATTAATCTATCAATTGAAATTGAATTTCCAGATTGATCTATAAAGTCAGGAAGTAAGCATCCCACTGTTCTATTAATAACTTTAATTTCTCTAAGTGCAAAGAATTCAGTAGATTTATCCTCTTTTAATCCGGTAGGCTCAAAATAAGTAGCATATACTGGATCCTTAGCTAATTTTAGATAATTAGTCCAGTCTCCTGCAACCATCATTACTTCAACCATATAGTCTGATATAAAATCATCCTTATGTAAATAAGTTGGGAATTCAATATCTGCGCCAACGGTGCTATACCATTCTTTTGCAGTTACATCAAATCCGCTAACATTTGCGCGTCTAACCCATATTGTAGCGTTAGTTTTGCCAGTGTTGCAGAATGATAGTATTTTATTAGATGGTGATGATACCATACCTAGTCCTCCAGGATTAGTAACAAAGTCATCACCTAAGTCTAAATTTTTAGTTCGGTTTAAGTATTCAGAGCTAGCAAACCACAATCTTCTCTTATTAAAGAAGTTAATAGTTGGCGATTGCTGTGGTCCAGTTAGATTGTTATATGATGATGATTCAGTATTAAAGGTAGTAAAATAAGATTTATCTAAGTTTGTACTACCCTCTGTTGTATCAAGAGGCATCACATTTAAAGCAAATACTGGTCCTTCTCTTAAGGCAACCTCTATTGAGCGATGGAAGTAACTCCCCGCTTTTTCTAATTTAGAGTCAATCATGCCAAATACTGCATTTAATGTTCTAACATCATTAATTAGTACAACAGTATTAAAGGGTCCTACTCTACTAGATCCAACTACTAATCTACCAGTAGTTAAAGGAAGAGCAACATTTTCGCTTTGATCAATCTCGACGGTATATACTCCGCTAGACTTATAATTATTTAAATTGATCGTTCTTTCAGCCATTTCGTTTAAGATATTTTTTATTATTTATTCTATTAAACCAATAATAAATCTAAAAAATATGTAAAATTGAAGATCCTAATAGTATATTGACAGTATAAAAAACAAAAAGGTTTATGCGAATATTTAAGATCAGAGACGTAAAGACTCCAACAAGAGGAACAAATATGTCTGCTGGGATAGATTTATACATCCCAAATGATTTTTATATTAAAAAAGGAGATGAACTACATCCTGCTCCTTCGTATGATAAAGACGAACAATCATTAAAATTAGAGCCGGGAGAATCCGCCCTTATTCCATCCGGAATAAGAGCAAATGTTCCAAAAGATAGAGCATTAGTTGCTTTTAATAAAAGCGGTGTCTCTGTAAAAAAGAATTTAATGGTTGGGGCATGTGTAATAGATGAAGATTATACTGGAGAAATACACATAGATATAAAAAATGTAGGAAATAAAAGAACTTGGATAACATCAGGTGATAAAATAATACAATTATTATGTATACCTGTTGATTATGTTGATATAGAAGTCTCTGATTCGGAGTTAGAATGTTTTGGAGATTCAATAAATACGTCAGAAAGAGGCTCCGGTGGATTTGGATCAACTGGAACTAAATAAAAAAAAGAATAATGATATGAAGATAGTTAAAGATAATGAAGGAAAAAATCAAGACGCACAGCCTAATACAGAAGCGCCTGGATTAAATGTAAATATTAAAGACTCTGAAGAAGTAGTATGTGACAGTTGCGGAGGAAAGATTTTTCAAGAAAAAATGATGATTAGAAAATTATCTAAATTTATGACTGGATCTGACCGTGATAGCATTACACCAATTCCAGTGATTGCATGTGCTGATTGTAATCACATAAACGATATATTTAAACCAAATATCTAAAGAGTAAATATATGATAATAGGAGTAGAGGTAAAAAATAATAATTTGTTAATCTCATATTATGATGAGAGCGGGAAAATATCATATATAAGTAAGCGAGTATTAGACCACGAGATATTTAATTGGGTAGAAGCAGATAAGCCATCTATTCTAAAGAATTGGAACGGCAAGAATATAAGAAAGGCGAAATCTGATGAAAAATGGCTATCTAGAACTAGATTAGAAGAACTTTTAATAGAAAAGTTATCCCCTTCCGAAATAGAAACCATATATAACAGTGACTATTTTCCTAAGAAAGCTTTTTTAGATATCGAGATAAAGCTAACCAGTGACGAATTTCCAGATCCATCCCAAGCTAAAATGCCAGTAAATATGATATCTTTTTGTAATGAAGAAGGAGTAAGCTATGTTTTATCTAATTTAACGTCAGAGGATCATCCAACTGGATTAAGTCAATCTGAAATAGATAAGATGGAAAAAGATGTAAATAATTATTTTGCAAAAGTTATTCCACATTCAGAAGAAGATAAAATAATATTTGAGGCAGACTTTAAAATAAAACTTAAGCATTTTGATACTGAAAAAGAACTATTAGAATTTTATTTTCATAAGATATTACCAAAGCAGCCATTTATTACAGGTTGGAATGTAATTGATTTTGACTGGCAATATCTAATGAATCGCGCTAAAAAACTAAAAATAGATCCCCTAGCAAATATGGTATCTGATAAAACCTTTTCTAAAAGTCATAAGTTACCAGTTCACGTAGGAATAATTGATTATATGAAATTATTTATGGATCCAGGATATAAACCATATAAGGTTGTAGAAAACTATACACTAGATTATATTTCTAGGCTATGTTTAAATACAACTAAATTAAAGCACCCATATAAAAACATGCTAGAGTTTCAAAAGGATGTCCCTCTATTTACTATGTATAATGTCATAGATAATTTACTTGTTAAATTAATAGATGATAAACATAACATGTTAGATGTTGCCTTTTCGCTAGCAAATGTAGCACAAGTAGAGGTAAATAAAATACAAGCACCCGTTCATATAACTGAAGTATTAATGTGCAGGGAATTTTTAAACAAGAATTTAAGAATGCTTAAGAAACCATGGAATAGCGGAAATAATCAAAAAAATGAAACTTACGAGGGAGCATATGTAATGCACCCTACTCCTGGTCATTATGATTTTGTTGCGTGCTATGATTTTAAATCAATGTATCCTAACATACAAATGCAATTTAATATTTCCCCAGATACTTATATCGGAAAGACAGGAAAATATCGAGAAACTGGTAGAGAAATAAGAACAAAAAATGAAACCTTATTTTCAAATAAGGAAGACTCAGTAACTCGTACTATTTTAAGTAGATTATATAGTGCTAGAGTCAAAGCGCAAAATAAAATAAAAAACTTAATTTATAAAAATGAGTAATATTAATATACCTTACGCTGGAACTACTTATAATTATCCAGCAATACAGATAGTGTCAAAACTAAATAGTAAAAAAGTAGTTAAAAATGATAAAGAAATTGTCAAGTTGGCTAGACCAAATAAGAAGCAAATTTAAAAAAAATAACAAAGTTATGTTTTCAGAAGAAAAATTAATAAACTATAAACAGAACTTTACGGGAGTAAAGTTTCAATGGATTAAACCAGACGATCCTTCAAAGTTAGGAACATTAGTAACATGTAAAGAGATATTCCCAAAAGGGAATGATATAATTGCAAAATTCGATGATGGGTCCACATGTTTTGCAAGTCAAATTACTAAAAATCTTCTTATGATACAGGGAGATATGCCTCCTTTGTCTAAAGAAGAAGTGGCTTCAATATATGGATCAAAGAGATCAGTAAATTCTATTCCAACTGAGCCTTCTGTGAAGGATACTGTATATTTTGATACTCCTAATAAGAATGGAAATAATCAAAAGGCCGCGGCGCCTCCACTAAAGTCAACCCAGGATAATCCATTTAAAATGTTTAATTCTGAAGAAACAAATCTATCTATAAAACTAAAAATAAATTTACCAGATAAGAAATTATTAAAATTAATGTATAATAATGCAGAAGATAAAGAGGTATTTTTAAAACAGCTTTCTGGTTTTGTATTATCAATGATAAATAATAAAGTAGTTAAAGAGTCAATGCTTGATATGTTTGATCCTAAGCTTAAAGCTAAACCTATAACTAAATCAAAAGTTAGTAAAAAACCTAGCATAAAAGTAACAGAAGTTAAAAATGGATAATAAAAAGTTAATACATAAGGACGAATACGATGATGGAAAATATAATATAATTTCTATGAATGGAGGTGATAATCACCTTAGGAGAATTGTATGCAAGTCTGACGGCATCTGTATAATTCCATTCGACACAAATCAAAATGGTAAAATAAGAAATTTATATCTTGCAAAATATCTAGACTATCTTAATAATGAACATGGATATACATGTATGAATACTGAATTTAAGGGAGATAAGGAATCCGATTATGATGAAATATCTGATTACTTAAATTCAGAGCTAGGAATAGAGCCCGATGTAGACACGCTGTATTATTTAGGAAGTATAAACCATCGCCTTCCATTTTCAAAGCAATACAAATGTTATGGACTAGACCTAACTAATTTCTCAAAAGATCCTAATGGATTTTCAGTAAGTATATCAGATTCCGAGAAAGAAAATAAGTTGTATACTGTTGAAAAAATAAAGTTCAATAGGGTAATTAAGGGAGATATTTCAGATTCCCTATGCTTATCTGCAGCAATGTTGTTAATTTCTTATCTTAACTAGAAACTAAAATTTATTTTCTTAGTAAAATAATATAAAAACATAAACATGGCAAATACTAAAGATTTAATGTCGGCTTTCAGTAGATTTAACGATAATCTTGAAAAACACACAAAGAAAAGAGTAAAACTTAGAGGATTCTCTGATGTAACTGAATATATTGATACCGGCAATTATTTATTGAATGCACAAATGTCCGGCTCTCTTAGGGGAGGATATCCGAATGCTCGAAGCTTAGGAATAGGGGGAGATTCAGGAACGGGTAAGACCTTTCTATGCTTAAACGCTATAAAAAATGCACAAGCCATTGACTATGCCGTATTCTATATAGATACAGAAGGAGCATTAGATAGCAATGATTTTGAAAATTTTGGAGTAAACATGGACCTATTGAATTACAAAAGAATAGGTATTATATCAGAGGTAAAGTTTTTTATTAATGATATAATTAAAATGGTGGAAGAAAATCCAGGACTAAAGATAATGATTATTGTAGATTCGCTTACTCACTTAGAAACTAATAAAGAAGTTGACGACATTACTAAAGGAAGTAACGCTCAAGATATGGGATTAAGAGCGAAAGAATTAAGACAGCTATTTAAATCATTTACGTTAGATTTGTCTAATTTAAAAATACCTTTAATATTTACTTCTCATACATATGCGAGTATGGATCAATATACCCCAAAAGCGATGAGTGGAGGGGCAGGTCCTTTATATGGAGCATCAGTAGTTATGATGTTGTCTAAGGGACATTTAAAAGATGATAGTAAAACAAAAACAGGAGTAATTGTTAGAAGTCAAACGGATAAAAATAGATTAGCTAAGCCAGATAAAATTGAGTTTCACATTAGCTTTCACAAAGGAATGAATCCATATGTTGGATTACAAGATTATATTAGTTGGGAAAACTGTGGAGTAGGTAGAGGAAATAAGCTGACTGAAAAGGAATTTAGTAAATTAAAAGGAGCTGAATCTGATAAGTGTAATAAATTTGAAGTAGATGGAGAAACACTCTACTTTTTACCAAAAGAAACAGCAAGAAATTATATAATTAGACACAATGGTGATGTTGTCCCATGGAGGGAAATATTTACTAACAAAGTGTTTATAGAGCCAGTTCTAGATGAGTTGGACAAAAACGTAATAATCCCTAAATTCAAATATAGCTCTCTTGCTGAAGTTGAAAACGATGAATTATCTGATTTAGAACAAATGGAAGGTAATGATTCTAACGACTAGTCAAGATATATCAATAAAATATGCGTTAAACATGCATCTTATGGAATCCTTCATTGAGAAGGATTCTGTTGTGTTTGAGATAATCAAATACTTGATAAATCAAGACTTATTTAAAAATGATATGAAAAACATTAAGTTTTCCACTAAAACTTTAAAATATATCTTTGGAGAAGATAAAATAAAAGAAGAAAAATTTAAAGAGTTTATTATTAATAGTATTAAAGAATTAATAAAGGAAAACTTAATCACGATAAAGGGTAAAACATTCTATATATCGGAGGTGCTTGTTAAAAAATTTTATAATATAACAGATTAAAAAAAATGATAGATTTTACAGAAAATATAAATTCACTAGAGTCAATGGTTTGGAATTTTATACTAAATTCAGAAAACGATATAAATGACATTAGACCACAAAATCACGCGTCTCTTCCTAAAGAAGAAATAATACCATTGATTCAACCTAAATATTTCTCTGATGAAACTAGACAGGATACTTATAAATATGCTCTAAAATTCTTTAAGGAATATAGTAAAATTCCAAATAAAAAGGAATTAAAGAGCTATATTGACTTAAATAATTATTTTCTTGAGGATTCAGACTTTGATGAACTCTATTTCTTTAGTTTAAATGAATATAGTTATGATTACTTATACCAATATGTTAAATCATTCGTAATGTTAAGGAACTTAAACTTAACTATGTTTGAGATGTTAGCTTACTTAAAGACAACAGCAGTTAGTCCAAATAATATTGATAGTATAACTGAAAAAATAAGAAACGACATAAATAATAATTTATCTGTAAACTTTAGTTCAAATAGTAATGGATTAAATTTCTTTGATCCCAAATCTCACATACAGATACCTAAATATGGTACTCCAAGTGGATTTGAATTTTTTAATAAAACATTAGGTGGAGGATGGAATCTAAAAACGCTGGTTGTTCTACAGGGTAGACCAAAGGTAGGAAAATCTATGGTTTTAGGTAATATTGCAGCACGGGCATTTCTATCTGGAAATAATACTGGACTCGTAACAGTCGAGCTAGCAGACAGGAGCTATATGAAAAGAATTGGATCAAATATCTTAGGAATTCAAAAAGATGAATACGAAAACATCACGGATGATAATAGAGCAAAACTTGTAGAAGATAAAATAAATGAATTAAAGGAATCCGGTCAAAATTTAGGATATTTAGAGGTTGTTGAGTTTCCAACTGGAGGAGCAACTGCAATAGACGTAGAAAACTACTTTATACGACTAGAAAGTAGGTTAAATAAAAAATTCAAAATTATTGTCGTTGATTACCTAAACTTACTAAAACCAATTAAAGATCAAAATGGTTTATATGAAAAGGTTAAAACAATATGCGAAGAACTTAGAGGAGTTGCTATGAGAAATGAGTGGTGTATAATATCAGCTACTCAAATTAGAAGAGAAGATGTAGAAAACTTTGACTTAGGAATGGATTCAGTTGCTGAATCTTTTGGACTAGTACACACAGTTGATTCTCTATATGGATTAATGAGGAGCCCTCTTGAAGGAAGAATGAAAATAAAGGTGATAGCAAATAGAGATAATGGGTATGAAGAAAGTTATAAGTTTTATACTATGGAAAAAGATTTCTTTAGATTAACTGAAGAATCGGGATCTAATAGCGAATATTATAGCGATGATGATGTAGCAGGAGGGTTGCAAGATCAAGTGAGAGAAGAATATAAAAATATTACTCCTGTTATTCCAGAAAACGGAACTCACCCTAATTCCATTGAATTAAATGGTGTAGATAAAAAGAAAGATACTAGCGCATATTCTGATGATGAATATGACAAGCTCTTTAACTCTATATAAAATAATCATGTATATATGGCAGATAAAACTAAAGAAGAGTTAGCAGAAATTAGGAAGAAACGTAGAGAAGATAAAATATTTAATAATAGATATAAGTCTGGGGAAGGATTAAGAGAAGATGACGAGTGGAAACGACAAACCACAATTGCAATAAATCCAAATTACGCCGATCAATATTTAAACGACATCTATAACTATGAAGAAACTCTAGATTATAATATTGGAATAGAAAGAATATTTAAATTTATAAAAGCAGATAGTGAATTAAATAGTTTATTATCTAGAAAAGATGAGACCACAAAAATAAAATTATCAAAGGAAGAGATTAATAAATGCTTTACTAAAATTTTAAATTTAATGGAGCAGTCAGGTGCAGAAGCTGAACAATTCTATAATCCAATATACATACTGGAAGCACTATCTTCTATTTTATTCATTAATTCAGCAGATCCAGTAAAAGACTATAAAAAAATATTCGATGCACTAGATGTCGAGTTTCAAGAAGAATTAATAGTTGAGCTTAATAAGAAATACCAATTTTTAGAAGGAAAAATGAATAAGCGAAAAATACATTAAATGTCATTAAGCGGAATACGAAATATATATCTTTTAGGAGATCTCCACTTAGGCGTACGGAATAACTCAATAGAATGGTTTGAAATTCAAAAATCATTTATATTAGATTGGTTTATACCGAAAATACTAGAAGATGGCTTTGATCCAGATCAAGACATTTTATTTCAGGCTGGAGATTGGAATCATGTTCGAGAATCAACTAATGTTAGAATATCAAATGGATCTCTAGAAATATTTAAGATATTATCTGATACTTTTAAGAGAGGAATTCACATCATTCTTGGAAACCATGACGTTTATTATAAAGACAGGAATGATATACACTCTTTAAAAGAGATAAGCTCAATTTTTAATAATATTAATATATATGAACAACCTGAGGCTATAAAAATTAATAGCCACAATATATTGATGCTACCGTGGGAGCACGACGCAGATATATTATCAAAAACAGTAGAATCCTATGCAAACTCATGTGATTACATATTATGTCATGCAGATATTAAAGATTTTAAATTAAATAAATGGGCCAAAATAGAACACGGCCTAGAGTTATCTAAGCTATCATCATATAAAAGAATATACTCGGGACATATACACACCCGTCAAGAACATAAAAATGTTTTATATATTGGTACACCTTACCACTTAGATAGGGGAGATGTTGATAACATAAAGGGATTTTATAAGCTAAATTTAGAGGGAGAAAACATAAAAGAATATTTCTATGAAAATACCTATTCTCCTAGATACATTAAATACGATATTAATAGTATTATTAATTTAAATATAAAAGAAATCAGATCAATATTTAATAATAATTTTGTTGATATCAGTATATCTAACGATTTAGCAAAAACGTTTCCACTTACTAAGTTTTTAGACTTAGTAAAGGATGGACATAGATCAATCGAATTTAGACCATATTCTGATACTGAGGAAATAAATATAGAAAAGATAAGTTCAACAGGTACATATGATTATAATATATATGAGGTATTATCAGATTATATTGATATGAGGGAAATTCCAAAAACATTATCTAATAAGATAATTAATAAGTTTAAGGAAATTCACACTGAACTTAAAAATAACCAAAAATACTATGAATAAAATAATAATAATACTACTTTTCTTAGGTTTAAACCTCGCATGTTTTAGCCAAGTTGTAGTAGAAGGAGATATCTTTAAAATAACATATTCTGAAAAATATGAGCAGCCCTTAGAAGTAATCTACACAGTAGATTGTCCTTTAGGAAAAGCGAGCCGCAAAGGAATGGATTTTTATAAAGTAGACTCTATTAAAACATCAGATAATTATGATTATAAAGGTAATGTATGGGATAAGGGACATATGGCCCCTGCCGCTGCTTTTAATTGTGACGAGGAGACTTTGCGCAAAACATTTAGCTATTTAAACTGTGCTTTACAACATCAAGGATTAAATAGAGGCCCTTGGAAAGAATTAGAAAGATTTGAAAGAGATTTAGCAAAATTATTCACAGTAAATGTTAAAATACAGGTAATATTTGATAAAAATAGTGAAAAATTAGAAACTGGAGCAACTGTCCCGTCATTTTTTATAAAAACTATTACATTTGAAAATTACGAATTTATTTATAAATTTCCAAATGGAGATGTTAAGGGAAAAAACTGGGCAACTTTTAAAATAAAATAATATGAAGTTTAAGAAGTTAAAGTGGAAAAACTTACTATCCTATGGAAATATTATACAGACAATAGAGTTTGGTGATACTCCTAAGCTTGTATTAGTTGAGGGAGAAAATGGAAGTGGTAAATCTTCTATAAAGGAGGCTCTTACTATATCCGCCTACGGTAAATCCGCTCTTCGTAAAATGAAGGATATCCCAAATTGGGTAAATAGGTCAGCATATACATATAATGAGTTTGAAACCGATAAGGGAGATACTGTCATAATTGAAAGAGGAATAGACCCAAATTTTAGTAATATTAAAATAAATGGAGTAAATCATAATCTTCCAGATAAGAGAAAAATAGATGAATTTATAGAAAACGAGCTATTTAATCTATCTTTTCCTATTTTTTGTAATACAATAAGTTTATCTTTTGATGATTTTAAGTCATTTGTTAATTTAAATGCAAGTGATAAAAGAAAAATAGTTGATCCTATTTTTGGAATAGATATATTATCTGATATGAAATCTAAAGTAAAAGATGACATAAAGGAAAGTAAGAACAACCTACAAATAATTGATTCTAGAATATCCGCAAATTCGACACTATTAGAAAAGTCTATATCTCAATTAAAGAAGCTAAGAGAAAAGTTAAATGAAGAAATAGAAGATAGGACAGAAGAGATAGGTAAAAGCATATCCGACAATAATATAAAACTATCCGATAAAAAAGAAGAGTTTTTAAAAATTAAAAATAGTATAGATGATATTAGATCAAAGGTTGCCACTCTTAGATCAGATATATCTTCATCAAATACTAAAATATTAGAGTATGATAAGAAACTAGATATCTTTAAGAATAATAGATGTCCACATTGTCTAAGCGATCTAACTGGAGAAAAGACTTTAGAAATAAAAGAAGCAATACTTAAAAAGAAAGAATCAGAATCTGTATTAGTGACGAGCTTGACTGATAATTTTAATAAATTAAACTCTTCTATATCTAATCTAGTGAAGTCGCAGGAATCTAGCAGAGAAGAGTACTCTATAATTAAATCTGAGATAACTTCTTTACAAAAAGAATTAGAAAAAACTCAAAAAGACACCGATAATGACCAAGAAGATTCTATTAATGAAATACTATTAACGATAAAGGGAGAAATATCCCAATCTGAGAAAAATAGAGTTGAGCATAGTGAAAATGTAGAATTATATAGTGCTTTAGAAGACGTATTATCTGATACTGGGATAAAGAGAATACTAATAGATAAGGTTATACCTCTTTTAAATTCTAGAATATCTGAAATATCTGACCGGCTAGATTTTAAGTTTAATTTCTCATTTGATAACGAATTTAATCCAATAATTTTGTATATGGGATTAAATATTTCGCCAGAGAGCCTATCAACAGGGCAAAGGAAAAAAATGAACCTAATTGTTTTACTATCATTCATAGAACTAATAAAAATGAAACATAGTGGAATGAATACCATGTTTCTAGATGAAATATTTAGCGGATTAGACAAAAAGAATGTATATATGGCAATAGAGATATTAAAAGAGTACTCAATTAAGTATAATATGACTATATTTGTAGTATCTCATGAATCTCTTCCAGAAGAATTTTTTGACACCAGGATAAACGTAACAATGCCTAATCATTTTTCAGAAATAACAATAACATCGAATATAGGAGATAAACAAGAACCTACTAATAGTATTAAAGTATAAAATTTTATGAAACTTTACTCAGGTAACAGCTTTGCTCAGGTATATAAAGATAGTTTAAATGGCTTACTAAATAATCCAGAATTTATAACTAGTCCTAGGGGATTAGAAATAAAGGAAAATTTAAATGTCTCTCTTGAAATCAATAATCCTTTATTATCTACATATGATAATAGTAGAAGGGGATCTCAGGACAAATATATTGCAGCGGAGTTAATATGGTATTTCTCTGGAAGAAATGATGTTGACTATATAAAAAAATATGCAAAATTTTGGGAATCTATTCAAAATGAAGATGGAACGGTAAATTCTGCCTATGGCAATTTAATTTTTACCGAAAGAAATGATAATGAGTATAATCAATATGGATGGGCACTAGATTCTTTATCAAAAGACAAAGATAGTAGACAGGCGATTCTACATTTTAATAAACCTTCACACCAATGGCCTAGAAATAAAGATTTTGTGTGTACAATGTATGGTATTTTTCATATAAGAAACAATAAGTTAGACTTCACTGTAACTATGAGAAGCAATGATGCAATACTAGGTACACCAACTGATGTCGCATTTTTTACATGCTTGCAGCAACAAATGTTAGCCCATTTACAAATATTGAAATACCCTGATTTAGAATTAGGAAAATATACTCATATTGTCAATTCCTATCACCTATATCATAAACACTTTAACCTTGTAAAAGAAATGCTTATGGAAGAATTTAAACCAATAGAATTTCCTAGGTTAGAGGCAGATTTAGTTCTCCCATCTGGATGTCCTTCAAATCAACTAAATAAGTTTATTGATAATGAAGATAATATAGAAAAAATAATAACTAGCGACGCATTGCTTAGCTGGATAAAAAATAAATTAATATGAAACAATTAACTAAAGTAACATCCTGGGCACTAGCATCCGCCCTATTAGCATTAATATGTTATTCACTATATAATATATTTTTAATTTCTGAATTTAAGTTAAACTTAAATTATATACAGTGGTTATCCATAATTATAATATTTCAATGCATAATACCAACAGGAATAAAGCAGAATGCTGAAAATACCTCTGGAAAGTCAAATACATCGAAAAATGGATTTGTAAATGACTTCATTAACTATAAAAATTTAAAATAAATCTATGGTAATCCTTATATACTTAATAGCAATATCCGTGTTTATACTTTTATTCAGATATGCGATAAGTGAGGGACATAGAATTGAGAAACAAAAAAAGTTCATGCGGGATATGAACAAGTATGGTAAGAATAAAAATAAGTAAAATGGAATATAAATCAGATAAATTAACAAGACGACATATATCATATCTTAAGATGGCAGAAGAATGGGCGAATAACTCATGCTGCAGTAGAAAAAAGGTAGGCGCTCTTATTGTTAAAGGAGATATGATTATATCAGATGGATATAACGGAACTCCTTCCGGTTTTCCAAACGATTGCGAAGACGGAAATGGCGATACTTATTTTTATGTATTGCATTCTGAGGCAAACGCTATTACTAAACTCTCAAGATCTACTCAAAATGGAGAAGGAGCTACTCTATATGTAACTATGGCTCCATGCAAAGATTGCGCTAAACTAATTATACAATCAGGAATAAAGACTGTTATATACAAAGAGGAATATAGAGAAAATATAGGTATAAAACTCTTACGCCAAGCGTCTATTAATGTTATAAAATTAGAATACTAGAATGGACGAAAACGAATTAGAAATAGACGAAAACGAATTAGAAATAGATAATAGGGTGCTTAACATAATATTTGTTAGGGAGTTTAGGAGCTTTACTAGCATCTACTCTAAAAAAACAAAGGAAGACTATATACTAAATGTAAATAAAATAATAAAGGATAAATTTAACACTAAATTTATAATTCCAAATAAAGTGCAGTCCTTTTTAATAAATTATGAGATTAAAAAACTATTAGACAAAGCAATTCATATAAAAAACAAGAAATATAAAAAAATAATATATCTAAATTCTAACTTATCAATAAGCTTAATAAAGAACGCTATGATGTTTGTTGAGGAAGAATATCACCCGGTAACCTTTGAATATCTATTAATAGAACCAAAGGAATTCGATAATACAGGATTAGATCAAATAAAAAACTTAGATATAATAACCCTATAGTTTCTTCATAAAAAAAGCGAACCTTTCGATTCGCTTTAATAATTTAAATATTGTTACTATCTTATTCAGATATCATAAAAGATGTAAAATCAGTGAAACATTTACCTTCGTTAGTTTTTCCTTTTTCTACTGTATCTATAACTTGATCTAGATTAGAATTAAAATAAGGATCTGGGTAATCATAAGGATTTTTACCATCTTCTTGTTTGTGTATAAGATCTCCTCCCATTGCTTTATATGTAGAATCATATACTGAATGTCCATGCAAAGTCTCATCTCTTTTTACTTTTCTGGCAAATTGTTCTAATTTAGGCTCTTTATTTGCACGTTTTCCTTTAGCATCTTTAAAAGGTTCAGCGCTATTAGGTCCACCAAACCCTGGATTCTTTAAATCCATATATTGATCAAAGGTGTGAACGTCTCTTCTGTGTACATTAAACATTTCCATAATTATTATACGTTTATTTGACCTACTCTTGTTTCTTTATAAGCATCACATATAAAGCTAGCAGTAATTTGATATACTCCAGTAGCTGAATAATCTAGCTTAATATCATTTATTTGTTTAGATAAAAATGCAGGTTTAAATCTATATTCTCTAAAAATATCTCCTGCCTTATTTGCTACCCCTACGAATATTTCTCCAATGTAATCTTTCTTTAATCCCTGTCTCCCAGTTAATGGATCATATATTAAATCTCCCCATCCTCTTAATATATTATATACATACATATTATTTTCGTCATTTAAGTTGACTTCAAATTTTACATTAAGGGTTGTTAATGTATCGTTAGGCACTGCCGCAGCATATGCTCTCTTAGCAAACTTATAATTTTGTACTGCTGTTCCTGGTGTTAAGAACTCAGGTAAGCCGTCAATAGTTAAAACTTGTTCAACGAGTAAGTCTACGTTGTCAGTTATTGTTGCAGGAGGTGTAATAATAACCTCGAATTGGTTTTGAAATACCGGTTCGTAGTATGATCTTGCCGCCTGTGAATTGTCCCAATGTGGTAATCCAGCCATGTTAATTAGATTATTTTAATTATTTATTTGATTAACTGTTAAAGTTTCTTCATTTTCTCTTTCTTTAAATATTGATTCTACATCTATTTTAGACTTAAATGCGACTTCACTCGATCTAGATCCATATTTTTCAATACTTACACCATCACCTTTAAATTCTATAACAACTGATGGGAGTATAGTTTGGAATATAATATCCCATTTATTGTCAACATCGTCATATTCAACAATTTTAGATATAGGAGTATTTGACTTGCTATTAATAGCTAATTGTATTCCTCCTCCATTAACATCAACATTAAATTTATTCCAAGTCTCAATCTTATTTCCATCTAACTGATCAACCATACCGGTTGATACTTTTAATACAATAGATGGGGATCCTGAGTCTATCCCAGAAGATGATACCTCTCTTAAAGCAATTTTATCAGTATTAAATATTACTTTGAATTTAGAGTTATTAAAGTACTTTGAACTAATATCGCTATACTTGTCAGGGTTATCTTTAATTTCAGTGGCATATTCTGAACTAATTTGCTTTTTAATCGATTCCGAAGCAAGTTGAAATTTTCTTTTAAGAATATTAACCTCACTTAATATGTAATATGTTGAGGTAGCATATCCTTCTTTATAATTTAAATCTGGAAACAAATCTATGCGATGTAATTTTGAATTTATCGAATTTTGATCAAAAACGGTCTCCCCGTTAATTATGTCCCATTCTAGATTATGGCTTATTATTGCTTGAAATATAGCTCCGCCGTCTTTTGCGACAGTTTGAGATGAATATGCTTCATTTGTTATCATATTCAATTGGATTTACTTTTTCTTACTTTTCTTCTTCTTTTCTTCTTTAGCGTCTTTAGCATCTCTAGTTTTAGTGTAATTTTTCCAAAGTTCATTATAAATGTTACATGATGCTCCTAAGAAATTAATTATTCCAACATATTTCTTCTTTTGTATACCATCCATATTCGCTACTTTTTTGCCAATTCGCTTAGCATCATTCACGCTTAATTCTTCCTTTGGTTTTTTACCAACTAGTTTCTTAAGATCTCCTTTTTTCTCAAGTAGAGAAAATTCATTAAAATTTGTAATAGCTCTATTCATAGTAATTTGGTTTTACTTACCTACAACGTTTCTCTTTTTAGCTTTCTTTAAAAAACCTTTAGTATATTTGTCTAAATTAGGAGTCCCTTTAGATTTAACTCCGCTCGCTAAATCTTGTTTAATTTTAGATGCCTTTGTAGAATCTTTTGAATCCTTGTTACCCTTAGTTGCATACTTTTTAGCTGCGCTTTTAAAAATAGACATAAATTGGTTGTAGTTCATAACAGGGTTCTTTTTCTGCTTTAAAATATCATTCATTGATTTCATCGTAATCCGATTTTTTTATTATTTATCTTTAATATTGGGAACTTTTTTAGTAAATTAGGTTTAATAATTCATTAAATAAAGTTATATTAAGTAAAAATTGACTAAGTATGGCAGATAAGAGAATAGAGAAGAAATATAGAAAGCTTACTGATATAGAGCATGTTCTGCATCGTCCTTCTATGTATATTGGATCAATAAAGCCACATAGTGGGTTTCAATATATGTATGACGGTGAGAATATCTCATATGAGAATATAACATATAACCCTGGATTTTTAAAATTATTCGATGAAATACTATCTAATTCAATAGATGAGCATAGGAGATCTAATAAGTTAAATAAAATCGATATCACAATAAACTTAGATGAAAATTCAATAACAGTCAGGGATAATGGTGGAATACCTGTTACCAAACACCCAGTACATAAAGAATGGATACCAGAGATGATATTCTCCAATCTTAAAGCAGGATCTAATTTTAATGATGAAGAAGATAGAATAGTATCAGGTACAAATGGAGTGGGATCAACCCTCACTAATATATTTAGTAATAAATTTATAATATCTACATGTGACGGCAAAAATAAATTTGTGCAGACATATAAAGATAACATGCATAAAAGAAGTAAAGCTTCGGTTAGCCCAGCTAAAATAGGATTCACCGAAGTTAAGTTTATACCGGACTTAGAAAGATTTGGAATGAAAGCGATAGGCGAATCTAGTGTAAAATTGATATACAAAAGATGTATAGATGCAGTCGCATGTAACACTAAGCTTGCACTAACATTCAATACCATTCAAAATAAAATAAAAGTTAGTGATAGAATAAAATACTCTTCATTTAAAGATTACGTTTCTTTATATTCTGATGAATTTTACTATGAGGATTCTAAAGATTGGAAAATTGCTTTTTCGTATTCTAAAGATGGATATAAAAACGTTAGTTTTGTAAATTCAGTACATACTAAGGATGGAGGTACCCATGTTGAATATATTACCTCTCAATTAGTTAATCATTTACGAGTAATGATAAAGAAAAAGCATAAAGTAGATGCTAGGCCCAGTGAAATAAAAAATCACCTATGTGTTTATATTGATTCAACAATAGTAAATTCTTTATTTAGTTCTCAAACAAAAGAAAAGCTTATCACTGAGGCTAGAGATTTTAATACGGATCACGAAGTATCTTTAAAAATAGCTAAAAAAATATTTTCCTCTGAAATAATTGAGTCTCTTCTTGATTGGATTGAGAAAAAACAGTTAGCTTCTGAAAGAGCAGAGCTTAGGAAGCTTAATAAATCTTTAAGTAGAGGAAGGATATCTAAGTTAATTGATGCTCAATCTAAATCTAATAGAGAAAATTGTGTTCTTGGAATATATGAAGGCATGTCCGCTTTATCCGCAGTTAGAAAGTTTAGAAATACACAAATGATGGGAGCATATCCTCTAAAGGGAAAATTTATAAATGTACATGAACTTCCTAATTCAAAGGTTATTAAAAATGAAGAAGTAAAGGGATTAATGGGATCTATCGGATTAAAATTAGGGGAAGAACCTAAAAATCTAAGGTATGGTAAAATATACATATATACTGATGCAGATCCTGATGGAAATTCAATAGCAGCTCAACTAATAAACTTTTTTGCAAAATATTGGCCAGAATTATTTGAACTTGGTATAATACATAAAGTTATGACTCCTCTCGTTGTAGCCAAAAAGGGTAAAATCGCCATCGACTTCTATACTAATAAAGAATTTGAAGATTGGTGCAACAAAGGTAGTGTAAATATTAATACTTGGAATATTGAATATAAAAAAGGATTAGCTGCACTAGAAGATGATGAATATAGAGAAATAATAGTAAATCCTAATACATTAAAAGTAAATTTAGATAAAGAATCAAAAAATTCTTTAGAATCTTGGTTTGGAAAAGACTCTCAACCTAGAAAAGATAGATTATTGAAACAATGAAAGTAATAATAGCAGGAAGTAGGAACTTTAATAATTATGACAAGCTAAAGAAGTCATGTGATCATCTTTTATCTAATAATAAAGATACTGAGATAGAAGTAATCAGTGGCACTGCAGAGGGGGCCGATTCTTTAGGAGAATATTATGCATCTGAGAATGGATACAATTTAAAGCAATTTCCGGCTGAATGGGATAAGTATGGTAAGGGTGCAGGATTTAGAAGAAATGTAATAATGGCAAAATACTCAGAATGTCTTATTGCCTTTTGGGATGGGAAGAGTAGAGGAACAAAGCACATGATTAATACAGCTAAAAAACACGGGTTAGTAATTAAAATTATCAAAACAGATGAGTAAAGAAATAACAATAAGCGAATATTTAGATACTGACTATCGTGAGTATGCTAGATATGTGGTTGAAAATAGAGCAATCCCCTCCGTTATAGATGGATTAAAGCCTACTCAAAGAAAGGTAATATACATAGCAGATAAAGTATGGAAGACTGGCAAGGAAAAACCATATAAGATATTTCAATTGACGGGTAGAATTGCAGCAGATGCACATTACCATCACGGTGACTCTAGTTTAAACTCTTCAATAATAGGTATGGCTCAAAAATTTAAAAATTCAATGCCGCTACTGGAAGAAATTGGACAGTTTGGGTCATTACGTTCCCCTGTTGCAGGGGCTCCTAGATATATTTCTACTAAATTACATTCTAATTTTAGATTATTATATAAGGACTTTGAATTACTATCTCCTAGGATGGAAGAGGGAGCCCAGATTGAACCCGAATACTTTCTGCCAATAATACCTACTGTTCTATTAAACGGGAGCTCAGGGATTGCCGTAGGGTTTGCTACCAATATACTAAATAGAAATCCATTAGACCTAATAAATGCGTGTCTTAAAGAATTAGAGGGAAAAGGATATCAAGATCCTGCCCCGTGGGTAAATGGATTTAGGGGAGAATGCGTAAAGAATCCAGAATCAGTTAATTCTTGGATATTTAAAGGAATTCATGAAGTAAAAAACATGTCTACTGTAGATATATTAGAAGTTCCACCCTCAGTTACATATGAAAAATATGATAACTGTCTTAATCTACTAGAAGATTCTAAATCGATAACATCATATGATAATAATTGTAAATCAGATATAAACTATACTCTTAAGTTTACAAGATCCAATCTTAGTAATCTTATAGAAAATAATAGGCTAACTAGAGTATTAAAGCTAGAGGAAAAACAAACAGAAAACTTTACGGTTCTTGATGAGAATGGAAAGTTAAAGATTTTCAATAACTGTAAGGAAATTATATCTTATTTTGTAAAATTTAGGCTAAGCTTCTATGAAAAAAGAAAAAGATATATTATTGATAAACTATCTAAGGAATTACTATTTTTATCAAATAAAGCTAGATTTATAAAGGATATCATTTCTGGAAAATTAAAAGTTAATAATGTTCTTAGACAAACCATTATATTATATCTAGGATCAAATAAGTATAATTCAATAGATGATTCATATAATTATCTATTGAATATGGCAATACATACTCTTACTAAAGAAAAGTATGAAGAATTACTAAATCAAGTTTCTAATAAAAAAGAAGAACTTGAAGAAATAAAAAAGATTAAACCAATTGATATGTATAAAACTGATCTAAGTGATTTAAAGAAAGTACTATCAAAGGACCCTAGTTATAAAGTATAATCTATTAAATATTGAAATATGAAATTAAAATTAGATAATATAGGTGGAAGCATTATTAAAGATAATGATACCTACACCCTCACGGACAATAACTTCCTTAGCAATTTAACACTATCTCAAACATATTTAAAGCCCGGAATGGCAACACGGGGGCATTCTCATGATAATCAAGAAGAGGTTTATACCTTTACTAGAGGATACGGAACCATGGTTATCGGAGAAGTTGAGCACGATGCAATACCAGGAGATACTTTTTTAATTAAAGCTGGAAACTTTCATCGTGTAATCAATAAATCAAATCAACAACCGTGTGTTTTTACATGTGTGTTTGAAAAGTATGATAGAAATAGCGATGTTGCTAAATATTAATTAATATATAAACCATTTAAATCAGAATAAAATGAAAGAATTCGATGAACTAATAGATCTTTTATCCTGGGCATACGTCCAAGGATACAAACACGCGTCCGACGTAGTTGCTCAAACTGTTCCTAAATCAGATAAACTAAAGGACATGTTTACCAAAATGATGAAGGATAAACAAGAAAAAGAAAAGAACCCTCCCTTAAAAAAAGAATAAAAAAAAGGGAGTCTTTCGACTCCCTTCTTAAGATGATACTTGCGTATCGTACTGTTACAATTATGCAATTGCAGCAGAACCCGTAAGAACGTCTGTTCCACCAACAATGTTCATCATACAGTATTGCGTTTCTGGATGCCATCCTGCTTCAGTAATCGCGTATCTTGATTTCATACCGATTTTTGGAGAGAATGTACCTTCAGCAATAGTCTGTAATGACTCAGCCATTATATAAGGCATAAACTTAACACCTGGCTCTTCATCAGCTCCTTTTCTACCGATACAAATTCTTTCATCACCGAACGATAAGTTAGGATCAACATAAACTTGTACACCGTAGACTTTACCAGCTGGGTAAAGATTACCTGCAACTCCAGCCATATCAGTTGGTACACTCGCAATTGAGTAACCAGCAACATCAGCCATCGCAGAAGCAACTTTACCATTAGTAACCATAAATGTTCCAGCTCCGAATCTACCTCTATGGTAAATCAAGTTAGCTAGTTCAAGAACTTTAGTTACTAATCTTCTTTGCAAAGTAGAAACGTTTTCGAAACCAACACCACCAGTAGTTAGGTTAAGTGTTGCGACGTTAGCGCCCTCAACAGCTGCAACTTCAGTAGCGTGAACAGCACCTAAATTAAAGATGTTGTCTACTAACCTCTTGTTGATTGATTGAGCTAAATCGTTAACTGCAACGTTTTCTAACATAGAAACAACGTCATAGTTCCAAACTCTATTCAAGTCTTGGATTTGCTCAACAGTAGCTGAGATAGCAACTTGGTCAGTTTCAGCCTCGATGAATTTAGTGAACATTCTAAGACCCATGTTTCTGAATCTAGAAGACTCACTAGCCTCTCTTGACATTGAACCTGCAACATTACCAGTTCCAGGTAAATAAGGACCAGAGAAATTACCAGCCGGAGCTTGGTCATAATCTGCATCACTTACTCCTGAGAAACCAGAAATGTGGTTTTCAAGTGCTGAGACGAGCTGAACCATAGCTGCAGTAGTAGCAACCGGTACGGTTACGTTAGCTGCACCTCCAACACCGTCCAGAGTAGCACCTGCCGCAATATCTGCAGCAACTGTATCTGTACCGGTAGGGCCAGTCATCACTTTAAGGATAGCGTGACCGTCCACACGTGAGAATCCTACAAGATCATAAGTACCAGTAACTGCTGCTGAGAATGTTACATTTGACCCTGGAGTCAAAGTACCACCTGCAAGACCAGCTTCTGTTATGCCTTGTAATTTTATCATGTACGGTTCAGTCTCATTATCTGTTTTACCACCTGTATATAGGTAGTCTAAATATGGAAGAAATCCTACTGGAGAATCCATAGGTACAACTGGAACTAGGTCGAAACCAATAGTTTTAGCTGCCACCTGAATCGCAACCGGTAAAAGTGATGGAAATTTATCACCTGAACCAGTACCTGCGCTAGTATAAGAACCTTTTGCACCAGCTGCAAACGGAGTATCCGTTGCTGGAACACCAGCTCCCATTCCAGGAACTGCAGGGGGCGTCTGTAGAAATTGACCTGGTCCTGTGTATTGCTCAAATAACGGAGCGCTATTATCAAAAATAGCGTGGTTATGTGCATACTCAGCTAACCATGGTGTCTTTTCCATGTCTGCGCCGTGAGATTCTAAAATAGGCTTCCACGTTTTGTTCAAACTGTTATCATTTGAACGTTTAAAAATTTTTGTACGTGCCATTTTAAAAATGATTTTTTTTAGTTTTTACTTTCGATAGTCTGCTTCTCTAAGCATTCTGTCTAGGTAGTTTGAGGTATAACCTCTTGCATTCTCAACTACCCTTTCAATGGGCATCATACCTTCTGTACTTTGGCTTTCGTTAAGATTTTGCAATTTCTTATTATTTTTTCCTTGTTCAATTCTTTCTACTATTCCGTTTAAGTTTTGCTCATCCCAAAATGTTTTAACTTGGTATGGAGTATTTAAAGTATATAATTGAGATTTAGAATAGATGTGATTTTTCTCTGATTCATCCATTTTACTCCAAGTATTCTTATACTCATCTGGCATAAACTTAATCATTACAGGAATATCTTTAGTAGTTTCAGTATATACTGATTCCATTATAGAAATAACATCAGTTTCGTTAAACCAAACTGAAGCTCCTAGTGTTTCAACAATTGATTGTTTAATTCCTTTATCTAGTGCGTAAAATTTATCTTTATTAGCATCGCCTAATACCTTTAAGAAAGGATATTTTGCTTCTAATACTGCTTTAGAAGAATCTGAAGTAACCTCAGCAATAACTTCATCAACTTTTTCAACTAAGCTATCGATAGTTGCACTTTCATTTAATTTAGCAACACTTCCTAATACATTTCTTTTTGTCGGAACAGCAGCTCCTTCGTTAAGTTGCTCTGCTATATATTCAGCATATCCTATTCCTTGAGCGGATTTTTCTCCAATGTATTGAGAGTATTGTCTATTAGCGTTAACGTTCTCTGCTAAATAATTAGCAAATTCATTAGTATTATTAGATCCTTCAGCAACATATTCAGTATATTGAATTCCCTTATCAACTTCTTCAGCTAAATAGTTTTGATAATTAATAGAGTTATTTAAATTCTCTTTAATATATTCAGTATAATTAATAGTTTCATTTAATTTTTCAGCTACATGATCTTGATGGCCGATGCTAGTATCTAACTTTTCTCCTAAATAAGAACTATAATCAATAGCCTTATTTGTAGTTTCAGCAACGTGCTCTGTATAGTTAACTGATTTGTTAACCATTTCTTGCAAATAATCAGAGTAATTAATTACTCCTTCTAGATGCTCAGCTAAATAATTAACAAAGTTAACCAATTTAGGCATATCTACCGTTGAATTACTTTGATCTGATTCAAATGTAGCTTTCTGATTTTTTAATTCGCCTTTAATAGCGTTAATCTGATCCTTAACTAAGTTAGAATACTTATTCATTGACTCAGAGGTTACAAATTTGTTATTATCACCCATCGTTTTTCTATTTTTTTGAGGTTCGATAGAATCTTCAAAAACCGATTCTATAGTATTATTTATTCTATAGATTTTGAAATTATTAGAATATTCTAAGCTCTCAGAAATTTCTTCTAATCCATTTTGCTTAACAAAGGAATTACTCTTTAAAGAGTCATAACTTTCAGTCAACATTTTAAAATCATTTTGTAAAGATTCATTAGTTACTTTATTCAAAATAGCTTCAGTAAAACCAGGTTCACCTACTAAATCATAAGTAAATATTCTTTGAAGTTTAACTTTTCCTTCATTCATAACTTGACCGGCTGCTCTAGATGAAATGGATAAGTTTACTCCTCCGTTTAATAAAGCTTTCGCGATTTTACCATTGGGTGTATCCTCTAATATTCTTAATTTTATATTAACCTTAGTGTCTCCGTCATACTCTAGTTCTTCAATGATATGAGAAGCACTTTTTAATGTAACGTCAAAGTGAGGTGGATGATCTAAATCTCCAACTAATTGTCGCTTTTCTATCTTTTCTTTTAAGTAAGTTAAGTGAGGTAGATATTCGTCTTTTTCGTAGACTCGATTATTATTATTCTTCGATCCAAATACAGCGCAAACCCCTTCTAATATTGTGTTATTAGGTTGATTAGATTTTACACTTAAATCTTCTCCTACGTTTTCAACGATTAATACGTAATCCTCATTCTTTTTTAAATTACCAGCATTTACTGAACGTGTATTCAAAAGTCTATAATTTTTTTATTATTTATATTAGACTTGTTAAAAAAAAATGAAATTATTTATTATAATATGACATTAAGTGATTCTTAAGCTGCTTTAAATTCGATTTGCTTAACTTAGATAAATCGGGAGACTCTATATCGAAGGTGACAATGTACTTTCCAAGTTCTCCATCCTTTGATTTTATTCCTTCTCCTGGAATGTTAAAGCTTAATCCGTTAATTAGCTCAGGTGAATTTATTTCAGCATTGTATGACTTATTAAATATAGTATCAACTAATATCCCCTCTTCTTTAAATATGACTTTATATAGCGGAATCTTTACATTATGTATAATATTTCCACAGTCAATTGATATATCATCAGGAACATTTATATCTATTTTTATATTTAAGTTCCCACATAGGTGCTCAATCTCACTTTGTCCCCATACATTTAATCTAGATATAATATCCTCATTTCCCATCCCGTCAATTTTAAGACTTAGCTGAAAACCTGAATCCGTTTCTACTAGATTCATATACTTTTTCCTTAAATTAATCTTTACAATGATATTTTTATCTTCCCTTTCTTTACTGTTTATCTCTTTTGAAATATATCTCTCAAAGGATACTTCAATATTTGCTCCTTTGGCTAACTCTGTAAATTCCGCGCTAACTCTCATAGATATATCCAAATACTCACTTTGTCTTCTTCTAGATTTAGTATATGATTTTTCAAAGGGAGCATCCTTAAATGATGAATTTGAAAAATCATTAACCCAATCATCAAAATTCATTCCTCCTCCTCCTCGGGTTCTTCTTCTAGGCTGAGGTGTGTCATATTGCTGTCGCTTCTTTGGATCTCCTAAAATAGAGTAAGCTTCAGCTATTTCCTTAAATTTAGCCTCTGCGTCCGACGAATTATTTTTATCTGGATGGTATTTTAAAGCAAGCTGCCTATACGCCTTCTTTATGTCAGATTCTGGCGCATTTTTTGGCACTCCTAATATTTTATAATAATCTGTCATTTAAATAAACTTGCTTATACTATATTGTATAAGATAATACAAATAAGTTTTATTATTATATATGTTAGTTAAAAGACTCATAGAATTAAAAAATATTTATAAAGGAAAAAAGATTATAGTATGTGGATGTGGTAAATCACTAAACACGTTCTATGACTCACCTGAGTTTGCTAAGATTGCGAATAACAACAATGTAATAACAATAGGTGTGAACGACGTTCCTCGACTATTTGATCCAACACATTTAGTTATAACAGATCACACAACTAGGTTCAACAAAAATAGAATAGATCTAATAAATAATTGTAGAAGTAAAAGTGTATTAACTTGTGTTAAAGGATGGCAACATCCAAAACTAGTATATTTTGAATTAGGAAAAAGAGGAGGACTTACATTAGATGATTATTCTAGAGTAGACCACCACCTTAATTCTCCATACGCTGCAATAAACATAGCATATAAACTTGGAGCTTCTAAAATAGGTATGGTTGGAGTAGATTTTATAGACGGTCACTTTTATAGTCCCAAAGACGGGCCTCATAATTTAACTAGAAAACATCTTCCTTCAATTAACTTGGCTTATAAAAAAATATACCTTCAATTAAAAAATAGAAAGGTTGATTTATATAATTTAAGTGACATAAGTAAAATAGACGCTATTCCGTACCTAAGTATTAAAAAATTTATAGAAATATAGACACTAATGAAAATTATTATACCAGCACGAAAGGGATCAAAAGGTTTTCCCTTTAAAAATAGAAAACTGTTTGAGTATACTGCAGATATTATACCGATCAGTTTATATGATAGTGTATATGTTCTAACTGACGACTTGGAAATCTCCAAAATATCAGAGTCATATGATTTTAACGTATTACCAAGACCTAGAAGAGTATCCAATGACTCAGCTTCTACAAAAGCTTCAATAGAATACGCTTTAGAAAACATAGAATTAGATAATAAAGATGAGACTATTCTAATGTTATACTTAACCTATCCTTATAGAACCTGGAGCGAGGTTGAAGATGCGATAGCCGATTTTGCTCGTTCTGGATCTGATTCACTTCTTTGTAGAAAGGAAATAGAAACTTCTCCGTTTCTAGTTTTAAAAGAAGAAGAGAATGGAAAGGGATCTCAGTTATTCTATCATGATCTTTATAGAAGACAGGATTACCCTAAATGTTTTGAAATAAGCCACTATATTTCAATATTTAGAGCAGGTTCTATTTCTAAACTAAACAGCAATTTATATAATTCAAATACCTACTTCTTAAAGATAGAAAAAGAAATACTAGATGTAGATTCAAAAAAAGACTTCAATAAAATAGATGGAAAATAAAATAGATAACTTTTGTGCTATTACTGAAATTAGTAATAGGGAGTTTCACCTATGTAGAACAGCAATATTCTCATTCATATCAACAAATAAGTGGTTTAATGGATATTTAATTTTACTAAATATAGATGGAGAAGAAATAACAGACCATAATATTAATATCTTAAAATTAACATATGAAAAATTTAATATAATTTCTCCTGATGATTCTAAAATATTACAAAAACTAAGAAAGAAAAAAAATGTAAATAAAAGATCATCATTCCTATATCTTCAGGCATTTAATATTAAGTCTAAAGGAAATATCTTTTTTTCCAAGTCCAGTCTATTTATGAATGAGATTTCGTCAATCTTAAGTAATAAAGAATTAAACGTTCCAATAAAGTCGCCTATTTTCCCAGAACTTAACCCAACCGGTAGCGAAGATCTTAATACTAATTTAATGTTTATTCCTAAAAAATATATTTCTAATAAACGATATAATGATATACTAAATATAGTAAGCTCGTCTGAAATTTATAAAAACGAATCGGAATCTAACGTATTAAAAAAATACATTAAGCAATATTCAATAGATGTTAAACTCTGTTCAAATACCCTATCAGTTAACTCGTCGTTTTTTGATAATTCTAAATATTCTAACTTTATCAGATACCATAAAGCAATTGGAAGCTTAAATATGGATACTGCTAGTGCTTCTGGGACTTTTAACTTTAAGAGAATACATAATTATTGGAAACAATATAATCACAACTTAGTAAATGGGCTGACTAAATCAGTTCCTACTAAAATTAATACTAAGAATATAAAGATTGCTAGAAAAAAATATAAACATAAAATAAACAAGTCGCATTCGTTAAAAAATACATTCTCAGATAAATTAGCAATATACACAACATCTGATGAAAATTATATCGAGCACGCAATTGTTGCATTTCAGACTTTCCGCGAAATTAATCCACATCTAAATCTAGATTTTTTTATTATTTCAAAAGAACTGAGTCATCATAAATTAGAATTATTAGATAGAAATTCAATATCACATATTGAATTAGATTTAAGTGGAGTATTTAAAATAGAAGAAAACTGGCCATACCCCAGCGAATGCTTTTGGTTATTTAAAGGACCTGATCTTTTAAATAATTTAGGATATAAATATTCTATGTATATAGATTCTGATGTGCAGTGTAATCAACCAATGGATTTAAGCTGGCTATATTCTTTAGATTTAATTGCTGGAGCGGAAAGGGGAGCTTCGTTAATTAAATTTCTATCTCACGTAGAAAATATTCATAAAATAACAAAAGGATTTAATATAGATAGATCAAATATACAAGATATTCCTTCTGTTAATACTGGCGTCTTATTTTTTAATAATGCTGAATATTCTAGATTAAATTTTTATCAAAAAGCAATAGATGCGTTCACACTAAGTAAGGAATTAGGTATTCCACGAAAAGGAGATGATTCATTAATGTGTCTTCTAATGTCAATATATTATGAATATTCATATAAAACTTTACCTAGTTCTTGGAATGACTATAAATTTTACCATAAAAATCCAGGAAAATCGGTTAATCACTTTAACTCTATAATAATTCACCACTCACGCCATAAACCTTGGAATAAAAGAGATACGAGGTTTTATAAAAATCAATTTAACACATTATTAGTTTCAAGATGGTGCGAAATGTCAAAAAAATTAAAGCTAGATGGAAAACTATAAGCTATTTTGGTGGAGAGGTAAACATTATAATTTTGGTGATGAAATTACGCCTTGGTTGTTTAAAAAAATGTGTGACATTAATCAATCTTCTCCTTGTAATATAAAATTAGAGAAAGGTCCAATAATACTTGCAGTTGGTAGCATAATGCGGCTTTCTTCTGCTAAAACCTCGATATGGGGATCAGGAATTAGAAATATAGATCAATCTGATTTTACCGAAGCTAAGAAATACCACGCAGTTAGGGGACCATTTACTAGAAAACAATTATTAAATCTTGGATATACATGCCCTGCAATATATGGAGATCCTGGATTATTGCTTCCCAAATACTATAATCCTTCTATTTCTAAAAAATTTAAATTAGGTATAATACCTCACGTTAGTGAATATGAAGATATTAAAAAGAAGTATTCTAAGCTTAAAGATGTTTTAATAATTAATTTAACAACTAATGATATTGAAAAAGTAGTTGATGATATTGTTTCATGTGAGACTACAGTTTCTACTTCTTTACATGGAATAATAACATCTGTTGCATATGGAATACCAACTAGGTGGCTAAAATATTCTGATCGTATAACAGGAGATGACATAAAATTCTATGATTTCTTTGCTTCTCTAGATAATAGAGTATTTTCAACCTTTAATTATAAAGATATTACATCTCCTATATCTAAATACAACCCTATTATCCCTTCAAATAGTATTTCAGATATTATTAAACAGACTGAGCTATATCCAATGGATTCATTGGATATTAATCGTCTCATATCTTCCTGTCCAGTTAAAATAACTTAAATATAATTTATGCATAAAACTGTTAATTTACATTGGTATAAAAAAGATTATAATTTTGGAGATATGTTAAATCCATATTTAATACCTAAGTTATTTAATATTAAAGTAAATTGGATAACCCCTGGGTCTAATACTCCTCATATATTTTCTATAGGTTCAATACTTCAAAAGGCCAATAATTCAACTGCAGTATGGGGATCCGGCTTTATAAGTAATAATAGTCGTATTTCAAATCCTTCTAAGATATTCGCAGTTAGGGGACCTCTCACATATGCTAGACTAATTAATGCAGGTATACCCACTCCTAAAATATTTGGAGATCCTGCCTTACTTTTGCCCAATGTATATTCTCCACAATTTAATAAAAAGTGGAAAATAGGAATAATTCCGCATTATGTTGACAAAAAATCAAATGTTATTAACATGTGTTCTAAAATAAAAGGAGTCAAAATAATAGACGTTCAAGAAAAAAGTATAGAATCGATTATCAACGATATTCTTGCATGCGAAATAATTTTATCAAGTAGTTTGCACGGTCTCATTGTCGCAGATGCTTATGATATTCCTAATATATGGATAAAAATATCAAATAAGTTAATCGGAGGAAACTTTAAATTTAATGACTATTTTAAGTCAGTTAGTCGAAATATTCGCGAACCTATTATATTTACAACTAAGTCAAATATTTTTGATATAGTAAAAAACTATTCACTAGAAAAAATTATTTTTAATTCTCAACCTCTACTAAAATCTAATCCCTTTATATGAAATTAGGAGTATCATATACAGTATTTGATGGGATAGAGCTCTTAGAGCATTCTATTAAACAAATAAGAAATCACGTTGATTTTATACACGTAGCATATCAAAAATATTCTTGGTTTAATAAGGCAATGTCAATTGAAGATTTTAATACATTAAATCGATTAAAAACAATAGGGTTAATCGACTCCTTAGAATGTTTTACAGATTTTAAAATAATAAAACTAAATACGAGTAATATTCAAATATCTAAAAAATATGAGACCGAAAAAAGACAATTTGGAATGAATGCTTGTTTAAAAACAGGATGCACCCACTTTATATCTATGGACGTTGATGAATTTTATATAGCAGATGAATTTAAAAAAGCAAAGAATATAATAGTAGAAAATAATATATCCCAATCTTCTTGTTCTTTTATAAATTATGTAAAATTACCAATATACACAAGAGGAATAGATGGATCTACCGTGCCATTCATATGCAAAGTAAATAATTATTCAAATATGTCAAAATACTTTTTTACGAAATGTGATCCAACCAGAGGAATAACTGATAATATACGAGGAGCCAAGAAAAAATTTACTAAAGATATAATATTAATGCATCACATGGAGACAGTTAGAAAAGATTTGACTAAAAAATATGAGTCAACAACGAGAGCAATATTTAATAGGAGTAGAACCAAAGATTTAGTAAAAGGTATAAAATCAGTAAATAAACAAACAAATATGTTTAGTTTTGATAAAATAATATTTCCAGGAACACCTCCTGTAAAACTTAAAGAAACCGATAATATATTTAATATACCTTATAAAATATGGGACCTGTAAAGATAGTAGCAGAAATAGGAATAAATTATGCATACGGTAAAGATAAGTTTAAGTTTTTAGATAATGCTAAAAAATTAATAGACGCCGCTGCTTTGGCTGGATGTAATTGGGTAAAATTCCAAAAAAGAAATCCAGATATATGTGTAAGTGAAGATCAAAAATTAAAACCAAAGAAAGTTCCGTGGAGAAAAGAAGAAACCACATATCTACAATATAAAAAAGATATAGAATTTGGAGTAAATGACTACGCTGAAATTGATGTATATTGCAATAAAAAAGGAATTGGATGGTTTGTATCGGTATGGGATAAGTCATCCGTCGATTTTATAGTAGATAACGATTATTCTAATTGGGGGTCATTCATAATGAAAATTCCATCAGCTTTAATAAACGATATTGATTTATGTAAGTATGCAAGTGAAAAGTCTGACCTTTTAATTATATCAACTGGAATGAGTACGGAAAAAGAGATTATAACATGTATAAAAGCATGTGATCCCGACGTAATCATGCATACCAATTCAACATACCCAGCAAAAGTAGATGAGCTTAATCTTGAATATATACATTGGCTTAAAGATAAACACTATGGAAAAGAAATAGGGTACTCTGGTCATGAGTTTGGCTTAGTTACAACATGGGCAGCAGTTGCCATGGGAGCATCGTGGATTGAAAGACATATTACTCTTGAAAGAACACTATGGGGATCTGATCAGATTGCATCGGTAGAGCTAGGCGGGCTTATTAAGCTTGTTAAAGGAATACGGGATATTGAAAAATCTTTTAAAGGATACGGAGAAAGAGAAGTTTTAGGATCAGAATTAGAAAAATTGAAAACCTTAAGAAAATGATTACACCAAAACTAATACTTCAATTTATTGAAGGAAATCTTAAAATGCTTGGAGATAAGTTTGGAACCCTTTCGGAACATACTAAGGAACAAGTTTTATATAGATCTCAAGTATGTAAAAATGATTGTATAGAAAGGGGATATTGCGTTCAATGTGGATGCTCAATTCCTGGTAAATTATATGTTACTAAATCATGTAATAAAGGAAGTAGATTCCCGGACTTAATGGATGCTGAATCTTGGGAAACATATAAAAAGGATAATAATATAAAAATAGAAGGAAAATGATTTACTATATAGATATAGATGATACTATATGTAGATCAGGGTCACCTAGCGATTACTCTACGGCCATTCCAATAGATAACGCAATTAAAAAAGTTAATGCACTATATGATGCCGGACATGAAATAGTTTTTTGGACGGCGCGTGGATCTGGAACTGGAGTAGACTGGAGGGAAGTCACCAAAAATCAATTAGAAAAATGGGGAGTAAAATATCATAAACTTCGCCTCGGAAAACCAATATATGATTTCTTTATAGATGATAAAAACATAAACGCAAGAGACTGGTTAAATGAATAGATATAAAAATAAAGTATTAATTCTTGGAAACGGTCCTGATATTAATAATATAGAATTTAATCGCCTTCCAAAAATAATAAAAACAGCAGGAGTAAATAGAATATGGCTAAAACACTTTCCTAAATACTATTTCTACCATGATGCTGACATAATGAAGGAAATAGATCGTGATATAGTTCTCAGATCTCAACTCATAGCTAAAAGTGTATGCTATACTAGCGATTGGTTGCATACGCAAACATCTAATATTCCAAATTATTTAAAAGTAATTAATAGATCTAATCCTTCTATATTTGTAGATTCGGTAAACACGTTTATGAGAATTTTAATAAATGATAATGTATTTAACACGAATGATACTATATTTTATATAGCAGGAGTTCCACTAAATTGGACAAACCCGAGTCACTTTTGGAAAGATTTAAAATACCATTCTCTAAATAAAAAAGATAAAATATGGTATGATGCTAGATTTACTAGAATGCTTTCTAATTTTAAAAATTTAAAAAAATTAGGATATAATATGGTTTCAGTTACTCCTAATTCTAAGTTAAATAAAATAATGAGATATGAAGGTATAGGTAATTTATATACTTAAAGTATCAACCTTAAGATATTAATTCTATTCTTCATAAGTACATGAACCATCATCAATTGTTGCTAAAGGATCAAAATTTAATGCTGTTGGGTCTGTACAACCGAATACGGCTTCTAAGAAGTGATCATCAGATTTAGATCTTGCTGCTATTGTCTTATCACTTCCGTCTTCAACGAATTCCTTATCCTGTGGACTTGCCTTCTTAATAAATTCCAATTCTACCTCTTCAACTATTAAATCATCTCTATCATCTAGTTGAGCTTTTGATTTTTTCGCTTCCCCAGATTCAATAACGAACTCTTCTAATACTTTTTCTTCACCTAATACCTCTTCTACTTTTATAAGCTTTACATCTTGCTCTTCGTTTACATAAATAGCTTCTTCTGTTCTAACTGCACCTTCTATTTCAGCATCTTTCACAACTGGTTCTTCTGCAGGAAAAACTTTATCTAATACTATCTTATCTAGATCAGAATTAACTGCTGCATCTGCAGCAGATGGCAGAGCAGGTAGTTTTTTTGGATCCCCTAATTCTAATTTGTCAGAAGGAGGAAGTTTTATACTAGCTATATCATTAGCTGCCATATAAGCTTCTAATGTTACAATTTCTGAAATATATGCTTGTTTTTCTTTATGCCTTTCGTCTGCTTCTTCACCAATTAAACTAGTTATAGTATATACATGTTTACCAGATAATACTTTATGTTCTTGAGCATCCGAATTCGGCCAGTTATATCTATATAAAATGTCGATTCCTTCACCTACTAATTTTCCTACTTTTGAAGTAGTCCATACATTAGCTCCAATTGTAAACGATTTAGCATATATTCTAGCTTGATGTGCAAATAATTGGATATTTCCATCCGATTCAGAAGCAAGTATATCTCCAAAATAATGAACAGTCGCCTCAAATATTCCATATCCAGAATAAGATTCCTCTATTACATTTTCTTGGCTTGGGTCAAGTTGAGCAATCAGACTTCTACCTTCAGTAAAATCATCCCTCATATGATTTACTCCTAAATAATTATTTAGCCATTCTAAATCACCTGATTGATCCTCATCTCCATCAACTAAGAATGTAATAAGATTTAGTTTTTTCTTTTTTGCAACCATATTAATTGATTGCAATGCTACAGTTTGATGATTTATATTAAGAGCTTGGTTACCTGAAACATATGATATTTCTTGTTTACATTGCACAAACACCGTACTTGCTGCCTCCTTCATCGCGTCAGTAATAGTAATAGCTTCAGAAATAGATCCAATTACTGCACTTGGAAGTAATTCATCGTGATTAATAATTTTAGTAGCGATGTCATTCCAACACTCATTTTTTCTAGTTTTATAATGACCATCAAAGGCAGCATCTTCAGCATTACCTTCAACGTCATTTCCAGCAAGCACATTAGCTGAAATATCTGCCAATATTTCAAGGCTATTAGCCATAGCTTGTATTGTTAATGCACCATCCTCATTCTTAATAATGGCATCATTAATATAATCAATTTCCAGCAATCTTTCTTTAACGTCATCATTAACAGGTAAAAGATCAAATTCATTTACCATTTTTTCTAATAACAATGTTATAGCTCCCTCTTTTGTTTTACCAGAATCCATAATTATCGATATAACAGTTGAAACGGGACTAACTATAAGAGTTCCTATGGGTGCTTCTAATTCTCCAGTATATTCAAAACCAGTAAATGTATCTATTCCTCCAGTCACTTTTAATTTTCCTATTGGCAAAGACTTAACTCTAAATTTTCCAAGTGTATTGGTAGTATATGTTTCTCCAGACGCAATATCTGTAACTGTTGCTCCATGCAGAGGACCATCTAATGCTAATCCACCAATTCCACCGGCCGCGGATCCACCTACAGATCCAACTTTGGAACCACTTTCTTTTTTAGCAGCTTCAACCAGTCTCCATCTTGCCTGCTCTGCCATTTGTGCATTTTCCCAGTCTTCACGTAGTCTTCTTTCCTCAGGTGATTCGTCTGTTCTCCATAATATCATAATATAAGTATTATTTTTATTTATTTATCACTACAAAAATACAAGAAAACCAAACCTATAACTATAAAATTGGTATTAGGAGTAAAGGTATACTATATATTATCTAGGTATATAGTGCTGGGCTTAAGAACTTCAAACTTCTGATCTTTGTATATTTTATTTCTAGCTTCGGAATGCCTTACTGAATATCCATCCAGGTCGTCTATTATATCCCATATTACAACCTTATCTTTTCCTTTAAGGTATCTCATCCCTCTTCCTATTGCTTGTCGTATAGTAATCTCTGCCTTAGTAGATTCGGCAAATATTATATTATGAACATTCTTAAGATCTATACCTGTCGCGAAAGTTCCATATGATGCAACTATCACAACATCATTATATTTTTCCATATTTTCCTTAAATTCTTCTCTAAATGAGTTTTCAACTGTCCCGTCAATATAATAAGTTCTGTCATTCCACTCCTTTATAGTATTACTTATATTGATACCATACTCATCTTTAACATTTGAAAAAAGAATTAAAGTATTTTTACCAAGCTTTTTAATTAAGGTACTTATAAAACCTAGCCGCTGTTTACTATCAAAAATTATTCCCTTTTCTATCTCAAGCATATTTTTACCAAAATCTTTAGGGTCATTGAATTGGCTTTTAATCTTATTTCTAAGTTCACTATCTCTTTGAACCTTTAAATATTCTGATACAGCAGGGTGATCTTCGTTATATTTTAAGTATACTTGTTTTATTTTTACGCTTGGAGAATATTTATTGTCCTGTAGAAATTTTGCATCCAACATCATCACTAGAGGTCCCATATTTTCTTGCATCTTAAAGAAGTCTGAGTATTCAACATCCATCTTTAAGGTTCCAGATAATCCCAGCTTATACTCCCATTCTTTACATGATTTTAATATATCTGAAATAGAGTCTCCTCTAGATTTATGCGCTTCATCTATACATACTACTTTAAAACTAGAACATAAGTCTAATATTTTTGCCCCACTAAGTTTCTTCTTTAATTTAGTTATTTCAGCCGCCCTCTTATCTTCATCTTCCTTCTTTACTCTCTTCTTTATTAATTTTTCTAATCTCTTGTCTATACATATTGGAATCATATTAATTAAACTTTGATATGTTGTAATTAATATATTGCATTCATTAAATTCCTCTAAGTTAAAATCATTATCAGATCCTCCTATTTTATGTATATTCCACTTCACCGTTCCATTATTATATTGATTAAATGCTTTAGCTGTTTGGTTAACTAATGTAATATTTGGCACAACAAGTAGAGCTTTTGATTCAGTGTTAGTTATATTATTATTATTTAAATAAGAACAAAAAGTATAGAATAAAGCAGTTTTACCTGCTGATGTTGCTAATTCTTGACAACAAAATTTATTTTTTAAAGCTCGATATGCACCTTCTTTTTGATAATCTCTTGGATAAAAAGGTTCCCCTTTATCCGTCTTTATTCCTTTAAATAAAATATCAACAAAATCCTCATATTCTTCTTTATTAAAGGACGGAGGAATTATGTTATCTATTCCATTAATTTTTACCTCTATTCCTGTTTTTTTAGAAAAACTGTATACCTCTTTCCATAATTCTATTTTAATTATCCCCTGTTTAGTTATAAAATGATCGAGGCCATCCCATATTCCTCTTTTTACAAGAATATTAAACTTAGCATCTTTGGATTTCTTTTGAAAATGTTTGAATATTGCTTTCTTTTCAGAATTAAGAGACCACTCTGAAACCTTTAAAAATTTTTGGTTATCTGATATTTCTAAAGTTATCATATATCATTTATATACCTAGAGTTTTTTCTATTTCTACTCTAGTCTTTATTCCAAACAGTACATTATCTACTGTCTTAATAGTATCTGTAAAAAAGGATATTTGATTTTCAATTAAGTCTAGTGACTCTTTTGTATCAGCGGTTTTTCCATCAATTATAGCATTCTTCTCATTGTACTGGTATCGCTGTTGTAGATTTGTAGATATTTGTTCCATATGTCTACTTCTTTCAGATCTATACTTTTTACGTAAAATAGAAGAGTGTTCCAATAATGTATGGCTATCTTCTAATAGTCTTTGTCTTAAGGATAACATTAGAATTTGTACATCCTTTAAATTTTTAAAATTTCCCATAGTTTCGACACAATTAAGTATCTCAAGCGAAATCTCTTCTCTTTTTTTCTTAAAGGATGCTGAAATTTGATCTATTTTTGACATGAAATAAATATTTTAAATATTTTACTCACGTTTATGATAGGGTTTTTAGAAATTAGGATAAAATATTATATTTCTTCTTCCTCTGAGTCATCTGGTTTAGTTGATTTATTTGGCGCCCATCTTTCAGCTCCAACAATTCCTAATCCAGCAATAACTATATACATCACAGAAGAAAATATAAATTCTTCTATTGTAAAATCAAAAAATAAGTTCGCAAAGAATCCAATTATTACCAAAACAAATGATAATAAGGTTATCAATCTTTTAGATGATATCTTAGATCCATCCGATAGTAAATCGTTCATGAAATTTTTCTTTTTTCTAGCCATTTTGTGTTGTGTTTTTTTAATTTAGTTAATTAATCTATAATATGTAGATTCAAACTTATAGTAATCATCTCCTCCGATATCATCTGGAGTTCTACTTGTTATTATTTCTCCGCCATATTCCATGGATTCTCCTCCAGCATAAAGAGTAGATTCGGCTTGTCCCATTTTTCCGACAATTATTCTTTTAATATCGTAGTTTTTAATCAATGATTTAACTTTATCTATTAATTTATCACTTTCTTCAAATATAAAAAGACTAGGATACTTATTTACTTTTAATTTTCCTTCACCATCACCTAGATAATATCTTTGCTTAACATATGATTCGTCATATACTTCATTTTCTATACATAAGTCCCTAGACTCTGAATCATTAAAGTCAATTATAATATAAGGCAAGCGAGATTGAAATCTATCTCTAAGGTCCGACCATCCCTTAGAACTTCCAGTATCAGATCCTTCCCCATCTACATAGTCCTCGAAGAGTTTTAAATATTTAGTCACTATTTCTTGAAACTTTTTATTATTTATCAATAAAATATTATTGAAATCTAATTAATATGATAGTTTTAATCGAAGGACCCAGGGGAGCTGGCAAATCACATCTAGTAAATAATTTCTTCAAAGGAAATAATAATCAAAATATTTTATACTATAAGTTTGCTTTTTCTGATTATATCAAAAAATTACGAATAGAAGATCATGAATCTGGTCCAGGGGTACATTATTTTAGTATATCTAATATATTAACAATACTTGGAATATCATCAACTTTCTTTAAAGATAAATGTATAGTATTCGATAGATCAATATTCTCAGCTTACGTTTGGTCAATATATAGAAAAAGAATGGGAAAGGATAGGTTGATTAGTGAATTCGATAAAATATTAAAAGATATTGAGTATAATAATTGTAAACTGATATATTTAACTAGAGATAGCTCGATATCTAGCATATCTAGGACGAAAGAAGATGTATTTAGTGAATATGAAAACTATTCAGAAGAAAAGTTAATATTTGATATGGTACTATCTAAATTTAAGAATCACACATCGGATAAAAATAGAAATAATGAATTTTTTGAATTTGTAAATAAATTTGATCAAGATAGTGAAGAAGAATTTAATCGTTTATTAAAAAATATCACAGATAAATAATAAAAAATCTTACGTATAGTGAAAAATCGTGTAAATAAATTTAAAGATTATGAGCATCTTAATGAGGATGATGGTAAACAAACTCCTCTGCGAGGATATACCGCATCTGTTATGATATCAAGAATAGAGCAATTAATGGAAGTTATGCCAGACCGAATTAAGTTTGGAGTTCCGGCGGATATTAAAGGATATTCTACGTCATATAGAGATGCAAATGGTGCTATTCAAAAAATTATGGACATAAGCCATTACTATTCTGGAAAAGGAGAAGATGTTTCTTTCTACTGTTGGAATGTTAGCTACTCAGGAAGCTGGGATGCAACCAAAGGACTAAGAGCTAAAATTGATGAATTTGGCGGATTTGGTAGAGAACAAAATATGAATCTAAAAAAAGTAGTTGAATATTTTGGAGATAATACTGAGGATGCTGATAACGTGAGAAGTCTATCAATATCTATAGATACTATGTCAATTAGAAAAGCAACAAATAAACAATCAGAAGCAGAAGAGACTCCACCATCTAGAGAACCTATTGAAGATAGTGAAGTTTAATATTTAAATATTAACGCGAACATGGCTGGAATAAATCATTTAAAGCAAATAAAAGAAAGGAAAGGAGACGACTTTTTAAATAGTCTACTTAATAATTATGTTATCATTAATAAGAAAACAGACGGCACTTTCTTTGGTATGAAGAAGGATAAAGATACTGATTCCTTTAAATACTATAAAAAAGCTGGAGAAATTACTTATGTCGATAGAATGTTAATGAAATATTATAATCCGGCAATATCACACTTTGAAAAGCTAGATAAAGATAAAAAACAAAGAATCCCTTCTAATTTCTATTTTGGATTTGAATATATGACTAAAAAAGATTCTAATTCTAATAATAGAATAGTATTATCATATATTCATAGATTAGATGACGAAGGAAAACCTATTGAAACATTTCAAACTAAGCAAGACTTAGAAAAGTGGGCATATTATTTAGGGGTAGATAATCCTCCAATATTATTCGAAGGAATGCTAGATGATAGTCAAAAGACTAAAATACTAGAATTTGTATACTCGCCATATGAAGAATTAGTAGAAAAATTTAAAACTACGTCATTTAGTAAATATATTATTTCTATGTTATCGGAAGATCACGAAGATTCAAAGTCTGATACTGAAGATTTAGATATAAGTAGTATTATATTTAGATTTTATGATGAAAATGATGAAAACCCAAAGCAATCTGCCTTTTTAGCTAAAATAGTAGATCCCTTATTTCAAGAATCTAATAAGTCAAATAAGCAAGAAAATCCTAAAAAATCAAGTGACTATATTTGGTTAATTGTAATTGATTTAATGAATCATATAGAGATGTTTAGTGAGGATGATCTAAAAAACATGTGCGGCGATACTGAGTCATATGACTCTAAGTATATCGGATTAATTAACGGCATATTTAAAGAATTTATATCGACTTATGAATATAAGTATGATGGATTGGTTCTAGATATTCCAGAATACCTAAAAAGAGAAGAATTTGATGTAGATTATAGCTTAATAAATGATGCGAAAGTAACAGATCTAATTAAAGAAAATTCTACGTATCGAGAAATATATCGTATTCTAATAAACTTCTTTAGAAAAGTAAGAAGGAAATCATCAGCTCCCTTTTTTAATGAAGAGCTAATAGCTCAATTAAACATACAAGTTGGTAAAATAAAAAGAATTGTAATGGGAGACGTGTTATATGAGGGACTATTTCCGTCATTTAACGAATATATTGGAGCAGATATCAATGACCATATATATGTTGGGGAGCATGAAAATTTTATAAAGACTAAAAATAAAAAAATAGAACCAATAAAGGTAAACTTATTAATTGGCAAATTTCAACCAATTAATAACGGACATATTAAAGCGGCAGAAAGCCTACTTAATAAAAATAACCATCCTTGTATATTTGTTTCTGTTATGAATACGCCGAACCCAATATTTAGTGAAAAATCAGTAAATATTATGCTTAAAAAGGTTCAACAGGAATATTCTAACGTTATAAAAGACGTTAAAATAGTAAAAGATTCATCAATAAAGAATATATTGAAGTCAATTATGCCAGAATACGAGCCTATCTTATGGGCATCGGGCTCATCTAAGATAAAGGACTATGCTTTACAATTAGAATATATTAAAAACAAAGATATCCCATTAAGGATATCCAATAGTTTAAGATTAATTGAAATTCCATCCTATTATAAATCTAAGGATGTAATATCTGCAATTAATAGCTTAGATTTTAATAAATTCAAAGAAATGGTACCAAAAAGCATAGCTTCAGAGTTTTTTAACCTACAACGGGAAATGGAAAGCAATAGGTAATAATTAAAACCTGGCGCTTCTTAATGATATAATATAACAAAAATACTTTATGAGATTTAAAGAATTAACACAAAAAGATAAGGACTTTTTCAAGCAAACATACCTTGATAAAACATATAAGTGGGATCAAAGAATAAGCATATTAATGGAATATGCTGGAGTATCTAGACGTACTATACAAAAATGGCTTTCTAAACTTGAGCTAACTTCGTACATAGAGGCAGAATCCCCGGAGCTTATTAAAGCAAAGGAAAAGAAATTTGATAAAAAGAAGAAAAGATTTATTATATCTTGGGCACAGAATAATACTCCGATTCATGAAAAATTTCTAAATAACATTGAAGGGTACGCTGAGTATATAGATGCGAGTATACATATAATTGCAGGCAGATATAGAAATCCTACTTCGATATTCACTGATAGTAAAAAAGATATTTGGCACGATAGAGTAATACAATATTTAGATGCAGCGAGACATGATGTTCATGAGTATGTATCTATAATGTCAGATGTTAAAATTCAACCGACGGCAATTAATCCAATGACTGGTTTACAAGGAATGAGTGGAATAAATTCTTGTGTATTCGGTTCTCCTAAAACTCAATTTATAACTATTCCAGTATTGGAAGGATGTAAGCCAAAGGCAATGGTTACTACTGGCGCATGTACTGTTAAAAATTATACAGATTCTAAATCTGGTAAAAAAGGAGAATTTCACCATACTCTAGGATTTGTTGTTGTTGAAATAAAAGATAACGAAACGTTTTTTATTAGACAAGTCACAGCAATGGAAGATGGAAGTTTTACCGATCTATACTATGACATATCATTTAATGGATCAGAAGATCCTATTGAGTTCGACACTAAAACTGAAGAGATAAATTGGTCCACTTCTAATTTTGGAGCTGAGCCAATTAAATTAAATGGAGAATCTATAGTTTCTAAAATTAAAGAAATAGATGCATGTGTTCTTGGAGATATACATTATGGACATGAAGATGGCGAAGTAATGTCATCAACCTTTAAAATGCTAGATATTCTTAAACCAAGTCATGTAATTTTACATGATGTATTTGACGGAAGCTCAATAAGCCACCATCAAATGAAAGATCCTTTTATTCAATATAGAAAGGAAAAGCATGGAACTAATAATTTGAAAAAGGAAGTAGATTACATGATAGATGAACTTTCTAAATTTAAAAAGTTTAAAAATGTAATAATTGTTAGAAGTAATCACGATGATTTTGTAGATAGGTGGTTAAAAAATACAGATTGGAAAAAACAACCAAGCTATATTAATTCTCCAGAATATATGAGATATAGCCAAATATTATTAACTCAATATGCAGGAGAAGGAGAAGTAAAAGGAGTTATCCCCGCTCTTATAAATGAAGAATATCCAGAATACATTACATTAGGAAGATCTGAAAGCTATAAAGTCAATGGTTGGGAAGTAGGTCAACATGGAGACGTAGGATCAGGCGGAAGTAGAGGATCTTTACAGCAATTTAGAAAACTAAATACTAAAATTATAGTTGGACACTATCATTCTCCTGGTAGATTTGATGGAGCTCTTGCTGTTGGGACGTCATCTAATTTAAGGGTTGGATATAATCTTGGACCGAGTGGATGGTTGCAATCCCATGTTATTATACATAAAAATGGAAAGGCTCAGCATATTAATTTTATAGACGGAGAATATACTACGTTAAAATATTAAGAATAGTTATATTCTATTATCTTAGAATCCCTAGCTGCTTTTGCCCACATATGATTTTTCCAAGCGTGAAAATACTTATCTGGTTTATTATATTTACCCATCGAATATACGATATACTTATATAAAATATCAGCAGCATCCTTAGTATTCTTTGCATTCTTGAAACTATTGAACTTAGATACTCCCATTTCTGACTTGATAAACTTAATCATTTCTAATATAGTATCGTATGTACTTCCTATAATCTTATTATCTTTATATACTCCAGATTCAGCTAGTTTAACTAAAAGAGATTTTCTACGAGATCCCTGCCAACTTATTATTCCAAAATTAGTAGCATGATTTTTTGGATCAGAATGGCTAGATGTTATTTTAGACCATCTTAAATTATTTTCTCTTCCTACGTTTCCTATTAAAGCTGCTATTGAATTAGTGTTCATTCCTAAACTTTTACCTCCTTTTCTAATAGATTCAGCTACCTCCTTTTGTTTATCTGAATTTCTAGAAATATATAATTTTGCCATTTCGAAATTACTCTGTTCTTTTTTGCTAGAAAAAACTAACTTATTTGAATCAGAGTCATATACCTTTAAGCTTTTAGAGTATTTCTCATTTAATTCCTTTACACTTTTTTTGTTTTCAACAAGAGTCCACGACGTAGATCCCATTTTTTGATATTCCCAATATTTCTTAGACGAATCTATCTTATAATAAAAATTAGCCCTGCTTGATATTTTGTGCTTATCATATCCAGGTTTAGCATATACTCCTAATTTCTTATTATATTTTGAATTTAATGCAGATACACTTTGCTCATTCTGAACAAAGAACCAACTATCAGCATCCTTTTTCTTATACGCCCAATATTTTTTACTACTAGATACTTTGTATACATGGCTTGGACGCGAAGGTATAGTATACTTCTCTTCATTATCTTTAGATACTTCTTTTTGTTCAAATATTTTAGTAAACGATATTATTCTTTTCATATCTTAATTAAGAATTTAATTTAATAGATCCTCCTGCTTTTTTAACCACTCTTCGGACACTGCTTCATTTAAACTATCGAAGGTTATTACTCTTTTCATATATCAAAGTTAGCTTTTATTATATAAATATTTATTAGAATTATGATAAATAAAATAAAAGATTGCAAATGGCTAAAAAGAAAAATTCGTCATACAATAATTATCTAAAATATTTAAATGGAACTGAGAAATTATCTAATGCTGTATTGCAGCATCCTGATGAGGCCGATGATAATAGTTCAATGTATTCATATATGAAGGGAGAAGTTAAAAGAAACATATGGATAATGCCGTGGAAGAAATTTAGAAATATAGGTCTACCTAAAAAGAAATAAACTTATTACATGAATGTTAAAGATGCTATAAAATTAATGTCCAATAAAGTAGGAGGTAAGTCGAGTAATCAGGTGAGCCGACAGGCATCACTAGATGCTGTCAAAAAGACATTTGATGTACTACCTAATAATCTATTAGAAGTTGAACCGAATGACCCGAATATACAAAGGTTATTTTTCTATTTAACTGATCCTAAAAAATTAGAATATATTGAGGAATTTACTAAAAGCGAAGCATATGCTTTAGAACAAATAATAAAAAAAGAAGATCCTTCTGGTGGTTCTAAAAAAATAGAAAATAATGATAAAGAGTATGCTAATTCATTTAGTGCCGCAGCTGTTCTGCTTGCTAGATTAGAAAAACTATATAAAATATATTCTAAAGGAATAGAGCAGATAGAAATAGACAGGGATAAGCACCTAATTTCCTCTCTTAGAAACATGGGAATAGTATTAAATTTAGAGCCAATTTTAGGTAAAGGCAATGTTGGTACCATCGGTAAAATTGGAGGTATTGATAGTGATATAGATAAAGACTCATTTGAGCTAATTGTAAAGAGAGAATCTCACATCACATCTAAAAAAGATATACATAAAATTCTTAAAAAGCTTCCGGCAAGCAGTAATCTAAATAGTAGATCTAGGGGTAACCACCTAAAGACAATGAGCGATATTAAGAAAACTAGCTCTGACTCTATAAAGAGTTGGTATGAATGGGCATCAAAGACATTTGAAAAAACAATAGATACAATAGAAGCAGATGTAGAAGAAGATGCAGTAATAAAAATAGAAAACATAAAAGATTTTTCAGAAAGAGTTGGAGGAGATATTATATTAAATTTAGTAGTCAACCATAAAGGAAAAGAAACTAGTTTTGGATCCAAAATTAAAGAAAAGGAATTATCTTTACCTAGCTCTAAAAATTTAAAGGAAAAAAGGCAATTATTAACTAGAATTAGACGAGTTCTTGGCGTAGCAGAGCTTCCTGCATTTGACGATAATCAAATACAAAGACAGGGAGATTACTTTAGATTGTTTAATACGTTAAGAAATGAGAATATTGGATGGATGGATACAATACTATTAACTGATATATTTAAAGGAGAAACTAATAAGTTTAATGGGTTTAAACAATACATTGAAAACGAAAGTGCTGAAGAGGCCGAGCAACTTAATTACTTAACAGCATCTGAGCTTTGGATACTTAAATTTATTGAAAGCGACTATCTCGGGGATTTTAGTCCAAGGGAAATAAAGCAACATACTGCTACAATTCAATCCATGACTCTTGATAAATCTAAAGATATTAAAAACTCATATCTTTCAAAAGGATTTAATCTAGGTAACTTTAACTCTGTTCAAATTAACCCAGAAATAAGTTTACCTTTATATAAAAAAGTTAAACTAGCAGTAAACGAAGCCGATAGAAAAAAAGAAAATCCCTTTAGAAATATAATGTCTGGGATTGGATCAGTAATAATGGGAATTATGCCAACTAAACTAGATAATTTTGATGCGGGCAGAGCAAAACAAAATAATGACCAAAATAAAGCAGTATTTAAAGGAATAAGTAATGTAGTTAAAGGACTTGTTGGAATTACCGGAGGAAAAGATGCTGCTAGAAAATATGAAAAAGGTATGAAAAAAGTAACTAATAATATGGTATCAAAATCTATAGGTGCAACCACGTTTGATCAAAACGATAATTCTATAAAAGAGGATATGGTAGCTCCACTTGACAGCGGACCTGGGGCGTTTCACCAAACTGGTCCAAGTATGGGAGGGGGATTTTCCCATCCTGATGGAACACCGGATCCATTTGCACTGATTGGTCCAGCTAGAAACACCACAACAAATAAGAAGAAAAAGAAGAAGAAGACTAAACCGGTTGACTGGAGAAAGTCTAGTTCTTTTGCAAGTAGCAAAGTACTTTCTTTTTCAGATTTTATAAACAGAGACAGCTAACTAATTTGTAATATCCTATTCTGTATTTTTTAATAAATAATAAAAAGAATCTATAATATGGGCAATATGCCAACTTTACCATTAGTACCCATGATTAATGACTTGGCTAGCGGTGTATCCTTATCGCTTGGTGACGAAGCCGGCGATCAATTTCATCTTCTGCAAGAAGCATATAGAGAGAAAGGTGATGCAATCGTTGATAAACATGAACCTGTTCCAGGATCTCAGTCTCTATTTAATCCATTTAAAATATTTAAATATAGTAAATTTGGATTAAGTGATTATAATTTAGATTTACATTTTGATACTCCAAATAGTTCAATGAACCAAAATGATAGAGCAGCAATGTCTGGTTTATCAAACGGGGATTCATATTCTGCTCCTGGTGAAGGAGGAGGAACTGTAACTTCTGGCGGATATGGAGAAATGGCAGCAAATTTCCAACCGTTTTCTGATACTAGACGGTGGATGGAAAATCCAACAGCTACAAATATTATACAATGGAGTAATCTTCAAACTCAAGCGGATAACACTGCAATTAGCCCTACACCATATGCTACTACTGATTTCCTATGGTGTAAGCATTATGGTAAAGTTCCAAATAATAGAATGCTAACTCTTAGGAGATATGCTCTTCCAGTTGAAGATAACTTACAGATTAGACCGGATAAAGGTCCATTAGTTCCGACTGCCCAAGCAGTAAGCTGGTATGGAACTGATCTTGGAAATCCGCTTAATAGTATCTTAGGATTAAGTTGGGGAATGAATTGGACTGAAGATAAATCTAAAGTTCAAGATATAACAGGTAATGAAATATCAGTAGAAGATATTGCGGCTGCTGCTGGCGTAGATGACCCAAAAGTCATAAATATCCTTAAAACTCAAGTTTTTTCTGGGAGTGGAGGAAAAGTAGACATACTTAAACTCGCAGGATACGATACAGAAATTCAAAAGTATATTAGAGAAGCATATTCTAACGATGGTCCATATTGGAATAGAGTACTTGGTCCGGTCAACGTAATTGATAGTACTAAAAGAAGAGATAGAGGATTCACAAAGCAAAAGGGAATAACTATGAAATTTCATTATTCTCTTAGATCATATGCTGGAATTAATCCTAAAATTGCATTCTTAGATTTATATTCTAATTTCTTGAGCTTGACTATGAATACTGCGCCGTTCTGGGGAGGAGGAGCTAGGTATTTCCAAAAAACTGGAGTAACTCTTCCAGGTTTTGGTATAGAAAATAAAATGTTAGATGGCGATGTAATTGGAGCAATATCCTTAGGATCTAAGCAAATACAACAAGCTGCACAACAAAATATTGAGCAATTAGTTGCTTTTGCTCAATCAATTAATGCAGGTAATTATAAAGGATCAAATTCAGATAAGGCAATTGAAGAAAGAAGAAAGGAATTAGATCAGGGCTTTTTAGATAACGTTCCAGAAGGAGAAACGGATCCAATATCTAAGCTTCTTGCTCCTAGGGTAGGTGAACTTCTTAGAAAGCCTCTTATATATCGAGCAATATTAGACGGTAGAGCAGTTGGAGAATGGCACCTAACTGTAGGTAATCCTATGAATCCAATGGCGGTAATTGGAAATCTATGTTTAACTACGGCATCTGTTGAGTTTGGGGAAGTGCTAGGAATAGATGATTTTCCAACAGAAGTAACATTTACAGTTAATCTAGATCATGGTAGACCGAGAGCAAAACAAGACTTAGAATCAATATTTAACTTAGGTAATGGGGCATTAGGATATTCTCAATTACCTCCACCTCCGTCGGCATCAAATAGCTATGGCGATAATAATACACAGAAAATGAATTCGGCCTATGGAGGTAGGGTAGATGCAAGCACGAATCCTGATCAAATTGGAAACAAAGTCACTGAATCAGTTGACGATGCTGGAATGGGATATGAGGGAGTAACTAATACAAACTTAAACAGTAACGTATCTGATTCAGAAAATGCTGTAAATTCAGAACAGTTAGACGCCCTAGTGAAGCATTATGGAAAAAGAGTTACTGCAATGTATGGGGAAGGATTTGGAAATAGTCCAATACTTAAAGATTATTTCACAGAATTAAAAACTAAAGATTAATTATGTTACTTAGCGATATTTTAAATAGTAAGAAAACAATATATAACAATGGATTTAGATCCACTGATATAGTTAGTGGAACTTTTAGATATCCTACTAATTCTAAATCAAATTTAGTATTGGTTGGATTCGACGAAAATATGAGACCTGATCTTGTTGTTAATAGAATATACGGTAATCAGATGATGTGGGATATTCTTTTAAAGTTTAATGGAATATCTAATCCATTCTCAATAGAACAAGGAGATTTATTATATGCTATGCCATTTGGTGATGGAGCGGGAGCTATTAAAAAACCACTCAATATAATAAGTAGAGATAAAGGAAAAAGTGAACTTCCAGTAAGTCCTCTTTTAGATCCTAAGACAAAGAAAGATAAAGATAGATTAAAAAATCTTCAAAATAAGATTGGAGAAGTAGTTCCGCCTAATGTAAATAGAGCAGGAGATAAAAACGTTAAGATAAAAAATGGAAAGGTAATATTTGGCGAAGATGTAACTACCATCAAAAAAGATAATTGTCCAGTTCCTATATCTAGAAATAGATTACAAGCTGCCCTATTAAAAGATAAAATATTTATTTAGTATGTCGTATTCTGATACTATAAAAGGAGTATTACTCCCAAAGATTGCTACAAAGGAAATATCAGTAAGTGATACGGGTTCAGTAACTTCTGAAAATATCCAGTATAAACAACAGGGAGATACTGGAGCCCCAGAAGATAAGCAGGGATCGGATGCACCTCTGGTATTTGTAAATAAGATTAGTATTACTCCTCAGTACTTATGTATTGATGAAACCGGATATTTACCTAGAATTAAGTTAATATTTAAAGATCCAAGTGGAGCATTAACTGGTCCTAATTATCCTAAAAAAGATCCAATACTCAGTGTTTATATTAAATCAGGTAATCCTAAACTTAAACCAATAGCATGTGATTGGCTGATAACTAATATTAAAACATCGCTGGACGAGGTTCTCGATGTAGATGACCCAGAAGGATTAACTATATTCACCGTAACAGGAGAATTGTTTATACCTAAAATATATGATAATAAATCAACCGCATATCCTAATCTTAGTTCAAAAGATGCACTAGAAAAATTAGCAGGGGATTTAGATTTAGGTTACGCAATCAATAACGTTAGTACCGATGATTCTATGACTTGGATAAATACCAATAGAAATTCTCTTGATTTCATAAGGCATATATCTATGCATTCTTATTTAAACGAGGATTCCTTTTTCAATTCATTTATTGATAAGTATTACTATTTAAATTTTATTAACGTATCTGAACAGATGAAGGGAGGTCATGATTTAAATTTAACCTATGATAATCAGGTTGATTCTAGTGAATTCTCTAAATCTTCAGCAATGAAGAATGCTGATTCTACAGATACTTCAGAACAACTTTCAGCAATGATGCTTACTAATAAACCAAGTAATAAGGGGAAACCTGATTTTATTATAAAGTATTCTTTACAGGGATCAAACGGAAGAGTTCTTAAAACTAAAGGATATAGAAAGAAAATATATTATTATGATCATACTCTAGATTCCGATGATAAGTTTACTAGTTTTTACATGAGCCCTCTTAGAACAAGTGGAGACAATGACGATCTTGCTCTAATTCCAGAAAATGAATTTTTAAAAGATAGTATGATTAAGAAGTGGATGAATATTGACTATGGTAATAATCATAGAGAATATAATGCAGCTGCTTTAATCAATAACCATAATATTAATGAATTAAATAAGATAAAGTTTAAAGTAGAAACAGCCGGTATTAATTTTCAAGTTGTTAGAGGAGCAGCCCTTCCGGTTGCAATATATCAACCTTCTCTTGCTGCACAGCAGAGAGAAGCAAAAACTGAAAAAATAATAGAAGAAGAAAAGAAGTTGACCGAGGGAGGTCTTGAAACGGATGATGTATTAAGTGGAAGATACTATGTAATGGGAACAAGATACATATATGATGAATTAAATGGAGCATTCCCATTTAAAACTGAATTTACACTAGGAAGAGTTGAATGGCTAGGAGAAAATAATATTTAAATATGCATAATTTTACAGGATTAAATTTAAAACACGATAATTTTAGAAAAAGTACATTCATTGACCCGTTTGATGAGCCTACTTATCTTACCTTTGCTCTTGATTTTATGTTTGAACATACTCCTTCTTCTAGTAATGTTGACGAAATAAACCTATGGAATAGCCCGTTATTTAATAAGGAGTCAGGGGCAATTGATTTTTTAGTTAATAGAGGATATAACCCGCAAGCCGATGGTCTTGTTACTTTTAGAGAAATATTAAGATACCTAACATTTCAAGCACCTTGGTATTTCCAATCAATTAGTGGGTTAGATAAATTATATGCAGCAGCAACTGATCTAGATAAGAAATCACTTAGATCAGGTGGAATAAGTTTAGGAATAGAAACATTAGAAGCAATAGATTTAAGAATAAACGAATTAGCTGGAATTTATCGTAATTCAGTATACGATACTAAATATAGAAGAGAAAGAGTTCCTGATAATTTAAGATGGTTCTCAGTTGATGTATATATTGCAGAATTTAGAAATATGAGATATAGATTACCTGGAGTGGCTCAAAATGCTGGAAATTTGTTAGGAATAAATACTGCCGCCATTGGTAATATTATGGGTGGAGGTAATATATTATCTAATGTATTAAAACAATACGGATATGTTAAATTTAGATTAAGACAATGCGAGTTTGATTTCAGTGGAACTTTACCAATTGGCTCAACTGTAAAGGTTGGATCAGATGGAAGATCTATGGAAAAGAATAATTTTAATATTAAAGTAGGGTGGGTTGAAGAAGAATCAAAATTTGGAGATGGCACTATCGTGTATGATGATCCTATGAAAACTGATATAAGAAACCCATGGGGAACTAGAAATATTGGAACTTCAGTTCAAAATGCAGGATCTTGGCTAAGCGGCTTACCTGTAATTGGAGATTCTATATCTGGGTTTGGAGAAAAAATAGGAGATGCATTGGGAAGTGTTGGCGGGTTAATTAATCCAGCTTTAAATGCAGCAAGTAATTTTATAGATCCTCCAATAACTGAACTAGGGGATATATATCAAACTGGATACCGATCAAATGGAGATACTCCACCTACACCACCACCGGAGCCAAGTGGAAACCTGTATCCTTAAAAATAGTATAATTTTTATTATATGAGTATTGACAATCACGAAATAGAAAAAAGAAAAGAGGATTACGTTGACAAGAGTTACATGGGAATTGTCGAAGATCCTAATGATCCTAGAAAGGAAGGAAGATGTAAGGTAAAGATATTTGGAATTCACGATGATATTGAGACAGAAGATTTACCGTGGGCTTATCCTAAACAGAAGAGTGCGTTTTTTGGACAGGACGGTAAAGCAGGATCATTATCTATTCCTAAGAAAAATTCAATAGTTGCTGTTCAATTTAATAACGGTAACATATATTCTCCAGAATATTATTCTATACATGAGCTTGCCGATGATGCAAAGGAACAGTTAGAAAAAGATGGAGAATATCTAGGATCTCATATTATTTTATTTGACGGAGATGAGGAGTTAAAAATATGGTTCAGTGTAAATAAAGGATTGACTATTGAATTAAAGAAATCTAGAATAAACATTGGACAAGATAGTGCAATAACAATAGAGCACTCTGACTATAATTCTTCACCCTCATCAATTGAATTAAGGGGAAGTGAAATCAATATAACAACAAAGAGTACTATTAACCTAACAGCCCCGAGTGAGATCGAGTTAGCTTCAAATGATATACATGTTAATGGAAATACTGTAAAGGTTGGACATAGTCCAATTCAAGGAAGTGCAGTATTAGGAGATCAATTATTTATATTATTAAAAGCAATGGCTTCTTTAATTGATGCAAAAGTTCCAACAAGTTTAGGAGCAGCAACTGCTCTAGTTGAGATGTATAAAACAATGGCTCTATCTGAAACGGTCAAGGTTTCTAAATAAATTTAATCAGTATAATATTTTATTAAAGGAAGATTGGAAAGATACTTCATGGGAAGATGATGATGGCAAAATAACCATAGAGGATGTATTAGATTATATAGGAGATAATTTGGTTGATATTCCCATTAGTTATTTGAAAAAGGTATTGAAAACACAATTAGATAAAGTTACAAAGGAAGACGATAGGATAATGCGAGCTGATTTACAATATCCCATTATAGTAGTTAAAAAAGATGGGTACATTTCTTACGTGTTAGACGGAAACCATAGACTACAAAAAGCAATAATTATAGGGGTAAAATATATTAAAGCTAAGGTATTGGATATGAACAATCCAGATACTCCAGAAGAATTTAAAAGGTTATTATAAAGCCATATCTAAGGGTTGATAGCTAGTCTCCCACATATGCCTTAACCTTTTCTCTTTTACTAGAAATAAGGTGATCTAACTCAGATTTATCTAAAAGACTTTCAAATCTATTATAAAAAAGTTCGACATATTTTTCTGCACCAGATAGTTGCTCTAGGGTTTCGCAGCTCTCTATTACTTTTTCTGCTTTAACTTTTGCGTTTATTAGTTCTAGAATTTCCATTTCTTTTTCCGTTTAATTGTTCTTGCTCTTCTATATCGTCAAAAACCTTGATTATTTTTTTAATTATTGGATGACGCTGTACATCATCTCCACTTAATTCAACTATACCAATTTCTGGTATATTATTAAAATGCTCTAATAATATTTCTAATGCACTTTTTTGATTTTTATTTACAGATTTTTGAGAAACATCTCCTAAAAATATCATTTTAGAGCTTGGCCCAATTCTAGTTATCAACGTTCTTAAATTATCTTTAGATATTTGTTGAGCTTCGTCTACAATAACAATTGAATCATCTAAAGTTACACCTAGAGCGAACTTTATTGGGAGAATATCGATTGCACCACTCGCCCTCAACTCCTGTGTTGCTGCTTTTCCTATAACCTTTTGAAAGTTATGTATAAATGGATATATATAAAGCTCCATCTTCTCTTCCATAGTTCCCTTTAAATATCCAATCTCTTCGTCTTTAGGAACATTTACTGACTTAACTAATACTATTCGCTTATATGTTCTAGGTTTTTCCTTTAGTAGTTTTAGGGCCTGTGCACAAGATAAAAAAGTTTTACCGGTTCCAGGAGGCCCTATTACGATAGTTATATCTTTATCCTTTATGGACTTTATTACTTCTTTTTGTGTTACTGATCTGCATTTAATGCTAACTTTGTTTTCTTTTAATGTTTTATTCATAATTTGATTTTTTCTATCCTGTTCCCATCCTTCGATCTCCTCGCGTAGCTCTTCATCGGTTAAGCGGTGTTTATTTTTCATATTATAGTTAATATTTTTTTAAAAAGTCATATATAATTAGTATATTTTTATAGAAATGACAATACCTAATAATATTTTTAGGTGATGTAAGTGTAAATCATAAAAAGACGTAATGATAGATTCTTCAGTTTTACCATATTTATGTTCAGCTGCCTTTATTTTTTTTAGTTTAATATCTTTAATCGATTCGCGGCTAAATGAATGCTCGTTATGCTCAAGTAAATCATCTAATAATTTATTAAATGATGATCCGGCAACTAAGCTTTTTCCTATTTTTTTAATAAAGCGTTCACCAATCTTTATGGATTTTAATTTAATATGTAAATCACTAGAATCTAATCCGTTATCTAATGATTTTCTTACGTCATCAAATTTTAGAATGTCTACTGAATTATTAACTATAAAATTAATATCGTATGTATAAAATGAAAGGGTTATTCTATTATCTTTTCCGGTGTGCAGAAAGTTTACAAAGTCAGGAGCAGCAATTCCGCCTCCACCTGCACTCAAGACAATTGGGTCTATTCCTAAATCGTCTAAGTAATCGGCTCCCTGTTCTAATGTAATAGTATAATCATCAAAAGGGAAGGACAATAGGAATGGAAATATATCGAATATGCTTGTATCTTTTTTATAAGCCTTTTCCATTTTTCCGCGTATTTAAAACCTCCTTTTAATTATTTATATAAGATACGTACAAACAATAAGTAATATATGGACTTAAGTAAAGAAAAAAACATAAAAAAATTAGGACTTCAACAAGGGGCAATAAAAATTCTTATTAACTCAATATATGGAGCATTTGGAAATAAGTGGTTTTATTTCTATGATCCAGATATTGCACAGTCAATTACTCTTCAGGGACAAGATATGATTAAATTTGCAAATCAAGCAATTGACTTCTATTTTAAGAATAGGTGGCATATTGATTCTGAATTACATGAAAAATTAGGAATATCTGACAAAACAATAATTCCAATAGAAAAAGATGAAAATATTGCTGTATATACAGATACAGATTCTACATATGTAAACTTTGGCCCGGCAATAAGATCAATTCAAGGATTAGATTTAACCGAAGACGAGAGCGTAAAGCTAGTTATTGCAATCGATGATAATAGAATTAGTGAATTCTATGATAAGGCATTCATAAAATGGTCAGAACGATTTAATACAACAAATAGACAAACATTTAAGCTAGAGAATATATCAACCGAAGGAATATGGATTAAGAAAAAAAATTATAGCTTACGTGTAGTTTACGAACCTAACCCAAAACAAGAATTATTTCAGTTAAAAGAGCGGTATCTTCTCATTAAAGGATTAGAGCCGATTAAATCATCTTATCCAATTTGGGCAAGAGAACATCAAAAGAAATTTCTAGATTACATTATGAAAAATGGTAAAGAGTTTGACTTAGAGGAAGATCTTATTCCAATGATAAAGAAAGTTAATGATGAATTCAATACCTTAGATCCGGATGATATAGCTATGAATTTTAATATACGCCAATATGATAAGTATGTGGAAAGCGAAGAAGACTGTTTATTTAAAAAAGGAGCAACTACTTACCCAAAAGCGGTAATCCATCATAATCACCTAGTTATTAAAAATCAATTAGAAGGAAAATATCCTAAACTTAGACAAGGTAACAAAATTAAATTTTTATACTGTGAACCCGGTCCTCAAGAAATAGATGTATTTGCATATAATCCTGGCAACTATCCTGAGGAATTTGCGCCAGATATTGATACTAGGCAGCAGTTCTTCATATTAATAGTTGAGCCAATTAATAGAATTTTAGGAGCAATTGGACTAAATAAATTAGATGAAAATCTAAAGAGAGCAGTTGAGTTTAAAACAACTAAAAGTAAAAAACCTCTTACTGATGCACAAAAATATCCGTTTCATGTAATTAATAGCGAAACTTTGGAACACGAAGAAGTAGATGAAAAATTCTGGAGCTTAATTGAAAATAAAGATTCAGACATACCGGAAGACATGTTTGATGAATATCTTCAAACTATAACAAGATATGGATTAAATACAGTTATTCTAATAAACAAGAATTTAACTCCTTATAAAAAAAGAATATCTAAAAAGCTAGAACTTGATGTTTCATAAAGAAAATTATAAAATACAAGATTTTGTAGAAGATTTATTAAAGCAAAGGTTTCCTCGGATTACATTGAAGCAGTCAATAAATGATGAAGATCCTACTAAATTAAATTTTGCATGCCCATACTGTGGGGATTCGGAAAAAGATAGCTCTAAGAAAAGAGGGAATCTATACTTAAATACTAATTCGTATAAATGCTTTAATGATGGATGTTTAACGTGGGTTCCGCTCCATAAGTTTGTTTCTAAATTCTCGCTAGAATATTCTTTATATATTCCTAATATAGATATGACTTCTAAAATTCCGTCTATTGACTTAGGCAATAATAGAGGATCTATAATAGAGGCAATAGTTAATCCTAAAGTAAGAAATAGCTTGCTTGATTTTGCGTATGTGTCTGATAGGTTTTCCTTAATACCATGTAAAGATGCGAATCCTAATAGCAAAATAGGAGAGTATGTAAATAGCAGAAACCTTACTGGCCTTCCAGCGTTTGATAAGTCCTGTTATTATGACAGTAGAGAAAATAAAATATACATATTTAACCTTGATCTTATATCCGGTAAAGTTCTAGGATTAGCCATAAGAAAAATAGACGAGGACGCGTATGGACCGAAATATAATATAAAAAATTATACCGACCTTAAAAAAAATAATATAGTATCTGAAATAGATGAAGATATTTTAAATAAAATAAATGCGATTAATAACTATTTTAATATTCTAAATATTAATTTTAATGCTCCAGTAATAGTAACTGAAGGACAAATAGATTCTATGTTTTTAGATAACTCTATTGCTACAACCGGGGTATCTAAAAGTAAAACAATATTAGGGGCAGTTATTTCTAAAAAGAATGCTAGAATATTATTTGACAACGATAAAGCAGGTAAGCAAGAGTCTTTGAAATTTATAAATCAAGGATATAGAGTATTCATGTGGTCTAAGCTAATATCTGAGCTGAAAATTAAATATCCTAATAATATTAAAGATATAAACAATATAAAGGATGTAAACGATTTATATTCTTTTTATAAAAAGATAAATTATGATATTAGATTTTTAGAGTTCAATGAAATGATATCTAATAATTTTACTGAATCAATGTACGATTTACTACACATATAGTCAAATAAATAATAAAAAATTCTAATACTATGAATAACGGAAGAATTATAACAAACTTTAGTAATTTTACTAATGAGGCCGATGGGTCTAACGTAGAAGTAGACACTAAAATCTTAGATGTTCTAATTGAACTAGTAGGATCAGAAAAAGATGTAGAGATATGTGCCAAATCCGCATTTAAAGATCTTAGAGAATCCTTTGAAAAAAATGAAGTAGAAGTAGATGGCAAAGAGCCTGCTGATAAATTAGCAATGGCCTCTTTAATTGTTAAACTTGTTGAGAGTGGAAAGTTAGGACCTGAAGATGCCGATACTTTTATAGAAGAGCACTTGGCAGGATCTGAAGAAGAAGCAGGAGATGAGGAAGAAGAAGCAGGAGATGAGGAAGAAGAAGCAGAAGAAGCAGGAGATGAGGAAGAAGAAGAAGCATCTAATAAATCTTAAAAATAAAATACTTAATAAAAATGGTAGAAGTTTTAACCTTTGAAAAATTTAATGAGAGTCATCAAGACACGAACTTCGATGAATTTATGGATAGTTTAAATGTTGATAGTAAAGAGTCTAGTTTATTAGAAATTCCATCTGGTGTTGATTCTAATTCAGATACAAGAAGACAGCTTGAGGTTGATTTATCTAAAATACAAAAGAAATATGAATCCTCATTTCAACCAGATTCATATGCTTCAATTGACGAAATGTATTCGGCTCTAGACCGAATGTATGAAAAAGTGGAGATAAGGAGATAAAAATAAATTTTATCTCGTAAAACCTTTTTCAATTTAATTATATAAAAGACATATTAATACTAACTAATTATGAAAAGACTCACTGTTCATTTAAGCAGCGTAAGAAAGAAATCAGAAGAAGTAGTTGTGGATGGCCAAAAGAAAATTAAGAGTAAGATATACAATACTCTATCATTCAGTGTTAAGGGCGAAGAGGATGCAAATCTAATAGTATCAAACATCAATGACCATCAACAGCCAAGGAATAATGTAAAGTCTTGGCATATATCTAATATTAGATAATACATGTGTTATAATTTCTGTTCGAATAAATAATAATATATGGCGGACAAGAAAAAAAATATAAAAGACTTTCTTAAACCTAGAAAGGGAAGAATTAGACAGGGATATTTTAAACCTAAAAATCCTCAAAAATATAAAGGGGATCCAACTAATGTAATATATAGATCAGGCTGGGAATTCAAATTCTTCAAATACTGTGATGAAAACGATATGGTTTTAGAATATGCTGCTGAGCCAGTTGGGATTCCATATTGGAACTCAGTTAATAAAAAACAATCTACATATTGGATAGATTGTTATATGAAAACAATAGATAAATCAGGAAATACGAAGGAGTGGCTAGTTGAAATTAAACCTAATAAGTATATACATCCACCTGAAGCTCCAAATAGGTTAACTGAGAAGCAAACTTATAGTTATGTTAGACATGCTAAAACATATATAATTAACACCGAAAAGTTTAAAGCGGCTAAGGCATATGCTAAAGCACATAACATGAAGTTTGGTATAATAACTGAGAACTTTTTGTTCGGAAAGATGTAAAATACAGTATATGATAAAGTTAGACGAAATATTAACTAATAATAGAGAAAGAAATTATTCTCAAATATTTGAAGAACACGGAGAAAAGGTAGTAAGGAATGAATTATTACCAGGATACTATTATAGTATAGGTATACGATATGAGAACTTTAATGAGGATAGAATACCATCTTCTCTAGAGCAGTGGAAGGATAATCCAAGTTTTTACTTAACGACAGAAAAGCACTTAGATTTTAATCCAACAGGATTAGTGTTCAACCATGATGATTGGAAAAACAGTGTATTAATGCTCAACTTAAAAATTATTCCGCCTAAATATAGAGCTAAGCTTATAATAACTCATTTAAACCTAATAGAAAGTGACTTAGATAGAATAGATGCATTTTCAAAGGATGACAAGTTATCTTTTGTTGAAAGATCAAAGATTAATCTTTCAATGTATAAGATAACTCCAAAAATATTAGAACACCAAACAGGTATAAAGATAGGATACGCAATGAATAGATATAAAATAAACAAGATAAATAATGTTAGAGTACTGGACTGGAATAACATAGGAGAACTTCCCCTTGCTAATATAGAAACAAACGGTTTCAAATTCGCATCAGGAGCTTATGATATATCTACAGTTTTTAATACTTTTGAAGCAAAACAATAAAAAATTAAAATAAAATGGCAGGATTCGGAGACAATATTCAAGGTAACAGCACAACAACGGCTCTTTCTAATCTAAGTAAATTTGGATCTAGATATGACGACTTACTTCTTAAAAATTCAAAAGCGATAGGGTTCGTTGAAGGACAACTCTCATCTAGATCAACCACTTTGAATAGTGGAAATGATCTTTTAAAGTTCTCAATGGCAATTGCGGATACCACATCTCAATTGAGAACGAAGGCAATCGCCTTCTTTCAGCTTGATTATGCAGTAAAGAGAGAAAGACTTAGAGATATTGCGTCTAACGGAGAAATCGAATTTGTCTTAGATACTATTGCAGATGATATGATAGTATATGATGAAGAAAATAGGTGGTGTAGCCCAAATGATATAACAGGTAAAATACTATATAAAGGATCCAATAAAAAAGATAGACTTAATTATCAAGAAAATATAGTAAATAAGTATACTAATAATTTTGAAAATATTTACAATACTTGGGGATTTGGCGAAGGAATTGCAGCTTGGCAATATGCTTTTCAATTTTTAATTGAAGGTCATTTATCCTTTGAAATCATATATGATAATCCAGAAAAACCTATGAAGGTTATTGGATTTAAGGAGCTCGACCCTGCTTCAATTGCGCCTCAACTAACTAAAGACGCCAAGGGAAAATTATATCTACAGTGGATGCAATATGATAATGGAAGTGGAAATACACGTACATTAACAGATTCACAAGTAATATACATATCTTATGCTAATCACTTCAAAACAAAAAGAATTAGTTTTGTTGAAAGAATGATTAGATCATTTAATCTACTTAGAATAATAGAGCATAGTAAAGTTATATGGCACGTAATGAATGCTCCTATTAGATTACAAACAAGTGTTCCAACTGGATCTAAGAGCTTTCAAAAAGCACAGGAGGATGTTAAAGAATTCTTAAATCTATTAAAAGAAGATGTATTCTTTAATGGAGATACTGGTGAGTTAACCGTTGATGGAAAACCAAATATGCTATTCTATAAAAACTACGTTACTCCAATAAACGATCAACAGCAGCAGGTTAAAATAGAGCCACTATCTTATCCCGGACCTAATTTATCTAGCTCTGAGTTACTTGGATATTTTACTAAAAAATTAAAAATGGATTCTAAAATTCCTTACTCTAGATGGGAAGGACAATCCGGTATGGGAGCATTTACTTTAAACGCGGAAGGAATAACTAGAGAAGAAGTTAGATATCAAAAATTTATAAAAAGATTAAGATCGGCTTATTCTGAACTAATGGTTAAGCCTTGGTTTTTACAAATGTGTTTGGATTTTCCAGCACTTAAAAATGATTTTAAATTTAAAAATGCGATCGGTATAAACTACCACAATGATAACGTATTTGAAGAAATGAAAGAAAAAGAGTTAGAAGCTAAAAGAATAGCGTCATTTACTGCTAAGAAAGGCATAATGAAAGATGATGGAACTCCATTCTTCTCAACTGATTATTTAATTAGAACTGAATTGAGGATGACCGAATCTGAAATAAATGCAAACGAAGAATGGTTTGAGATGAAAGAGCAAGCGATGGATACACCTCCTGGAGATATGGGAGCAGCAGCCGGAGGAGGAGACATGGGAGGAGGAGCAGGAGCAGCTGGAGCCGGAGGAGCAGAACCAGCAGCCGGAGGAGCAGAAACAATAGATGGCGGAGAAACTGGAGCCGACGGTTCATTATAATATAAAATGGAAGTATCAATTATCATATCAATATTATTAATAGGAGTTGTTTGCTTTTGGGCTGGGCATAAGATCGGGTTGAATGCTCAAAGTAAAGCAGTAAAATCTGTCCTAGATTCTTGGAAAGCAAATTATACGTTTACCTCAATTAATCATAAGGATAACTTATCAAATCATATTATGAATTCTGAATATGATGAGTGGGACTCAACTTCAACCTTCTCTAAAGATAATTACTTTTATAGTATATGTAAAGATTCTAGAAAAACTATTGAAGATAAGATGAATAAGGCATTAGAGCTAGAGGACTATGAAAAGGCTGCAAAGTACAGAGATATTTTAAAGAATATTAAAAAATCTGGCGGTTGTTCTAAGTAGGCTTACTAAAAGTCCGTATAATTCTTTATAAATAAATATATAGTGGATAGTTAAACTATCCATAGGTGATAAGAAAGAAGCTGGAAGGGTAGAATGAAATTGTCACGTTCATTGTTTGTGCTGGAGAATAGAAGCCTTTTTTGGTTTCTCAATTAGATCCTAAATCTAAAAAAGCACAAAAGATATGAAAAAACTATTCACATTAGTATTACTTATACAGTTATTATTAGTCAATAACTCAATTTCCCAATGCACACATACATTTACAGGATACGATTCTTATGGAGATGGGTGGAATGGAGCAAGTGTAACAGTTATGGTTAACGCTCAGCCAGTTGGGATGATTGCAATGGCTACTGGCGCACAAGAATCTCTTACATTTCAAGCAAACGATGGAGACTTAATTAAATTAGATTGGATTTCTGGAACATATGATTATGAAATATCTTGGGATTGCCTAGATGGCGGAAATAATACTATTGCGATGGGAGTATATGGAACCGTTGGAGTCGGAACTGGAGCTTGTCCCGCACCTACGCCCTGTGCTACATTAGATTATGTTCAAGACTTTGAAAGTGGAACTACACTACTCGCTGCTACAACTGGCGCGGGGTCAAGTGTTACGATCGATGGCACATCCGCTAATTCTAGTGTTTATGGATTACATATGCAAGGAAATACTTCGTCCGGTTGGGGATCATCTTATGCCACAGGATTAGCCGCATTTACAAATTCTACTAGCCACATTGCTTCTGTTAGCAGAGAGATATGTGCTCCTTTACAACCTACTGTTAAGATGACTTTTAATAAAATGCAGACATATACTTATAATGTAAATTATTCATGGTTCAGAGTTACAGTTAACGGTACCCCTATACCAGATATAAATGGCAATACTTATTTTAATGGTTCTAGTAATATTTGGGAATCAATGGAATATAATTTATCAGCATATACAGGAGCAGCTTTTACTTTAGCTTTTGAAACATGTAACAAATATTATACAGGTTATACAACCACTGGAATGGGCGGGGACGCATCTTATATAGATGATATTCTTATTGCTCAGTCATCAAGCCTATCACCTCCGACTGCCCCTGGATCGATATCAGGAAATAGTTATCCAAACTCCGGAGAAGTTATAACATATAGTATATCACCAATACAAGGAGCAGATTATTATACATGGACTACTCCTATAGGATGGTCAATAACTTATGGCCAAACGACAACATCCATTACTGTGGCTACAAATAATAACTCAGGAACATTATCAGTAACTGCAACTAATCAAGCCGGCACCTCTTCGGCTACGACATTAGCGGTGACATCAGCAGTTTTAGTAACATCATATCCTTATGAAACAGCTTTCGAAAATGAAACAAATGATGTTACTACAGGCTCCGCTACAGGCTTTACCTTTACAGAAAATGGTTGGAGAAACGTTAGTGGTGATGATGGGGATTGGAGAACAGATGCAGGTGGAACGGGAAGTACTAATTCCGGTCCTGGTGGTGGAGCATCAAGTGGTGTATCCGATCATTATCCAGGAACATCATCTGGTAAATATATTTATACGGAAGCGTCAACACCTAATTATCCCTCTAAAGAATTTCATTTATGGTCACCACCCTTTAATTTAACTTCTCTAACGGCGCCGACATTGACATTTTGGTATAGTATGTATAGTGTAAGCGGTGCATCCCTAGCCTTACAATATTCTCTTGATAACGGAGCTAATTGGGCAAATAATATTGCCTTCATGTGTACTACTACATTTCCAATCGCGGTTATTTATCAAGATATGGGAACTAATTGGAGACAAGGATTTGTCGATCTATCTGCGTTACAGTCCAATTCGAACATCATGTTTAGATTTATAGTTACTACAGGTACTAGTTGGGATGGCGATATTTGTTTAGATGATATCAAATTAGTAGATGCTGCTAACACATCAGTGGATGTAGGAGAAAATATTACATTAGGTTCTAGTGCATATGATGGTGCTTATGGATTAGTATTAAATGGAACATCATCCCAAATAATTAATCCAGAAGGATATAGTATTTCAAATATAACAATTAATAATTCAGATGGAGTAACGGTAGATGGGAGCGATTTAAAGATAGATGGTATTCTTACATTAACTGATGGAGTAATAACTACCGGATCTAATAAAGTAATAACTACTGCTGCTCCAACTGGATCTATATCAGGCGGTAGTGCAACATCTTTCATAAATGGAACACTGAGAAGATATATTGCTACTAGTTCAGCAACTTATATATTCCCTATAGGTAATGGAACTGGAACTTCAAACTACCAAAGAGCTGATTTAATAAATGGAAACTTAGTTGGAATAAGCTATATAACCGCTTCAACTACTGATATGGCTGGAGGTAATATGACTCAATTAAGTCCAGGCCTTACTCAAAATACTTCGGTATTAGCTGAGATCTTCGATAAGAGTTGGACATTAACTCCTAATGCACAACCGTCAGGCGGAACATATGGCGTGAATCTATATCTTAATGGAGTTGGTGGAGGAACAATAGCAGATGATAACTTTACAATTGTTAAACGACCAACTGGTTCTACAACATGGAATGATTGGGATTCATTTGAATCAACCACAACTATACCGGTTGGGGGAGATCCGGGAAGAACTGTTGCTGGTGGATATATGCAAAAATCAGGATTTACATCATTTAGTGACTTTGGCGGCGGCGGATCCGGCGGAGGACCCTTACCGATAGTTTTAATTAGTTGGGATGCTGAAATAGTTGGAGAATCTACTTCATTAACTTGGTCGGTAGCTTCACAGGTAAACAATGATTTTTATTCAATACACAGAAGTTTAGATTGTGAACATTGGGAAGAGGTTGCTAAAATACCTGGAGCAGGTAATGCTAATTCATTAATGAACTATCATATTTTCGATGAGAATCCTTATATAGGACAATCTTATTACAGATTAATGCAAACCGATTATGATGGTAAAACTGAGAAATTTAGTTTATTGGGAGTATTTTACGACAAACCAATTATACTAAGTATCAATCCAAATCCAGTTGAAGAGGTATTAACATTATACTTATCTGAAACGCTAAAAGGAGTAACTCACGTTACTATCTACAATACAAGAGGACAACAACTTTACACCAAAGGTTTTATCGGAAATTGGAAAGTAATTGAATTAGATGTGTCAAACTATAAAAAAGGTTATTATCTACTAGACGTAGATCACAACCACCGCAAGGGAACATTAAAATTTATAAAAGAATAATATATATATGGATAATTTAAAAAATGCGTTATATGCTGGTCTAGGACTGGCTAAACAAACAGAAGATCAGGTAAAAGAAAAATTTGATTTACTAGTTGCAAAAGGAAAAAGAGTTGATACAGAAGGTAAACATTTAATTTCTGATTTATTTGAAGCTTTAACCGAAGTCAAGAAAAAACATGATGAGAAGTTTGTAGAAACTTTAAATGATAGTATTGATAAAGTAGAGGAATTACTTCAAACATTAAAAAAATAAAATAAAATACATAACGATGCAGAATCTTCCTAGCTACACTAACCTATTAATTAGATTAGTTTTAAGCGCATCTGGAATATTTTCAATGTTTATGCTTCCAATTATATTTGGACGCATGGACAGTTATAGTAGCTATTATATTTGTTCTCCTATATTATTTACATCATTATTTAGTATACTTGCAGTCGGGCTGTATATACATAGTAATATACAATGGAGGTATCCAGCAATACTATTAATAATATTGTCTATATTTAATATGCATGACGCCCCATTGCTTCACTACGGCGCCGCCATTCTATTTTTTATAAGCTCAACATATTCTATGTGGAATGATAAGAGAGTAGGTGGATTTGGAAAAATTTCTGCTATATTATATGGATTATTCTTTATAGACTTATTAATATTTGAATTAATTCAAGTTATTATAATATGCTCATTTCATCTAATATACATATTTAAGATGATTAAAATTAAAGCTAAATCTTGAATTATTTATATAATATAGAATAAGGGCTCTTATCTCCATCTACTATAATATTTAAAACATATAGTTTATTTCCATTTGAATCCTTAGTATAATATGGGGATACACTGATATTTCTTCTTTTTCCTTCAGATACGAATTGATTCATTTGGCTATTTGCCTCATCTGCTAATTGGAATGGATTAAGATCGAAATCAAATAGGTATTTTTCTACTTGTAATCCAAAGCTAGGCTCACCTAAAACTTCTCCTTTATTAGTTAGTAGTGTCATTCTAACTTGGGTAATACATGCTTCCAAATCATCATACACTTCTACTTGATCCTTTCTAAATTTAGGGTCTTCTTCTGATCTTGTATAAAAATCTCTAACGTTTGCCATATAATATTATTTATCTTCTCTGTATTGTGCTGCTGTCTTACCTAATATACCTAGCTCATCTAGCATATCTATATCAGATTGCTCCCATTCTTCTTCTCGTGCCCACTTAGCAGCAAACACTTCAATTAATATAGGATCTGTAAGTACCCATCGCTTTTGATCATTCTTAGTACAGTGTGCATATAAAATACCGACCTGTCCATCTCCACTCCAACGTCCAGAATTTCCTGTTAAAAAGGAAGAGCCAAATCCTCTATCTTCAGTTGGGTTCCATTTTCTATGATCTGGGATATCTACCTTCTTATTCCAATCATATCCTCCTCTATCTCTTTTTCCTTCTTTATCGGCTCCCATTTCATAGTATAATCTACTTAAATCACTATATCTTACTCCTTCTTTTCCTGATTTATATATAAGTTCAAGCATATTAAGAGCTACACTTGTTTTATTATTTTTATATCTCTGTACCTTTTCTTTGTCACTTCCCTTATCAAAATCAGTATAAATATAGCTACCCATAAAATCAAAGAACTTTCCATCTTGTTGAATAGTTCCCTCTGTTATAAATTCACTAAAATCTGATATTGCTTTATGTTTGCTCATATTCTTATTGATTATATAAATACATCCAGTCTGTTGTATTTTCTCCTTTCATCATCGCTTTTACATCTTCCATTTCCTTTTCAGCAGTTGCTACTATACTTTGATAATTAAGAGTAACATCTCCTGGAAGTTGATAATTGAATGTCTGTAGCATATGCGATAATCTTACTTTAGCATGAGCCCTTACATATCTTTGAAATAATTCATCCTCATACAATTCTTCCTTTTCTATTTTCTTAAATACTCTAGCTACTGCGTTAGCTTTTGGAGTTCTCCCGATAAATCCTAACATTTTAGTATTTTTATTAAAGTCATATGCTATAGTATCAAGTATTAAACCTCTAGTTAAATCTAAGAATGAAAACATAATAGTTCTATACATTATAGATTCTCCCATAAATGGAGTAAGGTATATCTCAGATCCAATAAATTTTTGTTCAGAAAAGTCTCTATCAATTGTTGCAAAAATAGAAGCGCCCTTTGCTTCCTTTAGATCGGCAACAAATGCCACACAATCCGGCATCTGTATTTGTCTCTTTTCCTTAAAGCATTGATTCTTCATAAGCTCAGTTGGTATGATAATATATTGGGATTCTACAGCATGTCTCCAGTTATCATAGAAATACTTAGAGTCTATTTCTAAAACCCGCTTTAATTCTTTTTCAGGTAAAGAATATGGAAGTGCTCCTGAGAATGTTATCTCATCTTGAATGTCTTGTAAAAGGTCTTGTTCAGTCATATTAGTTTTTATTTATTGATTTGAGCCAGGTCCTCCAGAGTTATTGTCTCTACTGTGGCCCTGGTTTCCTAATTTTATAATATCAGTATAGTTATCTTTTTTCTTACTAAATGCCCGTAGTGCTCTTTGATTTTTCTTATTTGACCGGTCATCCGCTTTTCCTGCTCTTTCCATACATATCTTAACCCATTCTTGTATATTATGGTCCTTTAATAGTTTTTTCCAATTACTATGAAATATTAAATTTATAGCTCTAGTTATATCTACTTCTTGTATCTCCGGAGTCTTAGAATATCTATATGGATTTCTAGCTGCTTTTTCATTAGCTAGCTCTTGAGCTATTGCTAAAATTTGAGAATGTATACTAGACACTGCTCCTTGCACCATACCTGCAAAATTAGTAGGATATACTGTTTTAATTTCAGTCTCATTAATATATTCCTTATATGTCTTTATACTTTTCTTCATAATTTATTAAGCGACAACGGTTGCTTGATCAGCATTAGATTGAGCCTGATTTGCTTGGTTAGCCAAATCTACTGCTGTATCTGCCGCTACCTTATCAACCTTTGCCATTTCTTGATCTAGTAATATTCTTTTTTCCTTTACATTAGCTAATCTTTTTAATAGTTCAGCTTCTTCTTGATTTAAGGCATCATATTGTGATTGAAATTCTGGGTTTGCCCCCATTACCAACTGATCTTCTTTAATTTCTTTAGCTTTATTATTAGTATAGCTTTTAAATGATTTTACATGTGGCATTACTTTTAGTTATTTTTTTCTATTGGAAAAAGAATTACTTTTTCCTATAAAATCCTTATAAGTAAGAACTTTATTTTTTTTATCTTTAGACTTAGGATTTGCTCCAAGGTTAATTCCTGTTCCTCCTGACATAGCAGGAGAATTAGACCAATGTCTTGGAACCGCCGATCCTCTTGATGTAGTTATAATGTTCGTCCTAGGTCGAATATGGTCCGGCTGAAATAAATGATCCGATGCATTTCTTCCAATTGTAACTTTTCCTTCTCTAATATATTTGTCAAATCCTTTTACCATATCATTAAAATTCAAAATCGTCAGCTGAACTATTATTTTCATCGTTACCAGATTCTCCTTGAGACCAGGTTGGAGCAGATACTGGAGTATCTTTCGCGTATTCTGGGGTCACCTGATCATCACCAACCTCTACTGTCTCAGTACCATCAATATTTATAGCGGAGTCTCCCTCGTGTGATCCTGAGGATACTCTAGCGCCTACTGCGTCTAATATCGATTTTAATGCCTCATATTCAGCATCTCCTTCAGAATCAAAGGAAGCTACCTTATCTAATAAATCTTTAATTGTCATATTTAATAGTTCCTGTGGCATAGGATCATCTGGATTATTACCGTAAATGTGTTCTCCTTCTAAAAGTCTGTCTATAGTAGTATAGTCTTTCATAATTACTTTTATTTTTATTTATTTGAACCATTAAGTATCTTTTAGTATAATAATATAGTACGTTAAAAGAAAATACTAAAAAAATGATAAATGAATTAAAAATAGTTCAAGATAAGCTAGAAAAGGATATTTTATCTAAAATAGATGAGATACGAGAAAATATAATAATTGGAAAAGGACCGGGAGAAGTTGCTCAAATAGCCATGCTAGATGTAATAAGTGAAGAGCTATCTGATGTATTATTAAATTGGGAACCATTACCTTATAATAGTAACATCGGAGATGATAAGTTTTAAAGATCCATTAATCTAAGATATCCTTCTTTAAAGTATTTAAATGACTTCTCAAATTGTCTCTGTATATATGGACTTATTGATCTTTTAGATATTGCAGAATATTTACTTAAAGCTGCATCTGTTAATGCGTCAAATGATTCTAGTATAGATTTAATATCATCAATGTCATCTGCAATCTCAGGTCTTTCTTCTAAATTAAATGGGAGTTCATACTGATTTTCAATATCTTCTTCCTCTTCTTCATCTGGATTTGCGCCTAACTCATAAAACCTAGAAGAAACATCAGGACGCTGGTGAGTTTCTGCACTCAGTAAAAACATCCTTAAATTCTCATGAAGTTCCTTTTTAAAATTAGTTATCTCAACTTTACTATATTTCTTATTTGACCCCATTTTATAAATATCCTGGTAATTTTATTATTTTAACTTTTAAGTTTTCTAAATCTTCTTCTTTTAATTTTCTTTTTCTTTTGACAAAGTCTAAAGTCATCATACCTATACATTTCTTTTCTAAGTCAAACAGTCCCCAATGGTATGTAGATTTATTTCCCGCTTCTATTTGATGAACCTTACATAGTGAATTTGGAAAATCAGCATTTACATCATAATAAGGACAACACCAATTTTCAAATAAAGGTAGTAATGAAGCATTACATGAAGAGACTGGTAAATCCTTGGATATATCCGACATTCTTTGTATTCCAGATGCGGCTACCTCATAGGTCATTGAAAGCTTTTGCATAGATTTTCCAGTATAAAATTCTCCTCCATTATGAAATTGTAATATAGTTAAACGATCGGCGTTAAATTTATCTCTAATCTCTTCTAAATTATCTAATAATTCTTGATCTTCTTTTATTTGAACATGAATTTTGCATTCCTTCTGATTTATCTTTCTAGACAGATAATTCTTATACCAAACTACGCTTAGTGCTGTTGCTGATCCAATGATCGCTGTTAATATCGGCACTAAATATTCTTCTCCAAACATTCCTTTCTTCTAATTTTTTATAAAATTAACTATCAGTAGGACATCCACAATGAACTCCATACTCTGCTCCTTGCCACCATGACTCAGGATCTTCTGCTTTATCAAATGAAAATGGATTATCTCCGGGTTCTACTGCTTGAGTTGAACCACAATGTTGACACTTAACGAAGCAACTATCATCTACTTGATCAGATACTTGATAATCACTTTCAATATCTTTAATATCTAAATCATCGTCATTAAATAATAATTCAGCGTCACTACCAGAATACATATCGTCTGTTTCATCTTGCCAATTATATTCCTCATCATCTTCCGTATCTAAATGAGATAAATCAAGATTATTAGTAATATCCATATCATCCTTAATGTTAAAATCATCAAAGGATTCTAATACAAAAGAATTGGATGTCTTCCACTTAAAGGATTCATTAGATTCTTCATCTTCATCTTCGTCCTCATCGTCGTCCTCATCGTCGTCCTCATCGTCCCCTTCAGGATTTCCATATGAACCATCATCCTCAGTATCTTCTTCATCAGATTCTTCATCCTCAGTATCTTCTTCATCAGATTCTTCTTCATATTCGCTATCAGATTCGTCCTCGTTTCCTTCAGCTTCTATTTCTTCATCTGAATCTTCACAATCTTCACATTCTTCTTCTTCCGGTTCCTCTATTCCATTATTTGAAGAACTAAAGGAAGGAGCGCCAGCATCTCCAGGTTGAGCGATTGATTCCTCAGATCCAATATCTACTGGTTTATTTGGTCCTAACTCAGACTTATCATAGGTAGTCTCATCAAATCCTTGTGAGAAATTATCAGAAGCAGAAGCAATATCCTGTACGCTAGCTGCTTGATTTTGTTCAGAATCCACTGAAAACTTATCAGAAAACTCTTTAAAATTTAAAACTCTATCTGCCATTTTTAAATAGTATTTTTATTTATTTATTCGTGTAATTTTGACGCGTTTGATAAACGTATTTAAAATCTATTGGAGTAAGAGAACAGAGCGTATCCATATAAACTAGAAAGAACATTATCTAATAGCGGGATATTAGATTTGTTATTAGATATAGCATCAATCATCATTTTAAATATTCCTCGCATAGTAGATCCCTCAATTATTAAGTCATCGATTACTAAATATGACGGGCTCATCTTAACTATATTATTCATCGATACTTTATTAGAATATGAATTACTTTTAAAGTAACCTTCATATTCATTTTGTTCATCTTCAATCGTTTTTATAATATATGAGTCAATAATGTGACCTGGCTTTAATAATCTCCTTACTCCAGATTTAAGACCTGCTGATTTCTTTATAAGTCCTTTAAATGAAGAAGAGTTATTCTTAATAAATATATCCATCATTCTTTTAGTTTCAGGATCTGCTTTTTCATACGCATCCTTATCTATTATATCATACATATCTATTCCATAATATGCTTTCATGATATCTACTACTTTTGCCTTTGGGTAGTATAAAGATTTAATTGTATCAGCTACTCTTGATGCAAGAGGTGAGCCGGATCCTGTAACAAATAGTACCTTAACCGGTCTATTTTTAAGTTCACTAGGGTAGGAGTGATTAATTAAAGTACTCAAATCAGAATCACTGATAGATTCCCACTCTTTCATATATTCAGAAAATTGTTTCTTTTTATCTTTTAAATTTTCTATCTTATATCCGGAAAAAGTAAGTATTTTATTTAAGCGGCTAGGTTTTTTATCTCTAACTTGAGCTAATTTAATGATATCTTCTTCTGTATCATTATCATAATCTATATTTATATTGCTATCTAAATATGAGTGAGTTCCGTGATTGAAGGTTATTCCTTCATTGACCCCATAAGATATTTTATTCCAACCAGATATGAAATTCTTAATCTTATTAAATATCCTATAAGATAAAATATTCATGAATAAGAATTATTTTTTGCCGTTAAAAAAGTTATCTAGATTATCTTGTAAACCGTTAGACATTTTCATGAAATCATCAAAAGAATAAATAACAGATTCGTTAAATTTTTCTTCCTTCTTCTTCTTTCTGTTAATCTTCTTAATTAACCTCTTTTTCTTACGATCAGCTTTTCTATTTTTACGTTTTTTCCTTTTAGCATCTTTTAAATCACCTTTAGTATCTTCCAATTCCTTTTCTAATTCTTCTAATGACATATCGTCTAAAGATTCTTCTTCTTCTTCTTTCTTAGGCTCTTCCTTCTTAACTTCTTCTTTCTTAGGCTCTTCCTTTTTAACTTCTTCTTTCTTAGGCTCTTCCTTTTTAACTTCTTCTTTCTTAGGCTCTTCCTTTTTTGCTATTATATCAACAATCTTTTTAGCAGTGTTTGGTCCAACAATACCATCTTCTGTTAGGCCATTTTCTTTTTGCCAAGCTTTAACTGCTTTGTCTGTACCTGGTCCAAATTTTCCATCAGCCTCTACTCCTAAAAATTCTTGAAGAGCTTTAACCGCTTCTCCGTTTCTTCCTCGTCTAAGAGATCTTTTAGTCTTTATTATATCTGATATTGTTCCATCAACTGTTTTAGATCCACTTGACTTTTTAGTACTAGCAGTAGGAGTAACCGGTGTTAAAAATGAATCGGCTGTAGCCTTTCCTGCATTTGCAATCGCTAATTCTACTTTACCATCTTCGAGTGGAGTAGAAGATCCTTTAAGTTTAAGCTTAGATATTAGTTGTTTATATTTGTCAGGACTTGAAATATAATATGCTTTATTATTAGTAACATCTAATAACCATCTAGTATTTCCTGCTGATGTTTTTCTAATTAATTTATATTCAATATTTTCTAGAATAGATCCAACCATTCTATCTACTTCTTGAGGACTAAAAAAATATTTATTTGATTCAGAAATTCCTGCTGGAGTTCCTGGATGTTCCATATGAGCGTCTACATCTACTGAAATATCAATTGGAGTTTCAGAATCTACCGCTGGATCAGGTAAATCTAATTTTTCAGCAGCATCTTTTAAATTATCACCTCCATGATATATTACTTCTTCTGATCTCCACATTTCTAAACTATGTTCTGTGCTTACTCCCGATTTTAAAAAGGGGGTGGTAACTGCAACTCTTACTGAATTAGTAATATTTACAGCAGTATCTAAAGCATTAGTTAATTCATCAGATGATGTTGTATATACAACATATTCTCTATCTGGCTCTGATTCAACTGGATTATGTTTATCACTTTTATTAGCAGTGACTTTAACTCTAAGATAAACTGGCTTATCTCCAATCATTGCAGCTTCTCCGTCTTTACCATCTGCCCAAAGTTTAAGAGGTTCCGGTGAAGACCATACTCCTGCACCAGATGCAGCAATTGATCTTAATTCTTGTTCAACGTCTGAACCGATTGGCCATGCGTACATTCTACCAGACATTTTTTGTTTTTTAAGTGTTTCAAGGTCACCTTCATGTTGAACTGCTTCTTCAGAACTGACATCATCAGCTCCGACTGGCATATCATCTCCGTCTAAATCAGGTGAAATACCCGTGTTCTCATAAAGTTTTTTCAAATCTATCTTTCTATAAAACATATCTTGTTATTATTATTTTCTATTATAGTTTTATTTATTCACGTGAATAAATAAAAATATGAATAAGCACGTTTTAACATTCTCACAAATAATTAATGAATCAGTTGGATTTGGATCTGTTTTATTAATAAAAGGTAAATCATCAGATGCCGGAAGATATTTATACGCAACTACAGTCAAAGGAAGTGTAGAAATAAAGCCAGGTCTTAGAATGGTGTTCATTGGCGATGAGGTATATAGAGTTATTAATAAAGAAGGAAAGTTTTTTGGTAGAAAAATATCATATGGATCAGAAGATGGACTCAAAGGAATATTTAATATGAGAAATCCTGGAAAGCCTAGTATTGTTTTAAATCACAATAAAACTCCATTTCATTGGATTACTCTTAAGCTTAATGATATTGGATCAGCGCTAAGAGAACTTGGACCTAGATTATTTAGTCATGATTTAATACTAGAATCAGAAAATGATATTGATGCTGATGGAATAGAAGATTCTCAAGACGATGAAATATCAGTTCCAATAGATAATATGGATCAGAGAATTCAATCAGAAGAAAATTATGATGAATCTAAGAGAAAACAAGAATTATATGATACAATATGTTATGAAGTAATTAAAGCTATTTCTGGAAAAGAATCAAACGTAAATCCTAAATTAATTGAGATGGAAGAAGTTGATTGGGAAGATGATTATCAAGAGCTTGAAGATAATTATGAATCATATGAATGGAGTATGCGTATGGAAGTTTACTTAGATCATTCTAAATTTAAAGACTTTGAAAAAGAATTAGCTGATCTAGAAATAGCAGGAGATTTTATGGAAATGCTCGATGTCCAGCCTAGTATAGAAGTAGTTATAGGATTTAGTAGTGATATTGAAATTAGACACGAATATGAAAAAGGAGATCACTATGAACCTGACTATTCAGAAGTAACAATAGCTTCGTGCAATTCTTCAATAGATGATATAATAATAGAAGATATTTCAGGAAATGAATCAATTTTAACAAAACCTGCTCCTTTACAAGAATTAGTTAAAAATTTAGAATATAGATTTAATGATAGTGAAGGATTTCTTCCAAGTGATATATGGGGAGAGTTTAAACATAATATAATGAAATCTAATGGATCCCATATTAATTTAGAACCTTATGAACAAGAAAAGTATATAAAACAAGAACTATTAAATAAAAAATCTGATAAAGTTAGACTATTAAAAATATCTTTTGGTAAAAACTATAATAGTCAGAAAACAGAAATTCATATTCAAAATGCTAAAGATATATCTAAGTATTGGAAAGATAAGCTTAACATAAGTGAAATATCCGATAATGAATTATATAGATTACAAAAGATTACATATGAAATAGAGTATTTTGATGAGCTTATACCTTCCATGGAAGGGAAAGTCCCAAAAATTATGGTGAACAGGAAAGGTTGGATGACTAAGCGAAGAGATAGATATGCAGAGGATCTTAAAGAAGAAATCAAAAAGATAAAGTCCTCTAACAATTCTAAATAATAATTAAAACAGAGCTCTGTTTTTTAGTATAATATATTAAACTTTATAAAAATATGAAAAATGTATTAGTAACAGGAGGAGCAGGATTTGTAGGAAGTAACTTAATTAGTAAATTAAAAGCTAATAATCCAGATATTAAAATCACATGCCTAGATAATTATTTTACAGGTAAAGAAGAAAACCATATACCCGGCGTAAACTATATTAAGGGTAATACTTGGGAAGCAGACCTAATCTTTGAAGATAAACGAATTTCGTTCGATACAGTATTTCATTTCGGAGAATACTCTAGAATTGTTCAATCCTTTGACGATATTCAATATGTTGCTAAGACTAATATGGGAGGGACTCCTATCATTTTAGAATTATGTAGACAGTGGGGTGCTAAATTAATATATTCTGCATCTTCTTCTAAATTTGGTGACGATGGAAAAGACGAAAATCTTTCTCCTTATGCTTGGATGAAAGCAAAAATGGTAGAATATATTAAGAATTATAATGATTGGTATGGATTAGAATATCAAATATGTTATTTCTTTAATGTATATGGTCCCGGCCAGATTATGAAAGGTGATTATGCTACGGTTGTTGGTATTTTTGAAAGACAACATAATTTGGGTCAAAAATGTACAGTAGTTGAACCTGGAACTCAAAGCAGAGATTTTACTCATGTTGATGACATAGTAAGTGGGGTTGTAAAATCTGCTGAATATTTACATAAATCAGCAAATGATCCATCAACTATAAGTATTGAAAGAGAATGGTATTTAAAATCAGGAAAAGAAAGAACTATAGTTGACGTTGCTGAGATGTTTGGTGATTGGGAATTTATTCCCGAAAGAAAGGGAGAAAGGCGTAATAGCGCAACTATTGATAACAATACTTGTGAAAGATTAGGATGGGAACCAACTCATTCGTTAGAAAAATGGATAGTTAAACAAAAATGTACTAAAAGCTTAGTGTAATGAGTAGATATTCATCAACAGTTATTAACCCAGAAGGTACACTCCTTGAATTATCATGGGGATTTGATCACGCATTAGGATATTGGTACGATATATTCGATCGTGATAAAGGTACAGAAGAACATGAGCAATTAGTAGAATCATGGTCATCAACATTAGGATTTTTACCTAAACAACCAGGAAGAACAAGTAATAGCAGAAGTGTTATATTGGAATTCCTTATTAAGTATGATCTTTCAGAAGAACATAGAGGTGCAGTCGGATCAGATTACCCGTTTTAAAAGTAAATATAAAATGAAAATTAAAAGAAGAATCGCAACAGAATGTAAAAAGATTAGAAGAAGTAAATCTAATCCAGGTTATTTCAAATATGAAGTAACAATTCAAGAAAAGGATGGAACTATTGATACTCATCCAGCTTATGGTAAAGATATGCAAGGGGCTTTATCTAGATTATTAAAAAAAGAAATAACTACTAAAATAGAAAGAAAATTAAATGCAGGCTGGGTATTTGTAGCTTGGATGATATTGATGGGATGGCCAACTCTAATTATGCCAAATATCGCTAATTCTCCTATATATATTGTTTACTCCTTTAGCTCAATTGCAATAACTTTAATGTTTGCAGCAATATGGTATAATTACGTAAATAAAGAATAATATGTCAGGAAAATTTAAAGTAGGAAATCAATATAGAAATAATCCGCTATCCAATAAACCTTCTTCTGTAATAGTTGAATTACATGAAAGAAATGGAACAACTAAAGTATACGATAATATACACAACGCGACAGCTTTTATAAATAGGGCATTTCAAAATCTATCTATAATATCAGCTACTGTAAAAGATTTATCAGATGACTCTTCTCCTAAACTTATATCAAACTATAATTTGTGATGGGTTTTCACAGGAGATACATTGGCACGGATATTATAATAAGTAATTATAAAAGTGGAGGATCTAAATCAATTTTTGAAATGTATACTAGCGGGGTTGACGCATTAATATTAAGCGGGGATTTATCTAGTGATCTAAATTCTATTATAAATGATATTAAATTAGAGGAAAAAGAAGTGCTTAGGGAAATATCTAGAATAGTAGAATCATCTAAAGATTTCAAGTAATTCATCTTTCATAGGATTCTTATCGCTTATGCAAATATCTCCTAATTCATTACTTTTACAGGTAACTCCTAAAGCTGATTTTAATCTTGCCCAGACTTTATTAATAATTGGATTGTGGCGCCTTCCAATTCCAGAATAAAGATGTCCTAGCCAGTCTACTAAACTTCGATATATCTTAGTTCCTAATCCAAGTCCTCTAAGTTCTTCTGCCAATGTTATATGAATTTGATAAAGAATTCCTTGTATTATTTGAATATCTACTATTACTCCTTTCTTTATAATATCTGTTTCTAATGGTATATCTAATTCTAACCAAATAATATTCCTGCCGTTATCTCCAATTTGTTTCCAATCTAAATCTCGCCAGCTTATCTTCTTTACCCAATCTATATCTGATTTATCTATGTCAATTTGCTCTGGAAATCTTAATCCTCCGAGCTCTTCAAAGGATTCCCATAATTTATATTGCATTGCTTTATGGCTAGCCATTGTTATATACTTTTATTTTTTCTTATCATATATAAAGATGCAGCTTCCTTTAAGCTTTCACTCCAGTCGCTTAACTTTAAAACATTATCCTGTATAGAGAATCCGTTCTCTTTAAATTCTTCAAACATATGATGGTTTAATATATTATTCTTTTTTATTTTTATAGCCGTTTGTATTTCAATATCCTCTTTCTCATGAAAAGGATTAGCCGATTTAATAAATTCTACTAGATCAGACAACATACCCATTAATTCTCTTTGGTCGTCCATTTGATTTTCAGACTCTCGTATTAGTCTGCTGTTTTGTCTATTTGCCATAGTTTAAGATTATTGTATATTACTATTTATTTTAATTATACCGAGATAATTAGTATAATATTTAGATAAATCATTAAAATTACTATTTATGAAATTACAATTGAATAAAGTTGAGATGTTAAAGGTATTACATAGTGCTTTCTGTAACGGAGGATTAAATGAATTAAGATATTGTGATGTTGAATTAAACGTATTAGAAAAAGAATATGTAAATGCCAGAAATAGATTAGAAAAACAAATATTAAAGGGCAATAATGAAAACGTGTACTATGTTGGCACAGATGGACCAACAGTTTGTTTAGAAGATGTATATTTAGAAATATTAAGAGAAGGAGAGGCAATTAATTTCATAGATCATAATAATGGTAAAAAAATAGGCTTTACTCTTAGTAAAGCAATAAAATCCTTATCCAGAGAAGAATTTGCGTCTGATGTATTAAAAACTGTAAAGGGTGGAGATGATGCTTGGACTGGATTTAATCTTATTCAAGGATGTTTATACGGAGAAGTAGTTTATGGATAAATTATGATACATAAAGATACACTAATATCGGTTATAGAATCTAATAGAGCGTGGTCGACTGCTAAGCATAGGTCTGCTGATATGCTATTAAAATATCACAATAGCCAGGAAATAAGAGACTACATTTGGTCTCTTTTTGTTAAAACCAAGGATTATTATTATTGTTCAATATTAAAAATGAAGAAGAATGGGAAAGAAGAGAGAAATAAATGAATATAGACAGGTAAAAGATTCAGTATATAAGCGGCCTAAAAGCCATGGAAATAGAATCAGTAGCTTATGTGGACTAGAGATAGATCTATTTGTAGAAGAAATGGTAAACGAATACCCGAATTACTATAGTCTAGGGCAAGCACTCCATCATATCTATCTTGAAAATAAAAAATTAAATGAATAGAAATGAACAAGAATTACACAAGGATATTAAGCGTGTGGCTATAGCCTTGGAAAAATTAGTTAAGTTAATGACAAAAATGATGAAAGAAAATGGATGATAAAACAACATATAATTACAAAGAAGATAGTTACCCATACATGTATCATTTGTCTAATCATAGAAGTAATGATCAGAAGTGGGCATGTATGATAAGGGAAAATTATACTAGCTACTTCAATAACCCAATATCGGTTAAAATAGGATACGGCGAAACTCCAGAGCTTGCATTTAAAAATGTTAAAGATCTAGAAGATGAATAGTATAAACATATAGAGATGCATAAAACTGAATAAATGAACACACAAAAGCAATCCTATTACGGAAGACATAACTTACCACAAAAGAATAAAATGTCAAAGGCATCAATGATCAATTTAGTTTATTACTATAATCTTAAAAAACTAGGAAGATCTGATGAGTACATATTTAATCTGATACAACCTGAAAGACGTGAACAGTTCTTTAAGGACATACTACACAGATATACACCAACACCAGTAAAAAAGAAAAATTGGATCCAAACACTATTTCAAGTAGAAAGATAAAGTAAAAACAATGAGTAAGAAAAAAACATATCACATTAGAAAAACAATTTTTCCAGAAAAAATTTCAGTTATTATTAATGATGGACTAGGAGTTGTAGCCGGTTTTAATTTTGATGAGGCAGTAAAGATGTGTCAATTATTAAACGCAAATTCTAATCATGATTGTAAATATGAATTAGTACAAGTAAACCAAAACAAAGATGACTGAACAAGAAATAATATCACTAGGCTTTAAGAAGGAGACAGACGAAGACCTTGATGGACCATTCTACTATTATGTATTAGACATAGTAGAAGGGCTATACTGTATTACAGATGCAAGTGATGAGGCTGCTCTTGAAAATGATGAGTGGACTGTAGAGCTAAGTTTTGACTGTAACCCAAGAATAAAGTTCAGGGATGTTAAGTCATTAACTGAGTTAATTAACTTATTAAACCAAAACAAAGAAGATGAGTAAATTAGAAGTTAAAAAATGTACATTAGAAATAATAGATTATTTAGGTAGTAGAAATGGTTTTGATGATTGGTGGATGCAAGTAGAGGATGATGAAGAAATTGAGATAACTAAAAAGTTAGAAGATATTATTGAAAGAAGATTAAACCAAAAAGAAGAAACCCTATTATGTACTCCTGATAATTGTAGACATGGATATTAAACCGAAACAAAGAAGATGAAAGAGATAACATTAACCTTAGAAGAATTAGAACAAGAAATTGAACAAGCATTTGTACATGGTCAGGGTAATTCAGTAATGAAAGAGAAGATTATACAAGTTCTGTAATGAGTAGACTAATAAACCAAAACAAAGATGAGAAATAAAGTAGAAATAGATGGTAAGTGGTATGAATTGGTACCCTTAGAAGAAGTAGAAAAAAAAGAAAGTAGTCCAGACCCTGTTTTCTATTACGGATGTGATAGTGAATGTGGGATTTTTAGATTCAACATATTATTAAATGATGATGGTGACGAATGGAAAGGTACTGGGTCATTAGAATACTACTCCAAAGGTGTAAATAATAAAGATGATGTTGAAATCTGGGATAATGACATTTTTTTAAAAGATGTGTTAGATAATCCAACAGATACACTTGTCATTGAAGTTAAAGAAATAATAAAACATAATAGTGGGGAATTCGAAGACTTAGTTCATTTACTAAAACAAGTTAGAGAAAAAGGGTGGATATAATCAAAAAAACAGACAATGGCTAACATTACATTAAAAAATAATCCGGTAACAACCTCAGGAAATTTACCTAACATTGGCGAGAGTGCAAAAAACTTTTCTCTTATTGGAAAAGATTTGAAAGAAGTAACGTTAAACGATTTTCAAGGCGAAAGAATTGTAATGAACATTTTTCCATCTGTTGATACGGGAATTTGTGCTATTTCGGTAAAAACATTCAATGAAAAAGCTGCAAACCTTAGCAATACAAAAGTGCTTTGTATTTCAAGAGATTTGCCTTTTGCACAAAATAGATTTTGTGGGGCAGAAAACATTGAAAATGTATTGACATTATCCGATTTTGCAAATGGAACTTTTGGGAAAGATTATGGGCTAACCATAATGGATGGCGCACTAGCAAACCTACATTCCAGATGTATTGTGGTACTGGATGAATCCCACAAAATAATACATACTGAGCAAGTAGATGAAATTACATCAGAGCCAAATTATGAAAAAACAATAGCAGCATTAAATTAACATTTATAAAAATATACAATTAATTTATTAAAACAAAAAATGTGGTTACAAAGATTATAAAACCAAAACAAAGATGAGTAGAACAGATTACTTACCACTAATTCCTATATGTTCAGATAAAGAACTAAAAGAAATAGCAGAGGATTGGTGTCACCTAGTCAGAGAAGAACCCACTAATGCTACAATAAATGCATTTATGATGGGAGCAAAAATAGCTATATCTAATAAAGGATGGGTTCGTCGAGATAAGAAAGATAATATAAATGATTGTGGTGATGCAAATGAATATTAAACAAAAAGAAAGACTAATGGGTGATAAAGAAATTGATATGGAAAATACAAAAGAAAATATTAAAAAGATATTCAAAGAAACAAAGGGGTGTACTAAGAACGAATTTATCATGGGAATAGAGAAATATTTTAAAAGGAACAAAATGCTAAGTGATAAGCAGCTTGATTGCTTAATAAACTGGTACAAAGATACTAAAATAAAAAATTAAGTTATGGAAACATTATTAACCGTGCTAATTACTTTAGGAGTATGTACAATAGTATATACGTTTGTGAGGGTGATTAAGTTAAATAGGAAAGTTGAAGAGATCGACATTATAAAACTAGATTTATGCGACTTTGAAGATAAAATTTACAATATGATTGAAAATCTAGAAAGAGATTCGCGTAAAAATGATGATGATATACTAGCAAAGGTAGTGGAGTTAAAAGATAAGACAAAACAAGAATGATTGAAGCGACAATTGCAAAATGGCAAGAATATTTAGGTTTGTTAGACTGGAATATAACTACTGAGCGGATAGATCCTAACCAAGTGATGTATAATGGAGAAACATACTTCATAGGAATATCTACTTTTCCAGAAACATTAAGCGGTATAATTTACCATGATATAGATTTATATGAAAATGCGATTCTTCATGAGTTATTACATGTTCGTTACCCAGAAAAGGATGAAAATTGGATAGTGAATAAGACAGATGAAATATTAAAACAGAGATGAATAAAATTATTTTAGTAGGCAAAGCCGCAGCTGGAAAAGATTATATGAGAAAAATACTCGAAGAAAGAGGATTCAAATATGGTGTTTCCTATACCACTCGACCTAAACGTGAAGGAGAAATAGATGGGGAAGATTATTACTTCTTAACTGACGAAGAATTCGCAGATATGGATGCAGATAATCAATGGTATGAATATGTTCAATTTAACGGTTGGATGTACGGTACAACAAACTCGCAATTCTTAGATAAATGTAATCTGTTTATCATGACTCCTGCAGGAATAGATTTTATCGATCCTGTAGAAAGAAAAAATTGTACGATAATTTATTTAGATATTCATCTTGAAGTTAGAAGAAGGCGATTAGAGGAGAGAGGAGATGTCAATGATAAAATTGAAAGAAGAATAGAGGCAGATGAAAAGGATTTTTCTAATTTTACCAATTTTGATATTATGGTAAATACTCCTAATTTTTAATCTTATAAAAAACAATAGATATGAAACTAAAATTAAAACAAAAATAAAATGGCAGACATAACGATGTGTACAGGAAAGGGATGTAATATGACAAATACTTGTTACAGATACAAAGCACCTGTAAATGAATACAGACAAGCATACTTTGTAAATGCTCCCCATAAAGATAAAGTAGATGAAGATAATAATACTATTTGTGATGAGTATTGGATGGTAGATAAACTTAGGGGATATAAAACAGGAATACCTGTTGAGGTGAAGGACACTTCTAAGGAGATAAACCAAAACAAAGATGAGTAAAGCTACTCCAGTAGCAAAAACTACTAAATAAACTAAAAATAGCTACTATAGTATAAACCAAAACAAAGATGAAGATAAGCATACATAAAATAGAATCACAACTCTATCTATTGCCATTTGTTAAAGTAACATATGATAAGGTACTTAACGGTAGCTACGAATTTGTAATAGGGTGGTTCAATATTGGGCTATCAATATCTTATAAACCAAAACAAAGATGATGAGTAGAGTAAAGCTAATAACACATACTCCAGATGCTGAGGAAACTATTGTAGAAATTGCAAGAGTAAGCTCCAAGAGAACAGATAAAAAATCAAAGCCGGAAGGACTTATTAATTATCTTATTAAGCACAAACATTGGTCACCATTTGAGCATGCTTCGATGACACTAGAGATTAATACTTCAAAAGCTATTGGTATTCAATTGATTAGACATAGAAGCTTTACGTTTCAAGAGTTTTCTCAAAGATATCAAGACGTAAATATTTTAGGAGAAATATTTGAACCAATAGAATTAAGAAAGCAAGCAGAAGATAATAGGCAATCTTCTACCGAAAGCTTTGATCCTAATATTAAAAAATATATTAACAAAGATATTAATGGGTTTTTGAATGTACCTGCATCTGATTTAATTAATACTCATTTAGAAAATACTAAAGCCCTATATTCAGATCTTCTTGAAGTAGGAGTAGCGAGAGAAGTAGCTAGAATGGTTTTACCTTTATGTACTAAGACAAAGATATACATGACGGGTACATTAAGAAGTTGGATACACTTTTTTGATTTAAGAGATGACGGACATGCTCAAAAAGAAATACAAGAAATAGCAAAAGAAGGCAAAGAGATATTCGCCAACCAATTTCCAATACTATCTAAAGCATTAAAATGGAAGATAATAAACGTGTAACAAACAAATCCCAGGTGAGTGAAAAACTTTGGTATCTCTATGTTGTGGAATGTTCCGATAATTCACTCTACACTGGTATCACTACTGACTTGAATAGAAGAATCACTGAACATAATTCATCAAACAAAGGTGCGAAATATACACGACCAAGAAGGCCCGTTACTTTAGTCTATTCAGAAATACACCCGAACCGTTCGGCCGCATCAAAATCTGAATATCGAACTAAGCAACTTTCAAAACAAAATAAACTTTTACTAATCCAAAACAAAGATGATGAGTAAACATATGAGTTTACAAAACCTTATAAAAGTAAACAGATTTGTTTACTAATGGTTAGTACTGATTAATAATACAAAACTTAAATAATTGGATTTACCAACAGATTACACAAAATTAGATTGGAGGAAAGGAGAAAAGGCTAAAGTTAGAGAGCAATATATTATAGAGCAAAACAATAAATGCTACTACTGTAACGAATCTTTAAGTGAAGAACCACCTAAAAGAATAACAGATAATAAAATTAACTTAGAATTATTCCCTCCAAATATGTTAGCACACCCTATACATTTACAACATAACCACGAAACAAATATGACAGAAGGAGCAGTACACGCTTATTGTAATTGTGTGCTATGGCAATATGAAGGACGATAGTATTAATGGTAACATAGAAATAAACCACACTAAGCCATATAGCTACTCCAGTAACAAAAGATAATCAGTAGTTAAAGAAATAGCTACTATAGTATTAATTAAACCAAAACAAAGATGAGTAATAATTTAAGATATTATTTAAAACGATTAGATATTTATAAGTATAAGAATATTATAAATTAATTAAGATGAGCAGATTAGATATTAACGAGTGGACTAAAATAACCGATAGGTTTACAGAATTGTGTAAGTTAGGAAAAAGTCGACCTGGTGAATGCTATTTTCAAGCATTGGAAGAAATTAAACCTGATTTACATTCTAAACTAGTAAATACAGAGTATGATAGTTCAACATCAGAGCATAATCTAATAACTTTATTACACTATTTAAATGACTCAAATGAAATCAAGAGCTAAGTTAGAAAAATTTATAAATTCTTTATTAAAAGATATAAAATCTAAAGTAGGACAAGATGCTGAATTTCCAAAGTATGGAAGTTTCTTTAATAAAAAGTCAGGCCGAGTAAAAGATATTAAATTAGACTGGGAATCATATGAAGAGGTTGACAAAGAAACGAATACTAATCATATTAACTTTGTATCTAATATAAAAGTTAGAGGTAAAGAATATAAAATAAGATTACATGGGCGACTCAACGAAAAAGAAATACATAATCTAGAAATAGATTTTGAACTATTAAATACAGAAGATTTAGATGGAAGATCTACGACTGGAACAGGTGATTCATTCCAAGTACTAGGTAAAATTTTTAGTGGAATAACTGAATTTATCAAAGATAATACAAAAATTCTATTATCGTTTCAATTCTCAGTAAAAGGAGTAAATAGAATAAGACTATTTAAATCCTTAGTCGAAACCATTACTTTACCGCAAATAAACTATACATATATCCTAGATAATCACCCAACCGAAGATGCTATTATTTTTAGATTTCGTAGAATATCAAACAATCAACCTAAAGATTCTGTAAGAATTAATGATATAGATATATTAATTAATCCAAACAGTAATGATGATATACCAGATACTATTTTAAAGGTTATATCAGTTCTTAAAGATAAACATAATATATTCACTAGTATAAAATGTGACCATCATCCATATATCTATTCTAAAAAATATACTATTTCAGGAATAAAAAAACTAAAGATAGAAGAAAGTGCTTTGTCTAGAATTAAGGAAATATTAGAATTAAATAAGGATTCAGAATCTCATGAAATGATAAAGTCAATACTTTCAAAAGAATTATCTCTAATTTGGAAAGAAGCTGATATAAAAACAGGATATAAAGAATATAATAAAGATAAGATATCTTTTAAGGACGCTTTAAAGTTTAATGAGGATTATCATTCTTTAAATCTACATCAAGAATGTGTAATAAATTCTGAATATTTAGATACTCCTATAAAAATTAGAGTAAAAACTAAAGATCTTATATCCATAACTTCGTCTCAAGAATATTTAGATCATTGGAATACTCAACTTGAAACTAATCTGCTATATAATAAATATTATGATATGTATAAAATCATTAGAAGATTTTGTAATTCTATATTTAAATATAAAATGTTTAAAAGTAATTTTTTTAGCAAAGATCAAATGCTATATCTAGAAAAATATTATTCGATCTTCGATAACACCATTGATAAGTCAGATAAAAAATTAAATAATATTGTTATGGATGCGTATAACAAATTTATAGAATTAAAAATATTTAAAACATATGGCAGAGAAAATTAAAATGTCCGGTCAAGGATATAGATTAGAATATAGAATGGGAACAAGATGGAATGAAAAAAGTATGGGATGGTATATTGATTGTAAATCTTGTGGAGAACAAACGAGAATAGGATCAGATGAAGTAGATGCAGCAACCTGTTCAAGCTGCGTAAACGCTCAAGTAAATTCGATATTCCCAACAACAACCTTTAAAATTGAAGATAATGAAGATGCATGACGGAATATCTATAAAGAACAAAAGAACTCTAACTTTAGATTTTGGAGATCATATTGTCAACGTAGTAAAACAAGGAAAAGTAGATAGAAAATTATATTATTCATGGAGTACAATGGGAGCAACTGAATGCGGTCCAGAATATTCTAGTGAATTATTAACAGAAAACGAAGTAATAACTAGATTAGAATTAATTACGGATTCTAACTTAGATTCTCTTTCTTCTGAAGAATATTTAGCTGTCTCTCTATTATTAGGAAAAGGCGCAAATGTTTCATTATCAAACCTTTAAAAATGCCTCAAATTAAATACTGATGTCTAAGCCTCTTACTCAAATAGATTACGATCATATCAATATGATATTAGAAGAATCGGCTAAGTATGGAGTAAAGCGAGAAGTTTGCGAAAGCGTATCTGAACTATTAAAAACGAATCCTGATATTGATATAATTGAAGCATATAACTCAGCCTTTAAATGGTGTCTTCCTGGTTCTTCCATCGAGTCCACAACTTAGATAATTTTCTAATCGACTTTCTTCCAGCTAAGTTAAATTTCTTTTCCCAAAACTTTAGAAATATCTTAGGAGAAGATACCATTTTACTAGATAGTTCAGGAATATTAATAACTTCACCGTCAGATATTTGATTGGCCATATCATTATAACTGTATTCCCAGTTATCTATCAATTGTCTTAGGACTACATCTTTAATTTCTTCAATTGAAGTTTCTTTCTTATCATGTTTCCTTACTCTTTTAATTACTCCATCTGGAACTTTAAATGATTTAATGTATTCGTTTGATTTCCAATCTTTTAGATCTGTTGCCTGTCTCCATGCTCTAGTTTTCTTTATAAGATTAATAAACTCTTCATCAGTTTTTGGAGATTTTGCTCTTATTTCTCCCCATGCTTCGGATGTTCTCGCATTTAATTCAAATGATAATTGCAAATATATTAAGAACATTAATCTATCCCAGTCGGCAACTGCTCCCATCTTATTCATTCTAGAAACATCTCCAGACATAGTATTAAAATCAGGAAGTGTACTTCCACTTTGAATTCTTTTATAGAATTCATATACATGAGTAAGTTCATGGAATAATACTGATTCTATTCTATACTTAAGGTGTGATTCCCATTCTTCTTCAAAGTTACTTAATACCTTATCAGCATCTATTGAGATCTCTAATGTTATCTTTCCTCCAACTAATAACGGAATTACTTCTCCACCTTCAAATGTAGCATCAACTATATCAATATCTATATTATCAAACTTAGCATATTCAATATCATGAGACTCTCCCTTTACAATACTAAAATTAAATTCAGGTTCAACTAAAGGAAATTCTTTAAGATACGGAACTTCTTCTATATTCCAGCCAAAATCAACAGCCAAGTTTTGAAGATCTTTTCCGGATATAGATACATCAATATCCAACATGGCGCTTTCTCCATGTTTTTTTACAAAGTCTGCAATTAATCCCTCTACTGTATGAGATAAAAAATCTACCCAGAATTCTATTCCAGACGGAACCCCTTGGGCCTCGTTAATTCTTGTCCATTTATAAAAATCAGTTAAATGCTTCATGCTTTAATTTGTTTTATATACTATAGTCAGCTTGTTTTAAAGCAAACTCAATATCATCTAAAGCTATAGTTGAAACGGGCTGTCCCTCTGCTATACTAAAATACATAGTATTACCTTTACTGTATATAGAATTAATATAAAAATCTAAATTAGTAAACTTATGTTCACTTACAGATATCCCCTGTTTAATTTTAGTATATACTTGAAACATTTCATGAATTGGAATACTTACTCCGTAACTTGTTTCTAAATTGAGCTTATCTTCAGATAAGCGTGCAGCTCCATCCAATACGAGGCCGCTTATTGGATCAATAGTAGGAGACTCTGCTCTTCTATATTGATAAAAATCTTCGAACCCTTTTCTTAATTGGATTTTAGTTTTTCTTATTTCTTCTTTTCTGATGTTAGGAATGTTTCTAGACATAATGTTTAATTATTTTATATTAAGTAATTCTTTTAATTTATAATATGCTTTTTCAAAGATTGAACTAAAGTTAGACTTGACTTCTTCTTGAGCTCTTTCAGATACTTGTTCTAAGTCTTCGTCCGATGGAGATTGATTATTTATATCTTCAGAATATTCAGCAAGTAGAGAATCTAATTCTTCCTGAAACTTTTGAACTGATGTAGATACATGTTTAGCAACAAGCATAGCAGAGTTTACTCCAAGATCAGCTCTAGCTATAAGTTCTTCATAGGTAGATCTAAGTTTCTTCTTATATTCAACACTAAGCTTTACTGTTAATGCATCTAATTGCTCTAAAATCTCGTCAACCGACATACTATATAGATTATTTTTTATTATTTATTAAAGAAAAATCCTCTATCCTAAAGTTTATTTTAAAGAATCTTCGTCTTTTATAATAAGTAGATAGGTTAAACATGTGTATAGATCTGCGAACCATACTGGCGCTTCATGTGGATAAAACATTCTCATTGATTGATCCAGCTTCTCCATTCTTTTAGTATAGGTTAAACTAGGATTTTGTTTACTTATTGACTCGAATAGTATTAGCATTTTCTTAAGATATGGATATCCCGTCGTAAGTTCTACATTAGTTCTACCGGTATGGCAGTCATGTCCATATGGATTAGTAGCCTTATTTACTGATTTTATATTATCTAATCCTTTTTTATAGTAGTCAAATATATTATCGTAGTCCTCGCTTATTTCAAATATATCTTTTCGTTTATATCCAGTTACTTCATATGCTAGGTTTCTCATTTTCTGTAACCACACTGTATCTAAAGTTGAGGTCATCCTTAATGTTTCTCCTATTCCATTTAATATTTCTATAGAGTCTATTGTGTTTAATCTGCATTGAGTTATAATAATAGGAAATAAAGTAATGATACCTCCATAGTTAAGACGACATCCTGTTCTTCCACGTAAAGAATCCTTTTGAGCTTTATAACATAGATCATAAGTAAGAGGAAGTAATGTAGTTTTAGAATCCTTGGCTTCATTCAATCGCGTAGCCAGTTCTCTGAACGCTTCCCCTATATTTACTCCACCTATTAGGAAATTCTCTAGCTTTACTTCCTCACACATATCCTTAGATCTAGTAGTTAGACCTGGTTTTTCTGGTATAGGTTCTAGGATAAATGCCAATTGCGCAGCTCTTGCTACTTCATATGCCTCAATCTTATTCATGATCTTTATTCAAAAATTTTTTTATGTCACTCCATTCCCACTGTACACCAAACTTCATTTTGGGACCTTTATGATTTTCCCAGAGACTTTTGTGAAAATCTTTATTGTAGGAAGAAGTTAATATCGCCTGTCTCCATCGTCTGTCATACATATCCCACTGCTTCATGTCTCCTCCGGTTCTTTCAATTTCTCTCTTTAGTCGGTTGTTGTAGTTTGTTTCAGCATCTAGATCAAGCCATATTAGTATATCAGCATCTTTAGCTATTTCTTTTGCGCCATACTCTTCTCCCCAAGCGCCTTCAATTATCCAACTGTCATGTTTAAGATGTTCACGTAAGGAATCAAAGTATTTTCCTTTGTCTTCCCAAGGTTTTAATTTGTCAAGATGCAGAATAGAGATATCGTAATCTTTAAGTATTCTATTTGCTAGCTTAGTTTTGCCGTTGCCCTTCTTTCCGAATATGTATATCTTCATCTAGTTTATTTATAGTCTATTGTTTACTACGGAGTAACTCCTTCTACGGCTATCGGGCAACGTAGTTCCTGGTGCCGCGGCCCTACTTAATAATATTAATAAAAAGAATAACTCTATATAAGATAAAAGAAATTATATTTAATATCCTATAGACATTACTTAACCTATAGCTATCAAATAAAATAACCTTATCTATATAAACATTATCTTATACCGAGTTACTATTTTTAGATCTAGGTACAGGAATAAAAAAGGATAAAGGAATAACCCTTATCCTTAAGCTATAGAATAAGCTTTCGCTATAGGCTAAAGAAATCCAAAGCTAACCCCAAGTATCCGGCTACCACGACCAGCGAGGTCTCAAGATATACAACAGGGGGACTACGGAGTCCCTGGCCTACGCTTACCCTCACGTTGGCCTCTGGGTACTATAAAGGTTTTCTAGTGTTGGGCGTCTTTCCCGAGCCGTCTAGAAAAATATTCGAGCGAGGGAGCCAACATGTGCTCGCCCTACCCGGTGCTCTAGCTCGCTCATGTCTTGACAAAAGAATACTATCCCCTTAATAAATAATACTATAGATTATCACAGGTGTGACTACGGAGTACCTGGTTAATCTCAAATAAAACTTATGATATGACTAAAAAGGAGGCAATAGAAGTTATAGGATGTTCCTGGAGTACCTTGAGACGCTATGTCGGTAGGGGACTGATAGGAACCACCACTCTACAGAATGGCCACAAGAACTATTGGGAAGACGATGTCTATGCCATGGTAGGTAAACGAATACCACAAGAACATTGGATAGCTATATACTGCCGGGTCAATGGTAAGTCTAAGGAGGCCGATGAAAAACTACTAGAACAGAAGAGAATTATCTATAGCTGGTGCGCTAAGCGAGGTATTACTATAGATAAAGTATACGAGGAGCGAGGTCCTTCTACGGAGTACTCACCGGAGCGTCGCCCTGTACTACATTCACTTATGCAAGATATATTTAGTAAGAAGGTAGATGCTGTTATAGTAGAGACTAAAGATAGAATAGCTAGAGTCGGCTGGGACATGTTCCAAGAGATGTTTAAGTACCACGGCGTAGAGCCAATAGTTATTAATAAGGTAATTGAAGATCCGTTCTATCAAGCTGAACAGGCGGATGATATAACTAAGATACTAGAACAGGCTAAGATAGACCGCCTAGGAGATATCAAGAAAGATTAATAGATCACGCCTAGGACACTCAATCTTCCATCATCAGTATATCTAGTATAGGATATAAAACATCATCGTCTAATAACAATAAATCACTATTTCCCGAATCACCCCGCGGAGCTAGTACATCTAGGGATCCAAAGTTCTCGGCGGGCACGGGAACCGAGCGAACAGGTATCCCATTGGATTTAAAGTGTCAATTTTTGATACTATACTAGTTGGCTCGGCCCGAGCGAGAAGTGGAAGTCTACCAGATCGCACTGTTGGCTCCTGGCTTGGAGCAAAAAAAAGGCCCAACCGAAGTTAGACCCTTTTCCCCCTAAAAATAAACAATTATTATAGACTCGCGTATTGTGCGAATTCTAAATCATATCCTTCAGTAGTACCTTTAGCAAATAATTCTCCTGCTCTGTACTTTAATTCGTGTTGATTATCCAATGGAAAACCTGCATTGTTAGAACCTAAGAAGGTCATTGAATTAACTACATCCCAAATGGTCATACCCGTTTTGATGAAAGCTTTCTGGCGATCAGCGAGTTTTGTAGGATCTTTTCCTTTTCTAGAAATTCTGGCTAAAGTATCTCCGTATGAATGGAAATAGTTTCTAGCTATAGAGTTCTGATATTGTTTCTTAATTGATGCGTCTCCTTCTTCTAGTTTATTTGTTGATAACCTAAAGGCGTTTTCAATTTCTTGTAGACTGGCTTTTGTTTGAGTAGCCTTATTGATAGCTGCTTCAAAGCCCGCTGGTTGAAACCCGTTCTTCTTCATTAAGTCTATCTTATTAAGAAATATCCTAACATCTTCTGCTCCGGTTCCTTGTAATCTAAATTTATCTTCGAATACAATAGCACTATTGTTTCCAATAGCTCCTTCACCTAAACTTACTCTTAATCCATTATCACATATGAGCCTTTGATTATAGGACTCTACTATGGTATCTTTATTAGTTTGAATAAGAGAGAAACCAAATTTAAAGAACTCGTCTTTACCAGCTTGAGCAAAGCCAACCTCATCGTTGTTAAGTAGGTTTATACTTGACGTTCCGTTATATGGATTGTAATCGACAGTTTCAAGAGATAATTTAGGATTATCATTTAATATTCTTTCAGTCACATCAAAGAGGGTATCGTTAGTAACTCTTTTATATCTATTAGGAGAACAAATATCTACAACCTCTTTAGTCTTAGTGTTTGCAATAAGCATTACATCTTTCGTTCTCTTAGACGCAGCATAATCTTTTAGACCATTGATAAGTAATGATGCGATCTTATGATCTCCTGATTTAAGCATCTCACGTGTAAGACTTGTGTTTAACTTAAGCATACTTCCTAATTTATAAAAGAACCTATCAGATACGCTGACCTGTTGGCCACTGACTATTATTCTTTGTTTAATTAGACTATTACTATCTACTGAAATAGCACCGATCGGAACTTGTCTGACTGCCTGTTCGGCTTGTCCTATCGTTTCTTTAATTTCTGCGAATTGATTTTCGCTAATTGTTTTTTTCATTTGTTTAAATTTAAAGGTTAATTAATTATACTTATATTTTCTTTTTAATTTCATTAGTTATTTCTAATGGGATATCTACGGAGTCATTTTCGTCTAAGTTAATTTCTGCTCCTCTAATAAATATGTCCTCAAACTTTTTACTTAGGTCTACTTGACGTACCGACTCAGCACTTTCAATCTCTTTAAGTTCGGCTGTCTCTTCAAATCTAGTTTCATCGAATACTATTTCGCCATCCTTTAAGTTAAAGTATAATCTTTTACCGATCGCGGATCCTCCTCTTCTATTCTTAGAAAACTCTACATATCTTAACCCAGCCTCATCAAATAATATCTCCATCATTGCAGTAGTAGCATGTTTTAGATAGGTCGACCCAACGTACTGTCCTCCTTTAGTCATATGCTGGATCGCAAGGATAGCACATCCACTCTTCTCAGCGGAGTCAATCATAACGTTAGTTAACCATGACGTAGCGAAGGTTGTCTTCCAATTATGAACTTCTTTCAATTTAACAAGAACATCTTGGTAGGAGTCAAGTAAAATGATATCATAGCCATCAGTAAAAGTTTGCATCAATACCTGATCGAGCTGTCCGGTCTTTACGTAATCCATTAGCAGGAGAGTTGGTACGTCAGCAATAGATGGAGTCTTCTTATAATAGAATAAGATATCGTTTCTAGTCATCTCACTAGATATATAAAGTATCTTAGCGTCTGGGTTTTCTTTCTTAATTGAAGCTAACATATCAAGTAATAAAGTAGATTTACCTACGCCTGATTCTCCAATAACTATATTAACCGTTCCGCCATATAGACCTCCACCTTCTTCGTGGTCAGACAATATATTATCAATTGCCTTGCCTGTCTTATGTAAAGAAAAGCTAGGAAATACCATATCTTTAATTGCAATAACTTCTGCCTTGATAGGTTTGACTACTACGGAGTCATCCTTAAACGTTTTAGCTATCTCACTGTGGCCCTCTTCTACTATCTTTTTCATAGTACTATTAAGACAACCATAGGAAATTTCAGGATGATCTATCTCAAACTTCCTGAAGACGTCAATTACTTTTGCATTGGTAGGTACTTTACCTTCCATTGTAGTGTTAAACCATTCTCTAACACGTTGTTCTTTTTTTGTTCCTTTCAATTGGATCATGTTTATTATTTTTAGGGATTAATAATTAATTGTAAATATAGAAATAATTTTTGACAAATAAAAATATTTTATGAATTATTTTCAGATAATTTTTTAAGAGCTGAGTGTTCCTCATTCGATAAACCTTTTACTCCTACTTCTTTTATTCTATCTAATAGATCATCTAAGTACCATACCTTCTTAGCTTCTCCTACTCCATGAAATTCTTCAAATGCTTTCTTCATTTCATTAAATGATATTTTATCAGTGATCCTGCCTACACAAAAATCAAACTTGACTGAGCTGTCATATAGTTTAAATATCATATAAGGTAGGATTGAATCAGTCTCTTTCATTAGTATATTAAAGACTTCTTCAATTTGTTCTGAGGTGTGATCTGTGTGAATCAGGGATAGTATACCTATAGGTAAAGGCATACCCATTTGCCCATCTAATTTACTATCACATATAGCGTGTATTGCGGCTATATCTACTTCTGATGCTTCTTGATCTCCAAATCTAATAATTACATAGGATTCTTTCATATTATTTGTTTTTAAGTGTTATTGTTATATTGTAAATATACTAAAAATGTTGGGAATAAAAAAATTTAGGGGAACTTTTTTTCAACTTTTCTACATCCCATCACGAGCGATTGTAAAGCCTAGACATATTTTTTCCCAGGGTATAAGTTGGCTCTATTCCCGAGCGAGAAAATCCTCGCTGTTAACATCTTTTCACATACTAGTTCGCTCTGGAGTATAGGCAAAAAAAGACCCAGATTTCTCCGGGCCTAATCAACAGCTATATAGACAGTACGCGCTACTGGGGATTTTCTTCTATTCTTTCTTTGTGGTATGTTATCATTCCTTTCTCTTCTTTTAATTTACCTTCATACCACTCTATACTTTCTCTAATACTTCTACGTTTCTTTCTAGTTTCTCCAGCTGAGGTACCTCTAACCGTATTTGCAAGAGGTCTAAGCGAACGTAGTTTAGTTTCAATAAACTTTATATTTTCCTTAGATTGTTGTAATAACTCTTCATCAGATATTTCTTCTAACATATGCTCGGGTAATCTAGTCTTCGGCTTAGCGATAGATTTTACTCTATTGATAGCAAAGGAACCTAGGTCCGCAAATAAAGAGTTTTTTAAAGTGTTTAACATATTGTAAATATAAGAAAAATATTTGACATAAAAAAATATTATGTTACTTTTTTGTTTTTAATTGTTGTCTTATTGTATTACGTTTTGATATAAGTCTAGAGGTTTCTTCATCATCATTCTTATATCTTTTTAACTTCTTATCAATAAGGTTTAATTCATTTAGTTTGGCTAGCTGTGTTTTGTTGGTACCATTCTTTCTTCTCGACATTTTTAAAACTGGTTCTAAATTAATATTATGTTCACGCTTCCCCGCGAGTATTAACCGCAGACATTACCATTCCAAGTCTAGCTGGTAACACTACTCCAGAGTTACATGAGTTACAGCATCTACCTCGATTAACAGGTTCTGCATTATTCCCGTGATCCCATATAACTTCTCCTTCTGAATCCTTAATCTTTTCTATTTCTTTTTCGCAAATTGAACACTTCATATTATTGATTTTTTATTAATTGTATCTCGTTGTATATTTGTTGTAATATTTCTAATTTACCTAAAGTAATATCTGCATACATAGTCTCTCCTACTTTTGCTACAGTAACTGATTGTCTGTATTCTTCTTCTAATAAGGTTATGTTATCCTCTATTAGTTTTTTAATTTCAGATATTTTATCTTTTTCCTTAGACATTGACTACGGAGTAGATATAATTAATGAATCTGTTACGTTGCTTACGTTATTAAAGTTAGGTGTTGTTCTAACTAAAGCAAGTAACTCTCCATTTTCATTGGTAATAAATGATACTCTTCCATTATTATAAGAAGCCTCCCAGGTACAATCCCAAGGTACTTCGTTATTCGGAGACATATCTAATATTTCCTCAGGAACATCGCAGGAATATAAATTATATTCAGTCTGTTCTGTTGTACCTGCGTTTGGTGTTGTGCATGCGGATATTAATAATATCCCTAATGCTAAGCTTAATATCTTTTTCATAGTTTGATTTTTAAGGGTTCATATAGTAAATATACTAAAAATTACTGACATAAAAAAATTATTTAGTACTTTTTTATTTTTGCAATGATAACTTCTTTTTCTCCGGCGCCATCTACTATTGTAACAATATTAGAAATCTTCACTCGTTCAAGGGCCGCCTTATATCCAAGCCTTGGATTTTTTATCTCTCCGATAGACAGAGCCGCGTTATACGCAGCCTTAAAGCTACTCGCCGCTCCACAGTTTTGCCGGATGGTCTCTCCCAAAGGGGAGTAGATATCAAGAGAACCTAGTATGAAATACATATCCTTCACTCTTGTTTACCTTTTATTTTATCTATAATATTTCTTACTACCGAACAGTTTTCATATTCCTCTATTGATACAAAATAATCCATCACCTTAGTAAGAGCCTTAATCTTATCAGCTGACGGTGTAGGATCATCTACCGCATACTCTTTATTATTATTAATAGATTCAAATACTAATGAATAAAATCCATGTATATCCTCTTTCTTTAATCGAGCTAATAACTTTAATAGTTTAATATCTGCAGGTAGCAGATGCTTTTTAAAATCTTCCTTCATATTCTTTTGTTTTACATTTATTTAAATATTCAGATATAATTGATTCATAGTTATCCTTATAGTATTTTTCATCTAAACATTTATGATACATTATACTTCTTTCATCACAATGATTTAAATTAAATACATAGTGGCCTAACTCATGGAATAGTATTACCCTTGTTGTATAGGGTCCACTACGGAGTTCATCTATATTTAACATTATAATACTATTATACTTATCTGAAACTCCAGCGTGACTACTGCTATTACCAATTATAATATTATCTATTCGTTTAAATCCTGCCATATATTGAATATCATTATCTTCCATCAACCCTTTCCATTCTTCTACGAGTGAGGTTAATTGTGGATCAACGAACGGTTCTTGCTCGAATTTAGCATATTGCTTTGCTAAAAACAAAGTAACTAATACTATAATGAATATGTATTTAATAGATCTCATGTGTAAATATAATAAATTTTTTTGACATTTAATAATTAATTAGACTTTTCTTCTTCAATAGATTTTTGTGCCTGTTTAAATATTAGGTCAGCAGCCTCTTCACCAAACATATCATTAACCATTCCTTCAAGAAAAGTTAAGCCGTCTTCTACTTTCCTAATATATAGTTTATCTACTTTCTTATCATTTACATTAGTTACTGCTCCTGAAATAATTAGGTCTGCTATATCTTTTATTACATCATAGTATATACTAGTACTGTGGTATAATCCTACTATTTCTGTTGGAGATAAATCCTGTATTTGAGCATCTTGAAAGAAGAAATCCTTTCCGATCTCATGGTCATCCTCACCATTAAATATAATTACGCTAGTTGGTCCCATTTTAAATATTGTTAGTTAATTTATAATTATCTTTCAAAGTCTGTCTAGCTTGATTTAGGATTTGACATACTCTAACTTGAGTTATTCCTACTCTTTCAGCTATTTCGATAGTAGGTACTTCATGTCCAGTTTCTATTCCATAGTATAATCTTATTATCGTTTGGTCTCTATCTTTTAAAGTAGATAATAATGAATTAACTTTTTCCCGAAAGAACTCTCGGTTGTGATCACCGTTTACTGATGGCTCTACTTGAGTAAGATAATCTGCTCTTGTAGTAGTTGATTCACTTGATACGAAATCATCCATTTTTACGGTACTTAGATTATCTACATCTTCTCCATTTTTAATTGAGAGATATCTTTGATATTCTTGATTAACAGGTAACCTAACTATTCTACCACATCGGTCAATTAATTCATTCATCATCTTAAGTATTCTGCTACTTGCAAAAGTAGCTAATCTTACATTCGAGTCTGGATCAAACCTATGAACTGATTCGTATAGTCCAATATTTCCCTGTTGAATAAGATCATCTACATCTATTCCTCTTCCCCTATTCTTATTAGCTATAGTTACAACAATCTTTAGATTATGTTGAACCAACTTGTTTAAAGCAGCTTTGCTACCTTTGTGCGCTTTTCGCGCAAGACTTAATTCCTCTTTTTTTGTTAGAGGATCTAAATTCTTAATAGATTTAAAGTATCTATCTAAACTTTCTGATTTTTGATAATACATGTGTTTGTTTTTAATTGTTATTATTATGTTCTTTATTATAAATATCTAGCTTTTCGGTAAAAGCCTCTCCATTATTCCATTATAATCTAATTCATACGTTTTATAATGGTGATGCTCTCCGTATCTAGTTAATTCCTTTTTTAGTTTGTCAATAGCTTTAATTAACTCTGGTCCAAACTTTTTCTTTTCAATTTTTTTAGGGTTCATGCTTTATTATATTAAATTAATAATTAGTTACTACGGAGTTGATGTGGTATCTGCCTCTTCATTGGCTTCATTCCAACCTTCTACCATATAATCAATAGTTTGCTTAGTTGATTTAGCGCCTTCCTTAACTATATTATAAGGTTCTCCTTTTTCTTTTGAATCGTAATATCCTCCAATAGCACCTATTAGTATAACCAAGAGAATAATAGAAATAATGTCTTTAAGTATTTTCATCTTTTATTATTTTTAGATTGACGGTACAAGGTTTCCGCTTTGCCTAAGTTACCGTTTGCCGTAATGATGGCTCCTAATTCTACAGAAAAATTCTTCTTAAAGAAACTAATTGTTTTAGAATCTGTAGGATGTAGTATATAAGGAATGCATCCATATAACGAGGTTAATCTATCGGATATTCCCATTCGTTTAAGCTTTTTGCGTACTCTATCAGTAGCGCCAATTTTAATTAATGTATCTATTTCAGTTGCTTTCATATGTTATTAAATTTTTTAGCTTCGTTAATCAATTCCTTTGCGTTAGATTTAACTAACTTAATATCATACTGAAGCTCGTGAAAATGTGATTTGAAATAATTAACCACATCTCGAATAGTCATCTGTCCAGACTCTGCAATACGTTCTCTAATTTGAGATTCCGTAAATTTTACTATCATAATTTCTGCCATGTTAAATTGTTTTAAGTTATTATAGTACAAATATAGAAATAATAATTGGGATAAAAAAATCCTGGCGAACTTTTTTTAACAAAAGATTACTAATCCTTTATCTGATGCTATCTTCAGCGCGCTCATCCATTCATTATACTTATCAATATAGTATATAGAATCCTCACTATCATCGCAGTTCTCCTTAACATATTTCTTAAAGATAGTTTTATACTCTTTAAAGTCTCTGTATAATTCAGCCGCTACGGAGTAACATATAGTTCCTTCACAATCTGAAAAATCTATTAAAGCTCCAAATGCTTCGCTCCCCCAGTATCTACCTGATGACCAGAAGTCGTCTGCACTTATACCATGTATTGCTTTACATAATATATCTCTAAATTGATTATATCCACGATAGCTACCTGCTCTAAAACTACCTTCAACGGATTCTGCAGTAAGATATACTTTTCCCATACCGTTTGTTAGTGGAAAAGAGTGGCATCTTTCCTTAAAATCGTCGCCAACTCCGAACGTAAATTCTTCAAACAGCTCGCTGCCTAAACCTAATAGTTCGTCCGATGTTTTGACTTTACTTATATACATAATATCTAGTCCCATTATTCTGGAAGGTATATAGGTTCAACGGCAGACACAGATCTCCATGAGTTCTTCTTTAAATCGAAGTATGGAACTTGTTTTGAAGATGATTTTCCTGTACCTTTAGGATGGTCATCTAGAGGAACTAACTCCATGTTAGTGGTCCCCAAGGCAATCCTTAGGTTCCCGTCCTTCTTCCTAAATGCGAATTGAATTGTTCCTTTAGTAAGTCTTTCCCGTAATGCTGAGGGTGAAATAGGTTCTAATACCATAATATTTGTTTTTAATTGTTAGTTAATTATTATAGAGTAAATATACTAAAAATTACTGACATAAAAAAATTATTTCACACTTTTTTTGAAAATAGTTTCGAGCCAACAAGCAACTCGCATGCCAAATTTGGCACAAGTTAGAGTTCGCTCAGAAGCCGAGCGAACATTACATTATCCGCCGAGGATTAACCTAAATCCAAGTTCGCCCCAGGAATCGAGCATAAAAAAAGGGAAACCGAAGTTCCCCTTTTAAAATTAGACTTAGACTAGAGTTACGCCTTTGGTGTTGTTAAAACGTTTTTCATATTACTAGTTTGAAAATCTTTGATTACTTTAAAGTTTTTCTTTCTGTTACGTGTCGTATTGTACGCGACATTAAGAATCCTTTCGTTAGTTGATTTTCCTTCAATTACTGACTTAACAGTAGTTGAACTCATTCCAACCTTCTTTGCAATCTTAGACATATCTCCGTGTCTAAGTCTTGAGTTTACCACAACAAGTTTCTGAACTGGTTGTAATTTGGTGTAAGTTGTTTTTGACATATATTATAAGTATTTAATTTATATTTTTATACCTTATAATTACAAATGGTTTTAGCGAAACAGGCTAAAAACGCATTTATCTAATAAAAATAATGAACCTATTGCTAATACACTTGCTATTAAAATAGATCCAAAGAAAGATAAGGATATTACAAATACAAAGTTTATACATACTAGAAGTACAAATAGTTTAAATACAATTAATGCTAATTTTTTCATTGTTTAATTTTTAAGTTATTATTCATTTAATGCTACAAATTCTCTTGCTAATTCTAATAGCGTCTTAGCAGACTCTATTTCAGAGTCGCTGGTATCAGTACAACGCTCTAGTTCATCTACCCTTGTGTTTCGAAGGTCTCCACTATTCATGCAATCGCTGAAGTCAGTGGCTGTATTTTCAATTCTACAATAGCTCATATTTCCCATGTTGATTTAATTTAAAGGTTATTAATTAATTATAATACAAATATAGAAATAATATTTGACATAAAAAAACTTTTACGCATTTATTTTATAATAAATTCAGAGCGAACCCGGCGCGGTAACCGGAAATGCTTGTTGGCTCTAGAAATAAGACATAAAAAAACCCTACAAAAGTAGGGTTAAAAAGAAAAGAGAGTCCATCGAACTGAGTACATTGTTTTCGTCGGTCTTCCAGTACTGCTTAGTATCAGGACTCTCTAATCTATTTTTATCTTCTATACGTAATTAATAGTTCTTTAGCTACCTGTAGTGTAATCTCATTCTCACTATATAGTCTCCATATTAGTCTTGCCATTTTTATTTAATTTTATTTCTTTTTATATTTGTTTTACAAAAGGACCAAACTTTAGGTAATTACTCCCAAGTCGGTCCTTTGCACCGTAACCCAAGTGATATCCCATGGTTACAGAGCTCTTAATATCTTATTCTAATACATCTAATACTTTTTTTGGTTGATATCCTTGGTTACTTTTTACAACCCAGTCTCCATCTTTATTATACAGATATGCGTATTCTTCCCAATCATATGCTTCTTCCCAATAAGTATCCGCATCTGTATGAACAGTAGGTACTTCTCTTTTTTCTCCTCTTGACTTACCATACTTTTCATAATAAGCTTCATCTACTGTTGACCTACTTCCTTCATTTAAAAATTCCTCTACTTCATCAGATGAGGTAAATTCTTGATTTAATAAGTCATTACCGACTCCGCTTGGATAACCATCCCAGTGACAGTACACTGATTTTACGGTTCCATCGTTTAATTCTACTGCAATTCTTGATCTCGTTGACATAATTTATTTGTTTTAAAAGGTTATTGTTATTAATTATAATACAAATATAGACAAAATTATTGGGATAAAAAAACTTTTATTCATTTATTTTCCTCTGTAATTTTAATATAACCATCACCAGAATAACCATATCCTGCCCATTTATTTCTTTGTTCCTCAGTTAACATTTGTGCCAATGAATCAATATCGTCAATTGACATACTATCTATTTCTTTTGCTGTATACATATTAAATTGTTTTAAGTTATTATAGTACAAATATAGAAATAATTCTTGACATAAAAAAATTATTTCACACTTAATTTAATCATAATTCAACAGGGCAATACTCGTTTGCTAGTTCTATAACTTCATCCATATCTAATATCATATCTGCTTCATCTTCGCAAAATCCCCAGATTCCGTTATTTCTTATTTGATAATAAGTAATACTACTTAATTCTACTTTATTAATTAGAGCGCCATAATCCGCTAGGTTAGATAACGCTTGTTCTAAAAGAGTTTCTGTCGTTGGAATGTTGCTGCCATTTAATTTTTCCATGTTTATTATTTTAAGTTATTA
>Ga0209709_10000034_pt1 | contig 118189 bp, 167 predicted proteins | sample ArcticOcean_MG_C_2_FD_187435 | JGI IMG/M metagenome (GOLD analysis project Ga0209709, IMG submission 187435) | Marine microbial communities from western Arctic Ocean - ArcticOcean_MG_CB4_136 (SPAdes) (version 2) | ecosystem: Environmental > Aquatic > Marine > Oceanic | place: Arctic Ocean...
TTTCTGCGGCGGTTGATGTAACTCCGTCTAGGATATTGAGTTCTGCGGCTGTTGAAGTAACTGCAGCAAGTTTTGTGAAGTCTGCTTGGACTAATCCAGATACGCCATCGAGAAGATTTATTTCTGCGGCGGTAGATGTTACTCCGTCTAGGATATTGAGTTCTGCTGTAGTTACAGTAGCGCCATCGAGTATCTCTAGTTCGGTTTCTGATATTCCAGCAGAACCTATTGTAATCGTGCCAGTGAAAGTAGGGTTTGCAATCGGGGCTTTTGCATCAATTTGTGTTTGAATTGCGGAAGTTACGCCATCAACATAGTTCAATTCTGTCGCGGTTGCTGTGAGTGCTGCTAGTTTTGTGAAGTCTGCTTGGACTAATCCAGATACGCCATCGAGAAGATTCAATTCTGCTGCTGTTGATGTAACACCGTCAAGGATATTGAGTTCTGCTGTGGTTGATGTAACTCCATCGAGTAAGTTTAATTCTGTCGGAGTTGATGTAATGAGTGGGCTTGTTCCTGGGTCTGCTTCGAAGGCAGCTAAGAATCCAATGTCTGCTGTGCCGCCCATATCAGGTAGTTTGTATGTGTGGTCAGCCGTAGGATCGACAATGGTTAATGTTGTTTCGTGCGCGTCTGCGGAAGCGCCCTCGAACACGAAGGCATTCTCTACATTGACTTGAGTTTGATTAACAGTTGTCGTAGTGCCTTGTACTACGAGATTTCCCGCTAATGTAACCGTTTTGTCAGAAGTAACCGTAACTGCTGTCGAAAGATTGTTTGCACTACTACCAGATGAGCCTGCGGCTGCTGATACTTGTAGGACAATAGATCCTCCCGCGCCTGAACCTGTCCCTTGTCCTGCCGCTAGAGTTAGATTCTTACCTGCTGTATTAGTTCCAGATACGGCGGATGAACTAACTAGGTTGTTTGCTGAATTGGAAAATTTAACTGCAGATAAGACTGTCCCTCCAGTTAGGATGTCTAAAGTTGCTGCTGCCGTTAATAGGTTATTGTCGCTATCAGAATAAGAATCCCCTGAACTAAGTAATGTTTTTCCAGATACTATGTTTAATTGCGCTGCTGTTGCTGTGACACCGTCTAGTTTGTTGAGTTCTGCTGTAGTAACTGTCGCCCCTTCAAGAATACCTAGTTCTGTTTCAGATACATTTACCGAACCTATTCCGATTTCTCCTGTGAAAGTAGGATTTGCAATTAGTGATCTAAGTTCGATTGCAGTTTCATTAGATTGCAATGCTTGTTTGATAGTTCTACTATCTGCAATAGTTGAGCCTGTAAATGTCCCTAGATGAGTTGAACCCGACGATACACCAGAGAGAGATGCTAGGTTTGTTGCGATTGATGAACCTACATTTGACAGTACATCTGCGTCATTTAGGAATGTTACAAGGTCTGAAATAGCAACTTGTTTCATTGTGCCTGCATCATTCGTCACGAAACGATCTGCTGCTACGAGAGTAGTGGATGTAGCGCCCGTATCTCCATCGATTATGTTGAGTTCTGCTGTAGTTACAGTAGCGCCATCTAGTATCTCTAGTTCGGTTTCCGATATTCCAGCAGAACCTATTGTAATCGTGCCAGTGAAAGTAGGGTTTGCAGTCGGGGCTTTTGCAGCAATTTGTGTTTGTATAGCAGAAGTTACGCCATCAACATAGTTCAATTCTGTCGCGGTTGCTGTGAGTGCTGCTAGTTTTGTGAAATCCGCCTGGACTAATCCAGATACGCCATCGAGAAGATTTAATTCTGCTGCGGTAGATGTAACTCCGTCAAGGATATTGAGTTCTGCTGTGGTTGATGTAACTCCATCGAGAAGATTTAATTCTGCGGCTGTTGAAGTGACCCCATCAAGGATATTGAGTTCTGCTGTGGTTGATGTAACTCCATCGAGAAGATTTAATTCTGCGGCTGTTGAAGTGACCCCATCAAGGATATTGAGTTCTGCGGTAGTTGATGTAACACCGTCAAGGATATTGAGTTCTGCGGTAGTTACAGTAGCACCATCTATAATTTCTAGTTCAGCCTCATTTATGGCCGCTGAACCTATTGTTATTCCTGTTCCAGTAATTACTCCACTTGAAGTAACTGCGCCAGAATTGATTGTCCCAACACCAGACATATTGTTGCTAGTGTCTGCGATAGTGATTCCAGTTGATTGGAGACCCCTTCCTGTCCCGTCTGATCTGATTAGCCTGTTATCTGTACCAAAGGCGCTTTCGGCGGCTACGGAGTTTCCTCCACCTCCTACATTTGACAGTACATCTGCGTCATTTAGGAATGTTACAAGGTCTGAAATAGCAACTTGTTTCATTGTGCCTGCATCATTCGTCACGAAGCGGTCTGCTGCTACGAGAGTAGTGGATGTAGCGCTCGTATCTCCATCGATTATGTTTATTTCTGCTGTAGTTGCCGTTACACCATCCATTATCGAAAGTTCTGCCGTGGATGCTAATATCCCATCTAGTACATTTAATTCGTTAGTAGAAAGAGTTGCACCATCGAGAATGTTGAGTTCTGCTGTAGTTGAAGTCATGTTTGCAAGGACATTTAGTTCACTAGTAGTTGTCGTTAAACCATCTAATACATTCATTTCACCTGTAGAAAGAGTTGCACCATCGAGAATGTTGAGTTCTGCTGCTGTAGAAGTCATTGAGGTATTACCTATTTTGAAAGGAGTAGGAATTGTAACTGTTCCAGTAAAGGTTGGCCCTGAGCTTGAAACTTTTGCGTTTAGTTGAGTTTGAATGTTAGAAGTTACACCGTCTGTGTAGTTTAATTCCGCTGTCGTGGAAGATAAACCTGCGATTTTATTGAGTTCTGCTGTCGTTGTAGTGACTCCGTCTAGGATATTCAACTCTCCAGCAGTAGATGTTACGGCTGTGCTTGCTATCTGTAAGGATCCCGCAGGTATGTTTACTGCTCCTGTGAATGTTGCGCCAGATTTTGATGCTTTAGCGTTTAATTGGGTTTGGATGTTTGAAGTTACGCCATCAGTATAGTTCAGTTCTGCAGTAGTCGAAGTGACTCCATCCATCAGATTTAATTCGGCTAATGTGGCAGTTAATCCTGAAATAGCACTACTTGGTGAGCCTGCGGCAGTAACAGATAGTACAGAGGCATCGTTTAGGTATGTTACAAGGTCGCTTATTGCCACCTGTTTCATCGTACCTGCATCATTGTAAACAAGTCTGTCGCCTGCCGCTACGGTTGTTGAACTGGCAGATGTATTTCCATCTAAGATATCAAGTTCTGCTGCACTTACGCCCGTTGCCGCTAGATCTTTAGCGAAGTTTAGGTCTGCGGCGGAGCCAGTAAATCCGTCAAGTTTGTTGAGTTCCGTAGTAGTGGCAGTGACTCCATCCATCAGATTTAATTCTGATGTGGTTGCTGTTATCCCATCGAGTGTATTTAATTCGGTTACTGTGGCAGTTAAGCCTGAAATACTATTTAGATTAGCAGTGGTACCTGTGAAGCCATCTAGTTTATTGATTTCTGCTGCGGTAGATGTTACTCCATCGAGAATATTCAATTCCGCAGTAGTAGATGTTACTCCATCGAGAAGATTTATTTCTGCCGCAGTTGAAGTTACTCCGTCAAGGATATTGAGTTCTGCAGTAGTAGATGTTACTCCATCGAGAAGATTTATTTCTGCCGCAGTTGAAGTTACTGCAGTACCTCCTATTGCGAATCCTTGAGATAAATTAGGTGTCCCTGTTATTGTAGGACTTGCTGCGTCCGCCTTCGAATTAATTAGATTAGTAACTGATGTGGCAAAATTAGCATCATCGCCAAGTGCAGCCGCTAATTCATCTAGAGTATTCAGTAATGATGGAGCACCGTTGGTGAGGGCGGTTATTGCTGAGGCGTTTGTTGCAACTCCACCTAAAGTCGTAGCTACATCAGAGAAACCTGGGATTGCAACATTTCCAGTAAATGTTGGCGCATTCTTCGGCGCATTAGATCCGACTTGAGATAAGACTGTGGCTACATTTGAATGACCTGGTACCGCTACCGTTCCGGAGAATGTAGGATTTGCGAGTGGTGCGTAGGCATTCCCAATTGCTGTGGCTGTTAAGTACCCCTTTGCAATTATCCGGTCATCAGTAGATGCTGCCGTCATCAAGATAGTATTTGAATCTGTAAATGACTCAGATGATATCTGTATTGCCGATGAGGCGAAGTTTGAAACTGAAAGGCCAGATATATCGCTTGCATCCGTTTGCGGTGCTGAATAATTAGATGGCACTGGTTATTCAACTCCCAATCGTATGCAACTTTTGACCGCTAGAGCCACTAATTGCAAAGACCAGGTTCGAGTTAGATATTTTCAGAGTGATTGAAGCACCTGCAACCATTGGATACCCATTGCTTACAGTTACCGACGCTGAATTACCCAGGAACAAGGTCGCTGAATTGCCCGCATCCGCTAGAAATGTTAGAGAGTCAGCAGGTGAAGAAGATGCGCAGGCCGCTGCAGTAGTCCCTACTGTGGTTTGAAATTGCACAACCGCGTCAGGAAGACCACCAAAAACTCCACTCATTCATTTCACCTCAATAGTTTTTTCTGATACCTAACAACTTCAACGAGTTCGACTGTAAGATTTGCCGCCGCGTCTGTGTTAGAAATTACTAATCTTATTCTTCGATTGTGAGGGAATGCATCATTCCCCCTGAATAGTGCTACCTTTTCATCAGTTTTGTCTACTGTAAGATGCCACATCCCTGGAATGTCAGATGGAAGGTTTAGATCAGTGAGGACATCAAGTGTTAAATTCTTAACTCCTGAATCGGTTCCCCCTTGAGCATAATCATCTAATTGAAGATATACTGCTAACTTACCTGCACTTGCTGTTGAACCAGTATTTGCCTTTATTACGGCATAATTTAACATTCCAGATTCTTTTTCATCAATTATAGTCAGAGTTTCGCCAGGAGTTAGAGTTAGGTTGTCCCTTCGTGTTGATATGTACCGATCTTGGTTTCCTTCTGCTGGAGTATCTTTGGTTGCAATTCCTTGTGCGCTTGGACCCTCTGATGGCATACCAGGAATACTAATGATAGATGGTTCATCAGGAGTTCCGATGATGTTTGTTACTCCATCTGCACCTAGTTCTATCCAGTCATCCATTACTTATACCCCCTGTGTTGGTTCCGTGGGTCTTCCGCCCCACCTGATTCCCTTGAGCCGGTGGTGCCGTATAGTATATTCCTTGTCTGAGCAGATGTTTGTTCGGTTGCTCTCTTATAATCCTCTAGTGATAATTTCTTACCTCTATTTTGCTCAACAAGTTCTCTCCAGCCCTGTGTAGGAGCACTTCTACCATCTCCTTGTGCGTTCATCCTAGTGAAAGCAGTTGGTATAATTTCGTATTTGAACTTTCCAGATTTTCTGATCATATTTCGGAGTTCTCTTTCAGGGACAGGGCGCATACGGTATTTCCAACCTATGAATGAAATGTATGGAGCGATTAATGGCATATTCGTATGCCTGTTCATCATTTGGAATTCTGCAGCGTCTTCCTCACCTGCACCTACCCAAATGTCAAAATGCGGATTCATGTCTGATTCCGAGCTAGTGTGAACTTCAATTATTCCGCTTTTCCCTTGTAGGACCTTATCGGAACCAGTATTCATGACATTTACTTCATCTGCCGCGAAGCGAACTACTCCTTTCGGCTGTAAAACTCTTAGTGATGGCCCAATCACACCTACAAGAGTATGTTTTGTCTTTGTACCTATCTGATCTCCATCTACTGATTTGTTCCCACCTGTGTTGGCTATAACTGCCACTAGATCTTCGTATTCGTGATTTTGCATAGAAGTTGCACTTCCAGTTCTTGCTATGAAAGTCGGATGCTCCGAGACTCCCATCGATAAATGATATACAGGTATGTCCGAACTTGAACCAGGTATAGTTGGCTCCAACATATCTATTGAAAGTGATTCAATAACTGCTGCGCCTGCGCCTGTGGTGGCTTTTGGGAGCCTTAACATCAATGCCTCGTCTCCAACTTTTATCCTGTCAGTAACAATAGTTTCCACTATAGATAGCACCGAACCTGAATCAGAACCTAGATTCCCGCCACTTACTCCATCTACAGTTACATGTTGTGTTTCTTGCCTGTAAGTTTGAGCGCCTAGAATAAACTGATCACCCACTACTGGCGTTATTGCAGATAGGTCAAGACCTAGACTATTAGCTCCTAAACTGTTGTTATCTGCTAATGCAACTGTAACTGCTGCTGCCGATACCGCAGTTATAGTGCATGGAATACCAAAGAAGTGCCTGACTGAAATAGGTTCAGCAGAAACTACTCTGTGTAAACCTGAATCCATCATTACGAGTTTTCCTGATTGGAACCTTCTGTCCATGTAATTACCGGACATCCTTGATACTCTGCCCAAGTGTGGGCTTCTACCCACTTCTTCGGCGGAACGGACATGCCCAGGCATCTGTTTGGACTTAGTTCCTAAATTTGCTGGGGTTAGTGACACTTACTTCTCCCCCTATATCATGTTAGGGGATCCGCCTGTCTCTGCTGTAATTGCACCTGCATAGGGAAGACCCTGGGGCACTATTAGTTTGTAAACAAGTCTCCCGCCGTTAATCCTTCGAGCCTCTTCTATATCTGAAGGACTCATTTGCTTCAATCTAGCCTTGAATCCTGTTAAGTGAATAACTGGGTAGTAAAGTGGTTCTCCAGTATCATTCAAGAACCTGAAATTAGGTAACATAGATTCAGAAGATTCAATCCAGATAGCGAAGTTTGGATTTGGATCGTCTACTGGACTTGAATTGACATCGATGAATCCAGTCTTGTCGTTCTCTGGTGCTTCGTCAGCACTCCAGCGAGCAATTCCCGCTGGGTGTTTCAAGAATACTTTACCAGATATATCTCCAACATGAGTCCTAGATGCTCCACCTATTGATTGAGTTGATGAAACAGTGACTACTGTTGTATCGTTAGGAAAACCTACTCCATCGTATGTTCCGCTTCGCGAAATAAACTTTGGCTGCCTGTATAGGGCAGGTACGAGACAGTACAGATGATTCCTGAAAGGTTCTAGGTCTTCATCTTCGAAGTATCCGCTATCATATGCGTCGTCTACTTCTGTTCCGTTCGTATTTCCTTGAGCTGTTACTACCAGATCGTATGTAAGTCCTTCCACAGAATCTACTGCGTAAAACTTACCACGAAGCTTGATTATATAACCAGGCTTCAAGGTGTTTTCCATGGGGTTATATCCCCTTACCGTTGGGCTTCTTCCAAATTGCACTCTTGCCATTTTCTTTTTCTCCTTTTATGTGTATATTAATTTATTGAATGTAATATTGATGCTCCACCTATCATGGCTAGTGCCATCATGCCGTAGTCTCCTTTGGCTGCGTCGGTGGAATATGCGTTGTAAATTAGGCCAGTTGCTATTATAACACCCAATAGGCCTGATGCTGGATTTCGGATTGGGCTTCCGTAGCCTGCTAACTTCTCACCAGGTAATGTAGTCCTAAGTTGAGAATTATTTGTTCCTTGAAGCATAGCCTCGTAATCTGTTGTTTGCATCAGGGCATCACTCCTTTAACAATTTCTTGAGCCCCCTTAAATGTGGCTTCTGGTACTTTAGTTACTATACTTTGATTCTTTCTTTTCATTATTTTGTCCACGACTCCCTTGGCCTTGGGCATTGTTCTTGACACACCATATACTATTGCGTATGTCGTAAGTATTGTTCCGATCCCTGCTATGAAGGAACTTCCATCTAATGAAGTTTGATTTGATGCATTAGCATTATCGGAACCTAATCCTCCATGCCAACGAATTGAGCCACCTCGGCGGCGGGGTGTAACTGTACCCCCAATTCCGCCACCGAAGAAGTTTGTGTCATTCATTTTCCCACCCTTTACTTTATACTGCGACTATATGCAAAACCAAGTACAAGGGCAAGTGCTCCTACTGCCTTACCTTTAGAAACAGTTCCGAAGAACGGTAAGCTGAAAGTACCTCTTCCGAAAGCAACTGAATTAATTGCTTTCAAAGGGCCGTTGTTTGCAGGTCCCTGGTTAACAGGTCCCTGGTTTACTTGATTCACTGCTTGATTCACATTACCGAATGCGTGATTATCGAATTGGGCCATATATCCAGTTCTGCCGCCAGCATATCCGAGAGATCCGAAGCCATGCGACATATTGCCTGCCATAGCCTGATTTCCCATATTGCCTGTACGGCCACCTGGGTAGCCTAATCCTCCTGCTCTAATTCCGTCCATAATAATATATCTCCATCAAGCTCAACTCAAGGACCGCAAGGATCCGAGAGATGATGCTTGAATGTAATCAGAGGTTGCTGCGTGCGTGAGCGTATACAATCAATCTGTATGTGTCTGTAGCGCTGACTGGGGTCGCTGCTGTGCCGTCGTCAGGATCGGTCATCGTTACTAGTAGGTTGACTGTTCCGCCATCGATTGACTTCACTGATACTGAACCTGCGGTGTCGTATACTGGTGTTGCACCGCCGCCGTCGTCCCAGGCAATACTTCCGTGTGCTCCAACGATATCTAAATCGTCTTTGCCGTCACCTGCTCCGAATACTACAGTCACAGGGCTACCTGCGGCTGCTACTGTACCCAATACTAGGGAACCTGCTCCTGCTACGACTGAAAATGGGGCCTTGCTGGTGACAGCGAGAGATCCTACATTTGCGCTTGCAGTACCTTCTCCATTAATGAAGAAGGCATCTGTAGCGGTATACAACCCAGTAACATGCAGCAGGTGTAGGGTTGGCTTTGAACCAGTAGCTAATTCGTAGCCACCGATTGCGCTTTGTGCTAGAGTTCCTTGGTCGCCCATTTTACTCACCTATTCCTGTCTAAACCCAAAGGGTTCAGTTTAGCTCTCCACTGCTAGTAGTTTGTTGAATTAATTCGTGATGTTGGCCGACTACTAAGCCGACAACTCTGATCTTCTCTGCTGACATTGCAGTTGAAGCCTGGCGTGTTCTTACATCCCATGCGATAGTTTTCTCTGGTTCCACTACAAGCGGTTCAGAGTAATATACTAGAGGTTCTTCTAGAACACTCATTATTGAATTTTCTATCACAGGAGTAGTAATCCCAGCGATTGACCATTGTGTTTCTACAATGTTCAGAGGATTAACTGCATATTGAAGACCTTGCATCATAACATATAATTCTTCAAGAGTCTTGAAATCAAGAGCCTTGGAGATCCATCCGTTAGATGCGGAAGTCTTGCTTCCAGTTGTACCGATTGAAGTATTTGGAATTTGCCAAACACCTTGGGTATCTAATATAGACATGTGATCTGCGCGTAGTCCGCCTGTTCCATATTCTCCCTTGGCCCAAACGCCACGGTTTTTCCCTCCCCAGTTAGGATATGCGTACGCAATAAATCCATTTATCTGGTCGAGGTAGTCTGCTATTAATGCTGCTGGTCTATCAAAATATACTTTCCATTCCATTGTTTTTACCTTCCTTTTTTTGTGTGCGACTGTTGCCGCTAAACCAATCCACTCACCATCCCTATATCAACGAGGGTAGCCCATTGTAGGCAAGTCGTGGAACTTTGTAGGCAAGTCGTAGTCAATCGTTCCGATTTGTTCAAACGGCAATGACCAGTGACCCCCTTTGTGTCCAAGACAGATCCCAAGGAACATACGGTGCGAGTCCGTTTGAGTGGTGAAGACTTCTCGGATCTAAAATTTGTTTCTGAACAACTGCAGATTGGTCTTTCTACCTGCTTACGCATGCATGCACTGGAGGCGTTGAGGTCTAGAAAGAACGATTTGTTCAAAGAAGCTACGCAAAGACGGGTGCATCAAGATATGCTGCGGCAGCAATTAGAGGGTGTCGAAGATGGAAATTAGAGGTAAGAAGTGCTTGACCTGTGGAGAAGTCACAGGACTTATGAATGATTCTTGCGAAGAGTGTGACTCAGATAGGCTTGTCCTGTTTACACAGGTAGCAAAGGCTGAAGCTCCTTTCTGGGGATTAACCGTTTCTAAAGAAATTGATAATTCGAAAGCAGTATTTGAATTTGAAGAGGCTATCCTGGGTAGCACTAAGAAATGGAGAGGATATTATGACGGGCATGGCGTCACTATGAAAGGGATCCCTGGTGTTGATGCTGAAATTAGTCTTATGGAACTTCATTGGTACTTTAATGAGGACGAGGGTCATCCTGCTGTGGATCTACAAAGAACTCTTTTTGGATTAAGACCAGGACTGATGGGTGAGGCATCTATTTCAGTTACTTTTTTTGATACCATCGAAGTTGGGGAAGAAGATTGATGTCGAGATTTGAACAGTGGGCATCTAATTATGTTGCGACTATGCAATTGGCCCGTACATTTACTAGTATTCTGAAATTAATAGTAGCAATTGTGATTTTGATTGAGGTTTTATCTTGACAGTAAAGGGAAGTTCTACTGCCTTAAGGGTGGCTCAAGAATTAATAGGGACAGTTAAGAAGGAAGTTGATTTAACTCGTAAGTCAAGTATAGAAAGACGATTGGATATACAAAGCAAGGTAATCGAAGATAAGTTTGAAGCCCTTCACCAAATTATCGCAGTACTAACAGTCATGCAAATCATTAGTACATGTTTGTTACTAAGTCAGATATTCTAAAGATTCGCTTGATTCAGCATTACTGCGTCATTTCCGGTTGGATTAACTGCTGCAGTGAGTGAACCAGAAGCTAAGTAGTTGAATCTTTGACCGATTTGTGCGTGAGGAAGTCTCGATAAGAGGCTTGCTCCAGTGAAACCTATTGCTGCTGCTCTTGCCTTTCTCCTTGCGCCCTTTGCTAGATACTTCTGATTGATTGCCATTTCTTGTACGAATCCTATTGCTGTGAGAGTTGCGCCGAATCCAACGACCTTCCCTAGAGAACTACCGTAGAACTGCCTGGTGAACGATCTGTATTGTTCTTCCGAGGTAGCGAGATTTTTTAGCAAGAGTTCATCTACAGTAGTTACCATCGTACCGAACAGACCTAAGCCTGCTGCACAAGTGGCAAACACCTTTGCGTTCTCTTTGGTTAAGCCTAAGTCCTTTGCAGAACGCTGGGCATCCCTCAAAATCTTAGGGGTTTTAGGTTTCTTGGAGGCCACGAGATCATCTCCTTATTCAAAAGAGATTTACTCGTGTGCTTCCAAGAGACTTTGTTCCGAAGAACTTAGCGTTACCTGTTGCTGCTGTATTGTTAGGTGACATAGCTAGAGCAAGGCTGTTGTTGCCGTGAACCATTCCCATTGCCGGTGCTGCTTGATTGTGCATACCGAACATTGCGTTGTTCTGTGTCATACCTAGACCGCCTAATGATGTCCCACTTAGAGGATTCAATGCTGCTAGTGATGATAGACCGCCAGCGAATATTTCACCAGATGCTAAATCACTTGCCTTATCACCAATTCCGCCTGCTTCGATGTTTCGAATGAAGTCTGCTGCAATGATTAGAGATGTTGCTGTCATTGCTGGACCTAAGAACTTCTTTGGGATTCCTTGCTTGCTCATTAGAGCTCCAAGTGCCCCAACAGTTGCCATGTCTAGCATAGCATCGAAAGCATTTACCAGATCAGGACCAACATAGTCGATACCGCCTACTGCGCTATCTACCATTGATGTTACACCGATTCTGTTCCAGACATTACCCTTAGCTACTGCTAGAAGTCCCATCATTCCCATACCTGCGAGAGCGAACTTAGAAGAAGCCATTAATGCATCAACTTGCTTACCTGGACTCATAACAGATGAAGATAGTGACTTACCGAAAGCCATCAATCCACCTACTGGGTCTAATTTAGTTGGTAGAGCGTCTGTTAGATTAACTGTTCCTGCCTTTACTGTTCTTCGCGAAGCCCTTCTCTTAGTTGAAGTTCTCTTAGTGGATTTTCGGCGTGTGCTTGTTCCACGGCGAGTTCTCCAGCCTTTCTTTGCTGCTGCGGATCTCTTAGCCTTAGTCATACGACCAGCGGACTTTTTCTTAGTAGATGCTCTCTTAGTAGTTTTCTTAGGAGATTTACGGGACCTTGCTGCTCTCTTTGCTGCATTAGATCTCTTAGTGGATGCTGCTCTGCGAGTTCTCCAGCCTTTCTTTGCTGCAGATGAACGCTTTGCTTTTGTACCTGTTTTCTTAGCAGGTGATCTCTTACTCTTCCTGGTAGCTGCGGCTTTCTGGCCAGCAGTGGAACGCTTTGCAGCGTTGCGCTTTCTTGTAGCTGCGGCTTTCTTGCCTGCAGCGGAACGCTTTGAAGCGTTGCGCTTTCTTGTAGCAGCGGCTTTCTTTGCCGATGCTGATCGTGAAGCCTTAGAGCCTCCACGACGGACTGATTTTCTAGCGGTTGTCTTCTTAGTCTTTCTTGTAGTAGTCTTTCTTGCCAATTTATTCACCTTCTTTCTATTGTTAGGAGGGTTGACTAATACAAGTGTTCCCTGACCCATTGACTAGGGGTCTTAACCATCCGCATATAACCAGACTGTAGTACACAGTATATACTTCGGCTACTATGTAGTCAAATGTCGTGCGTAAGTATCTTACGGTAAACACCCTTAGACTGATTGATGAAGAAGAAGGAGAGCAGTGTAATATCGCTTAGAATACCGGCAAACATCATGGAAAGGGTGCGTCAGCAGGCACAAGAAGAAAATAGAACCATCAATAATCTATTACTAACATATATTCAATTGGACATAAACTTCACCACTAGCGAGCATAAGACCAAATTAGAAGGGAAAGATAGAACAAGGCGACGCAGGTAAGGTGTTTGTATGGATTCACCTTCCCACCTAGTTAAGTCGATGGAACCATTGTATGATGGCATTCGTGGAGGCCACCTAGTAATTGTTGGACAGACTAGATATGGAAAGAGTACGGCTGCAGAACAATTCTTCTTGAATGAGAGTCTTTTTGATGGCAGAAAGAGTGCTACGCATATCTTTATCGACACTAAGCACGATGATGCGTTAATCAAGCATGGATTTTACGCTAAGACTATTACGGACTTGGATTTTTACCTTAATATGAAAGTTAAGCGGGTTGTTTATCGGCCACCTGGTACTTCTGAAAGGGAGAAGCACCTTACAGACATAATTAACCTCTTATTCAAGAAGAAAGAAAAGCGTCGTTACAAGAAAGCGGTCTACGCGATATTCATAGATGAGGTTCAACTATACGCAAGAAAGGGATCAAGGCATGAAGGACTTGAGAGGTTATCTACGACTGGTGCTGGTAAAGACATACACGGTATTGTCATTGGACAAAGATTGCAAGATATACATGAACAGACATTATCTCAATGTAATAGCCGGATGGTTTTCTTCATGCAAGAAAGACCTGATTATCTGAAATCCAGAATGATGACTGAATTAATTGATTGGATGGACTGGCTTAAGGAGAACCCTTACTATTTTGGATTCCAGACTCTTGCTTCTGTCGATTGGCAACTTCACGCTCCTGTCCCTTTACCGCCCAAGCCCATAGATATCTACGCCGAGATGTTCGCCCCTCCGCCTTCAAAAAGAAGATTTTGAACCAAAATGGTAATATTGATTTGAATGCGGGTCCAATCAAGACATCTCATCCGTAAAGGTGTCCTGTATAGGTTTTGATTTTTGTATTTCATCTGTTCTAAGTAACGAGATTGCATTTCCTGTTGCTGTATTCATTGAAGTTAACACTAATGTTAGCGGTTCTACTACCCAAGTCATATCACAAACTTTCTCACCCATTGGATCAACACCTAACTCGGGATTCATTGATAATTCATATAGAGTATCAATGATGTCCATTGATGCGGTTTCTGCCAATGTTATTGGTATTACTAATAGAGATTCGGCAAATGCCATCTTTGCTAATTCTGCTCTAGAGGACTCCATTGGTTCAGAATTCTTGATTGCATGACACATTCTTGCTTGTATGGAACCGGCACCTGGAACTGTAAGTGGATTCTTGGCTGTGATGTAAGCTACTCCAATAGCGTCATCCATTGCTCTGGAAAATTCTGCGGCGGTTTGCTCAGTTGGTGCTGGAAGTATAATTGAGGCTACTTGGATATTTTCCCCTACCACTTGAATATAGGGGTTGGGACCTTCTTTACCTCTAATAGTACAGGTACCAGTACCTAGTTCATCTTCCAATATATCAGATAGATCTGCGATTACTTCACCATTAGTTGCTTTTGCAATCCTGTGCATGTCACTCTTTCTAATATTGCGAACTGCTAAAATTCCTTGTCGCCTAAAGTGTTGTATGGCCCTAGAGTCCATTCCTTTCTGGCACAGGACTATTTTTATTTCTTGTTCCTCTATTGCAGAAAGCCTTTGTTCCATGTATGCTTGCTGTACTGCGGCTATTTGGGCTATCTTGTTAGGATCTGACAGAGATACATTTGCTTGAGGCGGCCCTAGTTCTTCATCGAGTAACAGTATTTTACCAGTGAATTTTTCTTCATCAGTAGGATATGCGCTTTGTTTGAGTATTACTACGCCCTCTATTAGTTCTGCATCTTTAGGATCTCCTGGCCTTCCGATTAGTTTGATATTATCTGGAGTGGCTGCTTCTGCGGCTCTGGCGCAAATATCACTCAATACTTCGATATAAGCCTCTGCTGATTTACCTGTGATTGCTGTTTGTGCTACCTTTTTGGCCGCATCATAGGGGGTATCTGCTGCTGATGCGTTTTTCTTTGCTGTTTCTGTCGCAATTTCAAGTGCTTTTCTATATCCCCTCGTTATAGAGTTAGGTTGTACGCCACGATCAATAAGTAGGTCTGCTTGATGAAGAAGTTCTCCGAGAAGAATAACTGTACTTGTAGTTCCATCGAAAACGGATTCTTCCTGTGCCTTTGCTACTTGGGCTACTATTCTAGCAACTGGATCCCTATCTGCTCCCTTCCTTAGTATAGTTGCCCCATCATTAGTTACTAGGTGCTCACCCATTTTATCGACTAGCATTTTATCGAAGCCTAATGGCCCCAGAGTTGATCTGACCCTATCTGCAACTTCGCGGGCTTTACCTACGATGTGTTTTTGGGCAGCTCTTCCCCTCAGAGTTTCGAATTGTTCTTCCATGAGCCTTTCAATCGTTGTTGCCGTTTGAAGGTGCTTATCTTTTTGTAGAGCGTATTTGTTCGGGAGACATATGATAGCACTTGAATTTCACATTATACTCAGGTATTTCCTCGTTTAATGCATTCACAATATCCATAGTCCTATCTCTAAGGTGTGCATGCCCATCTGTTTCCATGATATGTTCTTGTTCTGATTCTTGGAATACTTCTTCTATGTCTTTTTCTAGGTCGATAATCACATCTGCTACTTCTTCTGCCTTCAAACGGTTGCTCTTGGCAAAATGAAACCAATCAATTCTATCTCCCATTACTGTGAAGTGGTCTTGGATGCCGTGTATTGTAAATAATCCATGATAAACTTTGAAATCGTCTGGGCTAGTTTGACTGGGTTCCCAAACTCTAGGATGAGTATGGAAGAATGCTGTCGCTCCTTCTAGTATGTATCCTGAAACTGCTGCTTCGTTCAAATGTCTTGCACCTGGCCTGAAATATAGGCGATTCCCTTTCATCCAACCAGATGCTTCTCCGAAGTCTTGGACTTGTTCTGCTAATTGTAAGAATAGTGCCTTAGAACCAATTGGGCCTTTCATTTTGGTCGACTTGAATTTCTTTTTTTCTTCTTGCTTAGTCATAGTTTCTCCGAAATCTTCGATGTATTCTACTCCGTCAAGATTTAGAGTTATCGGATTTAGTTTGATTGGGTTCCTTTTCTTTTTCTTTTTCTTTTTCTTGTTCTGGTTATTGTTCTGGTTATTGTTCTGGTTATTGTTCTGGTTCTTGTTCTGGTTCTTGTTCTGGTTATTGTTCTGGTCCAGGTTATCAGTAGGAATAGTGGGGTGTTTCCTTCCAGTTAGGCTTTTGATAAGGTCCCTGCTAGTAATACTGAATACATTTTTTACTTGGCTTTTTCCTTTTTTCTGAGGCTGCCCTTGCTTTTTGATGAGGTCTTGCTTATCCCGAGATTGCCCTTGCTTATCCCGAGGCTTATCCCGAGATTGCCCTTGCTTATCCCGAGGCTTATCCCGAGGTTGCCCTTGCTTATCCCGAGGTTGCCCTTGCTTATCCTGAGTTGGTGGGCCGCTATTCGGGCTTTTCTTTTCTTCTTCGAACCATTTTTCAAAACTCTCTGTTTTGCCAGCCTTCAAATCTGCGAAGATATTAGGGGGTATTCTTGCCCCTTTCATTTGACTTAATGCCTTTACTGCTTCGGGATGTAAATGATCTCTATGTTCTCTGCTGACTTTGGCCGGATTGTTTTTGGGTTCCTTAGATTGAATTTTTTCTGCTACCTTTATCACATCGTCTCTTACTGCTGCTTGATTTTCCTCTGAAAGAAGGTGTGCGCTGTACAGATAAGAGGTATGCGGCCTAATATGTAAGGAGGGTTTTCCACCAAATCGAGTTTTTAGTGTGTACCACCCTCTTTCCAAATTCTCTTTCACCCATTCGTAGCCTAGTTTTTCTAATTCGAAGAATGCTAGCGAAGTATCATAGAACCTAGCAGGTATTTCTAAGGTGTATTGTCTTAGTAACATACCTTCTGGCGGATTGATGCTAATATCTATTGCATCACCTAGAGATTTGGAGATTTCTTTGTAGTGCTTGTGTAAGTTGGATGCGTTGTTGATGAATATAGCCAGTGCAGCACCTTTCTGGGCATGGTGCATTAGCCTGTTACCAAGTGGATCTATATCATCCACGGTATCTGTAGTTATTTCAAGTTCGGAATTTTCTGAAAGGAATAGTGCAACTCTTTGGGCGATTAATTGATGACTACTTCCCATTGATTCAGGAGATGACACTATGATATCTGAGGCATTGTTAGAATTAGCCGTAAAGCCAATAATCTCTAAGTATATCGAGCCAGGGTCAGATATTTTGTGGCCTTTGGCTTCTAATTCCCTTATCAGTTGGTTTTTGATTATATGCCCTTGCCCAATAGATTTGATATTGAATGTCTTTAATGGATTACGCCATGATTCACCCAATAATGTATCTGCTGTGAATATGGTTTCTCCTTCGTCAGATTTTCTAGTTTGTATTGCTTGTCCTTGAGTTTTAGGGCCGCCAGTTTTAGGATGAGTGTTCCCCATCTTAGCTCCTTTATGTATTGCGTAATTGTATCTTTTCTTATTTTTAATCTCGAAAGGCATAGTTAGGTGTTTTTTTGCTGCTACTTTGAAGTTATCTAGGTCTTTCTTTGCAGTTGTAGTTGAAGTGTAGCCTACGGCAAATATGATTGGCTCTTTTTTTGGTTCAATTTTGTAAGTATTATCTTTAGGATATCCTTCGTGGATCCATTCGGGCATATAGAATACCTTTCGGCCTAAATCATCTTTTTGAGGTTTAATCGCTATTCCTGATTGAAGAGGTGATATTGGATTCTCCTTAGTACCGAATAAACTGTCCTTAGGAAGATACATCTTAGGGAATGGAGGGTTGTCGTATTTCTTGTTGAAATGTTCTATCTTACCCGCCTGACTGGTCTTTACTTTCAAATCGCCCGTTAGAGAGAAAACCGCTAGGAAATGGTCGAAACTTTTCTTGACGGTTGGTTTGTTCCATAATATCCACTTTGATAATGCGCCTGCTGTTGTGAAATCATCCCAATCTTCTCTTTTCCCATGTCTTGCCAAATAGTCGGTTCTGCGTCTCTTATCATTATGTATAGTATAGTCGTTGTAGTGCTTGGCTCCAAAGTGGGTAGTTTTCTTCCTTCCATCGGGGAATGTGAATACTGCTCGTAGTTTCTTGTCTTTCTGTGGAGATCCGTCAATCACAACATGGACTCGGCCCTCTGCAGGAGGATTTGATTTTGTGGTTGGAACATACCTCATGTGATAGTTAGTGAATCCATTGTATGATTTTTGCGCCCATCCGTCTTTTGCTACTGTTCTTTTTGCTACTGGCGCTCTGGTCACTTCTTCACCGCATGATTCACAAGTGTAAGTTTTCTTGTCTAATTTTTCTCTTTTTCCTGTACCGGATAGAATCCATGAAGGATCTATTGAATCCCATTTTGCTACTAACTGCGCCTTTGGCTTCTTACATCCTTCATGTGTAGCGTACCAATACCATTCGCCAGGTACAGACATTGCAGGAGGATTTGTTATAGCCATCTTTGAGATTATTTTAGAGTTGATGTTTGATACTGTTTTCTTGAGTTCGCCTGTTTTGTTCTTTATTATTAGGTCGAAGTTCATGTCTTTGTAATTTTTCATCATTTTTATTCCTGACTTAATTCTTCGTTCAACTTTCCATTGAGGTTCCCCTCTTGATTTGATTATGTATTCCCATTCTTCTCTCGGCTTATCTAATAGTAGGAATATTGAGAATATATCTGCTATTTCAGCAGATCTCATTTTCTTCAATGCATCGAATGACTGATCTATAATTACTATTGGTGTTGCTGTCAAGTCTTGGATTCTTCTTGCGTACTTATCACCATAGTTCTCGAATACGAGGTCAGTCCCATTGGCAGATGTGAAATCACCTGCTTCTCTCATTTTATCGAACTTAGCTTGACTAACGGTTTTGATGTCTATGCCTTGCTTCTCGTTCTTGCGCTTTTCCCTAGTAGTATATGTAGGGGCGATGGAGGCTTTATTTCCAATTAACTTCTTGAGGGCTTTTTGTATAGTGCTTTTACCCATCCCCGATGGACCTGATAATGATACGATGATTTGTTCAGGCATCATTTCTTCTAGTGGAACAAGAGGATTCTTGATCCAATCCATATCCTCGTTGAGAGGAGAGATCCAGAATGAATCATAGAGTGGGTGGACTTTGCCTCGTACAGATAGGGATGAGTCGGCTAGAGGTTCTGGAGGAGATTCTGAAGCCCCCGTCTTTGTCATTACTCCTCTTGTCTCTATGCGTAGTCGGGGTTCTGACTTCTTAGAGGGAAAATTGGCTAGTATTCCATAAACCGCCCTTATTGCAGTCAAGGCGTAGTAGTGCTTACCGCCCGTTTCTGCGGAGATGATGTATTCGGGTTGATTCTTGATTGGTTTTCCATTCTTGAGGACTTTGAATCCAGCAGTGCGCCTGAACATATTGATTCGGACTAGATTGCCCAATTGCATGTGATCTCCTTTGTTCACCTTATGGCTTCTGATTTGCCAGGCATTAGTATCTCTGGTTGCATTCACATAAAGTTGCGGCTTTCCATCGGAGTCCACTGAGACAACGGGTTCGAATGCGTAGTGGTTGGTGACATCTTCACCTTCCATGACGAATCTCCCCTTCTTAGTGGGTGATACCTTTCGTGGTTGGACGGTGACAGGTGGGTTGAAGGAAATCGTAGGAGATATTAGATCTGCATACAGCAAGTGCGGGTGCTTTATTGCAGCATTACCTGGAAAGAACTGTGAGTCTTTTCTGCCTGTTGGGTTACTTGAGTAGGCTGGGGTCACTTCGCGTCCGTCAAGATGTCCAATGAGTTCGACTGACTTGATTGCATCCCCCTTCCAGATGCACCCACTGGCTACATCCCATCCGTAGTACCAAATGAAGTCCTTATTCATCCGTAAGTCCCATTGATAGGGGCATATCTCAATTCCACTGTAGTTCTTCGCCACTTGCTGCCAGTCAATTGTTTTAATTTCTGCTCCGGAATGATACTGACCGCCGATAGTGCCGTAGTTCTCGGCAAAGGCATACATGTCCTCGGGTGTTCTGATTATCAGCATTTTCTCGAAGTTGATTTTGATTTCGTACAGGTATTCGTATCTTCCCACCATTCCTCCTTTCATTGTTTCATCTTCGGAGATGAAATCCTTCCAAGTATTACCTTGGCCTTGGCCTTCACATCCATACCAGAGTCCTTTCGGTTTCATGGCATTAGAGATTGGATCTGCGGGCTGCGGGTGTTCGTGCCGGAACGCTTCTGGCCTCCACTTCTCTCCGGTGTAGAAGGTTCTGCTGACTGTCACTGAATCTGCCCCCATTTGCCCGTTCCCTCTACTGGGACTTGTTCCATACGCAAGTCATGTGGCGTTATGCTCTTGTCCGTTCTCCATCTCTTGAAAGATGGTTGGAACATAGTAGGTGCTCGCATTGTTCCGACTTGCACTAGTTTCTTGCCCTTAACTCGGTATATTGGCTTCTCTGACCAGTTCAGCCCTCTGTAATCGAATTCTCCAATCATTGTAGGTTTAATTGCGGTCATCGTTCCCTTGCCTGTAGTCATGTGAGTCTTGGTCGGATCTACTTCGTGATTCCCCCATCGAGCTTTGCCCCCAAGTTCTATTGCACTAGGGGTGAGTTCTTCTAAGAGTGCTTTCTTCTCTACCATAGAGCTACCTATCACGGCATTTCCAGAATAAACGAAGTCTCCGTTCGGTAGCATCCATGCTAGACCGCCTCCTCCGATGATTTCCTCGTCCCTTCCACCTGCCTTGCCACGATAGAATCCAATGACGGCTAAATCAGCAGTTCCCTTCATCTTGATCTTGATTGACTTGGCCTCGTTATCGAATCTGAACACAAGCCCCTCGAAGTTGGGTTCTTTCATTCCAGTGTTCCATGCCTCCTGAACTTCGTGTGATGTTCCTATGCCTCTCCATGATTGCACAACTGAGATTGATTCGCCTTTCAAAAGAGGTGGAGTCTTTTCTGGGCGTACATCTTTCTTCTTCGCCCATTCAAGAAAAGAAGCCCCTGTTGTTAGTACCAGCATCCTTTCTTGGTAGGGTGTGTCAGCCGTGATTGTATAGTCTGATCCCTGCGCTTTTAACGAAGTTATGTCGAATGCCGTGAATCTGATTTGGTTCTGCCTCTCAATCGTTTTAGGAGACACTATGATGCTTCCAACCTCATTCAATGGTAGTGTCAGTCCGTCGGAGTCTACTGCGTAAAGTTCACCGTTTATCATTGCCTCAGCCACTCCAGCCTTCTTGAGTGATGCTGTGATCTCGTCTGTTATGTGGAAGTCCTTTCGCCATCTGCCCCTGTGATTCCAGATGATTGACTCCTCTCCGTCGAACATCACCATGCTACTGTCTCCGTCTATCTTGTGAGATACGGTGTATGTCCTTTCATCATCCTTGTATTTCTCTAGGAAGTCTCCTAGTGACAACTCGACTCTGAAAGACTTCTTCTTCCAGTTCTTCGCAATAGCAGGTATTGTCTCCGCTTGTTCCTCGAAGCCCTTTGGGTATTGGTTGTGGTACTTCGTAGGTCCTGAGTCGGCGGCTATTCCCATGTCCATAGCCTCTGGACTATCGAATACAGGAGGATTTAGACTAGCAGTTAATAGTGCTTCTACCCCAGATGGCACATTACCTTCTATTCTTGGTTCTGGACCATTTTTGAAAAACTGATCTAAAGATATGTCAGTAGTGAATACGATTCCCTCATTGGTTTGATATTCGGTTTTTGCTGTGAGGGTATCTTCATTTTCTACTTTGTAATCTAATTCAGGTATCACAGATCTAATCCCTACTATCTTTGCATTTTCAATCTGTGGTAATACTGCAGATTCTATCTGAATTAGCCTCGCAAAATCTGATGCAATGTATTTAGCTCTTGAGCCGAATACTGCGCTCTGCGCTACAGGTAGTACAGCTTCTACATCTCTAATCGATGTGGAATCCAAAGTCTGTCTTGTTTCCTCACCGGCCTCTTGTGCCGCATCTGTGTTATATCTTTCTTCACTCCTTTCCATTTGGATTTGCCTGATATAGCGATTTCCCATCTTCAAAGATGTTTTTTTGAATTCTACTTCTATTATTGTGTCAGCCTTGTATGGATCTATGAATAAATAATCTCCATCCATATGAGTTCCAGCCTGGACTAGATGTTCGAACAAGACTCTTCTATCTTTTACTGTGAACCCTTTCATTGAACTGGCTATACCTACTGATTCATACACCGTAGTTACTGGAGTTTTAGTTGAACCTGACCATTCTACAATGCCTGGTTCACGCTTTCTTCTTTCCTCGCTCATAACAGATATTATGACTGGTCCTAATTCTCCGTTATTGAAACGCTTGTTGGTTGTATCTAGGGCTATGATTGTAGCCGCTATTCTATATGTTCGCACGAAATAATAGGTTTTACCTTCTAAAACATATCCTAGCGTTTCAGCATCTCCATTTGTTATCTCATCTTCATAGACATCAAACAATGTTCCTTTTGCACTCTTTACCTGCACTATATTACTATCAAGCAAATGACTTATCTTACCAGAGTAAGCATTTTCTATGTGCAATATGCTATCTTCCCAATCATCACTCTTGAAACTTAACAGGTCTTTTGGTAGGTCTGGGTCTAGATTTGGAAGTGCAGACAACCTGCCGTAGAGAATTGCATCCTCCCCTTTATTCATTAATGCATCAATCTGTTTTAGATGTATAGTTCCAGATCTGATTGAGCCATCCGAAAAACCAGCCATAGTGGAGCCTTCTGACTTAGCATGAATCAAGACTTCACGGCCATAGGGTAATACGAAAGCGATATCTGGTTCTTCTGTAGGCAGTTCTTCCACGATGTTTAGTGATCTACTTCTGTGGTTGCTCCATTTCTTTGCTAGTCTTTCGTCGATAACAATTCGTATATCTTCTTCTTCTGCCTCTCTTTCGAGATTTATTAGTCTAGCAGATTTCATAAAATTAGAAACCTTTGAGACATATTTACTTATATTGTATGCTGCAACTAATGGGTGAGCATCATAGTACCAAGTAAATTTATCATCTAATATGGGCACTATCGCATGACCCATACCTGTGACTAAATGAGAGAACATTCCCTTTGTACTTGAGGAAGTCTTTGGAGGAGGAGGGAGTATGTAGAGCGAAAGAGGCAGAAGTGTCCTTCTGGCATCTGCTTTTTCGCCCTTATTGTTTCTTGTTTTGACTAGTCTTGCAGACATTTTGGAGTTAGATCCTCTTAGGTTCTTCAATAACGGCTTTATTTGCGTGATTAGTTGCCCATATTGTTCAGGAGAGGATAAAGCAACATATAGTAACATTCTCCTAGAGTTTGCTGAACATAGGAGAGTAGTATATTCTAAAGCCTTCAAATCAGAATCTAAATCTAGTGCGACAGCTACTTCCGGCCTAGTTATTGTTTTTTCACAATCAATCTCAATCAACATCACGGATTCGGTATCAGGCCTCATGCCCGTCAAGTTTGAAGGTTTGATAGTTCCCATTACTCTTCCTTTGTTTATATCAAAGCCTACTCTAGAATAATCTTTATTCGCTTTTCTTCGTAACCAATTTAATACAGTTTGGCGATAAGTCTTGTGCATCTCTATTTGTTTCTCCACTCTTGCCATTGTCATTTCATCTGTGGGATCATTAATCAGAGAAACTAGATTAGTCGGGTATTCAGTGATTTTTGATTGAGATGGGCCTGCCCTATTCTCATCGGCTTCAAATTGATGAAGTATGCGTGCTTGGTATTCGAATATAGTTGCTACTTGATCTATCGGAATGCCTGGGTAATCTTCGTCAAGAACCACGACTGGCCGAGATTTGCCGACCTTACCTTTCCTTATTCCCCAAGCGGGCAAACCAGGGTGGCGGCTTTCTGATCCTGGTTGCATGGTGAAATTATTCTTACCGCCGGTTGAAGTGAAGAAGTCTAATGGAGGCTTTGTTAGAAATCTGCCGTCCCCTCCACTTCTCGTCATTATTGCTGAACGGGCGCGTTTAGCGAAATCATCTTCGGATAATTGATGAAATCCGAACGATGTACTGTTCTTTAGTATGTATGCAGCCGTTTCCGGTATCGATGGGAGGTAAACCATTCACATACTCTCCACTATTCGATAGTTGGCCGGTACGGTCAATGGTGCCAAGCCTCTTATCCCCAGGGCACCTAACTTATCGTATGCCACTAAAGTTGAGATTAGGAATCCTTCACCTCTTTCTGCTTCAACTGCTTTCATGAATCCTTCCAACATATCAACATATCCGCCTGGTTTGTAGTAAGATAGGGCTTTGGCCGCGTGGTAAGCAGCCGCGACCTCGCAGAAGTGTTCTACATTAAGTGGGTCTGCTCCATAGGACCAACTTAAGAAATCAGACACTTCTCCTCTTTGTCTCGCCCTGTCATCTAATGCTGAAAATGACGAAGGTAATGACGGCATCCATGAAGGTATATCGACATCAATTTTTCCAGATTTAGTGAGGAATCTCAATACCGCCGCGAATGCATACGATTCTGGAGGGTCGGTTTTCGCATCTTTCTTCAATCCAGGCCAATGTTTGCTTAGGTTGAATTCTTCTCTCTGCATTCGGAGAGGGAAGAAGGCTAATCGGTAGTATGAAATTATTATTGGAGCCAATTTGTTCATTAAATTGGCCTCATCTACCGCCACCTCTTGATTTGTTTTAGGTATTGTAAAGAATTCTGGTTGTCCCTCGGCATTGAATCCTCCCATGTCAATCAATGAGTTATTAGCCATCATCCATAGAGCCATTAGTTTCGCTGGGTTCTTAGAATATTGTTCGAATACTAAATTTGCGCCCAATGATACCATGCCTGCGCCATCCTCTATTCCTTCTAGAGCTGCATATACTGTCTCATATAGTAAATCGTGTTGGATCTGTGCATGGTACGATGCTGGCCCTGGACTGTGATTCGTACCCAAGAGGCCGTCCACTGCTTTGTCGAATTGTGAGGTTGATTTTGATTTTATTAACTGCTTATTTGCATTATTCTGCACCTGATACATGATTATTTTACCTAATGCTTGAAAGGCTCTTGAAAGTCCTATATCTGATTTTATTGGTGGATCTCCTATGGATATTATCTTCGGATAGGCTAGTGATAGAATACTATTTCCAGAGTCTAAGAGTTCAAAGCCATATTCAGCTTCCTCATCAATCTCGATGAATTTAGCCATTTCTGTTGCAGATTTCAAACCCCTGTTTAATGATGGAGTTTTCATATTGAAGCTAAATTTATTCTTAATTGTATCAAATTCCTCAGGTGTAGCTTCATTTTTTAATAATTTTTCTCTATCAAAGATCAGCGTAATGATTTCGGTTTCATCATCATCATCTTCAATTTCAAATCTGATTTCTATATTAGTTTTATCAATAGAGAGTATTTCTCCGATATACGACCTTTTAGCCATTGAGTTTGCTACGAACTTGATTCCATCTACTTCATCAACTGGGTCTATATCCTCTCCTTCAAACCCTTCAATTAGACTTTCAAAACCACTAGGGCCATCTCTTTCTGCCCAAGTAAACATAATTTCATTATCAACGAATTTTTGAAGGAATTCTGTACCTCCATCGTTAGAATAAGCCATGATCATCCAACCAGGCATTTCTATTTCACTAAATACAGGTATTATTTCCGAGAATATAGCATTTGAAGTTAGGTCTATCGTATCTACAAAACTGATACTCTTTTGTTGCACAACATTACCTAACTCAATTTCTTCTATCCAAACCAGCACTTCCTCTAATACTTCAGTAGGTATTGTGTATAGAAATTTTGTACCATCTGTAAATCTTTTTTCCCTAGGAAGTGTTTGTATTATCTCAGATACAAGTTTTTTGAATTTGTTTTTTCTTTGTGTATTCATCATAGAATATATTTTTTGCAATAAACCTATTTCTTTGTTATCATGGGGTATCTCAAGTTGAACATTGTCTGCAATTGCATCTATATCGTTATCACGGTATTTTATAGTTGATCCTATGGGTTTCATGTCGAATAACTCATCTACATCTGTTCTTACATCTGGAGATAAATTGATTGCTTTTTCAATTAATTTAGATACATCTTTATCTACGGTAGTTATTCTCGCTAAATCGACTGTTTCATTCTTTGTACCTATCCCTACTGATTCTTCGGCTTGCGGTAGTAGTAAAGACGCAATGTACCTAGAGAGAAAATAGTGGACCATTGGTGTGGATTCTACAATCTTATTCCCTTTTTCGGAGGGCAAAGGATACACTTTTTTCAGATTTTCGAAGCCAGCCTTGAGAGTTTTGGTTTCTGAATCGGATAATTTATCCTGACTGGTAAAAGGAGAACGGGTCAGACGAGGGGGGATTGGGTTGAATGTATATACAGATCTTTTCTTGTCGTCTATACCTTTACCTTGTAGTGGCTTTGGACCCCATGGTTGCCATTTTTCATAGTTCGCTATATTTTGCTGAGTCAATTCTGCAATAGTTGAATATTCTATTTCTTTTCCGAACTCATTGATACTTGCAGGGGTTGTTTTTTTGTCTGCCATCACTTTAATTATAAACGATAAACCAGATTGGCTAGATATAGATACGGCTTCCTGGCCTTTGACATCTGATTCCTTGGGCGTAGTGAATTCTAATATTTTGAAATCTAAGTCAAGAATATTAGATAGGTCCTTGATTCTTTTGAAGTCAGTCCCGTCACCATAATGTGAGCCAAAACCTATGTGGTTTGCAATTAGTCCATCTACATCGGAGATTGTTGCCACATCTACAACCCCTCAATCATCATCTCTTGCCCTTCCAATGGCTCCGGATATTGTTTGTATGATTAGTAGGTTTGCTGCCCCTAATGCTATTGCATAGAAGCAAAACCTTAGTGGTTGCGAAATAATACCTATGGGACCATATAGCGCCCTATCGAATTCGTCTGATACATTTTTTTGTATCGCATTTACTTCTTTGCCAAAGTCAAATTCCATTTAGTCCACCAACCATAAGTTTCCGTCTCCACGCTCTTCGATGTCCCAATCTCCGCCCAATATAATTAGCATCCTTTCCATTCCAGGTGGCGGCATTGTGACATATAGTTTGGGACGCTTGCCACCTTCTTCTCCAAAATGGTGTATGTAGGTATCTATTGTCTTATCTTTATTTGTTTTACCTGATTCGTAACCTATGAATGGACATTCACCTTCGCCTAGAGCTACCAATGGACTGTTCTCATCTGGAAGCCATGCCTTTACATGATCAACTGACTTCACATCTGTACCATTGAATTGCCTGTATAGTTGCATAGCATCTGGCGAAACATTTGCTGCTTTTTCTTTCTTTCCTTTCTTTGCTGGACCTGGATTTAATTTTGCTTTGACCTTTCCATTTGGAAGAAACCATTGTTTCTTGAAATTACTAGGTGTCTTACCATCCTTGAAGTCGATGTCTTGGCCCCATGATTTCAAACCCCTTAGTAGTGCTTCTAATCCTAGTAGGTGGTGAGCAGCATTTGACTTTCCATTGAAAGATACTACGAACTCGTCACCTTTCTCTTCCATTGTCACTTCCCACTTAGATTTCTTAGCCATTTGCTCACCTCATTTCGTATTTTGCACCACAGTCGCTACACTTGTAGATCCTACCGTTTTTCATTAGTTTTACTTCACTACCACATGGCTTGCTTCGCTTGGTTTTTTTGTAAGCGCATTTGAGAGTAGGGTTTTTCTTTGCTGACTTTGCCTTTGTGTATTTTCCTTTAGCCCACTTTTGCTTCCCACATTTATCGCACTTATCTCCTAATGCTTTGATTTTCTGCTTGTGGCCGCAACCGCCTCTTTTCTTATCGCATTCTGCAGTTATTGGGTTTGACTTTGGGCGATTTCCTCCGAGTGTTGTCCTTGGTGGGCGATTTCCTCCGAGTGTTGTTCTTTCACGATTCCCTCCGAGTTTTTTTATTATTGATATATCAAAACTTGTAGATCCGCATCTAGGGCAGCCTTTACTAAAGAATCCTGAATACCCTGGGTCGCTTGGTTCCAATGGTGTTAACTCATCAGATTTGAACGGTCCGTGTCCATTCTCACATCTATATCTGCTACTATCGATCTCCTCCTGTGTTACAATCATCCTTTCTTCGTCATGATTAGGGTTTGGTAGTGAGCGATTTCCTCCGAGTGTTGGAGGTTTAGCCATCTTGATGGCGTCTGCAGTAGCGATGAGAGTCAGAGTAACTGTTTGCGAAATCATCTCGTAGTCTACTTTCAAGTTGGCAACAGCGTTGCCTCCTTTTGCTTTTGCTCTGTTAGAGAGTTCTTGTTGCATACTTGCTATAGCCATAGCCATTCTTTTTTCGGCCATTGATGTTCTTCCACCAATAAGTCCTCGGTATATGCCTTGAACTGTCTCGCCAATATCTTTCACGAAGTTTCTTCCGATTTGGACTTCGGATGTAACCATTCCTTTGTTAGTGAACTTAGATGATGGCGTACCTGCGTAAATAGGGAGAATATTTGCTGGGTTGGATAAGGGGCTACCTCCCTCTGGAGCCAGATGGAATGGATAGGTGAAAGTGCCACCTAATCTATCAAAAGATACTGAGTTGAATTCCTTATTTCCTTGCCCCTTTAATTTAATTGTAGTGTTGAGCCTAGTTTGCTGATCTATTTCTAAGATAGTATAAATTTCTCCCTTTTTCAATTTTGGATATTTGTCATTTCCATTATATCGTACCATTTCATTCACTGCAAAGGGAGGGTTCGTCTTAGATCGTGCCATAGTCATTGCCTTTGACCCCATGAAAGAATCTATTGATACTACTTTGTACCCTTTCTTTTCAGCTTCGCCAATCGAACTAGGAGATACTAACAAGTAATTCTTACCCTTTACCATAACTTTGTAATCGAATCCCTCTTGTAACAAAAGTTCCCTCTTGGATACTGCATCATCTTTATCTGATGCTTTTACTACAGAAGGCGGTTGCATTGAGAGTCCGGCTCTCTTGGTCTTACTAGAAAGTTTAAACCAGGTCCTTCTTTGTTCTTCAGCGTCTTTTAAAACTGCGGCTCCCACCTTAATATCTGAATAATATTTATCGAGTAGTTGAATTTTGTCGATTAATAGATTCGCTGCAACTGCAACATCATCTTCGTCAAACCCTTGTGTGCCACTAAAACGCCATAATTCTATTTTATCCTCATTTGTCATTACGCTTGTTACAAAATTATGTAGTTTTTTTTGCTCTGCGGTACCGCTTCCCATTTTATCGAATGCATCTTGATTTTCATCAACCTTTTTTGTTAGTATTTCTATATAATTATCCAATTTATTTTTTTCTGCCTTTTCTTCCTTTCGTATGGCTGCTTTTTCCTTTCTAACTTCTGCTGCTGCTTGTTTCTTCAATAACTCAGGTTCGTTCTTTTCGCTCTCTGTCATCCATTTGATATCTTCACCTTCTAGTTTATGCCACAACCGGCCTAATTCCTCTAATTTTCCGTGTATTTCTCTTGCATCATTGGGCGCTTCGGGTCCGTCATAAACTGGAATTTTTTTCTTTTTTTCCTTGTCGGCCCTGTCTAGTACCATCCTTTTTGTTTGAATGTTGGCTTTCCAGTATTCTTTTGATTTATTCAGGGGGGCTATGACCTTATTGGCTTCTGCTACTTTTTTAGTGAGTATATTGAAAATGTATTCCGCGTGTGGTGTGTTAAAGGGGTCGCCAAGTTCTTCTGGGCCGATTCCTGGTGGTAAAATATTTGCAGGCGGATTTCTTATTATTCCTCTGCTCGTCTTTGTTTTTCTAACTGTACTTGGAATTCTTGTAGGGTCGTGTGGGTCGAGCATTGAATACAGTAACATTGTTTCTGATTCATTTAGTTCATAATCATACATTGCTTTAGATCTTGTTGCGATCATATATAGTAATTCCAGGGCAGATGGCATGGAATTACCTTTCATCACATCTGAGTATTCCTCTAAGATCTGGAATGTTGGAATTACCCACCTACTATCCCACCCTTTAGGTTGTTTAGTAAATCCAGAATTGAATAGAGGCACTAGGAAGAATGTACTTTTAGTTTTTAGTTTTTCACTTTGTTTTGATAAATTGTATTCAGCCAAGGCTTTATTTCTTTCCAGTTTATCAGGATGAGATTTCTTTGTAGGTTTTACAAGTCCCATTGGCCTTGACCCTACATTTATAGGGAATGCTAGCCCTCTTGACACTAATTCATCCATTACTTTGAAGCGCCCTGCGGGTTTCTGGTCTTCAATTTGGAATATCTTTTGGAATGATTCGCTGTCCACTCTTTTTTTGTTTGCTATATCTAACGCACTATTGACATTCACATTTAAATTCTGGTCTCGCATTGGCATAAGAGGTATGGAAACTCCCACATCCATAACTCCTCTATCAGATAGGAATGCTTGTTGGGAAGCCATTAGTATTGATTTGGCTGCTGCTGCGGTATCGTGATTGTGTGCCCCTAAGAATCTGTATGCGGCTTTCTTCAAATCTGCCTTGACGAAGGCGGGATCTGATCTTGTTTTCTGATTTAATGGTTCACCAGTTAGTAGCCTCAACCACCATTTGTCCCAAAGTTCAGGTTTTAACACAGTAGTTTTACTTTCTATATCTACTATGTAGTGTACTACACCTGCTTCTATCATATACTCGGCAGTAGGAGTAAGAGCATTCAGGAACTTCTTGTCAAATCCAGGGAACAAATCAAGTTCTTCCATTCCGCTTGATAGAGAAGGAAGGATTTCAGCCATGAATGGCGCGTTTCCCCTTCTTATTTGTGTATAAGCATTCACCATTCTTTTGAAGTCGGTTACAGTCGTATTGCTTCTGTCAATGTATCTATGGTGTCCGGCAAGTACCGCTTCCATCAATGCTTCTTCTGTAGCACCCATTGTTTTTACTTGCTTTAATATTTCATCTACGGACATTCCAGGGTATTTTTTCTGGACGAACTTGACATATTTCTCATATATCCTTCCTCGGATTCTTCGGCGAAGCTCTTTTGTCTGTCGAGAAGATAGTTTTTCAGATGACGATGGTTGTATTCCAAGTACTTGAGCCCTTATTTTCTTGTTCATTTCACCAGTTATCTTTATTGGAGCGCCATGTGGTACTCCCTTTCCAGTTTGTGCTTCGAATGATCCTCTGAATGGCCCTCTCTTTCGCATCATCTCTGCTAGAGTTAATTTTCCTAGGTCTGGATATAGTGATTCCATCAATTCTCTGTTTTCGTACATCTCTACTGCAACAGTTGACTTCCTGACATCTTCCCATTCACTTTCTGGATTTAGTTTGATTGAATCTGTAGTTGGTAGTATGAAAATTTTCTTTCCTGCTGCTACTCTTTGCATTGCTTCAACTATTCCTATCTTTTTGTTTACATCAGCAGAATTCGCGAAGATTACTGGACCGAGGTCACGGTATCTCTCAGGACCCCATATTCCACCGTGGCCTTTTTTCCGTAACTGATCTAGCCATCCAGATGTTAATGTGTGAAATGCCACCATTCCTTCTTTCTTTACCTTTCCAGATTGCTTTTCAGAAATTACTCTCTTACCATCTTTATCGACTTGGTTTAATGGATTGATTTTTCTTTGTTCATCTCTATTCATTCGCAATGCCCCCTTTTGACGGTGCTAAGGAGAATGGCCCTACCCTTTGTCCTCCAGGTCGCCTTCCTTCATATTGCATTACGCCATTTAATCCAACTTGAGACACATAGCACACGATTTTATCGTATTTTAATCCAGTAGATTCGAATAGTTTGGAAACTCCTCTGTTGTAATTTATATCTTTCGACTTCAATACGGCATCTTTGAATATTTGGCCGCCGCCATCAGTGAGTGTTTTCTTGAGTTTTATTTCTCCGAAGTCTTGTTCAATTCTTTTTAGTAGTAAGCTAGTTTCTTTAGAGTATTTTGAGCCTTTTTTTGCAGATATTTTGCCTGTGGCTAGGTCATGCTGAATTATCATCCTAGGTAGTATGATCCTGTGAGGGACAAGATTGTTATTGTCTTTTCTTTTACCGTAAATTATCTGTATCTTTGGGTTTCCTTTATCGACTTGAGTACCAGTTTTCATTACTGTATCCATGACTTGTGCCTTAGTGTTGTACACCTTTCCTTTCCACCTGTATGTTTTATTTTTTTTGTTATAGACTGGTTCTTGGCCTGTGGCGTAGTGTTTGTATAAATCATTTAGACCTAGTTGATCCCTTACTTTCTTGATATATTTTAAGTTTTTATTTGTCTCAGTCAATGTTTTCATATTTATTTGACTTCTTGGAACTAAATCAATTGCTATTGCCTTACCCCTTACAGAAGGGTTTTTCTTCACATTCGCTCTAAGAGTTTTTTGCCCTAGGTTATCTTCCAGGGCAGTTGCAAGATCATTGTCGCCTAGTTCATCTATCTCTTCCAGACCCTTGCTTCTTGACGCATCTGTGTAGGCGTCTGATATATCTGACCCTCTGCCTAAATCTTCTACGAATAAATCTATTTTTGGTAGGAAAATATTATTACCAAATTTGTCTAACTTCCCGAAATCACCTACACTGTACCCATCATCAGATGGCCTTGCAACTACCGTAAGTCTGCCTTTAGGCACTAAGTAATCTTCACCTATTCCTTTAGATAAGTCTGCATGTATTATAAATCGTATGGAAATTGTTTCTTTCGGCCAGTTTAATGCAATTCCTTCAGATAGTTCCTTTAGGCCCTCCTTACTTTTTACATCCCTACCTGATATCGCTGCTTCGAATAATCCTGACCAATTAGTAGTCAGTGCTAATGATTTATTTTCTGATCCATAAACGGCTGCTGTCAGACCAAGAGTTCCATTATTCTCCTTTGACGCTAGTTTCATTTTTACGATTTTAGCTACTTTGTCATAGGTCATTTCAATATTAGTTTGATTTGCTGCTTTCATTGCCGCGTGCATGTTGGATTTTTTCCAACCAGTTTTGAATGGTGGCATAGAAGTGTCTAGTGAGACAAGAAGTGGTGAAGGAGAACCTTTCAAGTATGTGTTCTTAGAGTCTCTTTGCGCGTTATTGTTATTGTTTTTGTTGTTTCGGCTTCGTGAATTACGAACTATGGCCCTATTTGCGGTTCTGTTTCCCTTAAAATCAAGAGTTGAAGCTGTGATTACAAACATATCCTTCAAACCTGATTGGAAAGTATTCATGTTCAAGCCGTATTCGCCGTTGAGACTTCTCAATCTCATCCTAGCTTCTTCAATCTCTCCTCTCTGGTAAGACCCGACTGTACTTTTAGCCAGTTCAAATGCTTCGAATGTCCTACCTGCAGATGCGTTTTCAAAGTCTTCGCCTCGATCATCTTGTGCTTGGGCTAATGCTACACTGAATTTCATAATATCTCCTTCCGTCACTAGTGCTTTCAAAGTTATCAGTGATTGGTGTTCTACACTTGTAAGTGGTTCGATTGAGGGATATATTTGCTCACTGATTTCTGGGTCATCTTGAGTCATTTGTGCTACAGTGTACCTATTGTAAGAGTTAATCGGCAGATTGTTTAGTAATCTAATTTGTAATCCCCTTAAGTCGTGTATTGTTAACCCCGCCATTGTGTCCATTCTCTTAGAGAAATCCGGACAATTTTTTCTTATTTCTAGAGTCCAAGCATGAGCGTCTTTTATTTGTGTGCCTGATTTTAACTTGGATCTTTCATTTACTCCAGTGATCATCCAATACAGTAAGTCACCAATAATTGCTGCATTAAAACTATCATAATTTTCTGGTACTTGAGATAAGTAGCCAGAGTGATCCCTGTTTAATTCCCCCCAGTCATTTGCGAAAGCGAATAATATATCCCTAGATAAGATAGCGATATCTTCTGTTTTTGAGTATCTTCTGATTTGTTCTTTATTTACTGAGTTTATGAGTGAATAAACATCTAACAAATCCGGATATTTACTTACGGTGGAAAGAGTTCCTTTTCTTCCTTCATCTTTTCTTAGGGTGGTTGTTTTAGTTCTTCCACCTTCTTTTGAACCTAAAGGCCCTGATGAATCGTAGTATCTTTCACTGTCACCAACAGGGTTTTGTATTATTTTTTTACGGCTTGCCATTTATTCAACCCCTATTACCAATTAGAAAATCCCTTATCGTATGTTGAAGGCCTCATTACCTTTTTTCTCCCGCTGAAAACTTTTCCTAAGAAGTAGAAGCCAGCAACTACAGTGGCAGTAGCCACTAAAGCAGTCTGATTGGGATTTTTGTCTGTCCAACCGCCCATAGGAGTTGAGTATAGGGCTTCATTTTTCTTGGCGTGCATGGCTGCTAATTTTCCAGCCGCTTTATGCTTTATTGCGCCATGTGTTTCTGCATTCACCTTATGTTCATTAGGATTATTTCTTGTATCGAATGGAGTAGATAACTTAAATGAGTTGGAAACAGCACCATACGGACTAGGGCCCCTATAGATAGCATTCTCATTACCACTAACTCTGAAACCATCTCCATTATTAGTTGTTGAACCTAATAAGGAAATCCTTTGTTGTCTTTCTGACTCTACGAACATTCCGCCCGCTAATGATGTTGCACCTGCTTCTCTGTTTAGAATTGATAGTGCCCTATCGAGTACTCTATCCATTTGTTCTAAGATTACATTCGGGTCATGTGCGAATGTTCCGATTGAGTTTACTTGTTCGCTGAATACTCCATTGTTTCCTAGAAGAGATTCTATTTCTTGGTAATCCCCGTATGGGATCAAAGATTGTTTTTTTGCAGACTTAGCTTCGGCTAATATCATACCTTTAGTAGTCATCCTGTTTGCTATTTCGCCTTTCATCTGTGTTTGTTCTGTTTTTTTGCTGCTGGCAACTAGAGTTTGTTCTAGTTCCATGAGTGCTCCCCTGGCCGATGATATTGCTATTTGCTTCTCTTCTACAGTCCCAAATACAGGTATTTTTGATAACGCGCTATCCCTGGCACGATCTATTGTCCTCAAATCATGTTCACTCATCCCTTTTATTGCTGTTGCGTGGATTTTGAGTAGTTTGTTCCAACCATCAATTAGGCTCTCATTTACTTCATTTAATGGCATTGCTCCTGATTGAGTTGCTCCTAATAAATACAAGTCGTGCTGAGAGTTGTGAGTAAGGGACATATTCGATAAAATGGTCTCTATTTCTAATTTTGCATCTAACCAGAGCGACTCTTGCCCCATTAAGTCTGCACCCTCAGATTGTATAGCCCATTCTGCGACTATGGCCTCTACAGTCGTCATCCTATCTGTTCCAATATACCTGTCTACACCTAATCTTGCTGCAATATTGCTGACTTCCGACATCCTTTTTTCGATTACCGTATTACTTGCCATGGTTGTGGGATGGGGGTTAAGAGGATAAACTCGACCCGTTACGCCGTTACGGTGTTCACACTGGACTTAACACTAATGGCCCTGCTGCAGTTACTATATTGAATGCAATAAATCCTAATGCAGCCGTCAATAAAATTGGACCTATACCCATCACTGGATCTGCTACCCAATTGAATAGAGGAAGGCCTCCATAGTCTGCTTTTCCGTCTTCGTCAATATCTAAGTCCTTTTTTATCATTACACTTAATGGTTTTGCAACCCAATCCGGTATTCCGATATCTTTTCTTGCTAGATCATGGACAGTATATCTCCCTCCATCATCCCTCTGATAAGGCCAAATCACCGTAGGAGTGTATGTTGAGAAAGGAGCTAATATCTTTTTCTTTTTCGTTCCTGTGTCTATTGAACCATTAAACAAGTTGCCATCTAATCTATCGAACATTGAAATAAAGTTTTCTTGGTCGTAGGCAGAGTTTGATTTAGCAATTAGCGATACAGTTTGTGCGCCTATGTTCTTATCCTTTTTACTGATTGTCGAGTCAGGGGGTTCTAGATACTTGTAGGCTTTACCGAATACATCTTTGATGCTTATTTTTAATGGGCCTTTTCCGAAATCACGATGGTAAACATCATCTACATTTTCTTTTAGTTCACTTACGCCTGTAGAAACGCCTTCTCTTATCTGCTTATAGGCGCTCATTTTCTCTAATCCTTCCATTCCTCTATGGTCTCATCAACAGCCTCAAACGGTATAGTGATGAAATTTGGTATTGCCTTTTTCGCTGCCCACGAGAAGAGTACGATTGCTCCCATGCCGAAAACGGCATTCCAAACTGCCCCACCTGCGTGATAGGCAGTTCTTAAGATATCACTATCTATTTCGTGTCCTTCGAATCTTGAACCGTCTTTGTTTTGGAATAGATTCCATAGATTTGGCACAAAGTCTCCTGCGGCAGTTTTGTGAACTATGCTAGGGTAAACTGATTGAACTATTCTTTCTCCAACACCATCTCTCCCCTTTTGTGCTTGTTGGTAAAAATAAATGGTATCTGGGTCTTGCCCTGCAGTTGCATTGGCCCAAGATGGATCTAACAAAAGGCTATCTGCGTTTAGCGGGTTTGTTTCATCCAACATTCCAGGGCTATTACTTTCTGCACTCTTTGGTGCGCCGTCTTCAAGAGGATCTAAGGCGAATGATAGCCAAGTTCTGGGCTGTGGTAGTGAGAGCATTCGTGCTGAATATGCATCATCATCTTCCCCTGGTAATTGTTCTAGATTTGACAAAGCCTTTTTCCTTTGTTCGCTTTCCTGTTGCCAATGCAATATGGCATCTATCTTGTATGCGCTCATTGTTCGTGCCATTTTATTCATATCCTCTTGTATATACGGTCTTTTGTGTTGTCTTGTATATACTGTCTCCTCTTGTATATACTGGCTATTGCCGCAGTAGTTCCACCGATTAACAATAGTGCGTCAGTGGTGCTATTAGTTATTCCACCGAACTTTGGATTTTTGGCTGTCTTTTTTGATATATTATATTCATGGAGGGCTAGTGAAGCTATTCCCAGAGGGAGATCAAGACCGTATTGGTTTGGATAAACAACATACCTTCCTAAAAAAACACCTGCAAATGCGATATTACTATATTGAGATATTTTTCCTAGAGTTGTTGTTACTTTTATCTTTCTTGTTTTTCCCATTTTCTCACCTCTTATTTAATATTTCGGACATTATCCATTGCTCGCAACAGACCATTCGTGCCTAGCATGACCATTGAAGAAACAACGAACCCAGTCATAAATAAACGACTCAACGGTAGAATTATTGAGATTGGGTCTGCACGAATTGGTTCTTTCCAATCCATTCCGGCTATTTGAGCGATTATTAATGGTGTCATTGAGTAGACTATTCCACTAGATGATGCAAAAAATAAAAATTTTGCTGCGTCATTTTTTTCTAGTATGTCTATCATTTTTTCACCCCGCTATGAATCCCATCGTATCTGGATTGTCCGGCTCTAGAATCGGTGCATACAATATTTTACCTAGTGGTTGTCCATTATTTTCTAATTTTCCTGCTAGACCAAATATTTGCTTTACTCCTGCTAATCCCTCATCATATACATTACTTGTAGCAGATTCTCCTGTCTCTTGCTCGTTACCACCTACTGAGTTGAATGATACAGATTGCATCTCTGCGGTTTGACCCATCCAGACACCTGTTGTTGTGATTTCCCTGTTGTCTGAGATCCGAGGAAGAGGGTTTGTGCCTGATATTGCTAGGCCTAGTCTGTTTAGTGTATCTTCTACACCCCAACCATCTATCTTTATCGCCATTCCAGCGTATAATGCCCCATCAGCATCTTTAGTTATTAATGCTTTAGCAGTCATTTGATTACCGTCTCTCAAGTAAGCAATTGTATTCTCACCCCATGCGACAAGAGCGTCTAGTGAACCTAGAGTTTGTTCAGCAACTATGGTTCCATTTTCGTCTTTAATTATTCCTTTCATAATCTTGTTATCCCTCCACTGGCTATCGCTGCGGCGATCTTTGCGTGTTCGGCTGCTAGTGCAGCTTGAGCCTCAGGAGTTGCTGCTTCTGCTGCTTGAGCGTTCACGGCTGCTGCTATTGCTGCTTCCCTAGTTGCAATTTCATTGTTTGAGAGTCCGTTACGCCATGTAATATATCCGTCACCATCTGTATTCATTGCTGATACTGCTTCTAAAGCATTTGCCTGCTCTTGGGCATTTGCTTGGGCATTAGCTTGCGCTTGTGCTGCTCGTTGGACAGATTCCGCATTTGCTTGCGCTTGTGCTGCTGCGGCATTTGCTTGCGCTTGTGCATTTGCTTGTGCTAATCGGTTGAGGGCATTTTGCACAGCAGCAGGTAGTGAAGATGAGTTGTCGCTAGTCTGTTGTTGTATTATATGCTCCCAGTATGCCGCGTTGTTCTGCGCTTGTGCTGCCGAATTTAGGGCTGCTTGGTGTTGATTGTAAAGAGGGTCTAGCATATTACTTATATCTGTTGAACTCCACGAGTGTTCAGTTTCTAAACGGTATGCAGCATTACTGTAAGTTAGGTTTCCTGCACCATACGAATTGACTATTGATTGAGAGTTTAGGTAGTCTTGAGTCACGGTAGATACCGCAGGTGTTACTGCCGTGTTTTGAACTATGACACTTGGAAGTCCGTCACCTATATTGTTCTGATTTGGAGTTTGTGCTATTATATTGTTCTGATTTGGAGTTTGTGCTATTACAGGAACGGGTAGGGCGTTGCTAACTTCAATTGTCTCAATAGTTCCGTTGTTTGCATTGTTTTGAGTTGTTTCGTTTACTGTTGGCTCTACACCATATTCCGATTCGATACTGAATGTGTAATTTTTTCCATCTCCAGGTGTACCCATTGTTACTGACTCTGTAGGATAAGCTACTATTGAGCCTGGAATGTCAGGGTAAAATACTAACATATCATCTCCTTGTTCCATAGAGGTTGCTCTAGGGAAGGTTATATTTGCTATTGAATAGTTATTTTCTCCATGCTGGTCTGTAGGAGTGTTTGGATTATACTGATCACTAAATGTAACTGTAGGACTTTGGTTTTTACTTACTGCCAATCTTGTGACTTTCCATTTAGTCCCAGCAGCCGTAGCATCTATTCCAATAACTACCGAACCCGTTGAGGCTTGAGTCATTTCAATGGTTTGCCCGAATTCTAATGAGGGTTCTGCTTCTGTTTCTTCTTCCACATCTTCGAGATTTGGTGATAGAACAATTTCCCCAGGTAATGATGACAGTATAATTTCAAACGCATCAAATATCCTTTCGCTGGTTGAAGTCCCTGAACTATTGGGCCAGCCAGATTCTATTCCAGTAAGTGATGAGATGGCATATACAGTTTCATTCGGCGCTTTTCCTTCAGGTAATCTAGGAATAGATGAGTTTAATTTGAAATCTCCTACTGTCATGTAACTTTTAGTCAGAATTGCGCCTATTACGCTTATTGGGGTAGTGTCATTCTGAGTTGTGTTTCTGTAAAATACTCCTGCAGGTACTTCGATTACTCCGATTTGGTTTTCAGTTATTTCTCCTGTATCATTTTGCGATACAATGAATGCTGAATATTCCCCTACTGGCAATGTAATTGATACTACTCCCGATAGATCAGTTGTAGATGAAAATGTATTCCTTGAGGTTAGCCAAGTATTTTCATTTGATGGTCGTAATTCGACTTTTACACCCCTAACAGGGAGTTTAGATTCCAAGTTTATGTCATCTCTTGCTAGTTCCCCTTGAGGTGACTGATATTCGCTTTGGTCAATTATACCGTCTGCATTGAGATCTGCATTTTCCCAGAGTTGCGATTGTGTTAATCTAGAAATTTTCATCATTACCTTTACTTTCTGATGGTCAGGTAATTTATTTACATTAGTTATTGTTGACCATTTGCTGATTAATTTTCCATCTTCTCCTTCTACTAAGTGAGTAGGTAGTGGTTCCCTATATACAGGAACTCTTATTTCTTTGTAGCTGCCTTTTCCACGAAATGTAAACGCTTGTGAGGTTATCATTGCACCAGGTTTTGTTGCCACGATTGAACCCTCTCTGTCATCTGCAGAAGATGGTACTCCCGCATATACTTTCAATCGGCTATTTGCCCAAGGTGAGTTTCTATCATACTCAGGTATGATTACTTGAACTTTGAAAGAACCTCTGTGCGGGACTTCGTCATTTATTTTGTATCTGTATAGATAGTGCCTTCCTCCTTCACTTTCATTTGAACTCTGAAATAGTGTTGATCCGGATGCGAAGAGACCAGGGTTTTTCCCCCCATTGGTTTTAATCCACGAATCTCTGAAATTTATAGCCCCCCTTACTGAAACTGTGTATGGAATATCAATTACTTCATCCCCTTGTTGATCTATGAATTTGACCGAGATGCTTGCGTAAGTGGAATCTGGTAATAGCGGTGATTGTTCGTTTGATGAGAAATTATTTAGAGATCCTTCGTATTCAGATTTCTGGAATTCAATTCTTAATATTCTGTTTGCCTTTATTATTTGAGACATCACAGATGGTTCGAAATACTCTACCAATATACTTTCTCTTATATCTTTTAATGCGTTTATTCTTAGTTCTTTTGTATATGATTCATAGCGTATCGCTGCGTGTTTGAGATGAGATTCATCATTCCAGGTAAAACCAGGAGGGTATCTTAAATCTAGTGTTGCTTTTTGGGCACCGAATTGATTTATTCCTGTTCTTTGGAATTCTTTTATCAATTTCTTATTTAATTTACTTAAGGACACTAATTTTTCATCTAAGTCATCATACGAGGTTGCTAGTGAAGGTATTAATCCCTCATTAGTTGATGATCCCACTCCTGCTGCGACCATTATTGTGAATTGAGCGTAGGCATTTGCAGCATTTCTTTCTACTGATGTATTCCCATCGCTGGCCTTGTGTGTTGATGTAGGGAATAACGCCATTTCTGATGCGCTCGTATATTGTTTGACGATTTTGAAGCATAAACTCCCATCAGCAGGGTGCGGTGATGATAACATAGTTATCCCTGATGTTTCCTTGACAAAGTTCCAATCATATGTTTGGTTTGGCGAACCGAGGTCCATCTTACCTAGATTAAGGGATCTAAAGTCAACTTCCATCTATCAATCCCACCTGTGATGAAACCTCGGGTCTTGGAAGCGATAAGCCCCACTTGTCCTAGTGGAAGTGGTTGTCGAAGTTGATGCTCCGAGACTCATTAAGATCCCATCCTCCTCATCTTCCCTGTATTTCAGTCTTGGATCATTTTTCTTGTCATCTGGTTTGGCATATTCAGTGTTTTCATATCCTTTGCGAATCAATATCCTTGGATCTTTTTTCTTGTCATCTGGTTTGGCATATTCAGTGTTTTCATATCCTTTGGGAATCATATTCTTTGTTTGGAGATGCTTCCTAGTATTATTGACATTTTTTTGTGAAGGTAGTTTTGCTAGTGCGTTGGCTACTTTTTGTTGCGGAGTTCTTCTATTTAATGAATAAGGACTTTGGTTTATGAATATACTATCTTGATTCGTCTCCTTATTGAATAATAACTCTTCTTCTTTCTGCCTCTTTTTGTTCTCAAGATTCTTGAGATTAGCGGCTGCTTGAGCGTTTAGGTAGGCTTGGATCTGTTCCTTTTTTTGACGCTGTAGTTCGAGATTGTTTGCTTCTTTCTGCCTCTTGTTGTTTTCAAGTTTCTTGAGATTAGCGGCTTCCTTCAATCTTTTCCCTTCTTTTGCTTTCAAGAGATTGTTTGCTTCTTTTTGTGCGAGCTTCAATGCTAGTTTGTTCTTGTTGTTCTCAATCTGCTGGCGTTTAGCGGCTTCTCTGACTCTTTCTGCCTCTTCTGCTTTCAAGATGTTTTCAATCCTTTTTAGGTTAGCAATTTCTTTTAATGCCAGCTTCTTCTTGTTGTTCTCAATCTGCTGGCGTTTAGCGGCTTCTGCTGCTTCCTTCTTCTTCTCCTCAGAGATCCTCTTAGCTTCTGCTGCTTCTTGTTCGAGTTTTGCTTTTAACCCCACTTCTTTGACTCTTTTCGCTTCGTTTGACTTTTTCTTTGCTAGATTGTTAGCTTCTCTTTGAGCCTTTATCGCTGCATCTTTTCGAGCCTTTTCTTCTGCCTCTTTCCTGGTGGCCTCTTGAGCATTTAGGAGGGCTTGTTGCGCTGCTTGTGCTATCTTACTCGCTTCGTTGTTCTCTTGAGCCTTTTTTGCGGCTTCTTTTTGCTTTAGTAGGATCATCTGTTCGTATTCGTAGTTTGAATTTTGATTGAGGGATGGAATGTTTTGAACTAATTCTAATGTAGTTGGGATTTGGGTTATATTTTTGCTAGGCTTTTGGTTGTCATAGTTGGGCATACCGTCGCCGTAATTTACATTGTTATTACCTGGTTCTGTACTTATCAAGATTTGATTAGCCGAATTCCCTTTTATTATATTTTGTTCGTTTGCTCTCTGATTTAGAGTGTTATTCGCTTGGTTTACGAATGATGCTGCCCATTCCAATTCATCCTCGAAGGCCAGGGGATCTGCTAGTGTATCTAATGCTGCATTTCTTACTTCCACTATTTCGTTTATTCCCATTTTATCCGTATTTAGATTTGCGGAATTAGGACTTACGGTTGGATTTGTAATAAAATTTGCGTTTTGCGTGACTACTGCCCTAGTAATTTCTCGAAGGTCTGCTGAAACTATGTTTTGCGCTGCTATTAATGAGATTTCACCATTTATTACAGATTTAACAATCTCGGCTGCTCTATTTCTATTGTAACCTTGTTTTGTTAATTCTGCTCCGGCGTTTCTAGCGTTGGAGATGATGTAATTTTCGGCGGATTGTACTGGCATCCCATTTGCTATTGCTGCTTCTACTCTGTTATGCACTGTATCTGACAGATTTCTTAGAGAATTGATTACCGAGGGAGTATTCGAAATATCTCTCCAAACCCCTGCAAAATTCGGAGGGCTGCTGCTACCTAGAAGTTGAGATTGTTGCATTTCATTTACGCTGTTAAGAGCCGCTTGGAAATCAAGTGGTTTGGAATTTTGTTGTAACGAATCCATTATTGATTCTGAATCTACATCACTATATGCGTTTTGGAGTTGCGCCTGGCGTATTTTACTTTGTGATACTTTCCTTGTTTGTCCATCAAGTTCTTGATTTGCTTCTAATGAGGCTTGATACCCTGTTGGCCGAGCACTTAGGTTTAATTCATCCCTGCCATAGAATTCTTGTGCGTTTAATGCTAAAGGAGTGTTTGCTGAAATTACTCTTTCTAGGTTTTGTACTAATCTTTCCCTGCGAGAGAGATACATGGCCTTTGTCATCCTGTTATTTTTGTATGCTTGATCTAATTTGGAAAGTGCCCTTTCTGTTTGTGCATATTCCGCTTTTGTTATTTCTGTATAGGCTCTATCATTGAACATTATTTCATCTCCTTGAAAAATGGTCCTCTAAATTCAGTAGGAAGGCCGTGACCGAATACACCCATGTAAACAAAGGCACCTATTCCAATAATTATTGCGTGTTTAGCCATGTCTTGTGTGCTTTCCATCAATTCCCCTCCATTAGTGTATTAGTCAAGTGCTCAAGCAATGATGCTACCTCTGAAAGAGGTTTTGCTTTGGTATATTTGAATCCGAACGCTTCGAATGACGCTTCTGGTGCATTAGCAGTATTGTTCTTGCTTCCGAATTCTAATATTTCATCTATCATATTGCGGTATGCGTCTTTTCTTGAAGCATAGATCATGTCCCTCAAGGCCATCACTCTGGAAGTACCTGGTAGGTAGTTCAAAGCCGTACCTAATCTTGCTATTTGTTCTAAGACATCAACTTCATCACTATCTAAGAAATCAGAGATCATATCAATGGCAGATAGGAAATTCTCCATCTCCACTATCTTTTCTGCATTTATCGCCTTCTGCATGTAAAGAGAACTTCCTTGTGAACTCATTGCTGATTGTTGGGCTAATCTGAGGTTATTGAATAAATATGATTCTGCGTCAAGATAAGTTTCAGATAAATGATTTACCCATAGTCGAATTAATTCTGATTCATTTTCAGTTACTACTGTTTGTTGGGAGTTTTTCATCGAGTCAAGTTTTGATGCTAAATATTCTATTTGATTGGATAGTGCGGCTCCGCTTGTCCTTACATCAGTCATTTCTGCTTCTGATGCCTGGAAATTCTTTTCTAACTTCAAGTAAGTATCCTGTTTGTTACTGAGTTCTTTTAATGTGGATTTTTTAGCGGAATAGAGTTGATTCAGGGCATTTTTCATAGTATCTGTATTCAAGTCTTGAGTAGTTAGTCTCATCAACTGTTGGCCTAATTGTGATACTGCATTTGCTACTTGTGCATTTTTCTTGCCAAGATGAGTGAGCCGGTTTGATGCGTTGTTGACCACGCTACCATTTCCAGATTTTAATTTTGCTTGCCATGTTTCTATTTCTTGGATTATTTTTCTTTGGTTCGCTTCTGCATTTTTCAATTCACTACTTACTTGAGTGATTTGCCTATTGGTTTCCTTTACCATTTTTAGGCCTTGCTCCACATACTCTACTTCGGATTGTAACCTTTGGTATTGTGATGCAGTAGCTTGATAGTCTTGCCTAACCTTTTCTAGTTCTTGTAAGGGGAAATAACTTTCCTCTAACTCGGACATTCTCATTACTAATTGCCTCATTTGTTCTAATTTTTGAAGATATTCTGTTTCGATAGTGCTAACTTCTTCACCTACTTTTCCAGATAATGATGATCTTTGTAATAATGAATTAACAATTGGTTCTAAGCACACTGCTGCGATTTCTATTCTACCGCCGTCTGAAGAATTTTGTATGTATTCAAGGGCTTTACCACCTTCTCCACTAGCAGAGATATATTGGTTCATGGACAATAGTTCACCCACTTTCCAAAGTTTTTCTCCAATTATTACACTGAATGGGCCATTTGCAAGACCTTCGATTCCATTTAGTGTTGAAGATATGTCGAATTTACTGAAACCAGTCCTTTGTTCAAGGGCACTAGGCACTTGGTTGTATATTTGAGCCCAGAATCCTGAGTACGGAAATCTGCCTAATGGCGGAACTTGGTCAGGGACATCTATTGTTAAGCCTGAAATCGGATCTTGTTTCTTCATTTTTTGTACCCCCTCGTAGATTCTTTGATTAGCACAAACAACAAGATGTATCCAATCGCAGTACGGGTCTTGTTTGAACCTAGCATGAATGGTCGTGGGATCACGCTTCTTATCACGGCTTTTGAGATAGATAGATTGTTTTCTTCTTGTAGTATTCCCATATTAGATCCGAAAAGATAATCCTGTGAGGGAGTAGATGCTATTTTACCTGGCATTACCCCAGGTCTTGTTGCGAAATTGTTTGGTGTTATCTCACCTGTATTTGTGTTACCGTATATTGCCATTTATTTTTCCTCCTTTACCCATGTTTTTACTCTGGCTGCTGCTACTCCAGATATTATTGCTAGAAGAGCCCATGCTAACATCGGATTTGATGCGCTTGATTTCATCATCCCTAGCATTGAGTTCATTCGTCATCATCCTCATTCAAAAATCTCATTGTGAAGTATGCTACTGATGCTAAGGCTACAAAACCGCCTGCATAGGCGATGCCACCCGCTAATGGTCTCTTAGATGTCTTCGGTTTTGCGAGAGATCCTAGAGTTGCTGCTGGAGTATTTGGCGGATAAGAAGTTGGTGCCTTGAAAGTAAATTCTGGTGGAGCTGGTCGAGGCATTACTTCTGGCGCTTCAAACCCTATACCTGAGAAACTTTGACCAGTATTAGTATGTTGGGCTGGTTTCCTATCCACCATCATACCAGATAATTCGAATGGCATTTTTACTTCATCCGGTGTGCCTTTTAGTTCGTAGTGTTTTCTCATCATTTATCTGAACTCCTTTGGGATTAATCTTTGTTCTTTTGGCAATAGGTCATATGATTCGACCAGGAGAGGTATGTATGACGAGATTCTGACTGATTTACCTAATTCAAATGGATGGATTAGTTCTATTGGAAACCATTCTGCTCCAAATAGAGGGTTAGCACTGAATGTTTTTGTCGCTAACATCACATGAGAATATGCGCCTTTAGGTCCGCCTGCATCTACTATCATCAACATTGTAGGATAACCTGCCGCGTTTAATGCACAGGCGCAGGCTGCTGCTATGTCATCACAATCTGCGCCAGATTCTCCTGCTTGAATATCTCTGATTACTTTTGGTGGTGATTGGAAGAGTTCTACAGAGTATGGGTCTTTCTGGTAACGGTATGATCCTTGGTCGCCATACATTAACGGAGATCCTACCTTATCATCAGGAGTATTGATATTGTGGCTTCCTTGAAAATAAGTGACTATTTTCTGTATTTCGCCTAATTCATCGTGATTTCTTAGACCATACCCTATTATTTTCCCATTGAATAGCCTTCTTGTGAATTGAATCACTTCTGGATCTGAAACATATTTTGATGCCATCTCTTGGAGGACTCTGATTGTTGTTTCGAAGGCTCTGTGATCACCGTTGAATGTATATCTAGCTTGTTGCCTAACACCACTACCTGATACTGACACTTCGTAACCCCTATCCGAACCCCACCTAGCATTAGCAAGTGGGTTTGAGAATGCGGCGTTCTCTCCTACCATGGTTGTCCCATAGGGGTTATGGGAATAAACTCGACCCGTTACGCCGTTACGGTTCACCTTCCGTTTTCTTCATTGTTGTCGAAATCGGTTAGTACCATTTGCCCTTCTTCATGAACTACTCTTTGCCCTCTTAATCTTGCTTCAAACCTCTCTATGACCCGATTTGCTCGTAATTGTTGGGCTGCGAAGAACTCTTCTAGGTGCTGATTAAATCTTTCTTCGAAGGTATTGTGCATCCTCTCCACTAAATTAGTCATTTCTGATTCAATATTGCTTGCTATTCTTTCTGTGGCAGAAACTCCTTGTTCCTCTATAGTTTCAATTGATTCGTTTGCTACCTTGGCTGTGGATTCGGCCATTTCGGTCAATTTGGTGTGAATTGTGTCCATCACCATAACTGGATTTGCTTGCATTGCCGCTTGTTCAGGTGTTTTGGCATCTAGGTGTACGAAACCTGAACTTAACAGATCGTGTGAACCATCTGCAGTGATTGAGCCATCGGCATTCATTGGCATCATCCTTGTTTCGCCCGATTTTCTTCTTTCCTTGACTTGGCGTGCCAATTCAGGATTGAATATTAGCGTGCCTGCTTCATATTGTTGCGAGTTTCTTTGATTAGGGAGCCCTAGAGACCACCCGTATGTCTTTGAAAGTTCGGACATCACATGATATAGTGAGTCGGCTATACTTTTGTTTATCTCTGCGCTATCCATAGCTTCTTCGGGAGTCACTATATGACGATTAGGTAGCGTTATTCTAACTGGATGAGGTAAGCACCAACTCCCATAAACTGCATCTCCCTCTTCATTATGGCTCATTCTCCTTCTAAAACGGATTCTCCAAGGCCCTATTGCCGATTCGATGTCCGGTGCAGCAAAATGAATCCATCCTCTGATCTCTTTTCCATGAGGAATTACTCCTTCACGCTTCCATTGCTCAATCTCCCTATCCCATGGCATTCCGCCTCTTGGTCCGTCGGTATTGACTGGTAAATTCCAGTCAAGTCTGTGTATATCGATGCGTGGTTCTACACCTCCTGGTAGCGGGCTCCAAACTGGAGTGTCACGATGTACCCCCATTTGGGACTGCAACTTGTAGATGATTTTCTCCATTTCTTTAGATCGTGGGCCTGGCTTGTATGCTTTGAACCTCAAACTGACTGAACCTTCTCTTACTTGTTCCATTTCCTTTTGATGCTCTATGAATGAGTCTGACTGAATGATGTACTGCTCTTTACACAGTCTCCTGACCCATCTACTGATTGTTGCCTTGTCTTTGCCTAAAATCTCCGCTATTCTGTTAGCGATGTGCCTTTCGTTGATTAGAAGATGGTATATCGCCGCCTTCTTTTGTAAAGTGGTTTCCGAAAACCACTTAGTTGCATCTATGGTTGCAGTGTTTTCAATCATGTGCAACTTGGCCTCCTAGAAACTTTGTCCGTTGCCCGTTGGTTCATAATACTGTCTACCACTATGAGGGTGCTTATGTCGATTATAACCTATGTAACCATACATGGATTGACCTTTTTTTAAGAGTTGTAATTATTGGTTTTTCTTTGATTAAATCTAAACTCACTCGATAAACAAGGTACTGCAACCTTGTTGGGAAAAGTAACTTCGGAGAATAGAAATAGAATATGGTATGGTTGGTTGTGCCACTCATAGCATGGTTCAGTTAGAAGTGGCTTGAATATCTTTTGAAGCATGGAGTATTTTATCATCGGCATACTTCATACGACACTGCCTTCTCACATGGTTCGTGCTTAAAGCGGAACGAGTTGAACTAACAGATGGCTTTGTTTATCGAGATGTGTATGTCATACCTGGAGATATTTCTTTATGCATAGTAAGTGAAGGAGAAACTATAGATATTACCAGAGAAGCAGTAAAATTAGTAGCATATTCCGATCCCAAATCAGCATGGATGATTCGAACTTTAGCAATGGGCTTACTGTTAGATGTTTTTGAGGAAGTTCAAGAAACACTAATGGATTTAGAAATGGTCGCAGAAGATGTACAAGACTATATTGACGAACTTCACAAAGCCGATCAAGCAGATTCTCCAGAAGCTCCTGAGACTAATTCCACTACTAAATCCCCATACGAGTGATATTTATGAAAGATTTTGATGTTATACCCTCTAATTTTGAGGCAAAATTGAAAGAGAAATGCTTTCAAGTAGTTTCTTTAATTGCCATGGTGGCAGAGCACCCCATGAATAATGCACACTATATTGCCGAAATTAAGAATATAGTAACTGATATTGAAGAAGATTTGGAAGAAGTTGGCCTTGAGGGAGATGGCAGAAGTGTCCCAGACACTCAACAATTAGATGTTGTTGACTTGCTTTTTTTGAAAGGCGCTGAGGGCTTGAAAAAATACTTTCAGCAAAAAGTAAGTTCTGGTGAAGAATATGATGATGATAACTAAAGGTGAAAAAATGAGTGATGAACAACAACTAAAAGCAGAATTAGAGAGATATTTCACAGCAGTGGTCGATGAACAGTACCTAGTACAGTACCCTGATATCGACAGCCCTGTTGGAACGCCTTTGTTTTATGATGAAAATAGACAGATAGATGCAGATTACATTAGTGATATGACAGGCATGAGCAAAGGCGGCGTTTTGACTTCCTTTGAAGCGTGGCTATCAAATGGAGGAGTTATTCCCCATGAGCGACCTATCGCTACTACTAGAAATAGTAGAGCCAGTCCAGCAAGCCCTCTTTCTAGGCCTGTATTGGGGCAAATAGATGTCCCTGAACGCCGCCAATCAGGTAGTTTTTTATCTGAGATAAAAGATGATATGAATGATGCTTTGGAAATGAGGAGATTGGAGAATCAATTCGACAGTATGAATCGGCCACAGCAAACATATGCTCCACAAGGAGGATCTCAAAGTGAAATCACTGCTCTTATAGCAGCATTAGCCCCTTTACTGAAACAAGATAGGCCAAGCATAGATCCTATGACTATGACTCTAATGAAACAATTGAATGATAGAACTACAGATTCAACTGCTCAAATGATTGCTTTGTTCAATATGAATCAAAACGCTAACCAGCAGTGGATGACTATGCTCATGGATCAGTCTAAAGGAGGCGGAGGTCGTTCTTCTTTGGAAGATCGTTTGCTGAATCACAGCCTGGACAAGATGCTTACTGGTTCTGATTCACCCGAAGACTCAATTTGGTCAGACCTTGTGAGAAGTGGACAATTAGGAGATATAGTTCAAGGAGCTGCTGCTGGGATTGCAGGCCTAGCAAACCGAAGATCGCCTATGGGAGACAATCCGTATGCAGGTGAAGCACAGCAAGTATTGGCAGAACCTCAACCATCACCTCAAGAATTAGTCCCTACATTCGAAGTTCCTGTTACTGAAAGTAGTTCTATGTCATATCAAGAGAAATGCACCCATATAATGAATGAGATGATGCCTACTTTACCTGCAGAATGGACAAGTGATGGGAATACTATGCAGATGTTAATGAATTCAGTAGAACTTTCTGTTAAAAGAGGAGAGGATACTTACCCAACAAGTACTGAAATGCAACTTGCGCTAGCAGCAAAAGAAATGCTGATAATAGCAAATCTAAGGACGGTGGGGACTTCATTGAGTAAAATCGAAAAGGGGGAAATTGGGATTGACCTAGCGGCAACGATATTATCTCAGCATCCGCTGTGGCCTGTATTCCAGGGCGAAACTGTAGAATCGTTGTTAATGACCATTAACGCTTACTCTGTGGCCGATTTGCCAGACAGTCCGTCAATAGTGCATGACCTTGAATACCTAAATCGAGCGACCACAAGGCCGATAATAGAATCCCTACTGGATACAGCAAGAGGAGGTACAGGCGAATGAGTATTGAATATTATAGTTATGAATTAAAGAAGAGTAGATTAGGTGGATTCCTGGGGAACAAGGTAGCCGTTAGAGAGGACTGGATTAAGAGAACTAGGAGATATATTGTAAGTCAAGGGTTGGATCTCAACAAGTTGGCTACATTCCTCAAGAAAGGCCTCTATGATCGTAGAATAGAGGGTTTCAATGAGCAGGCTTTGGGAGAACCCCTTAGTAAAGCACAACAATGGACATTGATGTGGATTGTTCTGTCTGATTTTGGAGTTCCGGACTGGCTAAGAGATATTGAGAAGGATGAATATACTCCTGAGATGATAGTTGCAGAGCCAGAAGAAGAGGATGAGGCTGTAATCAAGACATTATTGGCTCCGGCGAGTGCTGTTGCAGCAGTATCGAGTTCTGTCGCAGGAGCGACTGTTAGTTCACTGGGTTCACTCGGTAGTTCGATGGCTAGAGGAACTGCTACTGTTGCTGGAAGTACTGCTAATGCTACTGTTGATGCAACAAAAGCAGTGGGTGTCGCTGCCTTGGGTGTTGCGGCTATACCAGTAAAAACTCTCACATCACTTGTTGGAGCAGCAAAAGGAGTAGAAGTAAAAGCAGAAGCGGCTATTGCAGAAGCAGAAGAGGCTATTGCTGCTGCTGATGCACCTACCGAATTACCTGAAGTAAAAGATTTGACCGAAGCTATGGCAGTTGAAGCACCAACTGATCCAGAGGTCGAGACAAGTGGGGAATAATCGTGGTCGTAGGGGCGGAAAGCCAAAGTTACGGCGAGTTAGAATTCGTAGAAAGCCCCGACGAACCGACTGAAAGAGAAAAAAACATTCGATTAAGATTAATCCTTGGAGCATTTACATTTCTTTTAATTGCAACATTACCACTAATCCAATATTATTATGCAGGTGCTTTTCTATATGTCTTGGCAGGTGGGATTGCTTTTACTATAGGTACTAACCTGACTATTGGGATATTATCTATCAGAATAGAGGACAAAGCGGAATTGATGGAGAGGAGGATGGCCGATTTACTGGAAGAGTTAAGCACCTCTACAGATTTATTAGGAGATTTCAATAATCAGTTGCAGCAGTTCCCATTAGAATCCATGCTTGAGACTATGGAAAAGGCTAGAGATGAGTTAGGACCGGCTTTATCTCAAATGAATGGAGTTAGTTGGACTGAAATCTCTACTGCTTTCGCTGCGGTTATGGAATGGTATGAAACACTTGATACTGATAAGATAAAGTCGATGATTGCCCCTTTTGTAGTTGAGACACCTCAGATAACATTGATTGATGATCCCTTCAATGATTCGATACCAGCGCCGGATTTCTTCCCACCACCGCCACCTAGGCATCGAAATTAATCTTTGAATACGCTCGCTAGTAAAAATAGGCCTGCTGCATTTACTACTTTACCAAACATCTCATTTGATTGAGTTGAGTTCCAATTTCCAGATAGCGCATAATTAGCATAGTGCTCACAATTTCTTATTGCGGGGTTGTAATCATCACGATTCATAAATTTCTTAGCTCTTTCTAAAACTGGTATGGGATTTTCTGGAACGGAGACGACTTCTATGCTCCTTCCTTCTGAAAATAGATCATAAGGCGTTAATCCTATGTGTACTCCAGTGTATGAATTATCTTTTGTAGTGGGCCACAGTGCATTCACTATTTTTAATTTTTTATCTTCTAGTGAACTGCCCTCGTATGGACCACCGAATTGATAAATTAACTGTTTTTGACTTTCAGGGTGATAATATTCTGATGCTATTCCGTAATGATATAAATTCCAACCTATTTTTCTCCTTAATCCGGCTCCTATAGGGTAAGGCATGTCTTCTGACATGGCCTTCGACTACCGCTAGGCCGGATATGTCTTTCGGATAAGGTCAAACGGCAATCACCACTCATAGCCTCATGGAAGAGGCGAAAAGCGATGATGAACCTATTCTAACTCCAGTAGATACTTGCTACATCGTTATGCGAGATGTCCCTATTACCATCAAGGCGCAACTTGTAATCATCAAATATAAACGAGGTTGGAAGTCTTGGGCAGATATGGCTTATGATGTAGTCAAAGAGTTTGGTGAAGAATAAGATGCGTGATGACCACATAGAACAGATTATTTCAGTAGTAAAAGGCACATTAGGCCATCCTTCCGAACAGCGAGAATTAGTCCTAAGAAAGAGATTGCTTGATTTGAAACTTAAATCTGGTCCAGAGGGCTATGTAAAAGAGAGAAGAGATCCTATTGCTTTGTGGATTGCCAACGCTAGAAAATGGGCTACAAATAAGTGTTTGATGGGGAACAAAGTTGATATCGACATGGTTGTAAATTCTAATCCCCTACCTGATGGTGTAGATAGGCGAGCAATTGGTGGTGTTTTCAAGCATCCTACTTTCAAGAGAGTCGGAACGGTGAGAACAAGGAAGGCATCAGGAGGATTTAGGACAAGTGGGCAATATATCTTATCTAGTCAAACTATAGTTCCAGATGCCATAACAGATTGGTGAAGGTTCAAACGGCAGAAGCCACTCACAGCATTATGACTGATGACTGGAGAAACAACTTCCTACCGCCTGAATCTATTGAGGTCGAAACTGCTCAGGCCGAGTTCGTACCTACTGAAGAACTTCAAGGCGATGCTTATGTAGCGCGTATTAGAGAAGAAGAATTGAATAATGTAGCAAGTGAAGACGATATTCTTGCTGAACTAGGCGCAGAAGATAGAGAGGAAGCTCTAGAACGAGTTGTTGCTAAACTGTTGGAAGAAGGTCCAGAGGCGCAACTAGCAGTTATAGGTCAGAATCAGCAAAGAATAATGGAGGCAATAGATAATATGGCTTCTGGATTTTCTAGTCAATTAGTTATATTGGCTAGAAGAATTGATAATTTTGAAAGAGTATTAGATCAGGCACAGGGGCAACCTACAATGACAAATCTCATGTTCGACGCGCCAGAAGTATTCAACAAAGTAGTCAATAGAGATGTTGAAGAAAAACAAGACGAGCCTGTAGAATTAGAGAAAGCCATTGAGCCCGCTACTCCTGATCCCGATTTCTTTATACCTGACGAAATAGAAGGTATGCTCAATTTTGATGCAACATTCCCTGTCTCCATTGAAGTCCAGGCTGCGTTCTGGATGTGGAAGGAAAAACTATCTTCATTTCAAAATTTCGTCAAAGTGGCGGGTGGCCCAGTAGCGGCTAAAAAAGCAAGAGGCCATCTCGAATAGTCCGCATTGTCTAAACGACGAGCCCACATCTCACAGCCATGAGCGACGACCTGGTGATGCACTGGCTCGGCGCTCTTCGTGAGATATCTAAAGATAGAGTTCCAGATATATACCTAGTCAATGTAGCCAAAAGATTAGGTGGAGTTCAGGGAAAGAAGCCTTTAGCACCTGACTATTATCGGGATATTGGAGAAATAGATGATAAAGTCCTAGAGAAGATCATTAAGGGATTAATGAAACAGAGACAGAAGGATGCCGTCATTCCAGGTGAGAGGGTCGGTGTTATCGCAGCACAATCATTAGGAGAGCCTGGTACGCAGATGACTCTACGAACATTCCACTATGCAGGGGTCGCATCAACGGTGAATCCCCTCGACAAGATGATTGCCGATCAGTCAGGAGTAAGGACTGTCTATACAATGAGTCTTGGATTGGGAGAGGATTACCGTTGGGATAGAAGTCGTGCAGATAGCCTTCGACATGGCCTTCTTAGGACTAAATTAGGAGATGTTTGCGATATTTACTTTGAAAATGATGATGTCCCTAAACAGACTTATGAGGAACTAATTAGAGTTTCAAAAAACGAAGGTTTAACGCGAGAGGCTTTGGAATTGCAGCAAGGTCGAATCATAGCAAATCTCCTAGATAGAACAACACAAAATAACATAATTATCACACCCAAAAAGGAACTTAAAGATGATGAGGAGGGTTATGATGAGAATTATGAATATATAGACATAGAAGACATTGTGGGAATTCTGCAAACTATGTTGAAAGTCAATTGGAATGGAGAACGACGGAAAGATCCAGGTAAAAGTACACGCTTCGGCGAAGATGTCGTTGTCTATATGCCTGGATTAAGAGGCAACATTAGGATTGAGCGTTTTGACGATTCTGTAAGAGTCTCCGTTCCCCATTTCCCACCATCTTACAAACTGTCTTTGTATCATCTTCTGAAAAAGATTCAATTTTGTAACAGTTGTCACTCTGGCATACAATATATGAAGACAATGAGCCAAAGTGGTAAAGCGGTTTCACAGAAAGTAGTGGAAAAGGGGGAAGATAAAGATTATGTGAGCCTTATTAATCAATTTGTAGAAGCTGTCGAGGGAGGTCAAGGATTGAGTGATGAATGGAAGGGTGCGGTTTCATCTTCTGCAAGGGATGATGAGTTTGATTTTCAAGAAGAAGTATTCACTGAATTAGGAGGAGATCCTTCGTTTAATCCAGAAGAATGGATTGCAGTAATAAACGGAGATATTCCTAGTGGTTTGGAATATGGTAGTCCAGATCACATATTAGGCATTAGGAGGTTTTGGACTTTAACTCCTGCCAGTTATACTCTTGAATTGGCAGCAGGAGTCGATTTCAAATGCTGCCCTCTGTGTGGATTGGGCTGGGAGATTTCTTCTGCAAGTTTGAGACAAGTAGGGGAGTTTGATATCGATCATCTATTGCAACCCCAAATTACAAGTTCCGAGAAATCTGGCATGAAAGAAGGTTATAGAAATCTCTATTCTGAACTGGTTCGTGTTTCTGAATATCCGTTAGACGATAGGAATGTCGATGTCGCCAAACAACCAACATGGGAGCCTTCTTCTCTTGGCAGCCCTGCAAAGAAGGTTGCAGAAAAATCTGTTACGATTCCAGGCAGCGTCTATGAAGGTGTTTATCCAGGAAGCGGTAGATTAGGTAGCCTTACTGATTACCCAGTACAGGCGATGTCTTCTGGTAGAGGAATAGGTGGTGGCGTAGAAAGTGAATGGTTCATCTATGTTGTAGGGGCAGATGTGAAGAACTTCTGTAACTCAGAATTAACTGGCCCACCAGCTAGAAGTAAATATAGAAATAAAATTAATGAAGGGAAAGGTTGGGAAGGCATCCCCTGGACATCTAAGTTAAGAAGTTCTTTTGGTGGTTACTTCGCCGCTATTGACGGTGATGATAGGTTTGACTTCTTACGATCTACTTGTGATGATCCACGACAAGTATTTCACGCCTTAGGCATTGAAGCTGCTAGAATGGTTATTTTGGAGAATATGTACCATATAATCACTAACGATGATGCTGATATTGCAGAGTATGGTATCGCTAGTGCTGGGATGGAAGTCCATAATGGTCATATGACTTTATTGGCAGATTCTCTTTGTAAAGATACCACTATAACAACGATTCTTAGTGCTTCTGCTATAATGGGTGGAAAGGGTGTTGTAGGGAAAAAGGGAACATATTCCCTTGAGATGCCTGATGGCAGTATAGAAAATTATGGCGATATACTTACTATTGCTTCATATGAAACTGCAAATAGAGTTTTATTTGATGCAGTACCTATGGGAGTTATAGATCCATTAGGGACGGTAAAGGCGGAACAAATAACTGGAATAATTAAGGGTACGGGGTATCAAGGTGTGCCGCATAGAATTAATGGAGATAAATTGAGCCTAGTTGATGATTTAATACACTTAAAAGATGTAGAATCGAAGGCTATGAGAAATCTTTCATCTTTTGCGATAGAGAAGTCTGGCATGAGTTATAATGATTTAATGGTTAGATTACCTTTAGATCGTACTAAAGTAACAAAGGATATTTTGGATGATTTATTCGCTATGGAAGAATTTAGAGCAGAAATAGAAATTGTGAAGACGACTAAGAAAGAAATCGAAGAGATTTCTATTACTCTATCTCAAATGCCGTAGATTGCGCTATCTCGTAGCCTTTGAGCTAGAGTATCATTGTTTACCTCTGGCTTAGGTTCCTCAACTACTTCTTCGATTATTTCTTCCACTGCCATTTCTTCTTCTACTTTTTTTATGTAATCTAAGTCGTGTCCGTGGTTATTATCTATATTTTTAGTTGATTCTTCTAGAACTGTGAGTTCTTCGAGTTCTTTTTCGTCTCGTGGTGCTTCTTCTGTAGTTAGTGTAGTAGCATCATTCCCAATTAGGTACTTCCCTTCCTTGAATCTCTTCCATCTGTGAGAGATTTCTTCATTAGTTAGGTTTGCGTGCTGGTGTTTGAATTGAGGCCATGTTATTTCAGTCATATTTTATACTTCCTTAGATCGTTTGACATGTCAGATATTGTGATATTAGATTCATGGCGTAAAATTTGCGCTCTGTTTTCGTAGTATTCTATTTTATTGTTTACATCTTCTAGAATATGCATCATCTTATTGTGTGTATTTTCCATATCCATAAACATATTTTCATCGATTGTATCTTCTGGATTATTTGGTTCGAAATCACCGATTGCATCATTTATAGATTTAGATAGATTGTTTAATTCATCTAACTGCGAATCAGTAACACTCTTGTTACTTCTAATGCCTAAGGCAACGATGCCTTTTAGTGTGCCTTCTTCTACAATTCTTATCAATTCTTTGTATTCGGACCATGAATCGCTAGTTTGTTCTTTTGATAACCCTCTTTCAGTGCAAATTTTTCTCCAATCCTGCCATTTCATATTAATCCGTAGGGATAATTGCCGTTTAACCTCTTGTACCTATTTTCCATTTAGAGTATATCCATTCCCTAGGAAGGTGTTTTCCGCAATTATCGCATCTGCAGGTTAAAGGATTCCAGAATTTAATGTCGCAATCCTCGCATTCAGCATATATAGGGAGTGTCGTCATCAGGTGGGCGGAGAGGATTGGAGAAATAAACATGAACTGTGGAAACTGCCGAAACACAGATTGAGGAACTCAACGCCTCCCCACCCGTTTGTCGAAAGGCTACCTCTCATTTCAGTATTTCTGTGGACGAGGAGCTATGGTTGCAGCCTTGCCTGCCGCGCGGTCAGGCCCCCGTCCGATTTAGGATAGGACCAATGCCGGTTAAGAGTTCGGGTTGGCAAAAAAATATTACCGACCCAGAGAGTTCGGGTCGGCAAAAGGGGGGAACCCACCTCATAGAGATGGGCTTATCTTGCTTGGAGAGCATTCCTTATGGATTGATTGAGATTACTACCCTGGCCTTTCCCTTCTTTTGATAAGATAGGGTAAGCACCGTGGCTAGCATCAATGATTCTTGTTGCTCGTCCAGTGATCGTAGTATGGTAAATGCCATTTTTAATACTAAATGTAGCTATAAGGTAGGCATCTAATGATGATTGCCCCGCTTCTTTTAATTCATCTATCATTTCTTTTTCAATTTTGTTCCAAATCGTTGTTCCAGTAAATCCACCAATTGGTGGCGCGTGGTTCGAAGACATGATTGCCCGATTGGGTATCATTCTTTAATATGGTCAGTAATTACCACTCATAGGTTGCCCAATGAGGGTGTATTTCCGCGTCTGCGTCGAAAAGAAGGAGTTTTGCCCCTTCATCGTATGCGGCTTTCATAATCGGCATCAGCCATTCAGGACAAGTTTCATCCCAATGTGCGCCGTTTGGTTCACTTATCCAAACTACAAATCCATATTCGAATGCACGAACTCTATAGTCTCCCCAATCTGGAGAGGTGTTCGGCATATGGCCTGTCGATAGATCTAACATTTTATCAAATTCTATGTTTGTCATGGTCAGTTTATAGATGGGTTTTGTCCCATGATATTTCAGTGATCCCTTCTGAAAGATTCCATTCTACTAATCCATAAGATTCGCAATTTAGACATTCTATCATCACAGAGAAGCCGTTTTGATCGACTCTTCCTACGCCTTTTGGGTTGCTGGATATCCATTCTTCATGGGGGCAATGCTCTATTTCATTTATTTTTTCTGTTAGTTCTATAATTATATTTTTCATTCTTTGCAATCTATCAATGTGATTTTCACATAATGTTGCTGTTCTTAGTTTTGTCATGGTCAGTATTACTCATTCCAGTTAGATTTCTCTATGAATCCGTTTTCTTCTAGGTAATCGAGTCCGAATGAACCTAATAGTTCTTCTCTTAGTTCTTGCACCGACATTTCGAGGAATTCCCTTGTTGTCTTGTAGCCTAAATCGATTAGAGGTTCTCCGTTCTTCAATATACCTCCACGGTATATGTTGTGGTATTGCTCCTCGACTGTAAAGAGGGGGTTTACTTCCCCTACATCAAGATCTTCATCAGTGATATTGAGTACAATATCTCCGTCTGGTTCTTCTCCTACTCTAAATTCTGTACCTAAGATGAAATTTTGCGTGTAGAAAATTCTTTCTTCGAATTCCTTTGTCCCTTCTGATGTGAGAACGATAAATCCGTCTTCCATCCCGAGTCCTAATCTCCACTCTAAACCTCCTAGATCGACATAACTCCTGTCAATCATTATTCTAACTCCTTCTGGTAGTTTTGCTGTAATATCTTTAGTTTCTTTTCTTGTCATGGTCAGTTTATCGCATCTCTGTAACCACGCCCTCGTAAATCGAGCCGCTTGGTTCCCAGTCCACTCTTTGTGGATTGTTTTCTGCTTGTTCTTCTGGTTCTACCCAAATATGAGAACTTAATTCGTTTCTTCCGTCGTAGGAAGCACTACAAAGTGCGTTGTATGCCTCATCATTCGCTTCTTCATCTCTGATCCCTGTTGCATAGGCTCTGCTAAGAGCCCTGAATAACAGGGCTTCAAGTTGTGATGGTTCGAAGCTAAAGCACTCCTTCATTTGTGCTTCTAAGATTTTATCTGATGTTTCTGTCATGGTCAGTATCACTCAGGCCATGGAATATCGGAGTAGTATTTGGAAAACACTTCAAAGATAGCATCGTTTTCCGCTTGTTGGTCGATGTCATTCGCGTCGTAATCCTCTATGTTTTCTTCAAGAAGCCTCGCCTTAACTTCTAAGATTTCATCCATGTGCTTATTCAACCTGTCTATTTCGGTTTCTTCGTAGCGTTCTGTATAATCGTGGATTTTCCAAGAACCAATCGTATTTCCGTTGATATCTTGTATGCTTCCACCGTCATTTCCGTTTGCGATAAGATCTACTATTTCTGCAAAGATTCTTTTTGTCTCTGGTAGCGGTGTTTCGTCGAACGCCGCATTATCTATGTCATATTCAATATGAATTTTTGTCATGGTCAGTATGTTATCCGTCTAGTTCTAGTAGGCAGTTTTCGTATTCTTTATCCCATACCTTTGTTGTCAAAGTACATTGAGAACCTTGTTCCAAATACCCTTCTTTTATTGCCCTTGCTAGGTCCCAAGGAATATTCTCTTTATCAATTGCTTCCAATGAGTTGGGGGCTTTGACTTTGGTTGATACTGTCAATAAAATTGTTTTTGACACATAGTATTCATTTAATTTGGTCATGGTCAGTTGGTGGCCTAAGCCACCGTGATGTTCATTGCTTCCCTAGATGTTGGGAACGCTTCGAGATTAACTCGGCCTTCCACTACATCCTTTAGAAGATGGTGAACATCATATAGCCTCTTGTCGAGAGATTTTAGATTGAGCGTTCGCCCCGCCATTTTTCTCTCTCCTGAGCCATTATCTGTTTTTGGCCCTGCCCAAGCGGGCTTATGTGTAAAGCCGCCTGTCAGAACATTGTATGCATGGAAGGCGGTTCCTACCGCTTCTCCCTTGACTTTTACCCAATCTCTATCAGGATCTTTCCATCCGTCTTTAGAAACCAGGAACATGTGTCCTTGATGCATTTCGTAGTCAATGATTTCCCCAGTTCTTTCGTTGAGAATTGGGTTAGCCTTCGGTAATGTCAATATCTTGCGCTGTTGAGCAGCAACAAGTAACTTATCGAAGATTTCGTCAGTCATTTCATAGTTTTGTAGAGACTCTACAAAGAGTAGTTCATTCTCTACATCAGTTATCATCTCGCCTATTTGAGAACCAAACTTATCCCAATCAATAGATCCGATTGAGTTTTCGGTGTGTCTTAACGAAAATAGATGTCTTTTGCTGCTAGCAACCATTCCATTTAGGCATGCGACTCTCTGAGCGACTCCTACCATTCGTAGGCTGCCAGATCCGTCTAAGCTGTTGTGGATTGATATACCGTAGTTGTATAAATCTCCAGTTCTTAGGTCTGCGGCTTTCATAATCTTTGATCGTGATTGTCCATCTGGTGTCATTGAGTAGTTGGTTCCGTTTCCGAAGCCACCACGATTTGTCACATCTATGTCCATTCTAGCCTTCTTTCCTTGGTCGTAGCAGGTAATTGCCCAACTCCAACCAGCCCTGTCGCAGTATCTTGCGATAGGAGCGTATAGATCTGTATAGGAAACCACCGCATATCTGTCACTCACCACTCCAAGTGGTGCGCCGATAGGTTGGTTCTCAGAGGATTGCTTCGGATTCAAGATCAGGATATGGTTAGGCCTTCCTTGAGTGTTTGTCGAAGTGTAAAATCCACTTTCTATGTCATTCTCACGCTCTTTTCCGTCTGCGTAATTGTTGTTATCATATACACCTGCAGCAAGCAGGTCGTCTTTCAGTTCTCCTTCAAGATTGATTTGTACGGGGAACGATAGCGGCTGGAAATTCCAGTCGCAGGTCGATGACCCTCTATTACCTCTCTTTAAGAAGGCAAAACCTTCTCCTTCTGATTCGGCCATCGAATTAGCGATTGCCGTATGTCTGTCCCAATTTGGGATTTCATCATTTTCCGTCATAGTCTCGTTCCCTAGCAAGTTGCTAAGTTCGATAACTTCTATATTGTCATCATTATTTGATGTATCTGTCATGGTCAGTTAGTCTCCTATGTATTTTGAAATAGGAATTAGGTCTTCTATATCGCATATTCGACCTGCCATCGCTTCTTCTAAATAACTTGCAATTGACTTCATTGTTGCAAGTCTTGGTCCAAAATCAACATATTGTTGAAGACTTGCCAATACTTCATTGTATATTGTTTCTTTATCTTCTTTCGCCATTTGACTTATGTAAGTCGTTTTTTCATATTTCATGGTCATGGTCAGTATCACTCCTCTTCTTTTTTTAGGTCTTTTACTATATTCTCAATCAATTTTTTTAGTGCTTCTTCGTATGTCATTTTCATTTGTATTCCTCGGACATCTTAGATTGAAATAGATTGTTAATAAATATATGGTCAGTTTATGCTAGGATTAATTTCATAGCATATCCATCATCGCACATAGCATAGTTCTCCACTATGTAGGAGAAGTCGTTTTGTAGCGTAAATGAGCCTGTTGTCCCTCTACCGATGTAGAGGTTTACTTGCTCACAACCTACAATTACTTCTTCTGGTTCGTACATGACTAATTGTCTTTGTTGAGAACCTCTCCATGGAACTTTGAGCCCTTTGACTCCATCCATCTGTGCTAATTCACCTGCTAGAATCCATCTCCTTAGCGGTGTGCCGCAGAGTATATCAGAACCCTGGTGGGCCCTGCAGGCTTGTGCTATCCTGTTGAGTGTCTCAACGGGAATTCTGTCGAAATTTCTGACAAAGACATCGACTTGCTTTACTTCTTGGTTTTTTCTTGTAAAGTAAGTATTGGCTATTCTTACACTTACCTTAGCGTCTGGCGCTATGGAAAGAATCGCTGCTTTCAACATCTTTGATATTTCGGTTGTTTCTAAATATCTTGTCATGGTCAGTCTATGATTTCTATGTGATTCCCCAAATGAGGGTAATACATTCTTCCCGCTATTTCTTCCCTTTCTGGGATTGCGTATTCTGCTTCTAAGTGTATGTGGTCGCATTCAGAGCCGCAAAATTTGGTAGGCGCTATTTTCTTAACCACTCCAACTATGAAGGAATCAAACTTCCCAATCCGTCCGAAATCAAATGATTTTATTCTATCTCCGACTTTTAACTCGGATCTATTTTTCTCTGCTATCTCTGTTTCAGTCATGGTTTTGTCATTATACAATATAATGTTCACCTTCGATGTATATGGTCTTAACTCTACCATCTTCGTGCATCTTCAAGTAACATGCCTTACACAAATCACCAAACTCTGGTAGTGCATAGAAGTAAGGTTTTCCACATTGATATTGTTCACATATTCTCTCTCTAGTTTCTGTCATGGTCAGTTTTTAGTACAATATCTCTTGTCTAGTTATTCCAACTGAATCACAGTGTTTGTGAAACTCTAACTCAATATTATTCAAATATTTTAATTTAGATTTTATTTGACTGTAAGATAACTCGCCGTCACACGCAAGATTTTCTGGTGAAAGTCTGCTTCCTAAATGATTGGCGATGTCCTTTGCCGTATTTTCATTAAGAGGGATCGTAATGTCGGTCCCTCCTGTTATGTTATTCCATCTGTTTATATCTTGGATGAAATTTCTTAAATTTTCTATTTTTGTCATGGTCAGTCCTCCTAATCGGAGAGTTTGCTTTCATAGAAGAGCGAATCCCATAACTCGCGGGGTTCCCCTAGTTCTTCCCTAGCATGGAATGTCATGGTATCGTGATCCAGCATTTCATCAAGAAGGCAAATTAACCCATGCAAAGCCTCTAATTTATCTAAAAACAAAGGTGCGTCTGCCATAAGTTGCCTATCTGTGTCACTAGCAGGTGTATCATCGTCCAGATAGATTGCTTTCAATCCATCGGCCCAAACTATTTCTTGCCATTTGCTAGTAGGTGTGCGTCCGAGGTATCGTGCCTCGTCAATTTTTCTATGTTCTGTCATGGTCAGTGGCAATTCTAGTTGCATTTAATCTTGTTCTGGGCCTTCTAATTGGAAGGCTGCGAATGCTTTCTGCATCATTTCTAGCAGTTTTGATGTTCCTGCTTGGACTAGATAAGCGCCGTTTTGATTCCATTGTTCCCACATTTGTTCATCTATGTAAAATTTTATTTCTTTTCCATTGGACATATGTATTGTCCCTTTGATTTTTTCTATATCTGTCATGGTCAGTAGTTAAGCAGCCCTCTGTAAGAGCTGCTTAATTTGTTCTGCGGTGAATTTGAATTTCTTCCCGTCATTTCTTGTAACGGAAATTGGATACTTTCTCCTTTTTCCGTTTAATCCTGAGATCTTGAAGGTATGGTCGTTCTGCGTGAATTCCTTTCCTAGATCGTCTGGTGACAATCCATAATGGATAGCATTTGTCTTGAAATCTTTAACCTCTTTTGTCTCAATTGTTCCGTCATCGTTTGTTGCAGATACTTCAATTTTGAAGGTTATAGGAAATATGCTGTCACCTGTGTAACTGGCGTTTCCTAATTTTACCTGCAGTCCTTCATGGATGTTATCAAGAGAGCCATCATTGATTTTGGCTTCAATGGTTCTTCTTAACCTCATTATAACATCACTGGCTTTTTGCTTTGTCATGGTCAGTTTACCTTGTTAGGGCACCCTTCTTGATAGCATTCATCGGGATAATTTACCGCGAAATTTGCTTCTATAGGTTTGCCACATTTTGGGCAAGTATAATATCTGCTTGGACTCAATGTATCACTCCGCAGCATCTATTACATGAGACTGGATGACTTCCTCTGTATCGAGGATGAGGTTCATCGCATTCACATTCTGAGCTAATTGTCATCTTATTCACCTAGTATTGGCTCCATTCGGCCTTCCTTCGGTTTTACTGTGATAGTATAACCCTTTCTAGTAACATCTGCATCCCAGGCTATTTCGGGGTTGGTTACTTTCCGAATCATAGGATCCAGAAGTTCGTCAGTCACTTCTTGTGCTATCTTTCTCGCAAGATAGTCGAAATCTTCTTTTCCATCCAATATTAGGCTGAACCTCTTCCACACCATTCGGTGTAGCTTACGGTAACGCCTGGCTTGTTCCTCTATTTTGAGGGTGTTTGGATTTTGAATTTTTAGTTTCATGGTCAGTCAGGTCAATTGTCCCAATTAATAAGAGTATTAGGCTTGGCCTTTCTTAGAGTTTTTTTAGCATTTTCAATTGCTTCCTTATCCTCAGAGTGTAGGTAATTTATCTTGTTAAATCTGGAAACCAATTTTATAATTGCTGCATACATCTCTGGTGCTGCTGAGATAAGTTCTGCTATTGCGAAACCCTCATCCCTTTCATTCAGTTCTCCTGCTTTGGCAAATCCAGTCTTGGACTTGCTTTGCGATTTGACAAGGGCGATGTTGTCGCCTAGTTCCGATTCTATCATCCAGGGATAATTTCCTTGGATGATTCTAAGATCTATTTTGCTTGTTTTTGTCGTGGCTACGGTCCATCTATTCAATATTTTCACCACTTAGGTGTTCGTATTCTTCGATTTGGGCATCGAGCCATTTTGTTTGATCTTTCGCAGAAAGACTTCTAAAGAACAAATTCAATCTTAAGATTGTAACTATTTCTGTTCTCGAAAAGACTTTCGTCTTGATTTCGTACTGTGTCTTTTCTTCATCGTTTAATAAACAGTATCTTCTAAATTCTAAGTGTTCTCCATCTTTAGAAAGTGCGTATCTTAATTCCTTCTTCATTGAAGGTTTACTGCCGTTGAGTGTAAAATCACTTAACGGATTACTTCCCATAGGGGAAAGAAATTCTTGTTTTCCTTCCCACTCGTCTATTATCTCTATTCTATGCATGTAACTGGATAGATATTCTTCTGCAAAGGCCTCTTGAGGCCTTATTCCTAGCATCAAGCAGTCTTTGTATAGGATTGGTCCCATAACAATTGCTACTTTTTCTGCTAAATTAGCAATTATGTCACTTTCTCGTAGTTCTTTCCAATCCATTCCTTCATAGAATAGTATTTTTTGTTCTGTTGTCATGGTCAGTTTCACTGGAGAGCCGATAAAATTGCTTCGGCGAATGATTCTCTATCAAATGGCACAAGCGGCTTTATTATTGCTTGCTTCATTACTTCTAATGGAATTATGCCCTCGTTACCAGGAAATTTTTCTGCTTTGACTAATTCGCATTTCCAAGTTGGCTTCATTACTGCCATCGTTGAAATTATGTCATTAGCGAATTTATATGATTTTTTTTCCACGATAAGAGCCATTTTTGGCTTTCTTGGTGGTTTTACATATAGTACATGCATGGTCAGTTTATTTCGGTATCTTAATGAAAAAGATCCAGTATGTGCCATGTTGGGCACTTACGCTTTTCTTTGTTCTTGTACCGTGTAAAGGTGTTTCTGGAAATTGTCTTAACATTTCTGAAACGGAGATATGTAGATCGCACCACTTGAACACTAATGTTCCGTGTGGTTTCAATACTCTCCAAATTTCTTTGAATCCTCTTTGGACATCGTTTTTCCAATCGTGCCCTAGTTTCCCGTATTTCTGTAACATTATTCCGGCTCTAGCTTCTAGAATGTGCGGAATGTCCCACATTACATGGTGAAATGTTTCGTCTTTGAATACCATATCGCGATAATCGCCAATAATGTCCGGTTCAACCGACCATCCTGGTTGTAATGCAATTGTCCCTGGTAATTCTTCTCGAATATCCATGTAAATTGCATCAGTGTGTTTTTTATCGAACCATATTGATCGGCCTCCACAACATGCGTCTAGCAGCGTTTTGCCGTTTAGGTTTACTTGTATTCTCCAATACCCCTTTTCTAATCCTGTTTTATGTACGCGCCCTTTTCCCTTTAGAGTTTGGAGTGCGTTTCTTACTTTATGTTGCCATTCAAGTGATTCTTTCCAACCAGTAGTGCAAATTACTTCATCGCATATGTTTGGAAATGCTTCTTGAACATAATCATATATCACTTCAATATGATGTAATCCATCAGGGACACATTTCATATTGGTTTGTGTTAATTCTTTTTGTAAGCTAGTCATGGTCAGTATTAGATGTTCAAGGTTTCCAGTCTCCTGGCTCGTAGTTGTGAGAATTCAAACTATCTAGTATGATTTTCTCAAACAATGTTTTTTCAGAATGTCTATCGATTAGAAACCAACCAATAATACCTTCTGTTCCATTTTCATATACTTGACGGATTTCACTGAAACCTTCGGAGTCAGGTTCGTCCATTACAAATTTTCTTTTTGTCATGGTCAGTATCACTCTTTATCTTAATATAGATAATAGTCATGTTGTCATTGGTGCATGGTTCATTCAAGGTGCCGGTGGCAATCATATCGTCCATCCATTTGTCCAAAGTGGTATCATTCCAATCAAGTTCTGAATCATCAAACAAATTTGTGCCATTGTATTCTTCATATAGGCTCTCTTTTGTATGTATTTCAACGATTTCTGTTCCGTTCCAGGAGCATAAGAAATAATGTTCGTCTGCTAATTTTATTGCAACCCTTTTTCTATCTTCAGGAAGGACTTGAATATCCAAACTGTGTGTTTCACAGATTGGTAAACCCTTCAAGTAACTTGAAGAGTAGTCAGGGTGACAAATGCCTGGAAGAGAGAATGCTAGGCCGCTTAGAAATTCTAATGCGCCCATTTCTCGACCCATTTCGTCTATGAATTCTACATTCAGTTTGTCGAATAATGGTTTCATTTCATCTTCCATCCACTTATCAACTATGTCTGCGGGTCCGTCTCCCCAAACCAATTCTGAGTCGGGTAGTGGTGCGTTTGTTGCTACCACATTTACTATTCCTGGCATTTTGTTATCGTCATTATTGGATTTACCCCAATTTATTCCACCTGTTCTTATATTTAGAGGCCACCAGCCCATTTAGGCTTGCCTCAGTTCATAAAATTTACTTATTGTCATGGTCAGTCAGGTTTAGCCCAAGAACCCTTTCGGATATTCTTCTTCATCTACCTGTGTCAATAGTGTTCTTATGTGACCTTTCCAATAATCTGCTATTTCGTCTATTAGTTGTCTCATTTCTTCTTCACTTTTTGTCACTGGATCTGCCCAAACGCTAGATTCATGCTCTTCTATTGGGTATTTCTTCCACATTAGTTTACACATGAGGTCATAGTATTCGTTATGATACCAAGTATCATTTAGTATTATGTCCCAATGTCGATGCGGATCTTCCTCAAGAAGAGATGGCCCGCCGAGTTTTATTGTTGGTTCTTTATCTGTCATGGTCAGTTTATGTAGAGGATTATTCCTCTTTACACATGATACATTCTGTGGCACCATCTACGAACTGCCAAGCATATTCGTCTTCTTTCATGAGATTATCTTCAAGACAGGCTTCACAAAAAGCATTGTCCTGAAACTCCCAAGGTCTAGCCGGCCCACAGGCCATACATTCGAGTATACATTCTGCTGGCTTTTCGCCGCAAAAAGCACACATGATTAGAAGGGGTTTGTGTTTTCCATTTCTCATAATCCAAGGCAAATCATAAAATTCGCCTAGTATTATTTTATACACCCCAATTCGTTTCACCGTGTATTCTTCTTCTTTGATTCTATCATAGTTTACTATTTTAGTCATGGTCAGTATTAGTAGGTGGAGAGTGTGTTCTTTGGCCTTTTGAGCCGACTAAACTGTTCTTCGAGGATTTGCTCGTCTGTTTTCTGAGTTCCTTCTTGCTCCATCCTTTTTAGTGACGCTGGCGAATACATTGCACGCCTGCAACCATCGCAAGTTACGATCACTATGCCTGAACCCTTGTGAATGGGATTGTCAAACATTTGTTCACATATCTTGCACTTAATTCTTTTTGGTGCTCTACTTAGCATTGCTACCCTTCCTGGCTTTGTGTTCAGGGGGCAGCGACTTAATTAGTGATAGTTGCCTTTTTTCGAGTCTATCTTTTATCCTCGATGCTGCTTTAATCCAGCGATCATGGCTGTGTTCATCACTGCCCATTACCTTCTGTAATGGATTTAAGTCTTTGAATTCCAAAAGGAATTGTATTATTTCATACTCTGCGTGATCTATATTTCGCGCTCTCGTTGGTTCCATGGTCATTTATCTCCATTATTCTGGTTTTGGTAGCCGTACAATATTTATAGCTATCCATAATAAGGTATTCTCGTAAAATACTCCTAATTTTTCTTTTAACATGATTAGTATTGTGGTACTGTAGCTGGTGCTTGGGCTTGAGCCCATTTTGCTGTGGGATCATCCCATACCCATAATACACCTTCCCATTGAACATACCACTGCCCATGCATTTGAAATGGGTCTGAATTTGCCATCATCTGATTAGAAAACGGTGTTGGAGCATTGGGAAGTAAGTTTACTTCTTTTGCCCCTGGAGTTCTGATTAGTTGTGGGATCATGCACCATGCTGTTAAAATTCCGTAACCTATCCAAAACACAGGTAATTCAAGTTGTTCAGGAAGATTTAGGCTTCCTAGATTAACTTCTGCTAATCTTGTGTACCAATAGGCTCCTGCTGCAATCATCAGTAGGACACCAATAAGTCTCCTCATAGTTACGGGCTGCATGGTCAGTGGAGAGGTCATAGTCGTTTAATTGTGCTCTAGCACTTGAAAGTGGTCGTCCCAACTGTAAACTGCTTCCATATGTGATGGAGATAGTTTGGAGTTGTCTCCGCCACACGGCATTGGAGGACCCTTTCTTAATTTTTCTAATTTCTTTCCTGTTTCTGATATTTCAGTGATAATTCCGCAGAATCTACACTTTATTGTTGTCATTAGAATTTCCTTCTAATTTTTGTCTTTCTAAATCTGAAAGATTCCAAATGCAAATATCATATCTACCTGTAAAGGACCCAATTCTCTCTGTATTTAGTTTTACGATCTTGGAGTTTTTTGCTAGGATGTTACCCAATTGTTGCATTGTAGCTCCCCACCGTAGTTCATCATTCACATGTTCGTATATTTGTCTTGAGTTTTGTGGCCCTTTATTTAATAATAGTTTGACCACCGTTTCTCTTATGCGTTTTGTTCGAGCCATAGGACTACTTCCTATAACCTTCAGTGTATAATACTTGTCTCATGGTCAGTATTACTCATTATATCTTTGCATCATTTTCATTTCTAGCCAATCGATTATATCCATTCGCGAGTCTGATGCGAGTATCAGATGTGTGAATCCAGATCTCCAATTGTAGTATTGTTTATTCACCCAACTATCTTTGCTCCAGTGTTCATTGTTATCTGATGGAAGAAGTTCGTCTAGAACATCTTCTTCGTTGTCATAGAAAGGACTAGTGATCTTTTTGCCGTCGTTGCCTTTCCAGCACAGGAACTCTGCGAAGCCGATGGCTCCGTTATTTTGTTCCCAAGTTTCTGCTATTTTTTTTAGCTGTCGCTTCATTTCTGTCATGGTCAGTTCATAGTGTTGGAAATATTTGTTCATTTCCGTCTTTGTGAAGGTGGACAATTACTCCACCGTCGTTTCCTTCGTCATCCATTTGTACCAGTAGCGTAGAGCCGTCATCTAACATGATGAGCAGGCTTGCTTTGTACCAGCCGAAGTCCTCGGTCTCTGTGGGCGTAAGGTACCTGCACCCAGTTATTTTCTTACCTGTTAGGGCTTTATGTGCTTTCTGCGACCATTTTTTCCACAGGTCACTCTGATTGTCTATAGTTATTATAGTTGTCATGGTCAGTAGTTATCCTATCCACTCTTTTGTGATGTTACCATCTTCGTCTTCTGTAATTAAAGTAGACTGAGGTTCATCAAACATAGATAGTCCTTCGGCGATTATACGAATGTGTTCTGGCGTATCTGTGTCGCCTCCTTCTCCGTCGCACCCTGCTAATACCATATCACCGTGAAGTGATAGAACATTAGAGATCGGTATTTGCTTCATTTCTGCTACAAATTCTCTTGCTACTTGGTTCATTGGTAAGCCCATTAGCCTACCTTCTTCATTAGCCCATAGCGTGTAGTCATCTCCGCCAATACAGGCTTCGATTAAACCGCCAACTGCTTCTTTAAGTCCTTTATACCCATTTATTTCAATGGGCTCGACTTTTCCGTTTGTCCTGATAATCAGGTTTTTTCTTATATCTGTCATGGTCAGTTCACCCTTCTAGAGTGATTTGTGCTTTCTCATTCATATATTCCAGGGCATCGTATTGTAGCCCATCTGCTAATTCGTTTGTCCAAGAAACATATTCTTCTACGAGGTTAGTTAGCTGCTCTTCTTTTCTTAATGAGAGCATTAGCCTAGTAGATTCATTTTTCGCTTTTTTATCTTCCCCTGGAAGATTTCTTTCCAATTTCTTTAGTTCGTTATTGAGTTCCATGATTTTTACAATTTCTTGTTTAGGGTATTCTCCGATGTCTATATCGACATGAAGCCCGTTGTTTATTTTTTCAAATGGCCGAGATAGTAGGTATTCTGCTAGTGCAGTCGTCATCCCATAGGCGAATGCTGTACCCGCCATATTTTCTACTCTTCCATATCTTTTGTAATCATTTACGGCCATTTCCCACATATTTCCTGAGAAAATTCCTATCTCAATGATAGTTAGCCCTTCTTCTTTTTCTTCATCTTGGCCGCCTTCGTGGCCTGAGATTCTTAATTTGGTCATGGTCAGTGTCATTCATTCTTCTTCAAAGAAGTTTCTGTCGCATATTAGACAAATGTCTAATCGCGGATCTTCGTTCTTAGGGTGTCCTTCCTTGTACTTCACTCGTCTGAGTGTAGCTCCGCATATACATTTCACAGAATAATTTCCTAACATGATTAGTTGGCTGATTCTTTATATTCAGCCCATAGTTTTGAAATCTCGGCAGTTGCTTTGCCTTTGTGTTTCGTTCTGAATTGAGGCCAGGATAGTCTTACTGGCTCAGGAATTGTTGAGATTTCTTCCACAGAATCCTCTACAGGTTCTTCTATGGGATTTTCTAATGCATTTGCTTGATTCATCTTGATTTTTTCATAGTTGATCAATCTTTTTCTTAATGCCTTGATTTCAGTAGTGAGTTTGCTCATCTTGTTTTTGTCTTTTTCTTCATCTGGTCCTCTACGCATTTGTGCTCTTTGCATCTTTAATGCTACCAATCTTGCATGGTCACTATCTCTCCAAGTCATGGTCAGTTCATTAGGTTGTAAGCGGCTTCGTCATTTGAAGATTGCTTAAACACCCTAGTATGAGTTTCTTGTATAAATCAGAGTTATCTGTAAACATTTGTTCAGAATACCAGTAATGTCCGAAAGAGTATTCCTCTATCATCCATAAGTCATGGTCTACTACTTGTTTCCATGTGTCGATAACATGGACTACTTTTCCTGCTGCATCGTAACATGCATAATAGTAGTAGTAGGCACTACACACAGGAAATAGCCAGGATATCCAATCTAATTGGAAAAACCCAAGACGGTTCATGTGTTTATTTTCTAGTGTATCGTTTCGCATATTATTCGATATTTGAGTCGGCATAATTAGATCGTCAGACAAATGGCCGTGGATCTCTATATATTGCTCAAACACCTCCTCCCAATCTTTCAAGTCATATCGATATTTTTCGATATCCTCACTGGGAAACAAATGATTTAGGTCGTCATCTTCAGGATTTAACCATCCGATTTCATTAATGTAACCTTCCCATTCCCATCCCTCATTGCATGATTGGTAATGTTCCGCGAATGCCTCTTGGAATGAACTATGCCATCCCATTTCTTTTGCATCTCTTGTGGATGGATATTCTGGTGGTGAGTAATTTCCATCACCATAGAGCATGTCCTTTACAGATAGTTTTCTAATATCTAATTTATCGTGTTTGTCGCCAAGATATCTTGTATCTTGGTCGGTCCAATGAACCTTCAAGTATTCATTTCTATCTTCGAAATACCCTGGGGTCGCTTCGTGTCTTTTCATAAACAAACTAGAACTAGGATTTAACATCACTAACATATTCCATTCTCCTACATCTTTCCCCTCGTATAAATTGTGAGGGACATATTTGTGAAGGTTTATCGAGTATTTCCGTAATTTTTCAATTTCGCTCAAGTCTGTCTCGTTTATATCTCGCCAATCATATGGCGGACTTTCATTTTGAATCATCCATTTTTCGCTTCTCTCATCGTCTCTGTTTAGGATTATGATCATCTCTAAATCTAACTCTGTTGCGAGTTCGTCTAAGATAGTTTCACATTCCTGGAATTCAGGAATTATTGTGTAATTTATAATATGTCTTTTCTGACATGAACTACCTAATCCTATTGATTTAGCATAGTCATCTTTTAACACTTTACTACAATCTGTGCAGTATTTGAAGTGAGATCCTATTGCTTTTGAGAACGCTTCCATATGGAGATTCTTAAATTCTTTCATTAACATGGTCAGTTACTTCAGGCCAATACCTTGTCATAGGTAAGGCACAGTGTTTACAATATCCGTGTCCATCTGCCATTACTTCTTCTCTCCACTTCTTCGCTTGTGGTTTGAATTTGTCCCAGCAAGAACATCTTTTTACTGTACTTTGGTTCATCATTTCTTCCTCCTCCTCAACTCCAACAATTTTTTCATTAATGTCGGATTAGTATGTGTTTCCATAGCGAGCCATGGATTCAATTTGTTTGGAATTTTAATCTTCATTCTCTCCCTCCTGCTGATTTCCTTGGCGTTACCGTCATTTGATAGTTTCCTTTTCGTGTTTAATGGTTTTTTCATCCCAATTGTCCCAAGATTCATTTGAATCTTCTGGATCTTCTTCTATCTTTTCAATCATATTAAGAGATGAAATGATATCCCATGCTTCTAATTCTTCCGGATGGAACATTAGTACATGCAACATTTCTCCTAAAATATCTATTTGTTTGGTTAGGTGTATTTGGTAGTAGATTTGAGCAATAATTAATCCTACCATTGTACCTATAATGTATTCATACATGGTCAGTGGAAATTCTAGTTCCCATTTAATCTCGGAGCTAAGATGAATCTAATCTCTGCTCCATCTCTTAGAGTCCAATAAGCGTCTAAAGGCATCCTATTTCCTATATTCATAGTTATCTTCTCAACTTTGGCGGCATTTACATGTCCCGCTAGTCTTTTAATCTGATTTAAGTCTAAAATTGTTGATGGGAAATTATCCTTGCTTCCAAATGTTTTGCCATGTTTCCATTCGTATTCCCAAACTTCCTTTTGAGCCAAATCTGCGGCTTTAATTATCAATGATTCATCATTTACAATGAACTCAGCAAGATTGGTTTTACGACCAATCCCATTTATGGCTTCCTTGAACCATTTTACAGGTGCTTCGACTTCCATCATTTTCAATCCTGAAAAATCTGGTAATTTTGGGCCCTGCGATGGGTTCTCATATGGCTTAATATTTGTTTTTTGATAATCCGTATGAATATGGAGCCCTAAATCGTCGTATTTTAATACGACTAAGTCATTGAGCCCTACTGTCTTCATAGAGTGAATTATATCATTTCCATCTGCAATTGTAAACCTGTTCCAGTCGTCCATAGCGTATTGTTCGAATGCGCTATTAGGCCAAAACAAAGTCATCATAGATGTGTGTTGTCCATTGACAACCTCAACTCTTATTCCGTCTTCTTTAACTTGGAGTGTGATTTCTTCATTTAATGAAGTTAAATGCTTAAACACATTTTCCACTTGTCTCCTAGTTGCTTTAATTTCCCAGAGTATCTCTGGTGTATTTTTTTGTATTGTCATGGTCAGTTCACTCGTTTTCTGTATCTTTCAATATTTTACGGGCGATGTGCTCTTTGATTGTTTTTCTAATCGTTCCTTTAGCGTGTGGCTGTTTTCCTTCATTCGGATATCTGATCTGAATTAGGGTTGCCTGGCCGTGTTTGTTGTGGTCTGAACATTCAGGATGTTCGCAATAACCAGTAGCGTAGGGCTGCCGGTGATGGCCTGCGAAGCAACCTCCTCCTTTGTTCAAAGGTTTGCCTGCTTCATGCCATAATGCGTGTTTATCTTGTTTATAGAAGCCTTGTTCTATTGTTAGAGCTTCTATTAATCCCTTGCTAAATCCACCTTCTGCTTCAATTAGCCTATCCACTTCCCATTCTTTTGAGAATGGGCACCACATACAGGAACTTTTCTGAACTTGTGTTCCATCACCCCGATAGTCCCAACCAAGGTGGCTGAGGATATCAAGAAGGTCTACTCGATTCATTTTGAGTGCCATTAGCGGGTAGTGGTACTCGTGACCGAGTATTTTCTTACCTTTACTGTCAGATTTCTTACGGTTTGCTGTGAAACGATCTGAACGGCCTTCTTCTTCGGCTTCTATACCTAAATACCAATTTTTTGTGCATGTTTCATGTGTTCCAAATGTTTCATCGGCCCACTTTTGCATAACTTCTCCCTTGAATCTCATACTGCAGACATGTCCGCCTCCAGGCATAAGTGGGAATGCGCGGCTATCTCTAAGCCACTCAAAAATTGTATAGGGTTCTTTTCGTTTCTCATAGTCTTCTCGTTCCGATTCGGGAAGGAGAAGCCATTCTTTTCGCCGTAAAGCATCTCCCGTTACATTGTGAAAGTAACGGTTGTAGTGATGCCTGACTACTGCTAGTTCTACGCCTTTTTCGGCGCATCTTTTCTTAGCGTACTCAATATTTTCATATGTTTCCGGCCATTCGCTACCTGGATCGGAGAATACTGCCGCAGCAAAGGGAGGGAATGCTTCATCGAGTTGTATTCGACTGATTCCCAAATATGCTGCTGCCTTATCTCTTTCTAGGTGCATTGCCAGTAGTGCGGAAGAATCCACACCGCCGCCAAAGGCCAGTAAGTTTATTTCGTTCATGGTCAGTTTTACCTTTGATATAGGTATGTGGCATCATTTACTTCGACTTTTTGGTAATTATACATTTGATTTTGTGCATAATGCTCCCAGTCGATGTATGATTCCCAAATATCGCCATCTTTGATGTCTCCTAGCATGTAGGCTTCTTCCATAAAGTGGTCCTTGAGGGATAGATCCCCTACATGGTAGAGGTCTTCTGCGATTTCTCTGGCTTTTTCACACATTTCTGCTACACTGTGTTCGCCAACATTATAATTGTCGTGATATATCTTGTAGGCAGCAATGTAGAGTTCTTCTTCATCGTCGTCTCTCTCGATATTTTTCATCATAGCTACCAGTTTTGAAATGCTTGGATTTTCTCCAAGATTCATCGAAGAGATAGCACCATCATAGTCTGCTATGTGCCATTCTTCGTGTATTACTGGAAATACTCTGTCTCCTATTTTCATAGTGGGTTCAGCCTTACAAACAACTTTTGTCAAGCCATCGTAACCTTTGCTGTACGCCTCTTCTATCTTTTCTGCGTTCATCCACTTGAATGCTAACACTCCTTCGTTGTAGCACCCAAGACATTGAACACAGGCTCTTTGTTCATTAGTCATGGTCAGTGTTAATCTAGTTTAAGATTTTCAAGGTTAATATCGATTTGTTCTCCAGCAAAGGATCCCACTAATGGTTTCACTAATGCTTCAAATGAGCCACATCTAATGACTCTACAAACCGTATTCCTTTGTAATGCACCTTGACTTTCCCTTATTCTAACTATTACGCCAGATTGAAAGGGAGGTGGTGCTACTGGTCTTTTCCTTGTCTTAAGGCCGACCATTACTCTTTCACCTCGATTCTATCATCGATAGTTAATTTGCCGCCGTCAATCGTGCGGTCAAGAGTAGCATTATCTTTTGCTACTTCTACGGCAAACTCTTCGTTAGATAAATCTTGATCTATCCACTCGTATTCTTTTCTTAATTTTTTAGTTACTTCTACTATTTCATCCCAATATACTGTTTGGGACATTAATATTCTGTATTGTGTCATGGTCAGTTTAGATTGTGTAAATACAATTCATTTTTATCGGATGCTTTCTTGTTTTACCCGAATTGGTTTTGGGTTTTCCAACCATTGTTACTTGGAAGGCGAACTCTGTGCCGCCTCCGAATGTATTTCGCTTAATTTGCTTTAAGGTAAGAATTTCCCATTTACATCTGGATTTGGCGTGTTGGTGCCAAGCAGGGAATACTCCCTCTTTCTTTAATTGATTACCAGTATATTTTTGTCCAATCTTAATCATGGTCAGTATCTACTCATCTTCTTCGGGGATCTTAGCATTAGAACGCTGGAGTTTTCCAGAATCCAATAACTTCTCCGCTTCGCTCATTTTCATGCCTTTTACAGTATGTCTTGGTACTCGAGACTCATCCTTTGCGGATTGAATCGTGTGGCGTAGCTTCATGTCTGGATCTGCTTTCCAGTTTTCTTTTCTCTTTTGTTGATCCCTTTCCACTCTAAGAGAGTGTTCGAGTGTTCCTGGTACATATTTCCGGCGAGCGTTCTTCTCTCTTTGCTTTTTTCGAGATTCTTCGTTCACCCAATAATGTACCATGCCTCTTGAGAGAGGGATTTCTTCGACAAGCAATTTCCAAATGGCTGCTTGACTCATTCCCCTTTCACTAAGTTCTTGCATTCTTTTCACATCGTCTGCTGTGACTTTGTATCTTTGGTCTTTTGCTGGCATGGTCAGTTCATTCTTCTGCAGGTTCATACTCTGCTTTGAATGTAGATAGATCTTGCACGCTTTTACCATCCCAATACTTTCCAGTAATTTTGAATTGTATATCTTCAACTTTGAAGTGTTCTGGGAGTTCCTGTAAAACTACAAGGGCGTGTAAAGCCATGTTTTCGTTGATGGCTATTTGCCAAATCTTGTTTCTATACATTATTATCGTATCGTAACTTTCGTGAATACTATCTTCACGATATGGTAGTCTATCGGTGCTTGTGAAATGCATACTATTGAATGTTCCATTCCAGCCATAATATAAGACTAGGAATTTTTCTTCTGTATCTATTTCATCATTACCGAATTGCCAGGGAATCAACTCATCGTATTCTTCCCCATACCAACTCCATTCGTTGGTTTCATAATATTCTTCACTATATCCTGTTCTTGGAGGATAATATTTGTCAAGAAGTTCTTCTTCTTGTTTGTTGAATTTAGTCATGGTCAGTCTCAATCCTCGACATAGCACAGATTTAACTCTGGCTGCCTGTCATCAGTTTTGTTATTATTGAACACTAGGATTTTGGATCCACCAGGGATCACTATATCTTCATCCGATTTTGTTCTTCCTTCATATGCAACTTTCGAACTTCTTTCGTTGGGCCATAGCCCAGAAATTCCAACAATTGCTTCTTTTTTATTTTTCGTGAGTTCTGCTGTCGCTTTGATTACAGTACCAATATCCAAGTCCCCGTGTGAGTCGTTGAATTCTCCTGCCTCAATTCGATTTTGAATCTCGTCTTCAATAGATGTCATGGTCAGTTCAGGCGTTGCCTGTTGTTTGTAGGTTTCGTAACCTCCAGACTGCGGCAGTACCTTTTGGCTCTACGCCAATGGCGCGATGCCTTGCTTTGGAAGAAGCAGTTGGCCTCTTCTCATTGGTCTTGATTATGTAATCTGCTTTGTCAAGAATGCCTCGTATGCTCCTTGTTCGATTTGCCCAACCTTTACGGAGGGTTTCTTTGGAGACAGTCGGTTTAGCCCTAAAATCGTAGGCTTGCGCGTGAACGCAGCGGTCTGCTAGTTCTTCATCGGTTAATCCTTTCATGCCAGCATCTTCGAATGCTTTCATTACGAATTGATAGTGTTTGTTGTTGTCTATCTTTTCACCGATACTAGCTTGTTTTGCTGTTATCATTTCTTGTTGTTCGATTCTTAATCTTTCTAAGAGTTCGATGTTTGTTGGATGATTACTTAGGTTCTCTAGGCTGATTTGCCACGGCCCCCAAATATCTCTCAATTCTCTTTTCCCTAAGACGGATAAGAGATCGTACTCTGTGCTTGTTAATTCGATAGTCAGGGCTAAAACCCCATCTTTGTCTATCAGTTTCATTGTACCTGGTATTGGCATGGTCAGTTATTCGTCTTTGAGGAGGCTTGTAATCCTATCTCTCAAGGTTTTCTTTTTGGGAAAAAGAAGATCTGTCACGCTGATTGGTTCTTTCCAATCGAGGCCTGCACCACATACGGGTCCAAATCCTCTTTTTCGTGAAGTTTCATCTTTTAATTTTTTTCCACATTTTCTGCAATGGCTTTCCATGGTCAGTGCGAACTATCAAATGACAGTTACGCTTCCGTGTTTCATGCCAACCGAAAATAATTCCGGTGGTATTTTTTTCCGATTCAAACTTAGTAGCGTTAATCAGACTACTCTTTCTCAACATTGTGAGAATTCATCTCTCTGAGTAATGTATCAGTAATTAAGGGGATAGCTTTACTCCTACTACCCCAAAACATCTCGCCGCATTCTTCTATAAAAAGTTTGAAGGCTAATCCTTCATCAGTATGTTCTCCGTGGAGTTCATACGCCGCTTTATACGGGTTTTCAGAAGACAACTTATATCCTTGATTGAGAACACACATTCCGTAGACGGGATTAATCTCTCCTTCTACTCGTAGTGCTCCTTCTGCCTTCGCTTCGTAATAATCTTCAATACTGTGTCCTAAGAACCAATTTGGTTGATCTGCATAAGCAGCCCTCGTTACTTCACTAAACATTTTAATGAATGTATCTGCTGCCCAATCCCCACCAACCTCATAGATTAGCAGGTATAAATTATGTCCCAATTGCCCTTGTAAAGAAGGGTCGCCGCTTAGGTTGGATATTGAATCATAAAAACTCTGATACATAGGGTTATCATACTCCCCATTTCTAAGTGTTTTTCCTTCGAAAGAACCCTGGAACATAATTGTCCAGTCTGGTTCTTCAATAATTTGATGCGTTTTTGTTAAACAATCATCTGAAGTCCATTCGCTTTCGTCTAAGTCTGTATTCCATATTATTCCCCATTTGGAGCCAAAATTTCTTAGGGCATCTAAATCAATCTCCTGAACTATCGGTTCATCTGCAATTAATTTTTGATAATAGGGTGGAGAATCTATCGGATAGTATATTTCATCCGATTGGATATCTCTCTCGTCGGTTTCAAAATATCCTTTGCTGTGATGCACTAAGTCAAACTTTTCCAATAATAATAATATATCATTATCATCAATACGCTCTGACTTTATTGCGACCACTTTCATTGAGAATTTTTTGAAACATGTGTTTCCAATGCCCCTTTCTCTTGAGGGAGCATCAGTTAATTCTTTATTACATAGTTTGCAGAACATTTGTTCTAGCTTCTCCGTAATAGGCAAATCATCTCCGTCCATGAAGTTTAAGCATTTACACGCTTCTTCCCATGTTTTATAGTTTTCACCCTCATTTCTGAATTGTGAAATTCCTGTTGCTTGGCAGGATACTTCATAGCACCCGCAGTTGCACATCTCTCCATCTTCAAGTAATTCACATCCGCATATTTCCATTTCGTCACCTGATGGGTGTTCATAGAATTCTTCGCAGAAATACATCCCACATACGCCCTCACTATAGTCGTGAGGTATGTCGTGGTTGTGCTTTACTTTCAAAAGAGATCCACATTCGTCACATTCATTTATTGTTTCCACTTCTGGGAAACTATGTTCAGAGGATGGTTCTTTGCCATTTCTTTCTTGAATTGAATTGTTTTCATTCATTATGGTCAGTGCCTATTCAAGTTTCTCGAACAGGGCTGAAATTTGTCTTATACCATTTGTATCGATTTCGCTATGAAGCGACATCAACATAGTATCTAACAGATCTCTTTTGCTGGTAATTAGTTTCTTGTTGTGTAAATTAATCAGAACATTAGGGAGGCCAATTAAGCCTTCACTTGTTTCTGACATGGTTACCATTTCGAGATACCAAGTCCAGTTTAGTAATCCAGTACCAATTTGGTATGGTAGTAGTGAATCTGCAATTTCAAACACCTCTGTAAGATCTGTTTCTTCCACTACGGGTTCTTCCACTACGGTTTCTTCCACTACGGTTTCTTCCACTACGAGTTCTTCCACTACGGTTTCTTCCACTACGGTTTCTTCCACTACGGTTTCTTCCACTACGGGTTCTTCCACTACGGTTTCTTCCACTACGGTTTCTTCCACTACGGTTTCTTCCACTACGGTTTCTTCCACTAATGCTTTTTCATAAATCTTTAGGTTTTCACCCTCATTCTGTTGATTAAGTTCTTCAAGGGGAAAGATTTCTTTTGGGTTCCAATGAAATGAATAGAGTTTTTCTATTCCATGCTCTTCCATAATATCGTTTTTTAGATGGTCCATAATTTCTCCCCATGCTTCCTTTATCTTTTCATCAAGTTTTTCAGGTTTAATTGTGCTACTTTGTGTAAGTAATTCCAATGTGCGATCTATGAGGCCCTTTTTTAGACCCTCTTCAATATCGCACCCATATTCTTCCAATGCGTGTAGCATACGGAAGTACGGCCTTAATTCTTTTATCATTGCCAATTGCTTGGCATTGCGTTCTGTAGTCATGGTCAGTAATCACAAGAAGTGAAGTCTTTTCCTCCAGTTTGAATCTGTTTCGGCCATATTGAGAGCTAACTCAAGTGTCCGTATATCGAACTGGGTTCGTGTCAGGCTTTCTGTCCCTGCGATTTTGTTCAATTCTAGATCTTCCTCATGTTGCGTTTTGAGGGCGTTTAGGACTTCTTCTTTGATGAATATGTCCATGTGAGGTTTAATTTGTTCTAGAATATTTCTCATGTGCTCTATTTTCTCCGATTCTGTTAGGAAAAGTGGAACTGTTATGCTTCTGCTTAGATATGCTTCATCAAAGAAACTTTCAGGCAAGTTTGTTATTACAATTAATCTGCCTTGAAACCCAAACATTGTTGGGATTTTATTATCCTTGCTTCCTTGCTGCTTTAGGAACTTTTCTGCTTCATCGGGGCTGCCGACTAACTTCATGTTAGAACCTTTAGTAGTTGAGGATACAGTTCTCACCGAGTAAGTGTCGGTCATGGCTTTCACCAATTCCCACATATCCTTACCTGTAGTCCCTTTTGCGAAATTAACATCGTCTAGTATAATTATATTTCCTGGGTGTCGGTATCTTAGTGCTGTTTCGTATAAAGCGGATGGTGTACATTTGCTTGTGAGTAAAGTCCAATCTTTTCCCTCAATCAGATTGTGTTGTTTAAGGGCCGTCTTGACTGTGTGAGTTTTGCCTATTCCTGCAGTTCCATAAAGGACTACTGAGGTTAGGTTTCCCTTACACACATCTTGAACGGTTTCGTGCATGTCGTTGAAACGATCTTTTACACTTTTTTCTAGGACTTTCACAGTTCTGATTCCGAATTGTTCTTTCGGTTTCTTATGTGAGGCGAATATTTGCATCGCCGAACCCATAGCTTTTCTACGGCTTTCCGCCTTTGCGTTGAACAAAGGTGTATGTTTCGGTGTATGAGAGATTTTACTGTTAGTTCGATCCCTCGGGCCGTCGTCGTTCATTACTTCGGTTTCTTTTGACTTCGTGCCTGCCGTTTTTGTTGCAGATTCCCATAGGGCTTCTGCACCCACTTCATTTTGTTTTTTCTTTCTGAAAAATGGTATTTTCATGGTCAGTGAGTTCAATCCATTGAATAGGATTGGCCTCTGATTTCATCATCTGGATCATCAATTGTTGATTGATAATCTACATATTCAGTTGTTCTGAATTGCATTATTGGTGTTTTTTTGTAATCTGGATTGGGTACAAGAACATCGTCCTTCAGAATTTCTTTCTTTAGGTCCCATTCTATATATCCATCAACACTTGGAAAACCGTTAAAATCAAATTTATCATAGATACCATCTAACAATGGATTATCTTCTTTGATATGATATTTCCGTAAGTGGATGTATTTATCTTGATTTTGCTGATTTTCAATCGAGAAGAAAGGGTCAGCCCCAGTAGGAGTTTTACCCTCTATACAATTTTTCGTATACTTTTCAATCATTGATTCTACATCGTAATGTCCCGTCTTCTGAATTGAAGTAGTCTCTGATTCATAATCAATTTCATCGATCCCGCCAGAATCATGCCCTCCGCTAAAAGATATACGGCACCATGCCCAACCTAGTTCTTTCATAAGCAAAAATCCTTTTTCAGATTGTTTTTTGTCGCTAGTGAAAAATGTATTGTTGGGGAATGCCGTACTAAATCTTTTAATTTCTCCTTTTAGTGTCAAAAGGGCATTTTCATTAGAGTTTGAATCTTTTTCTCCCTCTAATTGTAGCCTAAGATATGACTTTGATTCCCATTCTCGGGCCTCATTGTATTCTGGATAGGTCGATTCTTTCAGTCTTTTCTCGGCTCTTTCCAATCTTAGTATTTTGTCTTTTGTCATGTATTCAAGTGAAATTCCATAACTTTTAGTTTTCATTAATTCATCATCGTTCATATTGTTCCATTCAGGGAGAGTCTTAGACTCTACGAGAACTATATTTTCTTTGTATGCTGTCATGGTCAGTAATTACAAATGTAAGTTGGCGTAGCCAGCCTTTACAAATTTGGTAATTATTTTGATTGCTTCCTTATTGGGATTTGCTGCTGCAGATAATTGGTTTTTCCAATGTAACGGAAATTCTTTATCTTGTATTTCCATTCCGAATAGTTCGTATCGTGCTTTACGCTGCGCTTGCCATAGTGCAATATATGTTTCAATCGCAATATTCGCTATATTTTCGTTTGTATCGGGAAGCATCTGGAATAATGCAGAGGCCTTTCGGCGCAATACATCTAGTTCTTCTCCTTTCTTTCTAATAAGTGCTGGTCTCATGGTCAGTATTAGCCTAAAAAGGCAAGTCAAGTGCAATCTTCATGCTGTGGTCTGGATTTGACTTTACAATTTCATCCCAAAACGGAGATTCAATTATTGCTGATTTGCCACCTGTTTTGTTATAGGTCAAGTCCGTAACTCCATCTACGATTAGCCAAGCCTGTAGAAAAAAACCAAAGGTGGGGCTTCTTTCGCCCAATAATCCTCCAGTATCAAATCCGTAAATCACATCAAAGTAATCGTCGTTTTCAACTTGTATCGTGTATCTGCTCATTTAATCACCCTTATGTTTCTATTAGTCCACAGTCATTACAAACCATACCTATCATAGTATCGCTATAATTTAAGTGTGAACATATCTCGTCTTTCAAGTAATTGTCCCTCTCCTCTTCAGTTAAGAAGTAGTATTCGTCATCTGCGAATCCTAATCCTTTGTTTATGTCGGAGATGATTTGTTCAACGGTGATTTCAATTTTCACACCTGCTGATATTCCATACAGTTTGTGTAGGCCTTTGTGGCCGTATGTTTTTTCTGTCATGGTCAGTTTATTCGTCATCTAAATCCCATAATTCGAAGATGTATTCATCTTTTATTATTCGGAATCTCAATACTCCGAGGTCATCGGTTGGTTCAAACATTGCTTTCATGGTCAGTTTCTCAATCATCGAAGCGCGTAAGGCCTGTTTGAATGTTCTCCATATCTAGTTCGATACAGACGGCATTTCGACCCGTTTTCAAACAAGCCTCGGCTAATCCAAGGCCGCCTGCGAATGGGTCGAGGACTATGTCGCCCTCGTCTGTACTGAATTGGAGCATATCTGCCAGTATTTCTATTGGCTTCTCTGTTTGATGCTTCTTTTTACTGTGACTTGGTCTAGTTGCTACTAGAACATCGTGAACATAGTGCTGTGGATTCGGCTTTCGCTTGAATCCACCCATGTTGTATGGTTTTCCTTTGGAGTAGAAGAAGATGAGTTCGTGCCTCGCTCTTCCATAATACCCCATACCAATTTGCACCTTATCCCAAATCCAAGTCCTATTATATCTGAATCCAGCACCCATTGTTAATTGGCGCTGTTGTTCATTATAATCTGCTGTATCTCCGTACATTGATTGTCCGGCAGCAGGCATGAACACAAACATGTGTCCACTTGGCTTTAGCACTCTGAATAATTCATTTAGCAAATCTTCGTCAAGATCTCTTGTTTGGAAATCCCAACCACCTCTTCTGTTTCGTTCTCTAGCTGTTCCTGTTTGCATTTGCTTGTCTAAAGCAGAATACGGGGGATCAGTAATTATCGCATCAAAGTGATTATCGGGGAATGTTGGTAATGTTTCCCATGCGTCTCCTTCAAGAATGAGGGCTTGATTATCACCACAATGGGCAATATATACACCTCTTTCTATTCTTTGGAAGCACTTTCCTATATTTTCATTTAACCTTCCACGAATAGTGGTAGGTAATTCTTCTCCGAAGTTTTGGTAGATCACTTGAAGCGGTTTAGGGTGCTCCAAGAATTCCATTAATCTTTTTCGTAGGCTTATCATGGTCAGTTTACTCGAATCCTGATGTAACGGCTACGAAAGCAGCCTTAGCATCTTTTTCATTGAGTATTTCTTTTACAAATTCATATCCCGATGGAACACCATCCCAGGCTCCTTCTGCCCATTCTTGTGCGTCACCGTCGCTAGAAATTGTAATTTCATCTCCTAAGTGGTGTTTGGCGAGCAACAAAGTTGCTGTAACCAATCCGTCGTATTCCTTTCTCGCAGTCTTGCAGAAATTGAATACCATATCTTCGTCTTTTCTCCAACTACTTTGAATCGGTTTCCTTTCTAAGACGAATGTTTCGTGTCCACCGTCGAAACGGATTTCATTATCCGTAATTGTAGGGTCGTTCCAGTGTTCGTATTGATTGTTTTGTTTAGCTCTTTCAATTATTGGGCTTTCTTCAAGCAGTTGCTTGGCATCCCTTGTCATATTATTCCATTTTTTATCGGACACTTTCTTGTCCTTTTTCATATACCAATAGTGTGTATATCCCATGGTCAGTTTTTATTCGTCTTCGTCCCGAGCGACTGGTTCTTTGCCGTCTGAGAACTTTGATTTGTCCCAAGACCATAATGCCTCGAATGCAAGATCGTCCTTTTGGTCGGGTTCTCCGATGTTAGGACAATACTCCAATAAAGTTTTGATTATTGTCATGGTGTAGCTTCTATCGAAAGCGATTGCTACGCCTTCGTGGTACCATTTCCCATGGTATTCTCCTAAATATGTAGCCTTATCATCATAATTTTGCCGCGCTTCGTCGATGGCGGCTTTCAACTGTTTTGTTGTTGTCATGGTCAGTCTTACATCATAAGAGCATGAAATGTTCTTTGTGTGCTTGTAGTGCTTGTCGAACCGCATTGGTTTGGACAAGGCCCACAGTCTGTTACACAACCTATTACATGTGCATCTGCTTCTGTAAGTGCGTCTTTATCGTTAAAGTATTTTGGACCACCATAGACCCACCCTGTTTTGAGTTTTGTATTGCCATCTTCATCTTTTAAGCCGTACTTTTTGGCTTTGTAAGATTTTGGATGTATCAATATGTCTTTGTCTATGTGTTCCATTCTAGGATCACTCCTTCTCATTTGCCAAGGGGTTTCAATTATTCTAATTCCTTCTTTTATAGTTAGATTGTAGAAAGCGTCTTGACCATGCCATAGGATATCTCCCATACCTTCTTCGATTGGTTGGTTCTTTTTCCAGGGGAATGTACATAGCCGCATGAATATCGATTCTTGCGGAGTCATTTTTTTGTATCTCCTGATAATGTCTATAATCACTGGAACTCGGGAATTCGGATCGAATTCTCTAGTCCAGTCATACCCTGCTATGACGCTCCAATGTAGGATTGCGCCAGAAAGTGCTAACCTCCCTAGTTGTGATGGACTAGGTGTATGCCAAAACTTGGTGATAATCACCATTCTTGAACCAGCCATGCTGACTGTTTCTGCTGCTTTGACTGTTAGATCCCAGTCATATGAGGGATCTCCCATTACTCCGTTTCTAACCCATTCCTTCGGAATATCTGTTGTGCTTTTACTACACCTTTCTAAGTGTTTTAGCACATCAGTTTGAAGTTTTACGGGTTCGAGTATTTGAGATTGTGGACTGTCGAACTTAATGGCCTGGAATGTGACTCCCATGGAGGATTCGGCATAACAACCGAAACATCCACCTTTGCAGCCTTTTACTGTGTCCATTATATTCTTGTCTGTTTTATTATTCTCATATAGTCTAATCACTTTGTTAGGGAAAGGCGTTAGTACCGTTCCAGAACCATTTACTTTTTGTGATGTCTGCTTTGGTAGAACGGGTAATTCCCATTCTACTTGCAGTTTCATATTTTTTAGTATCATGGTCAGTTGGTTCATTCATGTTAAGCACCTTCCTTCTCGGTGCCTATACAATACTTCATCGGATGTATCGCAATACACCCTAAGACAATGCTCGCAGTAGTCTGTCCCATTCTCCCTCAATGCTTCGCCCATTACTTCGTATGCTTTACGCAACTTCTTGTATTCTGCTAGAATAAGTGGTGCGTCTGCCATCAGGCATCCGTTTATTTGCAATTGTTCTGGTGATTGGTTGTGTTCGTGCATTTTGCATATACTCTTCCCTTCTGGTTCTGGGATCATTATTTGTGGCGCGTAAATATACGCTTCATCTCCCCAGAGTTCGAGGTCCCAAGGCCCTTTTGTGTGGCCTTCATATTTACTCAAGTTTATTCTAATTGTCATGGTCAGTTGTGGAGTCTTCTTCAACTCCATCATGGTCTATTTCTAGTAAAGCCATGCCCATGAAAATTATATTTTCTATGAATTGCCAGTCCTCAACGCCACCGCCTAATATCTTAGCGTGGCTGATCAAGTCTTCCACTATCTCTTCTCTCGTTTTTGTCATGGTCAGTCTTATGTTCCAATTATTGCTATTTGAGAATCATCGTCGTGTAGGTATTTGTGCTGGGCCAGAAATCCTCCGCAAGCAGAGATTGTTCCTATCATGTGCCCATCGCAGTGAGAACAGTATCTTTCTGTTACTGCTTCTGTCCTTTTACCTGTTTTATCTGTTATTGTTACGAGTTTTCCAATTAGTTTATGTGTGTATTCTTCGAATACTTCACCTGTTTCGGTAATAATCTTCATGGTCAGTTATTCAGTAACTTCTTCCATATACTGAATATTCTATATCATATGGTTCCCAGGGGTCATCTGGATCTTCATCTTCATCTTCCGAAGGTTCCGCATAGTAGGTCACTACCCCATTAACTGAGGGGTGATTAGCGAAACTTCCAAAGTTTTCAGTTAGAGATCTGTTCAAAGGGCTATACATACTTATGTATCTAGCATTCATTAAAGTTGCAAGATTGAGTATTTTTCCTTTGGTTTCCCAACCGGATGGAGTTAGAGTATGGTTGTCAAATCGACAACTATAAACTTCTAATTCGTTTATATTTAATGGGTGTTTAATGCCCTCCATATCTCCTTTCTTTGTATAAGTAACTGATTCAAAATAACCTGAATCATGTCCTCCTGAAAACGCGGCTTCGATGTTTTGCCATTCGTTTCTCTTTACAAATTCTCTCATTGCTTTATGAGGTTCGTCTCCATCTTGTTTCCATAGGGCAAGAACGCTTTCTTTTGCTATTTCCCACTCTTTTTGATTTAGAAATCCTTCTCCTGGATACACTGTTTGATTCTTAATGGTCAGAAGGGCTTCTTCTGTCCTTCTGTCATTTACTTCTGAGGTAGTCAAAGTTTCGAACTTTTCTATCTCTTTCTTGTAACCTTCTATCAATGGCTGTTGCCACTCGGAAGGTTTTGGATTGTTTACTGCATTTCTAAGCCGTTCCATATCCCTGTTTGTTTTATCATTTAATGAAGAAATAATATCCGCGAATGATTGAGTATTTTTCAATTCTTCATCGGAAAGGGCTCTCCATTGTTTTTCAGTCATATTTTCAATAGTGAATTTTGTTAATTCAATACCGAGTATTTCACTTAATAGTGTCATGGTCAGTAGTCATGGTTTTTTTTTCCATGATTGTTTTATTACAACTGCTTTCATTTCGATGTAAGCGAAATATCCACATATTGAACATAAGGCTTCATATTCACGCCCCCAGCGATCGTAATTTGTGCAATTGAATCCTTCTTCGTCTTCCGAATCTTCGAACCATGGAGCTTCACATGCTGGGCATGATGAGCCGTGTCCTACTTCGTTGAAATCATCCCCTTCTTTATACGGGAACTTCTTTACTTCTTCTGTCATGGTCAGTATTTAATCATATTTTTGATTAGGAAATTCATCCCTATATTCCTTTATACTTACAATGAAATGTAAGTAGGGTTTCCAACTTCCGTAAGGAAAAATGATGAAATCTACATTATCACCTATGATGGCATCTTCTAGTAGAATTGCACCCCATGATTCATCATCGTATGGTGTGTGTGGTGTGTGTAGTTCATCGATTACTCCCTCTGCTTCCTTCTGCGCTTCCTCTTGAGTGGCGTATGTGCGTAGGAGGCCGTCAATAACATCACAAGCACACCATCCAAACAATTGGTTTTCTGCTACGACCCAAACTTTTGCTGGGTCTAATTTTTTTATACTCATGGTCAGTTATCTGCAATGTTCGCAGTAATCTTGTTTTTGTTCGCTTTGGTAATCGCGGTCTGAGGGACTAAGCATACTAACTTCTTCCCAACAATCTTCGCAACAAAGGAATGCTGAACCTTCACCACCCATGTAACCAACAATTGCTTTTTCACCGCAATTGTCGCACATGAAATGAATATCGCATTCATCATTTGCACAAGTATTGTTTGCGCCGCTATTCATTGTAGCGTCGACGCATTTTTCGCATACTCCGCCGTCAGGCGTTAATCTTTCACATACCCATACTTCGCATTGTATGGGAATCTCTGATAATTTTATCATGGTCAGTAGGTGAAATCACTCTATTAAGTGTGATAACACATAATCAAGGGGCATCCATCTGTCGCCGCATTCGTTTAGGAACATATGCTCTTCAAACGGTCCGTCTGTGAAAGTACCCACATCTCCTGCCCAAAGGATAGAATGTATAATGAATATATCATTAGGTAGATCGTCTCCGTAGTCTACAACCCATTCTACTTTTTTTCCTAAGTGTTTTTTATATTTTTCAATATCTGTCATGGTCAGTATTAGGCTTCAAGGCCTAATTCTTTGGCGGTTTTACCGCCTCGTATCATCCAATCTGCTGGTTTGATAGTTTTCATCCAATCTGCTGGAGTCGGAACAAATCCGAAATCTTCCATAAGATGCTGTTCTCCTATCCATCTTGTTGGTACTTCTTTTCCTGTGCTTTTCACAGTCCACATTGAGCCAAAGACTTGTTCGCAGATTGTGATTCCTAGTGTGTGATGTAGTATCGATCTATGGGTGAAATTCCATCCATGTTCTTTTGATTGGTCGAACCATTCGTGTATGGACATATAATCTTCCGGCTTTCCGCCCCATTTCTTAACTGAACTCATCGCATGATGTATTGCTGTACTCATGATAAGTTCGGATTGACCAAAAAAAAGTGCCGAGACACCCATATTGGTGCCTCGGCTTTATTTTAGTCATTGGCTCAATTCATCCCATAATTCGAGATTGATTGTGCCGTGGTAACTATCTGCCCAATTGGCAGAATAGTATTTTTCATCATTTGTTATTGGATCATCATAAGGACTGCTTTGGTCTAGTTCCCATAATAGAATCTGTTCCTTTACATTCTTTGATGCCCTTTTCTTTTGGTATTCATTACCAAATTTAATGTCTTGTTCTAGTTTTTTGAAGTACCTTGACTTGGTACTTATGTCTGTTGCTGCTGTTGCTGCTTTTCGATTCGACATTGGTCAGTATCACTTGTAAATTATTTTATTAAGTGCAGAAAGCGGAACAATTTTTTCAACAAATAATTTGGAATTTTTGTGTTCCCATGGCTGAAAATTGTATTGTTCTGTTTCTCTGTCCCATATTCCTACGCTTAGATTTAGCCCTAGTTTGACACAGGCGTTTACTGTCCCGAATAGGGCAGAAGTAAGGCCTGATGCGTAAAGAGCTACTTGTAAATCGTGAAATATGGTTGGATCTTCCTCATAAATTGATTGAATCCTTTTTGTTGCTTTAGCATAGTAAGAATCCGGATTTTTTGGATCTAACTTGTTAGGATGAACGGGGTCCTTGACCTTACTCTCGTCGAAAACGAGATAGTCAATTGGTGTTCCGTCATTCTTGTTTGGTTGATGCCCTGGTCGGGGCATTAACAATATGTGCAATGTCATGGTAAGTAGGCACATAGGTAGTGGTGTGCCTTCCACTGCCCCGAAGGGTCTTGCTTTTTGCCAATTAAGGCTAACGAATTTGATTATTCGGCTTCCAGTACAAGGTAGTCAACATTTGACTTTTCTCTTACTTTCTGGGTCATATTCTTGGAGATTATCTCAGAAAGGTGTTGTTCCCCTTTCTTGAGCAATTCTGCTGCGGCTTCTTGATTTATTTTTATGTTGTTTGAGAGCCATTGCTTCTCCGATTTGTCCCAGTCACCTGGATTGCTTGATAAATCGTTTTTGCAAACATCTGATTCGATGCGTGGTTGCTGTTTTTTCCGATAAAATCTTGTTCTTCTTTGAGGAGGGGCGTGCGAAAGTGATCTTTTAACCCTATTAGAATGTTTAACATTTCCTTCTAGGATTGATTCACAAAGTTCACACTTGCCTCTACGGGTGCCCATGATTTCAGAATTCCTTTTCCTGATGTGGCAACCTTTCTCTTTAGTAACTTTTTTCAAATGCAGTTTTTCGTCATTCAAACGAGCCTTTGCTCTGCGTGTACGAGAAGATTCTAATTTCTTGGACCTTCTCTGCATAGCATCTACCCAATTATAGGGTACTTGCGGCGTTCTCGTAGAAGTAGCCATGGCTTCCGCTTTGGGCGGGGCTTCGGATTTGACAACCATCGTGGTTGCTGTGAATCGTACTGGCTTGAATCTTCCATCGAGTTTCCCTTGTTTATTTGTAGGGATCTCTTCGTTCCATTCTACTTTGCATTTTGCCAATTGTATAACTTTTTCAGTCACATGACCGTCATTAGATGCGTCATAAAACAAATTCAATGCATAGTTAATTTTTTGTACTAACACATTCGGTGTCAGCATCTTAGCATTTTTATTCAGTATTACTACATCTTCTTCTTCGGTAGTGAGGTTATCCAAGTATGGCTTTATTATCGAAATCAATATTTTTAGGTAAGATGCTCTTCTTAGAGCACTTTTGCCTGCACCGGAATTACGCTTACTTATTTTCATAGCGCGTTTCCTTATGGCGGCTTCTCTTTCAGTTAGAGAAGAGATGCGGCCATTTTGGCTTGCAATTTCGTTCATTATTGGTTCATTATTCGTGCATTTATCTTGCATGGTCAGTTACGGGATTTGTTCACTCGCCACCTATCCCGTATCGGTGGGTCATTGTGTCTAGTTGCCCCGAAGGGGCGTAAACCTCGTTCATTATTCACTTGGCCATTCTTTTTTCTAAAAACATTTTAAGTTCATTAGATGGTCCCCAACTTCCTAACACTTGACGAATAGTCAAGGGAAAGTTGTAACCTATGGCGGCTGATAAATCTAGATCCGTAATATTGTAGACTGTTGGTATTCCGGACATGGAAGCGAACTTGACTTTTATTTCGTCATTTTCCTTCCATGCAGTTCCGTAACCGGTCTTTATTATTAGTTTTCTTTCGTTCATTGGTTCATTATTCGTGCGTTTATCTTGCATGGTCAGTTACGGGATTTGTTCACTCGCCACCTATCCCGTATCGGTGGGTCATTGTGTCTAGTTGCCCCGAAGGGCTCAACGCTGCTGTTTTCGAGCAGGCTTGCGTGTTGGTTTTTTGCTTTGCTTGGCTCGGTGATCGTAAGCATCCTTGGTTAGAGGCACTGCTTTTACTCCGATGACTGTTCTGCCACCGATTGTCACCATTGCCGGAGTCAATTGAGACCTATTTCTCCCAATTTTTCCGTTTAAGCCGACTTTTTGCTCTCCTTTAGAACCATTGCTCTTTCCAGATAGTTGGGCGTTCTCAAAGCCGAAAGGCCAGAATACGCTATTATCCTTTAATTGTTGCAATGCTTTTACAGTGGACTTATCCTTTTTATTTGCTTTATCGCCTATTTTTAGTAGGTAAGCGATGTTGGATAATACCCCAGTTGGCTCATAGCCGTGTTGGGCTGTCCTAGACTCAGAAGCTAAGATATTCATAATCGAAGCTGCTTTGCCTTGTCCTAAAACTTGTTGAAAGTAAAGTTCTGCCAACTTGGCTCCCTTCTTAATATCAGATACATCCCGTGGTTCAAGAGTTTTTCGTCCTCTCTTATCACAAGACTTTTCTGCTTTCGAACCTCTCATGAAGATTGAACTGTGAACTTCTATGCTATAACCTAGTTTTTGTAGAACTTTGGTTTTCATTTCTAGCAGTTGAGACACAATTTCCCAATCAAGGAAGCGAGCGTTCTTGCTCGGATTTCGAGCGAGTTTCAGTGTACCCAAGTTCGGGTCATCTCGATCTATTCCGTGATTGATTTGTAAATCTTTAAGGTTTCCAGTCTTAGGTAGTATGGTTTGTCCATACGGAGTTGCAAGTCTGATTAGGTTAAACCTACTCAGTGCGTTGACGCGATATACCAATATGTCTGCGTACTTTTGATTCTCTTGGCTCAGGTATTGATCCAAGTTAATGCCAAGTAATTCTTGTGCAGTTGGGTTTCTCTCAGTTATACGAGGTACGCCTTTGCCGACTTTGAACATACCAGGGGTATATTGTGGCGTTACATCATAAATAATCATAGACGCGAATTCTTTGTCGTCTGTTTCTGCGATGTAGCGCACACTTGTGCCCGCTGGTGCTAGTAACTGGAGGTCTTTTACTAATGAATCAGCATCATCTCGGCTGATTAATCCTGATGTTTTGGCTGTCTTGCCGTCATCAGATAGTAAATTGGACATCAAGGCATGAACGCTAGGATCTATTCCTATATTACCGAATGACATGGAACCTGACAATAAATTGCCAGCCACCATATTTCGGCCTTCTTGCGTTGTAGCTCCTTGTGTATCTGCTGCCTCTATAAGAGCGTGGGAAACCCACACTTCTTTATTAGGGACATTAAATGTTCCATTAGGACCTGTTTTCTCAGTTCTTTCATTTTCTTCTAGGTCTGCAAAGACTTGTTTCTTTGATTGTGCGTGCTCTTTCCCATACAATAAAATCTCAACTTTAGAATCTCCTATAAAGAAAGTTCCGTCATTTTCTGATTTTGCATGTTCAAAAGATCTTACACACTCGATAAACTGGTCTGTTGCGTCGTTTTGCTTTGCGTTGTTTTTTATTTCTTGTGAAATAATTTTTAATGTATCTACGATAGGGCTTTTAGCATTCTTTGGCGTTGCATTTGCAATTTGCTCAAATTGAGGCAATTTGCTAATAGCAGCCAAATCTGCTTTTAGACCCTTTAGGGTAAATTCAGTCATTATTTCATCTTTTGTCATATCAGCGTAGATTTCTACGCTTGCATTTTTCATGTGCATGGTAAGTATTTATGATAAGTAAGCAAGATTGTGGCATACTTGCTCTCTGCGGTGTCATTGAGAGTCCACCATCCTTTTGTCCTAAGTCGAGGGTTAGCACGACCAGACTTGGGATCCTTTGTTCGTCAAAGTTTTTTCTCGGCATGTTCGCTGAACCGCAGTAAAAATTGCTGCTTAGATGCTTCACCAAACCAATTATAGGTTCACCCTTTAATGGTCTGACTTATTCCACACAATATTTTATGATAAGTATTTATGGTCAGTAGTTCCGTTGAGTAGTGGAAATTGAGCTTATCATTGACGCCGACCTTTTACAGTCGTCACTCAGTCATTTTCAATCTGCAGATTGTCCATGACTTGCCTTTGAATTTTTACGGCTCATAGGTAGTAACCGGATTGATGATTTTTAGTCATCTATCCATTTCTACCCCTGTTGCTCTTTCGAGCATTTTGTGGCCTTTCGGCCTAATGGCATCATTTTATCCTCTGGTAGAGGACTGGACTCAATTATCGGATTTCCATTCATCCGACCATTATTTATTGTTGTTGCTCTTTCGAGCGTTGCAAGGTTTCGCTTGCTCCGAACACCTCTGCAGGGTCGGTGTAGTTATGCTGTATCAACACTCCTCGAACTCTGATCGAGGACTTGTCACACACTCTTGGCTGTGTGAGCGTTTTTTACATGGTAAGTGCAGTTTGCGCGTACTGCTAGACGCATTATTTTTGGTGTTTGGCAATCTAAGTGTTGCCCATACTGTATATTTGCGTTTTAGTCCATATTATCGCGGCCTAAATATACCGACCAAATAATAGTCTGCATATTGATGAATCCCTTTTTCTTTTCTTCTGGGTATTCAACCTCAATCATCTGCCTAATTTGCTTTCTGGAAAAATTTCGCATGGTAAGTGCAGTTTTGCGCGTACTGCTAGACGCATTATTTTTGGTGTTTGGCAATTAGGGTTTGCCCAACCCATAAGATGCGGATTTAGATTCTGCAATTCATTGTGCCGCACTCGCAGATTTTCCATTCTGGGTGCATTGGCAAATCATCATCGTATTCTATTCCGCATGAACATGTATGTGTGTACATGGTAAGTAAGTGTTCCAGGGCAAATTCTTTGGTCTGAAATGAGTGGGGGTCAGCACACTCATTCTCGTTGCCGATCATTACATCTCTGGAACGGTAAGTGCCGCCACCTCCAATTAAGGAGGGCGTTAAGCCCGCATTCTCATCTGTCTGGTATAAGAGAGGAGTCCTAGGCGGATTCTGGCGACGGTAAGTGAGCCTTTTATAGATAATTACCGCGTTCTTGCTCAGGATTCCGCTTGGTAATCATAGACCTCTCATTTGACCGTAGAGAGGCTGGTGAAGGATCCACACCCAATTCCCTCTTGCGTTATTAGGAGGGAGGTTTGGTAGATATGGATGGTAAGTGCAGTTTGTGGTCATTTTCACTGCGAGACCAGGGTCAACACTGCTCTTAACTACCGAATTCATCGAGACGGCGCGTGTGCTTGTGTTGAAAATGGGATTTGGTCACTCGCCACCTTATCCCATATCAGGTGGGTCATAGTTCGTAATTCAAGAATAAAGAGCTTGTATTTACTGCGGATTAAGAAAACCTTCGATTCATTATTGCTTCTTGAATCAAATATTCTACATCTTTTTCGGCAGTCTTTAGTGCTTCGCGAGTATCTTTCAATTGTCTCAAGGCATTCCGAAATTTATTTTCGGAAATTTGGCCATTCATAAACAATCGCATTAACTGTTGCTCTAACTGCGGTTTATTCTTGTTGTTGGTCCTAACTTTACGGTGAGGTACAACCGACCCATCTCTGGGATTTGCCTGCTTATTTTGCATGGTAAGTATTTGGCGGGTCATACAGGGTTCGAACCTGTGGCCTTCCGGTTAAGAGCCGGACGCTCTACCTGACTAAGCTAATGACCCGTTGTTCCCTCTACTGAGGGATAGTCGTATTACCTTTTTTTAGAGTGGAAAGGTTCCACTTTGCTTTTTTTTATGTTAAGTACCGGCCTAAGCCGGTTATTTTTTCTAACATATCGCACATTTTTGGTTCAGCACCGTTATTGAACTTCCTCGAACCCACGCCACCCCGAAGGGTTTCCTAGCGTGAAATTCGCGCAAACATCCCTACCCTCGCCCTAAGCGTTAGGTGTAGTTCATAGCCCAATTTCTGTTCACCACCTTATCTCAAAGAGAAAGATGGTGTGTTGCATATCTAACGAGAGTAAGCGTCCACTGGAAATCCTGTTATTCAACTTGAAGTCACCTTAAGGTAATCCTCTTGTTGCAGGGCCAATGTAGCCGTCAGTCTTTCGATTATTCTCTCCATACCGCTGCTGTTGTGTGATATTTCTGCATTAAGGTACATCTGCTCTATGATGTACCCCGTGTGACTTACTGTTTCCAGATATACGAGCCTCGGGAAAACTATCCTAAGGTGCATCTCGTATTAGGCTGGTTTGCTGCCAGCCCGTTTGTCATTTAACTTCTACAGGACAAGAAGACGCTAGTCTTCAAAGCATTTGTGGATCCTGTAGGTTTTCAGCCGGTAGAGTTTGCATCCCTGGTTTTCTCGACGCTTTGCAGGCATCGCTATTCAGGGAACTCCGTGAAGCCCCTTGAGGCAACCGGCTTGTGAGGATTGTCTCCTCATTACATAGGCCACCGGCCCTCTAGGAGAGGGTCTGCGGCTAATATTTGGTAAGTTTTGGACCTGTTAAGGCCTCTTACATTATATAGGCCACCGGCTCTCTAGGAGAGAGACAGTTTATACTATACAATATGTATTCTAGTACCTATGCCACCGGCATTCATAAAGAAAGCCCTAAAGAGCAATTCTCAAGCTACTGCTTGGGATCACTCTGGGGTTTTTTGAGCCAGGAGCATCTGTTCCTAGGAACATTATCCTCTGGCAGATCTGTTCCTAGGAACATAATCTTAATGAGTTGGTGGTATAAAGCACTTATTCTAGTACCTATGCCACCGGCATTCATAAAGAAAGCCCTAAAGAGCAATTCTCAAGCTACTGCTTGGATCACTCTGGGGTTTTTTGAGCCAGGAAGATCGTTCCTGGAACATAATTCTTAATGAGTTGGTGGTATAAAGCACTTATTCTAGTACCTATGCCACCGGCTTTTATGATGGGAGCCCCTCTCCGCAACTCATGAGCGACGCGCTGTCCCTAGGATCTCGGGCTTTCGAGGAATTGTTCTGCGAGTCAGGAGAACCTTCTGGATGTGCCAAGAAAGGAGGGCAGATAATTTATGAAAATGGGAAATCTGAATGCGCTTTCTGCGGATTAACGACTAAATTCGATTTCGATACATCTCCTACATTCAATAATGATAAAATGGAAAAGAGGTTCAGTTTAAGCGAAACAGGAGCTAAAAGAGGGAAGAAGCGAGCATTTAACAAATTGTTTGGCGATTCAACATATGTTGCGGCACATGAAGATTTTTCAGGAGGCTACAAAGTCACTGACATTGGGCTTGTGAAGAAATTCAAATTGTCTGCTAACGCGGCTGCTGAAACTGAGAGAGTGTTTTATGAGATGCTGGAGAAGAATTACCAATTAGGAGGCAAGGGGTTGGATGCTGTAGTATATGCTGCTGCATTCCATGGATGTCAATTCGATTACAATTTCGTTCCAATAGAAAAGATAGTGAGAGACTCTAGTTCTATAAAGAAAGCAAATAGTCTAATCAAAAGAGCTAGGCAAGATGGCATCATTAAACTAGTGCAAAAAGATCCTGTTGCGATTTTAGAGTCGGCCCTATCAAAGCATGCATCGAGTAATTCTGTTCAAGAATTAGCAATTAAATTCGCAAAGATCTATATTCCTAACTTACGACCAGATATTCACGCATCTGGAGCATTATACAAATCTATGAAAATTACGGGAAATAGTTCTGAAAAGAGAATTTCACAGGAAGAAATCGGAAAAAGATTCCATGTGAGTAGGAAACATGTGGGACAGGGGTATAGAGCAATTAACGAGGCTCTGACGCCTAAATCCAACCCTGGTCATTTGCCAAACATAGGTATTACTGGCGAACAGTTGAAACTTTTGAGGGCTTTACGCTAATTTTGTCTTTTCTCAGATGGTGCATGATATAGTGAACTTCTCGCCTGGAGAATTTACCATTTTCTTTCCTTTTTGCAGAGATCCACTTATACCTCATTTCAGAACCATCACATAGTTCAGATAAAATTTCATCACTGAACCCATACAATTCCATGATTTGCTCATCATCTATTTCATGTTCCGGTATTAACTTCCAGATAGTTGATTTATTGGAATTGCTTGTTACATAGTCGAATGTTCTTATTTGACCTGCTTTGGTAAAAACCCCAGGATAACTAGATAGCACCCCTGCTATAGCAGAAGGGCCTCCTCCTACATGATCTGCAATAGTGCCAAATTTCAGTTCTTCGGCACCTAATTTATCATAAAGACTGATTATTTTTGTGACTAAAGGACTTTTGAATTTCCTTCCCACGCTCAGTCCTCCGTTGACATGATGTCTTGCGCCACTACATCGTTCAAACTTTCGATTTCGATTTCAAGTTTCATGATTTGCTTAGTCTGAGTTATCTCGGACTCCATGACGCGGTTTATTACTTGGTCAAAGGTTTCTCCTTTCCGGCCTCTTTCCAGTAATTTTTGATGTGTACCTAATCCAACTGATATGACTTTCTTCTGACTCAACTCGTATTCACCGAATGCAGGCTGTTATAGTTGTCGTATAAAGGATATGACTATGATGTAGCCAATAGTAATCGTTTTAGTCCACCCCCCCTTCCACTGGAGCGTGGAAAACGAAGGCGATGAATGGCAGCCGGTAATTATGAGATGTCTTTCGCGTGTCCGCGATAGTGAATTTGCTGTTGAAGAAGCCTTTAATCTACGAAACGAAATTAAGAAGAGAGGGTTAAACCCAGGTGCTATTGCTTTACTACTCCTACAATTAGAGGATGCTGATCCATCCGTGGGGCAAAATAATGAAATTGATGGCTATTGCTAGTTGCCCTCGTTGTGGATCTAATCAAGTATCAATAGAGCATTCCTTGTCTCATTGCATAGTCTGTTCTGAAGCATGGCCCAACAGGGTGATTCTATGAATACTATTTGTGAATTAGTAAATTGCATCCATAAAGAGAGAGATTTGCAGTATTTCCCTGTTCTTGCCGCTGTTGTATCTTCGTGTCAAAACTGTGGACACTCAACGCTACGGCTATACGACAGATACTCTTGCTAGGGCTGTGAAAGTTGGATTCGCCATATTAGGAAACCCTCCATTTTATCCTACGGGATATGGAACTCAATGCAGGCTGTTAGGTGAAAAACTTGTAGCTGATGGCTTTGATGTTTGCCATATCTCTGATTGGGAATATTCGGGCCCGATAATGAATTGGAATGGGATTTCAATATATCCTGTAAGTGAATACCCTGGTACTTTGACTAGTAGTGATGTCCAAGAAAAGATTGCACACTTCTGCGCTGAAAGAGACTTAGATGATATTATCTGTATATTCCTCGGCGATATTTGGAAATGGAATGAGATGGGAACTTACTTACCTAATTCTTTAATCATTTGTCCAGTAGATGGTTCTGGACTGAATCCAAGAGAAGTGATGGCAATGGGATCTTTCAAACATATTGCTGCTATGTCTGAACATGGAGTTGATGTAATTGAAGAACATACTGGAATGCGACCTCTTTACTTACCTCATGGATTTGATCCTGAAATTAATAATTCAGTATTGAATGACTCTGTTCGAGCAATTAGGTCAAGATGGGTGGACTTGTATGGTAAGTCAGCACGACCACCATCCAAAGGAGATGATTTGTTCATTGTCGGATTCTTCGGCGATATGTCAGTGAGGAAAGAACCTGAGATTAACTTGATGGGTTTTAGAAAGTTTGTCGAGAGTTTGGAGCCAGAAGAACAACACCTCATCCGACTTTACTTGAAAAGTAAGCCAGATCACGCGCAAGGTCAAGATTTATCCGTCTACCAGAAAGTAGGCATACCTCAACAGTTAGTATTGACTGTACCCGAAACTACATCTAAACTAGGATTGAATAAACAACAGATGGGCAGATTGCTCAAAGGAGTTGATGTATTACTACATTGTAGTAGCCAGGAAGGATTTGGAATTTTCCAGATTGAAGCACAATCCGTTGGTACGCCTGTAATTAATACTGATTTTGGTCCAATGAAGAAACTTAATGCTTGTCAAGATTTGATTTCACCTTTGAAATCTCACAGAACTTTCCATTCCACTAATTATGGGCAGACAAGTCCAGAAGAGATTGCAAAAAGATTGCATATCCTATTTAATGAATGGAAAGATGAATTGTTATGGAAGAGTCGCTGCCAGGTCGTTAGAGATTGGGCTTTGGATTGGACTTATGATGAAGTTTATTCAAAATTCATATCTCCTCAGTTAGAATCAATCGTACAGGGACTCAAAGCACCCAGAATTGTAATTAGAAAACCTACTGAATCAATTGCCCATATTTGTTTTGTCTCCACATATGGAACAGAATGTGGGATTGCAACATATACCAAAATGCTTTCCCATGCATTAATTGATGCTGGTTTCAAAGTAAGCATATTAGCAGAGATTACTGCAGAACATCCAGCCTCGGATGAAATAGAAGAAGACGAACATGGAGTTGAGGTGTACCGTTGTTGGTCTAGAACTGTTCCTCGATGGGTGATGGCCGAGGAAATATTAGAAAAACTTTCACCAGATATTATTCATGCACAACATGAATGGACTATGATAGGAGATTCTGCACCTGCGTTAAGGTATTTGATAGCCGCATGCAAGGGTGGAAGAGTAATCACTTGGCATACTCCAGATTTCCCTGCGAATCCAAGGGCAATGTCTGAATTCATGCTTTATGATTCGATTTGTGATTTGCATGTCCTCCATAACCGTTCCAAAGTGCCGATTATAGCTAGTCAATGCGTAAATGGAGTAACACATATTGATCATGGCATTCTACCCATGGGTAGGAACCCCGATGCAAGAAGTATTGTTGGCGTGGCAGAACGGGCACCTATGATATTCACCTATGGTTTCCTCACTGGAGGGAAAGGAGTGCATACTCTATTGAAGGCTGCTGTAGAAGCAGTAAAGCAAGCACCTTACTTTGAACTTGTTGCGTATGGTGGTGCTCATCCAAAATACCCAACTCATCCAGACTTGCTGAAAGAGTGCCATGATTTAGCATCCAAGTCCGAACAAATCCACTTTATTCCTGAATTGTTATCCGAGGAAGATATAGATTTACATTGTCAAGCAGCAGATTACTTGGCTTTCCCTTATGAGGGCGAGTTAATGACAGGTAGTTCTATTTCCAGTTCATCTGGCGCAGTTTTCCGTGTCCTCGGATCGGGTAAGCCAGTAATTGCTAGTGATGAAGGCCGCTTGAGAGACATAATAGGAGGCATACATGGGTGGAAAGTTGCTCAAGGAGATGTCCCCTCCTTAACTAAGGCTATAGTTAATGCAGTAAATACAAGAGTAGATGATGTAAACAGATACAGGCAAATGCGCTACGAAGTAACTTTGTTAGCAGATAGTTTGTCTTGGCCTAAAATCGCCGTGAGGCATTCAAATGCATATGAGAAATTAGGATCTTTGTGGGGTGTCTATTCCAAAGATGCTACGGGCTCATTTACTGGCATTACTGGAGAAGGTATTGATTTCATGTCGGATTCTAAAATTCAATCATCTACTGGAATAGATGAATTATCAGATATTGCTGATGATTTGAAGGAATTACCGATACCCCCTACGCCAGATGAGTTCAAAAGAATGAATATGATTAATCACATAGATAGTTTAGGTGATGAAAAAGATGCTTGATGAGAAAGAGTTAGATGAAGATCTTGCGGCAGAGCAACAGATGATTAATGACTTGAAGAAGTTTTTGAATAGAGACCGTACAGGTAATTCTTGGTTAGATATTAATGGAGATGGAGTAGTTGATCTTGATGATTTACGAGATAGTCTATTGAGGTTTGAATGGATTATGCTTAGTGGCCTACTTCTCGTCATACTGCCTTTGTTGAATTATTTTAACTTCACCGATATTGACGGAGATTTGTTTTGGTCCCTTGCAGGTTTTTGCCTATTGATAGAAGGGCTGATTTCTGTATATCAAATAAGAGTATTACGGAGGAAGTATAAATGAAAGTAAGTATTGTATGTATTACTGCTAGAAATAAACCAGGATTAGGGAGATTGTTGGATTCATTAAAGGAACAAACAGTAGAAGATAATAATTTTGATTTTGAATTGGTTTATGGAGATCGTCTGTGGGAAGATAGAGAAGAGGCAGTTATTTCTTTACTGAAAGAATCTGGTATCCCTTACAAGTATGTCAGAGATACACCCACTCAACCAGGGCCTTGTCCTGCTGGAGCTAGAAATGCGTGTATAGAAGTTGCTAGTGGTGAATATATCATCAGTATCGATGATTTGACATTCCTAGATAAAGGTACTATCGAGGGACATTATGAATTATTCCGCAGGGGCTTTGATGCTGTAGCAGGTTCATACCTAACAGAAGATCTTGATGTGGCTGAATTTGGAGATGGATTTATCTGCGAAGATACTAGATTAACTAATGAAGGAGGCATTGTCACTCCCACAGATCATTCGGTCTGGATGGCATGGTGGGGCATGCACACAGGATTTTCTAAGGCAGCTTGGGAGAATATCAATGGATATGATGAAACTTTTGATGGAGTGTACGGAATGGAAGATATTGATTTTGGTCATCGCCTGAAAATGTCAGGTTGTGCTATGGCATGGGAACCTAGTCTATTGGTGAAATGCGATAGAGGTACGAACCATAATGATACACACGCACAACTTGTCCCGAATAATGCACCAACAAGTTGGACTAGGGGTAGCCTCAAGTGGCGGAATGACAAGTTAATAGACTTCTGTCGGGCCATGAACATTGTAAGAGGGAAAAGGTGAGAATATGAAATTTAGAACAAAAGCAGGGATGACGGAATTCAACAGAGAACACATTGCGGCGTGGACCGAACATGGAGAAGGAACTGATGTCCATTTGCTGTGTGGAAGTATATTCACAGTAGATAGAATGGAAAGAGAACTTTTTAGCGAATGGGTTGGGAAAGCATGAGCGATAAGAAAGATACGGAGAAGGAGAAAAAGGCTGCTAAACAGCGTAAATATAGTATGGATAATAGAGATAAAGAAACTATTCGTTTGCAAAAATGGCGCAAGGATAACCCTGAAAAGAGGGCAGCGCAAAGTAAACGATATCGAGAGGCGAATCGAGAGATTTTAGCGGCCAAAGAAAGAGAAAGAAAGAAGAGGAAAAAAGAAGAAGGTGAAGGTAATGAGTGATACTAGACTTAATGTTGATTCTTGGGATGCTCACTGCCCTATTTGTAAAGAGATAATCGAAAATGAATCATGGCCTAGACATTTGAAAGAGGCTAGACCCGATTCAGAAGTCCCACCGCCACCTTGTCCATTTTGTGAATCAGATGAACTTGAGTATAATTGGTTAACTGTCCCAAACAAGGCTATGAGAGGTATGACACACAATATGATGTTGTCTTGCCCTTCTTGTGGTAGCGGGCATTTCTATGAAGGAGTTGATGTAATTACTAACAGATCTAAAGTTACACTTAGAATGCCTCCAGAATATGATTTCAAGGCTGCCCAGAAAGAGATTGATAGTGCATCCGATGATGAAAGCAAGCAAAGAGCTAAAGAACATGCTCAAGAGTGCCTACGATTGTCTGCTTTCTTTAGAATACAGAACTTCCCTTGTTTAGATGATGGATGGGATGCTATGGGATATGGCGTGAGGCCATTGGAAAGAACGGAGATCATGAAGAAATTTTACATCTGGACTAATAAAGAAGCAGTAGGAGAAGCGACCTTGGCTGATAACCCCTTAAATAAAGCGAAAAAGAGTAAGAATAAGAAGGGTAAGAATACCTGGTGGTAAATCTCAACGCTTATACGACAAAGCCGGTTGCTTTGGTTTATGCGTGAACCATACATAAAATTAGCACTGAACTTTACAGATGCAGACGGAAACCCTGGTGTAATCCAGACGGAGTGCGCTCCGAATATCGTTGATCAAGCATGGGCAGAACTTGTCGATGCTGCTGCAGCTCTAAAGAATAAGGAATAAGTAAAGCCTAAACGGCCACCCCCTCTGCGACCACTATGAGTGGACGACTTAGTGGGCATTGTATGATGCCTACCTTCTTTCTTTTAGAAGAAGAAGAAGTTAACAACCACCCTATATTGGCTGAACTTGAACCAAGACAGTTACCTAAAATATCTATTGATGATCCTGCTGTACTGAGCATAAGACAAGAATTTAATATGTCAGCAGAGGACATTACTGGAAGAGTTATCAAATTCCTTCGACGCTCGTTGAATGCTGGAACATCTAATTATTACAGGATAGTAGTAGATACGCCAATTGGAGCGAAGACATGGAGTGCGCTAATATGATACCCGTTTCAACAGTAAATGCTTCGAACTACCACCTATTAGGGAATCAACTCAAAGGAGAGAGTCATGCAAAGCGTATGAAGCGAGTTCATGCTGCTGCAAATCTGAATGCCATGCCATCGACATTACAACCATTGGGCGCTATGGCAGATTCTATCAATCAAATTAGCGGACCGCTTTTCTTGGCGGTAGTTGCAGGTGCAGTTGTTGGGAAAATTCGGCCAGGTGGAAATGGAAGGAAAAGTTTGTTGTTTTCTGCTGCCGCTGGCGGTATTGCTGGCGCTGTTTTGACGGCAATCCATCCAGAATTCAATTCCAGCCAGGGTGACAATTTAGGTCAATTAGTGGTATTGGGTGTTTTGGGTAGTGTCGCTGCTTCAGTGTCGCATGGGTTATCGCGAGGCTCAAAAAATTGGCTCAAAATATAATAAGCACCTTCAAACGGCAATGACCCTTCCAAAGATTATACTCCAAGTGAGTTGGGTTTTGAATAAATAATAAATTGCAGCATTTCGGCCATAGTAACATTCTAGGCCTGTGGTGGGTCGAGCAATTTCCCCAACTACTCACACCCTCAATATGTTCCTAGGAACAGATCCATCTGGGAATTATGTTCCTAGGAACAGATAGAAGACGACTTAAAATAGAATAAGCACCTTCAAACGGCAATGACTCTTCCAAGGGACGATAATATGGCAAAACAATCGTTGAATGAAGGAGATCAACTAACGCTGAGAATATTCACCCTATTATTGGTGAACTCTTTTTTAATTGGGTCTGCTGTAGCAATCCACGCACAAGGGATATGGTTTCCCACGGAAGGAGCATGGCCCAAACTAGGTGGATTATGGATGATGGCTGCTACTTTTGTCCAGATGATTGCATTCATGCTTTACAAAGTATTTTTCCAGGAGAGATTAGAAGATCAATCATATATTCAGAACCTCATGACGCAAACAAGGCGTAATACAAAGAGGATGAACGCTGAATTGCAACGATTCTCCTTATCATTAGAAATGGAACAAAAAGAAAGAGAGATGAAAAGAATCATGGAAGCTAAGAAGCATCAGATACTTTCAGAAAGTCCTCAGATGCCAATTCAACAAACATTCCAAGAAGAACATATTCCAGTTGTCAGCCTTTCACCTGAAATTAGAAATGATTTGAGGTGAATTCGTGGGTGTCTTGGACAGCAGATTATTTCCTGACGATGGCGATCTGCGAATGTCTCATATGGCTGACGCTTATTCATTTCGTTCATTATGGGATTTAAGAATCTATACTTTGAAACTTTGGTTGTATGTTAGTGGCACTGCAATAGGTGGAGTCATGGGGACTTCGGCCATTGAATGGTTTTTTGATAAATCGTTAGTCGGATGGCTACTAGGCCTGTAAGTTCATACGGCAATAACCTTTAGCAATAGTCAATGACAATGACTGCATTTCTACCCTTTGACCGTAAACCACAGAAGACCATAGCTTCAATGCTATGTAAATATAGCAATATGGTGGCTAAACCCACCACTGGAGCAGAGTGGATGTTCCAGGGTCCCGTCAAAGGAGGCCGAGGTGCTATGATTGTACAGATTGTCGATTTTAGAGACTACATGGTTACTTCTGAGAGAGAATGGGCAGATGATGTAGGGTGGACTTCTAATTGGGCTATCGCTATCAGCGTATCTCATAAAAGGCGTAGTGACGAAGAATACGCATTCTGGCACGCATTTACTTGCGTAATGATGAATGCCTACGAAGGTAATGGCCTGGCATCTAACGAAGTCTGGCTTTCTTCTGATGAAGATGGTTTCCCAACCACTCCATTTACAATTGGAGAATTGCTTCCAGATTTAATTTCAAGTGATGCAGAAGATGTGGCGATGAGAGAGGATGAACCGATCATTGAAAGTGAACCTGAATTATTACCGCCGCCTCCAAGAATGAGGGCTCAACCTGAACCTGAACCTGAACCTGAACCTGAACCTGAACCTGAACCTGAACCTGAACCTGAAGAAGTTCCAAGGTTGCGCCTTGTTTCTTTTGATGAAGAGGATGAAGCAGAAGAAGAGGATGAAGCAGAAGAAGAGGATGAAGCAGAAGAAGAGGATGAAGCAGAAGAAGAGGATGAAGATTCTTGGTGGGAAGAAGAGGACGATGAAGCAGAAGAAGAGGACGATGAAGCAGAAGAGGACGACGAAGAAGAAGTTTCAGATGCTATCACCGACTGGTAGTTAGAATGGTCGGTGAAGTACAGGTTGCTTATGGGGGCATTATTTGGCTTCGACATTTGTGGGCATCCTGGCGCAAACATCGCGTAGGGATATACGGTTATTGGGGTACAGGTAAAACTACTTTGAATAGACAAATCTCCACTACAGGAGAGTTAGAAGTAATAGAAAATGATGACCATGAAACTAGCACCTATCACGCATATAATCAAAAACAAAAAAAGTATGTCTTACCTCAACCATCCACTAAACGAGTAAGATTAACTGCTAATGAATTAGTTAGTGCCTCTAGAACTCTCTCTACTACTGATATAGGAGGCCATGAAGAATACTTTGAGTTATGGCTAGAAGATATGGTTACTAGAAATGTTCAGATTGTAATTTTTTTAATTGACCACAGACACATTATCGATCCAACTAATCAAAAGCAACAAGAGACATTCAAGAAGTTTGTTGATGTATTGATTAGTGGTAAATACCCATTCAGATCTAGAAAGTTGAGGAAAATGGCTAAGAATTACAAACCTAAAATAGTAGGTATTGTTGCTAATAAGGCAGATTTATGGGTTGAGGGTGACTGGTTGGCACACTATCAAACTCCGCGTATAGGAGACCACCCTATATTTGGACCATTCAGAGGAGATTTAGTTCGTTTACAAAGATATTTGATGATTCCTACACTCAAAAGAGCGTGTTCTGCGCTGAGGAATTGGAATGTTGAAAGAGTTATTTGGGATCTTTTACAGTCCAAATCCTAATCCGCCACGCTTAACCGACAAAGACGCTTCCGTGTACTGATGGCGACTACTTCTGTGTACTACCCTCAAGTTAATTTTGAGTTTGATAATGATCCTGATCCTGTCTTGAGAAGAGAAAAAAATATTAAGAATGCAAGAAGGGTTTTGATGCCTGCCAGGAGATGGGGGTTGATGGGCACAGGGCCAAAATATAACGAGTACGGACAATGTTGCGTCACAGGGGTTCAACTTACAGGATTAGGAGCTGATGCTTTTTCTAAACCGCTACTAGATTCAGATACACTCACCCCATTAGATGATGGCAGGACTTTGTTTACTGAGTTCTTTGCAGATGGGCGAACTGGAAGGCCTAAAGCATTTATAGCATTAATGGGAGTAGATTCAGGAAGTCCTTTGCGTTCATCATATTGCCCAGAACTTCTGCAACTTTATTGGCTATTTAGTCAATGGAAGTCTCAGAAAGAAGAAGAAAGTCTTAATGAAAGGAGTTCGTTCCTTTGGAAGAAGAAGAGGATCAAGATGGTTCCTAAACAAATTGACAATACAGTAAAGAAAACTCCTGGAATAGTAAAAGAGTTTGAACCGTTTTTTCAACTTGCTTTGAAATATGAAGGAAAGGGAATTGGAATTAATCAATTCATTAATACTACTACGGGAGAAGTCGATTTAACAACTATTACTTTAGATTTGAGAGAATTTAGAAGGCAAGAATCATCAACAGGATTAACCGACACAGCGCCTTCGGAGGTTCGATAACATGACTTCCGGATACAACAATTACCTTACTAGTGCTTCACCTGTGGCCGCAGCATCACCCTGGGGCGCGGCTGCTCCAGCGCAAGCGCCTATGCAGGTTCCTATGCAAATGAGTGGCGCAATGCCACAAATGGGTGGTGCAAACCCCTATTTGACCCCTGATATGTTATATCAGCAATTAGGGTATTATACCCAGCCTACGGAAGTCGATATTGATGCAGATCTCCTGCAGAATTATAATCCAATGGCCGCATTCCTATCAGAGCAACAAGGATTATTGATTATGGCTCAGTTAATTTCCACAGTAGTTGATCATCGCCTTAAGTCATTTTTTGAGAGTTATCACATTAATTTAATGGAAGCAGAAGATGGTTCAGGAATGTTCCTTAAACCTAAGTTGGAGCAACTTACAGATGAAGGTACTAGATTAAAGGGACTCACCCATACTACAGTACAAGCAGAGATTAACGGACTTGCTGAACACCTTAAGACTTCTTTCGTGGAACCAGGTAAAGCAGTCATCAGCGCACATAAGCAAGCTGCAGCATTGACGGCACAATCTACAGGCATCGCAGGTTTGTTAGAATCTGCTGCTGGAGGAGATCCATCACAAGGAGGCCCTGGAGCATTATCGAACATAATGAATTGGGGACTTCATGTAGGCACAGGAGGATTAGTTCCGAGAATTCCTGTAATGCCACCAGGATATGCACCCATGGGTGTGCCACCCATGACTCCACCACCAAGCGTATAAGGTGAGTTAAATGACAAATAAAGATGAAATTGAAGATATGATGAAGTCATTATTGACTTCTAATGACCCGCAGACGAATATATCAGTACAATCGATGATGGAAGATTGGTTTAACCCTAAGCCAGAAGTTATGAGACATGTTATTGTAATTCAGTTGATTGCTTGTATGATGGTCGCTACATTCCTCTTAGCTACTGCTTCTTCAACTTTAGAGGCAGATGATATGATGTTTGCAATATTTGGATTCTTTATGTTTGTAGGATTGGCAGTAGGCGTCTACGGGCGACTGTAGACCGTAACGCCGTAACGGGTCGAGTTTATTCCCAATAGCCCCTTCGGCTTACTATGATCTCTCCAGTTCGGGACAAAACTAGGAGCGTAATTAATCGAGCAAAACGATCTGGATTAGGCAGTTCTAGACCATTAGGCGTAGTTGTGAACCGAAGAGTGAGAGATATTGCCTCTGATACATTAGTGAATAAGAGGGCCTATGGCCTTAAGTGGGGAGAAAATAAGCCGCTTGATTTGACTATGTTAGTTTTGGGAACTTATGCCCTTGCTCAACTGGGAGCGAGAAGCAGAGTTAACCAGAAAGAAGAACTTTATTCCGATATTGCTTCCGTTGCAATAGTAGCAGGGACTATCATGTATCTTATCCCAGCGACTTTGACAATATAGGGTGATTGAATGTACGATGTAGGACAAGGACCAGTTGTATTCGAAAAGAGTTTTGCTCAAGTTCCAAAACCTCCTACACCTGGACTTGGTAATACTGGAACTTATGTACCAGGCAAAGGTATGTTTGCGGGTGCTGTTGCGATTGCTGTAGCTGCTGCTGTGGCTGCAGTTTTGAAGGGAGAAAAGGCGGACCGTCCAAAAAATGCTAAATTATTAGCAATCACTACTGCTTTTGGCGTAATTATATTAGTTCCTAGCTTGCTTAAATAGATTTTTTACCATTTTAGCAGTAATCTTTTTCTTATCATGGAAGTGATCTGAATTTCTCCAGTGAGCCCATGTCCAAGATAATTCATCCACAACTGCTCCGTTACCTCTTGTTCTATCAACTTGTAAGTGTAGAAGTTTTGCATGTGCGTAATCATTATCCTGATTACGGCTGAAATAATCACTAATATAATCTAGGGCCATAGGGAGATCCGTTGTTACGGCTTCTATCCCCCAATTTATTCCCTCTCTCCTGGTAGGGCAAGCCTTTTTTGGACACCATACTGGAAGATTGTGATTGAATACTACGAATACATCTTTGTATCTTCTAGTTAATCTTGACCAAAGAGATGGTTTTGATACTAAATCACCTTCCATACCCATAAGTAAGGACTGCATTTCCTTAGCATGGTGATCTTTTATTTTTCTAATTTGCTCTTCGTATTTATCTGCAACTACTTGCGTTGCCTTTTGGAAAGCCATTTCATCTCCTAAATTAACTAAAGGTGCGGATTTTTCAGCCTGGGGCAACGCTCTTTTTGCACTTGCTCTAGATCTTGATGAATTACTACCTTTTGTTTTCTTACTCATTGTTAAAATTCCTCCAAGATGCTGTTGCTTTGTCATATGACGCTAATAAGACTATTACTATACCAAATGCAATAGGTATGGGGGCTACATTGGGGCTAATAAGCCCCATCCCAACTAATATTAAACCAATTAGTAGGGCTCTATATTTTATGCTTTCAGATGCTTCACGGATCATAATTCGTCATCCCAATCTTTTATCTGTTGAGTAGGCACATATTTTTCACCATTAGATTTACAGTTTCCACAACTACCTTTGAATGGCTGGGAATGTTCGCATTTTTTACACCAATATACTCTGGGAACTTGATAATTTGGTTCGAGATATTCTTCCCATATCATAGGTAAAGTACCGTATGCCCATACATGACCCTTCCAGTCCTTTCCCTGCTCATTGAGGATAGAGGGTATCATGTAGGACGCTAATTTTTTATTTTCAAATGGCCCAAACGCCTGCTCTCTTTGGTTCATTATACCAATTGGTGTGAATTCGAATGCATTTCCTTGACGGAGAAGTTCTATTGTTTCTGAAATAGCATCTTTCGTATATTCTATACATTCTTCATATTCTTCTTTTGCGGCCTTTGTTGCATTAACGATAAAGATCGCTTTGGAAATTTTACTCTTGGCTTTAGTTTGCGGTACAACATTTTCTTTCATTGAAAATTTGCGAGAGTCTTTTTGCTGATTATTCATTTCTGCCTACCTCATTATCCCCATCCAGGTCTTTTCCTGATAATGTCTCTAGTTCATTTACCCACAGTCCACCCGAAGTTAATCTTTCAAGTTCTTTTTTGTATTTCCCGACACCTAGCATGTCAATACCCAATAAAATTGTACATATTACCATTAAGGCTACACCGGCTGATTGGATAATACTGTTACCTGACAGTAAAGACACCGTTAGGATCAGTGTCCCAGCTCCAACAGATATTGTAGCCTCATTCACAATCATTCCTCTTCTGCAGGGGTGATGAATTGCTGCTTGATTGGGTCAAGGGCCTCAGGGAATGTTTGGAAGAATTCAATCAATTTATCATTGACTTCTTTTCTTGTCGCCCTTATTGTTTGTTTGATTAATAGTTGCGTGAATTCCCATGATTCATTCATTATTTGAATGCGCTGTTCATTTTCATTCATCCTATCAATGGAAAGACCAGAAGACATCATAGTAATTCCTATGGCGTTTAGTTCGTCAACTGAGATACTTGGCTTAGTTGGTTCAACCGGATAGTGTTCTTCTTTTTCCGTTGGCGTGCTTTCGTTGGTTTTTTTAGATTTTTTTGATTTTTTTGATTTCATCTTTATTCCTCCTCTTCGGTTCTGTATGTCCTTCTGACGATTGAATTGTCGTTTAATTGGTTCGTATGTCTAAGCGTCTCCCATACATAATCTATGTGAGAAGTAGGGGAGTTCGACACTTCTAATAATTTTGAAGAAATTTCTTCATATTCGTGAGCCAAAAACACTTCTCTTCCCTTTAAGGCCATACCAACCCCATAAATTGTTGGCTGTTGTAAAGCCTTACCAAACAAAAAGTCTGAATCTTGAAATTCATCAGTTAGCCCAATGGCTCCGGCTAAATATAATTGACTACGATCTAATACCGCCTTGATTGTACTCCTATTCCAGACTAGACTACCACTCCTAGTATAATTTCTGTTCTCAATCAAGTTTGTGATTATTTGGGATGTCTTGTAACCTCTAACATGCATTTTTAATATTTCATGTACTACCTTTGCTTCTTCTATGTGGGGAATTAAAGAGCCAGGGTTCAACCTTGTACCTTGGGGGGTATAGTTGTCATCCATTTTATACCCTAGTGGTGGAACTCCAATCCACCTTCCGCTTCTCCTAGCTCCTTCTAGCCCCATTTTAACTCTAGTAGATATGGTTTCACGCTCCATTTCAGCGAATGCGCCCATTACCTGAATGAAGAATCTTCCTTGGGCTGTTGAGGTATCTACTCTTTCTTCTGTTGAAATGAAATCACATTCCTTGGTTCGAAGGTCGTCTAACCATAGGACCATGTTTCGTAAGTTTCTGTGAATCCTATCTAATTTGTATATTACTACTATACGCCATTCTGTACCTGCTTTGGACATCATTTCTAGATACCCTGGCCTATGCTCGAATGCTGAACCTGATCCTGTGTCGTGATAGTGACCTACGATTTCATGCCCTTCCAATTCAGCATATTGATTACATCTTCTTAGCTGTTCCTCTGGAGAATGTCCGTCTTCCTGGTATTCTGTTGATATTCTAGTATATACTACTGCTTTCACTTTATAGCACTCCTGAATGTATGGAAGGATGAGTAAGGTACTTCATCATCATTTTTATCTATAATTTTATTCAATTTTTCAGTAATTTTTCCCATGCGGTAGTAGTATTCATCGGTTGGGTTGTCCAACACCTCATTCAAATTGATTAGTAATTCGTGAACAGAAGTTGATTTGGTGTATTCTAGCATCTTTTGGATTTGCTTTTCTTCAGGATGGACACCCTCAAGCATAGCAAATCTGTCTATAAGACTGCACAGCCATTCAATAGCGAAATATGAATGTCTCAAAATATTGTTCTGAAGCATTAGTTCTTCTAAAGGCGATAAAGATGTCAATTTAATTAATTCGTTTAGTTCCTTTTCTTCTTCTTCTTTCATTTCATCCTCACTTTCCCGTCTGGTTCGCCAGTACCCAGACATCTCCATAATCACTCATGATCAATTTCTTATCATGTGAAATATAGCCAAAAACCTTTCTTCCGCCTCCCATACCTGGCTCTCTAATCTCCAATCTATCGAGTTTGGTTGATACTTTCCCCTTTCCAGGCCATAAGCCTGAAATAGCGATTAGAGCAGTTTCTTGTTTCTGAACGAGGTGTGATTTACAAGTTGGGCATAGTTCTTTCATTGAACCATGGCAGGTGAAATTGTCATATAATATCTGTGGTGAATTAACATAGGTAGGTTCATGCACATTGAACCCTTTAGGAATAAATATCTGATACATACGAACCATGTGGTTCATCTATGGGGCATCCGAGGTTCACCCTCAAAATAGAACAATTCCTATACCTACAACTATCAATTAGAGGTTAGCACTATTGGTTATAGTTGCAGTAAGTTTTTGGTTATGCAACTATTAACTATGGTTGCCCACTCTATACTCAACCATAGAACCATAAAGACTTTTGACTAACTCATGTTTATAGTAATGCTTAATTGCCTTATCTACTCGTATCAATCCTATGTCAGCAGTAGATTTTGGATTTGAACTTCTTTTTATCCTTTTTTTAGTTCTGGTAAGTATTTTAGGAATCACCATCCTAGGAGCATTCGTAGCAAGTTTATTTTTTGGAATAGTAGCTTTCTCAGGCTGGATTTTCACATTAACAGATGGAGGCGGCATAATTGATTAAGGCTAAGAAACGAAATTCTAGGAAAAAACGGTACCTAAAGGAAGCTGCAACTAACTATATAGTAAAGAACGGGCCTAGTACCGCAGTAGATATTTGTTACTATGGAGTCACTAATGCAGGAACTATGCTCAAAGATCAAAGAAGAGGTGGAGGCGTACACCACGCACAGGCTTTTGCATGGTTGAGAGTAGATCCAGACTTCCATAGATTGTCTGATAATAGATTTAGAATAAAGAAAGGAGTCCAGGAGGAAGAATAATGACATCTAGAGATAATATGATAGAATCATTACCTTGTTTTTGTGATAAAGAAAAGAGGCATCCCCTTTGTTCATCGATGACTTGGTATTGCCTATCTTGCGGGCATTTTTATCCATTCGAGGGGCTTACTGCATGAATAGTAAAGAATGTCTCGATTGTGGTTTGAAGGCTTCTTTATTTGAAGTTCTAGAAACTGATATACAAGGAAGAAGGAAGAATCGCTACCTTTGTAAATGCGGGATCCCGATGGATGTTTGGGAATAAATTTAGATGTTTTTATCTATATGCTCTTCATACCACTGGTAGAAGGGTATTAACCAAAATATTGAACAAAGAGCAAGTGGTAATGCGACGCCTTGATAGTAGAACATTGGATCATCTGTAAACAAATATAAGAAGCTCAAAACTAATGGTTGATTGGCTGCCCAACCGAATAATGGCCGCAGGGCGACCTTAGTAGTTAGGAGCACAATTTCCGGCTCGCTAATTAGGTTCCTTAAGTACTTTTCATCAGTTACCATTTCTTCTTTCTTTTCTTTTTTCTTCTAAATAGCAACGACCACATAGCGCCCCCAATCGACCATTACTGCTTGACGATCTTGGCCTTTGAGATTTACAATTAAAACAAGCCCAATTTTTTCGAGGGTGACTCATTTTTTATACCTCTCAGTTACTAATGTCCGACCATCATTAAAGTCAGATATTACTTGTAAGAACTTGGTATAGTAAGAACTAAAGTAAAAAAATATCAACATAGTTACTATGAATAGTATTAAACTCAAAGCCAAAACAATAAGCAATGTAGTGGCTATAAGATCCATACTAGTTAGTCCCTATTATTTGCGTCTATCTCTTGTAATGCATAATCTAGTGGAATTGATTCTCCACAGGTTTCACATCTTAGTGTTATGGAGTTCCATCCACTTCTGCCCTCACAACGACAGGAGGTGGAGAACATGTTTAGATTTCCTTACCTGTTATTCTTATCATCGCTGACCTTTGAACGCACGCTTTGAGCGTGGTTCTTGGTAGCTTGCATTGCCTTCCTGACGCGCGTACCCGCGCTAGAGTTACCCTTATCGTGCTTTGCTGCATCGACCAAGGTTGCGTTCAATAATTCTATCATCTCAGTTACTATTCCCTCTACGGACATGTTAATCACCACCTATTATTGTCGTATAATCTATTCCCTGCGAAAAAGTGCTATTGGAGTACCATAAGGTGAATCTTTGAATACCGATAACCCCTTATGTTCAATTATTCCACCCTGGCCCATTTTAGAATGCCATATATCCCTATCTGGATATTGCTTATTTCTTTTGGCAGCATGAGTGACATTGTAACCCTCTCCTTTCTTAATTGCGAATAGGGCCACATCTGCTAATTTTTCACTAGAGGTTGGGGTATATCCATGTTTTCCATAGAATTGAATGAATTCGCTGAGGCTCGATGTACCATCTAAATTAGAATCTATTTCATTCCATACCCAGCGATCAGTTATCCCTATTGACCAGGCTATACAATTGAATCCTTTGTTGAATCCAGAAATTGTTGCGACCTCTAGATGGGGGAATTCTTCCATATATGTTTGCCATAACATTGGTCTTGAACTAATGCCTGCTATTTTCATTCCAATTCATCCATTTTTTCGAGGACACCTGGAGCTACTGCTATTTCGTAGTAACAAAGGTCGCATACGATCCAACCTCCATAGTTGTTCATAGTAACTTCTTCATCGCACTCTCTACAGGTTTCCTCTGAGGTTGGAGCATCGGAAACGAGTTTCCATTTGCCTCCTTCTTTCTTGACTTCATACCTCATTTTTTCTATGATTTTTTCACATCCTTCAGAAATTGACATCAATTTTCTCATTCCCCCTCTGGCTGCTGCCATTCCATTATAACTTCATTCCATACATAACGATTTCCATTATCAGGCATATCTACAGGGGGTTCCCATGAATATGTGGTCTCATTCAATAACCAAGATTCGAAAGGCCTGGGTGTTAAGAATGCGTCTAATTCTTTATTGTAGGTGTAACCTACGCCTGCGAATCTGACCCTCAAAGTACCATTGTATGATGTTTGATACCAGGTTTTATTTTCTGAATTTTCATTCTTGAATATTTTTCGTAAATAAGTCTGCCCTAATAACTCATTGTGCCTTCCATCAGCATCTCTAAGCACATCATCATCCACCACTACTACTCGTAATACTTTGTCGTTCTGATCTACTTCTGCGAAATGTGCCATTTATACCCCTCATATTATTCTATACTTGATTATTACTGTTCCTGAACCACCATTACCGCCATTGCCTCTACCAGATGAGCCGCCGCCGCCGCCGCCACCAGAATATTGTCCACCGGCTCCTGCATCACTTCCTCCAGAAGTAGTACTTGTATTAGTTGAAGATGAGCCTGCGGAACCTGCATTTGTAGCATCACCGCCACCTAAGCCACCAGTAGATGAACCTCGATTAGAAGCGCCGCCACCGCCGCCGCCTTGCCCTCCATCTCCGGCGGAACCACCAGTACCGTAGCCAGAGGATGATGATTCTCCTGCACCTCCGCCACCGCCGCCGTATGACACATGAGAATTTATGAATTTCAATTGTATTCCTTTGCCACCATGCCCTTGGGGGCCATCAGAGCCGTTGGATGCTGAACCAGCTCCACCTCCTCCAGATCTTGAAGAAGAAACATTTCCATGGTCGCCGCCTTTGAAACCATCATACGGAATTGTTCTGTGGCCGGTGTTGAAACTGCCGTGTCTGTATGCTGAAACTCCTTGCGCCCCAGTACCAGGGTCAGGTTGTCCACCACCGCCACCATTTGCAGGTGAACCATCTCCTATATCTTCTGGAGCCGAGGAAGGTCTATCTCCCGTTTCTCCTCCACCGCCGCCGCCTCCAAATTTTGCTATCTCTTTGAAAGGGAAACCTAATTCGGGCCAAGTACCTGCTAGGTCTGCTTGTTGGACTACAGAAGAATTAGTCGCTTTTGTTCCTTGCACAAATGGGTATTCTGCACCTGCTCCGCCAGCCCCTATTATTATCTGATATGGTTCGGCTGAAAATAGTCGTCTTTTCATCAACATAACACCACCTCCGCCGGCGCCGCCGCCGCCATCAGCGCCGCCACCGCCTCCTCCTCCTACAAGGAGGACATCAGCCCATCCTTCGGCTGTCACATCAAAAATAGTAACTCCGGTGAATGTGTGTACTCTATATTGCACTCCGTTTTCTTGGGCGTATGTTGTGATATTCCCGCCTGTTACTTCTATTTCGCTAACTGGCGGATCTTCCAAATGATATCCGCCACCTATGACATGCACTTTTTGATTAGCCGTTGGAGATACTGCATACATTAATGCTGTTTCTGAAACAACCATCCCCATTCTCGCATTTTTCTTTAGTGGAAAACCGGAAGAAGTAGTGACTGTCGAGTTTCCGATATAAACAACATCTGTGTTTTCCGAATCTGCTATAATTTCACTATATTCCACTGGTGCGGCAGACTCTAGAGGTTGACTTATATTTGCTTCTTCAATAATGTTTGTGAATTTTATTAACTCGTTGGCTAGATCTGCGCCAAATACGAATTCCATCTATCAATCCATCCATGTTGGTTTTGTCGGTATGTTAGCATATGCTAATTCCGGTGTTTCGTAGTCTTGGGGTAGTGTTAATAAATCTGTTCTGTATTGTTCTAGTTCTGTTTTTTGTGTATCTGTTAAGTTATTGTAAGGGATAACCAATTGGTATATATCCATCTGTTTTAGCATTCCTTGTCTAATTCCCCTTAATTCATCCCATTCCATTTAATCACCTCAGAAGTTAAACTGGACCCATACTATTGCTTGTGCATTGTTCAAACTTGTTCCACTAGCAGTTCTTTTAAGTTGTACATGGTCGCCAGCATTGAAAGTTAATCCCACTGATGAGCCAGTTACTACCTTAGTGTATGCAGTACCGTTAGGGTTTGTTAAAGAATTAGATGCCCATGAAAAATCTGTACCGCTTGCTGCACCGTTTGTTCTCAATCTCCAAGTGTTATTAGTACTATTTGAGGTGATACTTCCACCTGCGAATAAGAAACTTACAGCCATTACTGTACCAGCAAACGGCATTGGATAACCATTAGGATTAGCAGAAGAACTTTGAACTGTTGGCACTCTCATATCTACTGTTGTAGTATTTAAGCCAGATCTCTCATAGAATAGCGGTGTTAATGTACCTAGTACAACTCCGTCATTATTGCCTTCAACTAAAGTGTTTGCATCGACATACGCCTTGATTGATTGTTGGGAAGCTATGGCTGTTGCACTATTCGAACTCATGTTATCTTCATCAACAAAACTTTTACCGTCTAGGATATTGAGTTCTGCAGTGGTAGCGGTTACACCGTCTATCAAATTCAGTTCTGCAGTGGTAGCGGTTACACCGTCTAGTTTGTTGAGTTCTGCTGCGGTTGCTGTTACTCCATCGAGAATGTTCAATTCTG